>JABLTH010041332.1_pt1 | contig 120199 bp, 114 predicted proteins | sample 7875711 | NCBI WGS metagenome assembly JABLTH01 (sample SAMN14941262, study PRJNA633318) | bioreactor metagenome | isolation source: bioreactor | place: China | collected 2019-03-05
CCATCACCCGCATAATGATGGCATCGCCGCGCCCGCCCAGCACGCCGGACAAACAGCCCAGCAGCGAGCCGATACTCCCGGCAATCACCACCACCGCCAGCCCGGCGGTAATGGATTGCTGGCTACCGACCAGCACGCGGCTGAACAGATCGCGTCCGACTTCATCGGTACCAAACCAGTGTTGCGCAGACGGGGCCTGCAACCGGGCAGTGAGATCCAGCGCGTTCGGATCATGGGGGACGATCCACGGTGAAGTTACCATCAGCAACAGCATCACCAGCATAATCACCCCGCCGATCAGCGTGAGCGGGCTTTGACGCAGCATCCAGAACAGCCTTGCCCAGTCGATGCCCGGTTTCGTTGTGTTTACGGGGACGGGCGTTTCCTCAGTCAACATCATTCGGCACCTCCGCGCCCGATACGAGGGTCAATCCACAGATAGAGCAGATCAACCACCAGATTGACGACCACATAGGCCAGTGAAACCACCACGGCGAAGCCCATGACGGCAGGGAAATCCAGCGCCTGAATGGAGGTCACCACCCAGGCGCCCATGCCTGGCCAGGCAAAGACGGTTTCGGTCAGTACTGCACCATAAAGCAGATCGCCCAGCGCCAGCCCGAGTACGGTAATGGACGGGATCATCGCATTCGGCAGGGCATACCGCAGGACGATATACCAGCCCGGCAAGCCGCTGGCGCGGGCGGTGCGAATATAATCTTCGCTGAGCTGCTCCAGCATGGCGGAACGTACCTGACGCGCCACGATGCCAAGATGAACAAACGCCAGCGTCAGTGACGGTAAAATCAGGTGTTGCAGGGCGTTGAAAAAGACCTCGCCGTTACCCTCCAGCAGGGCATCCAGCAGATAAAAGCCCGTCACGTGGGCAGGCGGGTCGAGCCAGTCGTCCAGCCTGCCGCCGCCGGGCAGAAGCTGCAGATGGCCGTAGAACAAGACGATGACGCCCAGACCCAGCCAGAAGGCCGGTGTGGAGATCCCGGTCATCGCCATCAGCCGTACCAGATGATCCAGCCAGCGGTTACGGTAGACCGCCGATAAAATCCCCAGCGGAACGCCGATCACCAGCGCCAGCAGCAGGGAACAGAACGCCAGCTCCAGCGTGGCAGGGAAGAAGGCTTTTAAATCTTCCGCCACCGGCCGCCCGGTACGGATAGAGGTCCCTAAATCGCCGTGCGCCAGGGCGTCCACATAGCGGCCAAACTGGATATAGAGCGGCTGATCCAGTCCCAGTTGCTGGCGAATGTTTTGCACAATCTCGTCGCTGGCACGGTCACCGGCCAGCAGGCGGGCCGGATCGCCGGGGATCAGGTGTGAAATGATAAAGGTGATGATACAGACACCGGCTACTACCAGGATTAACCCCCAGCAGCGCTGGCGCACAATGCTCCAGAACGTCATACACTTTCCCCCGGCGAAACCGTTACTTGCTCATGGTGGCGATGTTGAACACCTGCTCGAGCATTGGATTAAAGGTGAAGCCTTTGACCTCTTTGTTCATTGCCAGCTGGTAGTTCTTCTGGAACAGATAAACGTAGGCCGCGTCGTCAATCACAATCTTCTGCGCCTGCTGGTAATCGCGGGTGCGCTCCGCCTGGTCCGTGGTTTTCAGCGCCGCCTGCAGCAGGGAATCGACCTCTTTGTTCTCATAGAACGAGCGGTTGCCCGGCAGACCTTTATTGTCTGACTCAAACCAGTAGTTCATGAACATGTACGGGTCGGCAAAGTCCGGGCTCCAGTTGCCAATGGCAATGTCATAATCGCCTTTACCCACGCGGTCGCGCATGGTGGCGTTAGCCAGTTTTTCCAGCTTGACGTTGATACCGAGCTTGCCCAGGCTGGCCTGAGTGGAGAGGGCGATAGGCTCCCAGTTCGGGTCGTTGTCCGAGTAGAGGAACGTCAGGCTGGCCGGTTTATCTTTGACTTTCTCCAGCGCCGCTTTCGCTTTGGCCTCGTCAAAGCTGTACTGCATGGCGGTGGCGTCAAAGCCCCACATGCCATCCGGGATCGGGCCGCGCATCTGCTTGCCGTTACCGCTGAGAATGCCTTTCACCATCCCCTGATAATCGGTTGCCCAGGAGACGGCCCGGCGCAAATCCACCTGATTCAGCGGCGCTTTGCTGTTGTTGAGATAGAGATAGGTCACGCGCAGGGACGGATACTCCGCCACGGCGACTTTGCCCTCCTGCTTGAGCGCAGAAAGCTGATCGACAGGCAGGGAGTCGGCAATATCCAGATCGCCACGGGAAAGCTGCAGGCGACGCGACGCGCTTTCACCGATAATTTTCACCGAGACGCGCTTAAAGTGGGGTTTATCACCCGCCCAGTGCGGGTTAGGCACCAGCACCAGCTGCTGACCTTTTTGCCAGCTCTTCAGCATAAATGGCCCGGAACCGGCGGTGTTCTGCGCCAGATAAGCCCGCGCGTCATCGGCGGCATTGGCCTTCAGTACGGCCGGGTTAATAATCGATGCACCGTCATTCGCCAGGGTATAGAGGAAGGGAGCAAACGGCTGGCTGAGGGTGAATTTCACCGTGTGGTCATCAACGGCGTCAATTTTGAGATCTTTCGGGAACGCTTCAGACGGCCCCTGGCTGAGCTTCAGCAGGCGCTCAAACGACAGTTTTACCGCTTCAGCGGTGACCGGCGTGCCGTCAGAGAATTTCGCGTTGTCCGTCAGGGTGAAGGTCCACTCTTTCTGATCCTCAGATGCCTTCCAGCCCGTGGACAGATCGCCTTCGACCTCCGTGGTACCAGGCTTGTACTTCACCAGACGCTGATAGGACGGATAGGTGACGGTCCAGTCGTTGTTATCGATGGTGATTGCCGGATCGAGGGTTTGCGGGTCGGCGGCTTTACCTATCACCAGCATGTCTTTCGGAACGGCGGCCTGCGCAGCAGGCATGCTCAGGGCCAGCGTGGCGGCGATAAGCGTCGTGAGAAGCGTTGTTTTCATGGCAGTGCTCCAGGTTTAAAGAGGGGGGTGCGTCAACGGAAAACAGGCGAAACGATCGTCAAGAAGGGGATAACTGGCGGCGTTTGGCAACTCGAAGTGCCACCATTCGCTGCCGATCCCCACAAAGCCGCCGCCAAACATGATGGCGTTAAGCAGCAGGCGGTTGCGCTGGGCGTGCGGCGGCACGGAGGGGTGATACGGATGAGAACGGTCATCCATCTCATCAAACCCGGCCCCCATATCCAGCACGTTGTTATGTTCATCCATCAGGGTGACGTCGATGGCCGTGCCGCGGCTGTGATTGGAGCCAATGGCCACATCCACCACATATTCCGGGTTCGGGCACGCATCCCACAGCTGCGCCTGGGCCTGCTGTGGGCGATAGGCGTCGTAGACCACCAGTTTCAGTCCGGCGAGCGTGGCGATGCCAATCGATTTCGCCAGCGCGGTGGCGGCATCGGTATGCAGCAAACACAGCGCCTCCTGATAAATGGGACGGCCAGTCAGGTTATCGGCGGTGGCGTATTTCAGATCGATATGCAACTCAGGAAACATTCTGGCGACATCAATCAGTTCACTCTCTTCGGGCATAGCTCCGCTCCTTTAGCGTTCGAATTGTCCAAACTCTTGTTGTAATTCACGGTTTATCGTCAGACGGTCTGCAAGCGCATCACCCAGCGCCTGGACCACGCCTGACAGCAGCAGGTTGAAAAGACAGCTCACAGGGGCCAGCGAATCCCAGAAGTGGCCGGTATCGGTTTTAACCTGCAATAAATCAATAGGGTAATCCCGCGCCCACGGACACCAGATATCGGTGATCAGGGCCATCGGAATACTTTTCTCACTTGCGACACGACAGTACTGCCGGGCAATGGCGGAATAGGCGCGGGTATCGGTCAGCACCACATAAGGGTGGTCAAAACCGGAGTTGAGCGATTCAACCCAACTGCCGGATAACCCCTCGGAGTAGCTCACGCGCGGGCGCAGGTATTCCAGGTGGCTGAAGAAGGCGTTGGCAATCCCGCGTGTTGACTGAATACCCAACACAAACACCGCCTCAGCATGGGTGAGCTGATGGACGATTTGCTTAAAGACATCGGTTTGTACCAGCTGATAAACATGGGTGATTGCGTCCACCTCCAGCGAAAGGGAGTGCTGGAGGCGATCCGAGAGCGGACGCTGCTGTTGCCAGGAGTCCAGACGTTCGTTCATTCCCCAGGGCTGATAAGGATCGCGCAGGCTTTTTTTGGCATCGTCCATATTGCGATACCCCAGCTTGCGCAGGAAGCGCCCGACGGTGATCCCGCTGGTGCCGGTAGTCAGCGCCACGCTCTCTGCCGTCTCAAACGGTATCAGCGCGGTGTGCGCCAGCATCCAGCTTGCCACACGCTTTTCGCTGGGCGTCAGCTGGCTGAAGGTGGCTTCGATACGGTTCAGCATTTCAGGTTTGGTGGTCATTACCGCCTCGCTGTTAACCGGCTGTCAATGGCCGGAATTCTGTTACCTGGTTAACAATGCATGACGCGTGCCATGTTCACATGACGGCGAAAAACCGCTGTGCTGTAAATTTCATGCAATATTTGATTAACCAATGATCAACATTTGTGCAGCGTAGTTCACTTTTGGTGCAGTGTGTATGACGGTAAGCAAGAACTTTGAAGGGGCGCGCATTTGCGATCCTGAATCGCCCGTCGCCCGTGAGGAAAGTTTGTGATGTGGAGAAACAGAGATAATGATTTGCCAGGTTGCCCTATGGCCTGGCAACGAGATTTATACCTATGCGGTATAGGTTAGATTGAATACGATACTGCGCGGGACTTGAAAAATAATATATATCGCCTGTAATGTTGAGATAAATCTGCCCATTATCGACTTTACGTAAGGCGTTTGCGTCTCGTGTTTTCAGAAAGGGAGTATAATCATCCAGATGAGATATAAAGTCATTGTCTGACGTTTTATTATCAATCAGGTAATAATGGTAACCGAATGCTGTAGTCGCTCCAGCATCACTTTGCACAATATAAATATTTGCGGATTCATTTAAAGCTGTTTTCTTATATATGCTATATTCCACAGGAAATATCCACCGGGGGAACATATATATAATCCAAATCATCACGATAAGAATAACGCCTAATGCGTACCGTTTTTTAAAACCCCGTTCTTTTAGCATAATCAATACCTGCTCTTATCCAGACCTGATCCGCAGGATCATCTCCCTAGGGTGCTGATTCATACCAGGTGCCAAATTTCTGTGGATCCCCGTTACCCGATCGACTTTGCGCCCATCCAGCCCCTCTTAACAATATTTGTTCAGAAATGCCTGCCGCAGTACCGACGGCACCGTAATTGAAATTACCATAATCGGCATACTGGCGTCCTGATAGTGATTTATAGTCCCACGGTCCATGTAGCCTTACCATCCCATAGAACCAGATGTAAGTCAGTGCTGATGGGCCTTTATGGAATCTTGCTATCATCATGTTGTTAACAATGGATGCGCCAGGGGGAACCAGCAAGGAGGTTGGATACGCAGGTGGTGTTGGATGAACGGGTATCGTTGGATAGCGCATAATTAACGCTCCGCCCAACTATCAGCAAACTGTAAATTTCCATCACAAAACTTCCACGTAATTTTATCGTACCGTAACTCAACCAGTTCCAGATGATTATGCTTTTCTTTGGTGGGATCTTTTATGTCGTGCATTAGCGGTGAAACCGAGACTACTTTCACGTTTTCAAGTGTCATATTGTAATATTCAACTTCCTGCCCCGCATCGTTTATCTTGTACCACTTAAATTCCGCAGTCTTAAGTGTTTGTCCGGTCGCTACTGCCTTCATGAGGTAAGGGGAGGACGAGTCAATTTCTTTCTGAAATAACAAAGGGGCATGTTGGCGAGTGCCCATTACTTTTCCGGTAAGTGCATCGGTAGGTAATCTCAGACTGTGTGTGAAACCGGTGATTTCAATGCTGCCTTCTCGATCCTGAACATCTACGCTTCCTTTTATTTCAGTATTGCCATCATCTCGTATCCATAAATAAGCCGGTATAGCCATTGTTAAAACTCCATTTTCAAAAAAGAGATTATAAATATACGTAAATATCATCTTTTAGCATGCGGTTTAATGTTATTTATTGTTAACCAAGATAATCAAGGTTGATGTATCTAATATTGGCATTTATTTAATTTATGAAGCAGGTGAATGAAGAAATAATGGATGTCGTATGGGCATACCTTACACAAGCGCTGATAAGCGCGACAAAAAAATCATTAGCAATAAATACAGTGAATACCTCAGCCCCTTCACATTTTTGATAAGATACAAACACAGTGACTAAGAGAAGGAACCCGGCATGGCGAATTTGCCCTGGCGTGTCAGCGTGCGCCTGATGGCTCTCGCAAAGAAAGTGGCGATGGTCATAGGGATTATCGTGGTTGTGCTGCTGGCAGTGCGGGTATATCTCTCGCAGCAGGGGCCGGCGTTACATCTCTGGCATACCTGGCGTGCGGATGAAATGAGCGTAAGCGAGCTGGATAAGGCGAACTTTGCTGACTATCTCGACCGGGAAAAGGCCATCTTCACCGACCTGGATAACGCGGTCACGGCAAAAACGAAGGGGGAGGAGCGTACCGCCTTAAACCGCTACTACCGTCAGAGCCTGGTGTGGCCCGGAAAATTTACTCCGGATGCAAATCGCTCGTTTGTGCTGATGCCTGCCGGTAAACCGCGTGGTGCAGTAGTTTTACTGCACGGACTCACCGATTCGCCCTATAGCGTTAAGCACCTTGCCGTTGATTATCAGCAGCGCGGATTTGTGGCCGTGGTGCCGCGCCTGCCCGGACACGGGACGGCACCAGGGGCGCTGACAAACGTTGACTGGGAGATGTGGCTGGCGGCGACGCGTCTTGCCGTGCGCGAAGCCTCCCGTCTGGCGGGGGATAACGTTCCTTTGCATCTGGTGGGCTATTCCAACGGCGGGGCGCTGGCGATGAAATACACCCTGGACGCACTGGAGTCGCCTTCGCTGCGAAAACCTCAGCAACTGGTGTTGTTGTCACCGATGATCGGCGTCACGGCGTTTGCCCGCTTTGCCGGATTCGCAGGCTTACCGGCACTGTTACCGGCGTTTGCGAAAGCGGCTTGGCTGAATATCGCGCCGGAGTATAACCCTTACAAATACAACTCTTTCCCGGTAAACGCGGCGCGTCAGTCGTGGCTGTTGACGAAGGCGCTGCAGGAGCAGATTGGCCGCGCTGCACAAAACCACACGCTGGATCGGTTGCCGCCGGTACTGGCCTTTCAGTCGGTGATGGATTCCACCGTCAGTACCCGTGCGGTTGTCACGGGGTTATTCGACCAGCTTCCGGCCAATGGCAGTGAACTGGTGGTGTTTGATATCAACCAGGCGGCGAGTTTCCGCCCGTTATTCCGGCCGTCGTCGTGGACGGCCCTCTCTGAGTTGTTGCCGTCTGCGCAAAGATGTTACAGTGTCACTATTGTTACCAACGCCAGTGCGGAGCGTTTCGCCACGGTCGCGAAGCACATCCCCGCAGGCAGCACAGAGGAGACCGTGGAGCCGCTGGCGCAGCAGTATCCGCCGGAGGTCTATTCGCTTTCGCATGTCGCCGTACCTTTCCCGCCTGATGACGATCTGTATGGCCGGCATCCTGCCGTGAAAAACCGCTATGGCATCAGCCTGGGCACCATTGCGTTGTGGGGAGAGACCTCCGTACTGAGCGTGGGTAAAGATGCCCTGATGCGGGTGACCTCAAATCCGTTTTACGACTACATGAAGATGCGGATCGACAACCGCATCGGGACGGAGGAAAAAGGGTGATCCCTTAAGCCGTTAATTTATTAGGTAGCGCTGGTGAAGTATGTTAAACAGTAACTTCCCCGGCGCCTCCCTTATTCTGGAACCCATTCCTGTGCTCACCACGCTGATTTATCGAAGCCAGTTACATTTATCCTGCCGGTCCGCAGAATTAAGCGCGCGGGTAGAACGAGCACGAAGCCGCAATGCCAAACTGAACATCACGGGTGTCCTGCTCTCGAACGGCTGTGACGTCATGCAAATTCTTGAGGGCGCGGAAGAGAGCGTCGTGAAGTTGTTCCACAAAATTCGCGATGATGAGCGCCACAGTGGCGTCGTCGAACTGATGCGGGATTACGGCCCCCGCAGACGGTTTGACAATGTCGGCATGCTGCTGTTTGACCTGCAGGTCCAGTCCCCAAAAGAGGTGCTTGAGTCGGTTTTGCATTACAGCCAGCTGGAAAGCTATCTCATATCCGATGATCGGGTGTTCAAATTCATTCAGACCTTTATCACCGGGAAACATACCGGCCAGACGAGGAGCCCGGTGGATGCGGGAAAATGGACGCTCGCATGTGAAAAAGCGCCCTTCGGTGAGGCCATGGGGTTGATAGCCGGTCAAATCTGTCAGTTTGCGCTGCAGCCGATAGTCGAGCCCTCGGAAGGGAAAATCAGTTCACTTGAAGCGCTTATTCGTGGCAACGATGGCGGGAGCCCGGAACATTTCTTCAAAACGCTCGATCAGGACAAGCTCTACGAAGTGGATCTGCAAACCAAAGCGTATGCCTTTGCGCTTGCGGAGAAACTGGGTATCGGCAGCCATAAAATTGCGGTGAATTTACTCCCCATGTCGCTGGTCAAGGTGCCCGGGGCGGTCGAGTTTCTTGTGGAGCAAATCAGACAACACGGGCTTCAGCCGGAGCAGGTGGTCATAGAAGTGACTGAAAACGAGATGATTTCCGGCTTTAACAAGTTCAACAGCGCGATCAAACAGCTTCGGGGTGAAGGTATTGGCCTGGCGATCGATGATTTCGGCTCCGGGTATGCGGGGCTTTCGCTGCTTACCCGCTTCCAGCCGGATAAAATCAAGATCGATCGGGAAATTGTCAGCAATATTCATCTCAGCGGCCCAAAACAGGCGATTGTCCGATCGATAGTGAGCTGCTGCACCGACCTTGAGATCACGCTGGTGGCGGAAGGCATTGAGAAGCTGGAGGAGTGGTGCTGGCTGGAATCCGCCGGTATTCGCCGTTTCCAGGGGTTTCTGTTTGCCCGGCCGCAGCTTAACGGGGTGGGCGATATTCACTGGCCACACCTGGTACGATAACGCTTTTTCCTTCCTGATTATTTCCCCTTTGGTCAGCCTGTGCTTAAATAGCTAAAACGGTTTAACATTGTTTAGCTGCGGGGATGACATGGATAAAATCTGGGTACTCGGTGATGCGGTGGTGGATTTACTGCCAGAGGGGGACGGCAAATTGCTGCAATGTCCCGGCGGAGCACCGGCAAATGTGGCGGTCGGCATCGCCCGACTGGGCGGAAAAAGTGCCTTTATTGGCAGGGTTGGCGACGATCCGTTTGGCCGTTTTATGCAGAAAACGCTGGCGGATGAGCAGGTTGATGTGCAGTGGATGCGCCTCGATCCGGCTCACCGCACCTCAACGGTGGTGGTTGATCTGGACGAACAGGGCGAACGCTCGTTTACGTTTATGGTTCGGCCGAGCGCCGATCTGTTTCTCGACTCCACCGATCTGCCGCCTTTCAGAGCCAAAGAGTGGCTGCACGTCTGCTCCATTGCGCTCAGCGCGGAGCCGAGCCGCTCTGCCACTTTTCAGGCGATGGATGCAATTAAAAAAGCCGGTGGTTTTGTCAGCTTCGACCCCAACATTCGCCCCGACCTCTGGCAGGATGAGGGCGAGCTTCGCCGTTGCCTCGAACTGGCGCTACAGCGCGCGGACGTGGTGAAGCTTTCCGTTGAAGAGCTGACGTTTTTGACCGGCGAATCCCATATCGAAACCAGTATGGCGGCGCTGATGCACCATTGTCCGGCCCGACTGGTGCTGGTGACGCTGGGTAAAGAGGGGGTAATGGCCTGGCATGAGGGCATCACGACACACTATCCGGCCACACCTGTAGCGTGTGTTGATACCACCGGCGCAGGCGATGCGTTCGTCGCAGGGTTGCTGTTCGGCCTGGCCTCGTCAGGCCAGGATCTGGCAACAACCCTTGCACTGGCCCAGCGCTGTGGTGCACTGGCCACGACGGCCAAAGGGGCAATGACCGCGCTGCCGTACCGTCACAACCTGTAATTCCTTCCTGGCCGCCGACCGGCGGCCTGAATTGTCGCCTCGATCACACTTACTAAAACGGTTTAGCAAAAAGTATTGCCGATCCAAAATTCACGGGTTTAGTATCAGCAGCCTAAACCGGTTTAGCAATTTAGCATTATCAAAACACTTTTTTTAGGGATGCGACAAAATGTATAAAAAACGCAGACTTGCCGTGATGATTGGCATGCTGGCCGGTAGTACCTCTGTTTTTGCCCAGACCGATATGACAAGCATTGAATCGCGCCTGGCGGCGCTGGAACAGCGTCTTCAGGATGCGGAAATGCGCGCCCAGAATGCGGAGAAACGCGCGACGGCAGCAGAACAAAAAACGCAGCAGCTGGTTGCCGCCCAGCAGCAAACGCAGACCACCACCCAGGAGGTGGCCCAGCGTACCACGGTGCTGGAAAAGAAAGCCGATCAGAGCAGTGGTTTTGAATTTCACGGTTATGCCCGCTCAGGCCTGCTGATGAATGATGCGGCGTCCAGCAGCAAAAGCGGTCCGTATCTGACGCCTGCCGGGGAAACCGGGGGCGCGGTCGGTCGTCTGGGTAACGAAGCGGATACCTACGTTGAGCTAAATGTGGAACACAAACAGACGCTGGAGAGTGGGGCGACCACGCGCTTTAAGGCCATGTTAGCCGACGGGCAGAAGACCTATAACGACTGGTCAGCCGATACCAGCGATCTTAACATTCGTCAGGCCTGTGCCGAGCTGGGCAATCTGCCTGATTTCACTGGCGCGCTGAAAGGGAGTACCTTCTGGGCCGGTAAACGCTTTGACCGCGATAACTTTGATATTCACTGGCTGGATTCTGACGTCGTGTTCCTCGCCGGTACCGGCGGCGGTGTCTACGACGTGAAGTGGAATGATACGCTGCGCAGCAACTTCTCGATTTACGGGCGCAACTTCGGCAGCGAAGAGCAGATCGACAACAACGTTCAGAACTATATCCTCAGCATGAATCACTTTGCCGGGCCATTCCAGCTGATGGTGAGCGGCCTGCGGGCGAAGGATAACGACGAACGCAAGGACAGCAATGGCGATCTGATTAAAACCGATGCGGCGAACACCGGCGTGCATGCCCTGGTGGGTCTGCACAATGACAGCTTCTACGGCCTGCGAGAAGGCTCAGCGAAAACGGCGCTGCTGTATGGTCACGGCCTGGGGGCAGAAGTTAAAAGCATCGGCTCTGATGGCGCGCTGCTGTCAGAAGCCGATACCTGGCGCTTCGCAAGTTACGGTGTCACGCCACTCGGCGGTGGCTGGCATATCGCGCCTGCTGTACTGGCCCAGAGCAGTAAAGACCGCTACGTCAAAGGCGACAGCTACGAGTGGGTTACGCTCAATACCCGCCTGATCAAAGAGGTTACGCAGAATTTCGCCCTGGCGTTTGAGGGCAGCTATCAGTACATGGATTTGAACCCGGAAGGCTACAAAGATCGCAACGCCGTTAACGGCAGCTTCTACAAGCTGACCTTCGCACCGACCTTAAAGGCGGGCAAAATTGGCGATTTCTTCAGCCGTCCTGAACTGCGCCTGTTTGCCACCTGGATGGACTGGAGCAGCAAACTGGATAACTACGCCAGCGATGACGCCTTTGGCAGCAGCGGCTTTAACGCTGGCGGGGAATGGAACTTTGGGGTCCAGATGGAAACCTGGTTTTAACCCTTCACGCTCCCGCCTGGCGGGAGCGTATCAAACATCATAAAAATGAAGTCAGGCAGAGGTAACTATGGATTTTGATAATATTTCCCGTGCGCTCATTCCGCTGCTCGGTGGCAAAGAGAACATCGCCAGTGCCGCGCACTGCGCAACGCGCCTTCGTCTGGTGCTGGTCGACGATGCGCTTGCTGACCAGCAGGCCATCGGCAAGGTCGAGGGGGTGAAAGGCTGTTTTCGTAACGCGGGCCAGATGCAGGTGATTTTTGGCACCGGCGTGGTGAATAAGGTTTACGCGGCTTTTATTCAGGCGGCAGGGATAGGCGAATCCAGCAAGTCAGAAGCGGCAGATCTCGCGGCGCGTAAGCTCAACCCGTTCCAGCGCATTGCCCGCCTGCTTTCCAATATTTTCGTACCGATTATTCCCGCCATTGTTGCGTCCGGTTTGCTGATGGGCCTGCTCGGAATGGTGAAAACCTACGGCTGGGTGAATGCCGATAACGCCATCTACATCATGCTGGATATGTGCAGCTCGGCGGCGTTTATTATTTTACCGATCCTGATTGGTTTTACCGCCGCGCGTGAGTTTGGCGGTAATCCCTATTTAGGCGCCACGCTAGGTGGCATTCTGACCCACCCGGCGCTGACCAACGCCTGGGGCGTGGCGTCCGGCTTCCACACCATGAACTTTTTCGGCCTTGAGATTGCCATGATTGGCTATCAGGGAACGGTGTTCCCGGTGCTGCTGGCCGTCTGGTTTATGAGCATTGTGGAGAAAAACCTGCGCAAGGTCATCCCGGATGCGTTAGACCTGATCCTGACGCCGTTCCTGACCGTCATTCTCTCCGGTTTTATCGCGCTGCTGATTATCGGCCCGGCGGGACGCGCGTTAGGCGATGGCATCTCCTTTATTCTGAGCACGCTGATTACCCACGCGGGCTGGCTGGCCGGTTTGTTGTTCGGCGGGCTCTATTCGGTGATTGTTATTACCGGCATTCACCACAGCTTCCACGCGATTGAAGCCGGGCTGTTGGGGAATCCGTCTATTGGCGTTAATTTCCTGCTGCCCATCTGGGCCATGGCGAACGTGGCGCAGGGTGGTGCGTGCCTGGCGGTGTGGTTTAAAACCAAAGACGCAAAAATCAAAGCCATTACCTTACCGTCGGCGTTCTCGGCCATGCTCGGCATTACCGAAGCCGCTATCTTTGGTATCAACCTGCGTTTCGTGAAACCGTTTGTGGCCGCGCTGATTGGCGGTGCGGTGGGTGGCGCATGGGTGGTGTCGGTGCATGTCTACATGACGGCGGTAGGGCTGACGGCGCTGCCGGGGATGGCCATCGTACAGGCCAGTTCGCTGCTCAACTATATTATCGGCATGGTGATTGCCTTTGGCGTGGCGTTTACCGTCTCGCTGCTGCTGAAATATAAAACGGACTCTGAATAATGACATTACCTTCCCGCTGGCCTGCCGTGCTGCAGGCCGTGATGAAAGGCCAACCGCGCGCGCGTGCCGACCGCCACTACCCGCAGTGGCACCCGGCACCGGTGACGGGGCTGATGAACGATCCGAACGGTTTTATCTGGTTCGCCGGGCGCTACCATCTGTTTTATCAGTGGAACCCGCTGGACTGCGATCACCGCTATAAATGCTGGGGGCACTGGAGTTCGCACGATCTGCTGCACTGGCAGCACGAGCCGATGGCGCTGATGCCAGATGAAGAGTACGACCGCAGCGGTTGCTATTCCGGCAGCGCCGTGGACAACAACGGGATGCTGACGCTGTGCTATACCGGCAACGTTAAATTCGATGACGGCAGCCGCACCGCCTGGCAGTGCCTGGCGGTGGAACAACCGGACGGGACCTTTAAAAAACTGGGGCCGGTGCTGGCGCTGCCGGATGGCTACACCGGCCACGTGCGCGACCCGAAAGTGTGGCAGCACGACGGGCAGTGGTACATGGTGCTGGGCGCGCAGGATGTGCAAAAGCGGGGTAAGGTGCTGCTGTTCAGGTCTGCCGATTTGCACACGTGGGAATCGTGCGGAGAAATCGCCGGTCACGGCGTCAACGGACTCACGGATGCGGGATACATGTGGGAGTGCCCGGACCTGTTTGCCCTCGACGGGACGCACGTTCTGATCTGCTGCCCGCAGGGGCTGGCGCGTGAGCCGCATCGTTATCTCAACACCTATCCGGCAGCCTGGATGAGCGGGGCGTTTGACTATCAGCGCGGCGCATTTGAGCACGGTGCGTTACACGAACTGGATGCCGGTTTTGAATTCTACGCCCCGCAAACGACGCTGGCGGAAGATGGCCGGCGGATCCTGATTGGCTGGATGGGCGTGCCTGACGGGGAAGAGATGCTGCAGCCCACCCGGGCACAGGGCTGGATCCATCAGATGACCTGTCCGCGAGAGCTGCGCTACCGCGACGGCAAGCTCTGGCAGACTCCGGTGCGTGAGCTGGAAATGCTGCGTGAAGAGGAACTGCACTGGCAGGGCAACGCCTGCGATGCGCCGGAGCTTGATGCCTCGCGCCTTGAGTTCGAGCTGAGCGCTGCCTGCGCGAAACTGGATTTTGCCGGTGCGCTGCACCTCACGGTCGATTGCAATGGCCTGCGTCTGGAACGTGCCAGCCTGCAAACGGGTGAGACGTTAACCCGCTACTGGCTGGGTGAGGTTCACCATCTGCGCGTTCTGTGCGACCGCTCCAGCGTCGAAATTTTCATCAACCACGGCGAAGGGGTGATGAGCAGTCGCTATTTTCCTGACCAACCGGCCCGTGTACGATTCGAAGGTGCGTCCGACATCACATTACGCTACTGGTCGCTGCGCGGCTGCATGGTAGAATAGCGGTTTTGGCAGCCGGATCTAAGTCGTTGTGAGAAAAACAAAACGCGTCACCATTAAAGACATCGCGGAGCTGGCGGGGGTGTCAAAAGCCACCGCCAGCCTGGTACTGAACGGACGCAGCAAAGAGCTGCGCGTGGCGGAAGAGACCCGTGAGCGCGTGCTGGCCATTGCGAAAGAGCATCACTACCAGCCCAGCATTCACGCCCGCTCGCTGCGCGATAACCGCAGCCACACCATTGGTCTGGTGGTCCCGGAGATCACCAACTACGGGTTTGCCGTGTTTTCTCACGAACTGGAGACGTTGTGCCGCGAGGCGGGCGTTCAGCTGCTCATCTCCTGTAGCGATGAAAATCCGGGGCAGGAGACCGTGGTGGTCAACAACATGGTGGCGCGTCAGGTCGACGGGCTGATTGTTGCCTCAAGCATGCTCAACGATGCGGATTACCAGAAACTGAGTGAGCAGCTGCCCGTAGTGCTCTTTGACCGCCACATGAATGACAGCTCGCTGCCGTTGGTGATCACCGATTCCATTACCCCGACAGCCAAACTGGTGGCCGACATTGCCCGCCAGCACCCCGATGAGTTTTACTTCCTCGGCGGGCAGCCACGGCTTTCCCCCACGCGCGACCGCCTTGAAGGGTTTAAACAAGGTCTGCGCGACGCGAACGTTACGCTGCGCCCGGAGTGGATCATTCATGGAAATTATCACCCGAGTTCCGGTTACGAGATGTTCGCCGAACTTTGTGCTCGCCTGGGGCGTCCGCCAAAAGCCCTGTTCACCGCCGCCTGCGGCCTGCTGGAAGGGGTGCTGCGCTACATGGGGCAGCACAATCTGTTGCAAAGTGACATCAGGTTAGCGAGCTTTGACGATCACTATCTTTACGATTCGCTCACGATCCCGGTGGATACCGTGCGCCAGGATAACCGTCAGCTTGCATGGCACTGCTTTGATCTGATTGGGAAATTGATCGACGGTGAAACACCAGAGCCCGTGCAGCGGAAACTGGATGCCACCCTGCAGCGGCGCTATAAAGCGGCAGAATAGCCCTGCCGGACGACGGGATACATCAATAACTTTAATTAATTTAAGTTTTGGTTTAGCCGATAACCATAAGGAATAATTTTCTTTGAGGTATCGGTTCATGTCGTTAAAAAAATCATCCCTGATTGTCTTTTTCTCGCTGCTTTTCTTCTTTATCGCCAGCACCCTCACCAGCGTTGGCCTCATCATCAAAAGTAATAACTCCCTGGATAACGTGAACAAAGAGATCCAGGTGGTGCTGTCAATTATTGATCCCATCAACCATAGCCGCACGCTGCGCGTCCGGGTGATGGAGTATGTGAAGATGGTAGAGGCGGGCGCATCAGCGGATGAATCTGCGAAGCTCGCCGCAGTTAAAGAGGCACTGACCAAAGCCGATCGCGCCTTTGCTGCCTTTATGGCGTCTCCCCGTCTGACGGATGAAGCGCCGCTGGTAAGCGCTTATCAGGATGCCTGGCAGAATTACCGTAACCAGGGGCTGGCACCGCTCATTGATGCTGCCGCCGCGCACGATATTGCCAAATTCAACGCCCTGATACCGGAAGTCTCGCGCCTCGATCGTCAGTATGAGATTGTCCTCGACCAGGTTCTGGCCGTACACCAGGCCTATGCAAAAAGCCTGAACGAAGATGCGAGCAGCAACTTTGTTTCTGGCCTGGCGATTATCGCCGCTATCGCACTGCTGTTTGTGCTGGTGATTGTCGCCGTCAGCCTGCTGATGAAGCGCCTTGTTCTGGCACCGGTTAATCTGGCACGTGAACATTGCAGCCAGATTGCCGCAGGCAAACTCGATATTCCGGTGCCGGTGAAGGGGAATTCCGGCAATGAAATTGATCACCTGATGGGCTCTATGGAGCAGATGCGCCAGGCGCTGCTGGCAACCATCGCCCAGGTGCGTGACGCGAGTCATACCGTGACCCATGCCGCACAGGAGATTGCCTCCGGGAATATCGACCTGGCTTCGCGCACCGAACAGCAGGCTTCTGCGCTAACCCAGACGGCGGCCAGCATGGAAGAACTGAGCGCGACCGTCGCCAATAACACCGATAACGTCTATCAGGCCGGAAAACTGGTGCAGGACGCGGTGAAAAATGCCCACACCGGGGAGGCCGTCACGCGTGAAGTGATTGAAACGATGAATACCATCGCCGCAAACTCGAAGCGCATCGAGGACATCACCAGCGTGATCAACAGCATCGCTTTCCAGACCAACATTCTGGCGCTCAACGCGGCGGTAGAAGCGGCGCGCGCCGGTACCCAGGGGCGTGGTTTCGCCGTGGTAGCCAGCGAAGTTCGCACGCTGGCGCAGAAAAGCGCGGTGGCGGCCAAGGACATCGAAAGCCTGATTGCCCAGTCGGTTTCCAGCGTCAAAAACGGTGCCGAACTGGTGGGGCGCTCAGGGGAGGTGATTGACTCGATTATCAGTTCCGTCAATAAAGTGAACACGCTGATGGAGCAGATCTCTGTGGCCTCTGAAGAGCAAAGCCGCGGGATTAGTCAGGTCGGGCAGGCAGTGACGGAGATGGATGGCGTGACCCAGCAGAACGCCGCGCTGGTGCAACAGTCCGCCGCGGCGGCCGCGTCGCTGGAAGAGCAGGCCCAGCAGCTCACGCGGAGTATTTCGAGTTTTAGTTTGCCAGTGCAGGCTTGATATTATTGTGGATTGTAAGCCGGGTAAGCGTAGTGCCACCCGGCAATAAACGCGGCTAAGTAGTTGGTTTCAGCTTAATATTGCCAGGTGTTTTGATTCAACAACCGGTGTGACGGGCATTATCTTTGGCGATGTTTCGCTGATAGCCGATGTAGCCGAAGGCATACCAGTAGCGCCGGGAATAAAAAGAAAATTAATCCTGTCAGGAATGCGTCATCCCCATGAAAATGCAGTATGGCATTAAAAAATACGCCAGCAGCCACGCCGACCACTAATAAAAATATAAACACCCAGACAGTGTGGTACCAGAGGATATAATTCGTCAGTCTGCCTATCATTACCGGATTGCTCCTTTTTAATGTGTCTGTTTCTATTTCCTGCTGCAGGGCATGACGCTATGAATAATAGACAGAGATGTAATGATTACAAACTTTTAACTAAAAATAGTTAATTAAGCCTCGCTTTAGATTATTGTTAAATAGAAGGTTTTTTGGATGATTATAGGAATAGTCTCAACAACAGGAATAGGGCATTTAAAAAGCATCAATATCAAACCTGCTGAATAAATAACCTGATTTAAAAGCGCGAACAGAACGGCATTATTACGGGTTTTAATTTTTATGCTGTTTCCGTTCGTCAGTCGCGAAAAGCGTAAACCACATTGACTACGATGTTTTTAAAAATTTTTAGCAATATTCTTGTTCCTCATCCGTCTACCTCATCACAAGCCATAATCAGTTACTGTAAACGAGGTCAACACCATGAGAGAGTTTGATATGCACGGCAGAGGTCACGGGCGCGGATTCGGTCGCCACCGTATGGGCAAGGGCTTAGTCATCGGCGCGGTCATTTTTATCGTGCTCGGCCTGCTGGTGATGTCCCTGTGGAACGCCTTACTCCCGGCGATCCTCGGCGTGAAAGCCATTGGCTTCTGGCAGGCGCTGGGCATTTTGATATTGAGCCGGATCCTGTTTGGTGGTCTGGGGTTCCGTCCGGGTATGTTTGGTGCGCACCGCCGGATGCACGAACGCTGGATGAACATGACGCCCGAACAGCGTGAAGCGTTCATGCAGCAGCGCCGGGACGGATTTGGTCGCCATGGTCGCGGGCACTGTGGCTGGCACGGCCACCGTGATGACAAGCGTGAAGACAACGCGCCAAAAGCGCCGGACGCAGAGTGAGCGAGATGAAAACCGGGGAGGCGGGCGGATCCTTGCTGATGTCGGCGGTTAATGCCTGCCGCGCCCGGCTGAGAGCCTTTATTCGCGGAAGAACGCCGGTACGTGACGACGCCGACGATATTTTGCAGGAGATCACGTATCAGCTGATGAAGGTGGAACAGCCGGTCGAAAACGTTGCCGCGTGGCTGTTTCGCGCGGCGCGAAATGAGATGACCGACCGGGCGCGGAAAAAGCGTGAAGTGTCGCTCTCCGGTTATTTCAGCTTCACAGGCGAGGAGGATGACGATTTTCCGGAAGATGAGATCGCTGAAACCCTGTTCGGCGTTCCGCATACCCCGGAAGAGGAGTACCTCAAAACGCTGCTGTGGGAAGAGCTGGGGCAGGCGCTGGCTGAACTGCCCGCAGCGCAGCGCGAGGTCTTTGAGAAGACGGAGCTACAGGGCTACAGCATCAAATTGCTGGCCGGGGAAACTGGGGTTAGCGAGCAGGCATTATTATCGCGTAAGCATAAGGCCGTGTTGTTCCTGCGCACGCGATTGCGGGATGTGTATGACGCGCTGACAGGGGGATAATGTTCCCGGCAGACAAAACCTTACACTGTCGGGACTTGTAGATTCATCACTATCGTTTATGATCGGGGCGTCTTGTTATTTTGGAACGTTATGCGCAACCGTCAGCTTCTCGGTAAATGGCTTCTGATAATCACGTGTCTGGCAATGGCAATTTGCCTGGTTCAGCGTGCGGTTTATCTCAACCATTTTTTACAGGGGCTGGATCCTCAGGTGCAAACGCTCATGATGGCTGACGCCCCGGGTCAGGAGGCTGAACAGCCCGGCCCGTCGCCGTGTCAACTTGGCGCACAGTCTTTGCTTTGCGCCCAGCCGCTGTTTTTTGACGGCGCGCTACCGGCGATTATTATCTTCTTCGCTCTGCTGCAGTTGTTTACCCAACGGCGCACATTTCTCTCCAGGGAGCAGCCTGTCCAGGCACCGCCTCCCCGAATACACCTCAAAAACTGCGTTTTCCGTGAATGAAAAACATCGTCACCACACGATAATTTTCACTATTCACGGAGTAAAACATGGTTAACCTTTTCAGGGGACTCGTCCTCCTGTGGCTGTCCTGCATGGGTATTGCTCATGCGGCAGATACGGGCTGGCTGGTGTCACCGCAAAACGATCACGCCCGCATCCGCTTTCAGGCTGAGCGGGATCACGATCGCATCATCGGCCTGCTCAGCGTGGAGCTGCAGCCCGGCTGGAAAACCTACTGGCGTTCGCCGGGCGAGGGCGGCGTGGCCCCGAAAATCAGCTGGCCACAGGGCGTTAAGGATACCTGGTACTGGCCGGTTCCTTCCCGCTTTGATATCTCGGGCCTGACGACCCAGGGCTACCACGATAGCGTCACGATCCCCATCACGATCGCCGGGACGGACGCGGATGTGCTCGACGCCACGCTTACGCTCTCAACCTGCAGCAACGTCTGTCTGTTGACGGACTATAAGCTGCATCTGGATTTCCGCACGCCAGCGGATGCGGGCTTCCGTACGGCATTTGAAGACGCGATGCGTTCAGTACCCGGTGCGTCAGGCGTGTCGTCAGACTTCAGCGCCTGGTTATCAGACGGCAAGCTGATGATGACGGGCACGACGGAAGGCGAATGGGTCAATCCTGGGATCTATCTTGACCCGCTGGAGGGTGACATTCTGCCCGGTGAACCGGTGATTAAGCACACCGGAAACCGGCTTCAGATCGCGGTTCCGGTCACCGATGAGTGGGGCGATAAACCCACGACGCTTGCGGGGAAAACGCTGTCATTTGTCGTCACCAACGGCGATAAAGCCCAGCAAACGCAACTGACCGTAGGCGCAGCCCCTGCAGACGCGGTGCAGAGTGCGCCAGCGGGAACAGTCAAAATGCTGGCCTTTGCTCTGCTGGGCGGGCTGATCCTGAACCTGATGCCCTGCGTATTGCCGGTAATGGGCATGAAGCTCAGCAGCGTCCTGCAGGCGGGTACGGACACGCGGAAAATCCGGCTGCGTTTTCTGGCGACCAGTGCGGGTATTCTGACCTCCTTTATGCTGCTGGCCACAATGGTGACCGTTCTGAAACTCACCGGTGCGTCGCTGGGCTGGGGCATCCAGTTCCAGAACCCGTGGTTTATTGGGCTGATGGTTGCCGTGACCTTTATCTTCGCGCTGAACCTGTTTGGTGCGTTTGAGCTGTTTCTGCCTTCCGCCGCCACCGGACGGCTCGCCACAACGGGCGGAACCGGACTGACGGGCAGCTTCTGCGAAGGCGTGTTTGCCACGCTGCTTGCCACGCCGTGTTCCGCGCCGTTCCTCGGTACGGCCGTGGCCTTTGCGCTGGGCGCACCGCTGCATTCCCTGTGGCTTATCTTCCTGATGCTCGGGGTGGGCATGAGCTTGCCGTGGCTGTTCGTGGCGCTGATCCCCAAAACCGCCTTGTTGCTGCCAAAACCTGGCCGCTGGATGAATACCCTGAAGGTGATTCTGGGGGGGATGATGCTGGCCTCCAGCCTGTGGCTGGTGACGTTGCTGAGTCTGCATCTGGGCGAGATGTTCAGCCACATCCTCATGCTGCTTCTGATTGTGGTCGCCATTGTGGTCTATGCCCTTCGCGGTCAGACATCATCGCCGCTGTTCTGGGTGGTGGTGATTGCGCTGGCCGTATTCGGGGGCTATCAGCTGCGCGGGATAGTGAACGCAACGCCGGTAACCACGGCTGAGAATAGCGAACAGACGATCCCGTGGCAGCCGCTCAGTGAGGAGGCAATCAGCGATGCTCTTGTGCAGGGGAAACGGGTGTTTGTGGATATCTCGGCGGACTGGTGTGTCACCTGCAAGGTGAATGAGCACCGGGTGCTGAATCAGCCGGAGGTTATCGCCGCGCTGCGCCAGCCGGATGTGGTGGCGCTACGCGGAGACTGGAGCCAACCATCAGAGACGATTGCGGCGTTTCTGAAATCACGCAACCGCTACGCCATCCCGTTTAACCAGGTGTATGGCCCTGGAACGCCGGAGGGCGACATCCTCTCGCCATTGCTGGACAAACGCACCCTGATGACCACCCTGAACAAGGCAAAAGGCTAACGCTGTTATGAAAAAAATCCTTATTACGTGTCTGCTATTTTTCGCGTCAGCCCAGGTGATGGCGGCGGACCCGATCACCCCGGATCAGGAGCAACGCGCTCAGAAGCTGGTCTACGATTTTCTGTTTAACGACCCGGATTCACCGCGTATCGGTGCCAAAAATCCAAAGCTGACGCTGGTGGTGTTTACGGACTACAACTGTCCATACTGCAAAAAATTCGATCCGTATCTGGAGAAGATCGTTGAGAAACATCCGCAGGTGGCCGTGGTGTTTAAGTTTCTGCCGTTCCGTTCGGAAAGTTCGCTAACCGCCGCGCGCGACGCGTTAACCGTCTGGCGTTCACACCCTGAGCAGTTTATGAAGTTCAACGAAACCCTGATGGCGAAAAAAGGGTATCACGATGACGCCAGCATTCAGGAGGCGCAAAAGCGCGCGGGCGTGAATGTTGCAACGCCGGATGATACGAGCCTGGTCACGGTAAAACGCAGCCTGATCATCGCCGAAAAACTGGGCATTCAGGGGACACCGGCCACGCTGATTGGCGAAGGGCTGTTACCCGGCTGGGTGCCTTTCGAACAGTTTGATGAAATGGTCACCGATGCACTGAAAAACCGCTAACCTGAAGGGGGCCTCAGGCCCCCGAACAAACCGGAGAGGGACATGAAAAAATTACTGTTACTTTCGCTGCTGACCGCGTCAGGGCTGGCGCAGGCTGCGGATGCTATACCTGATGTCGTGAAGACCTTTAGCGAGCAGCAGGGGATTAAGATCCTCAAGAAGATCGACGTAGCCGGTGGCGCACCCGCCTGGCTGGGACAATATCAGGACATGGGAGTGACGCTCTTTCTGACACCTGACGGAAAGCACGTTATTTCGGGTTATCTCTATGACGAGAAGGGTAAAAACCTCAGCGAGGGTATTTTCCAGAAAGAGATCTACGCCCCGATGGGACGCGAAATGTGGAAGCAACTGAACGCTGCGCATCCCCTGAAAGAGGGGCCGGATAACGCGCCACGCAAAGTCTTTGTCTTCGCTGACCCGTTCTGCCCGTACTGCAAGGCATTCTGGTCAGAAGCACAGCCGTGGGTGACGGCGGGTAAAGTGCAGCTCAATACGCTGCTGGTGGCGTTCCTCAACCCAAACAGCGGCCGTAACGCATCTGCGATCCTGAATGCAAAAGATCCGGTTACGGCGTGGAAGGAGTATGAACTGTCCGGCGGGAAAAAACTGCCTAAACCGGAAGGCACCGCCTCGCGTGAAACCGTGGCGATACTGCAAAAACACCAGGCGTTAATGGACAGTCTGGGGGCGAATGCCACACCGGCCATTTATTATCTCAATGACCAGAATGAGCTCCAGCAGGTGGTCGGTATGCCGGACGCGAAGCAGCTTGAGGCGATGTTCGGGCCGAAGCCGTAAAAAAACAGGCAGAAACAGGGCGTTTCTGCCTGACTGTACTTAGCTTCCCCAGCGTCCTTTCAGGTAGTTTACCGCCTGCTGCGTCTGCGGCTGGTTGAGGTAATCTTCGCGGAACAGGATGGTGCCATTCACGTTCGGCAGGGAGTCGTTGAGATCGAGCTGTTTTTTCAGCTCCGGCACGCCGCCCTGAATCGTCCAGTCCGGCTCATTTCTCGACGGCTCGCCCACTTTATAGAACGCAATGCCGATGTACAGACGGGTATGGGTCGGTTTCACTACGTCGGCCCACCATTTGGTCAGCACGTCATAGCGTGCCGCATCGCGGGAGAAAGGCCAGTAGATTTGCGGGGCAATGTAGTCCAGCAGCCCCTGTTGCACCCACTGACGGGTGTCCGCGTAGGATTCATCATACGCCGCCGCGCCACGGGTGTCGGATCCTGCCGGGTCAAAGGAGCGGTTACGCCAGACACCCGCCGGGCTGACGCCAAATTCAACCTGCGGTTTTGTCTGTTTGATCGCCCGAGAGACCTGCACAATCAGCTGCTGCGTATTGTGGCGACGCCAGTCGGCTTTGGAGCTAAACCCCTGGCCGTATTGTCTGTAGGTCTGCGCATCATTCAGCGTTGAGCGAGGCGATTCGGCATAAAAGTAGTCATCAAACTGCACACCGTCTATCGGGTAGTTCGCCACCACCTCGGTCACCACCCGGGTTATCCAGTCACGCACCTCCGGGATGCCCGGGTCGAGCACAAACCGATCGCCTGCGATGCGAACCCACTCAGGGTGCTGCACGTAGACGCTGGACGGTTGCTGGTATGAGGTGCGGTTCAGCGCGGCGATGGTTGACGGTTTGGTATTGGTTGAAACGCGATAGGGGTTGAACCAGGCGTGAACTTTCATCCCACGCTTGTGGGCTTCATCGAGCATAAATTGCAGCGGATCGTAGCCCGGATACTCGCCAATATTGCCGGTAAGCATATCTGACCACGGCAGGATTTTGGACGACCAGAGCGCCGTGCTGTCCGGTTTTACCTGGAAAAACACCGTGTTAATTCCCAGTCGTTTCAGATTGTCGAGTTTGTCGATCAGCGCCTGTTTTTGCATCGCAATACGCTGGTCAGCACTGCGGCCATTCACCGACGCGACCGGCGGCCAGTCGAGACGGGAGACAGTTGCCAGCCAGATCCCACGCATCGGCTCGTTTGCCTGCTGCGTCGGTTTGCCTGGGGTCGGGAGCGGTGTGACCAGCGACTTTGGGGGTTTTGAGGAGCAACTAACAAGTAAAAGCGCGCAGCCAAGCAGCGCACCAGTCCGTTTTACATGTCGCATCATTTGCGTATTAGCTCTTGGTTATCCGACTATTGGCCCAGGGGTTAAAGGCGGGCGCCTCGCGTTCAGCGGTCCCGTTATCATTGAGGGAATCAAGATACAGGGCCTCGACCTCCGCGCGTGCCCAGGGGGTACGGCGCAGGAATTTCAGGCTCGACTTCACGCTTGGGTCATTTCTGAAACAGTTAATTTTGATTCGATCGCCCAACTCGCGCCAGCCATATCGCGCCACCAGGGCGTTGACCATCATCTCCAGCGTAACGCCATGCAAAGGATCTTTGGAAATATGTGCAGTCATAGGCGTCCGGTGTCTCGATTTACAGGGGATTGGGGTAAACGCTGAAAGGGTACAAGAAAGCAGGGGAAGCGGCAATTTTCCTTTTCCCCTCGCTCACTTTATGACGGATTCTGTTCTCTGATTATCTCCGACGGTTTTCCCCGCTTTGTTTTTGATCGCGAATCTGATCAACACCGCGTCCTGACCCACGGGTGTGACCGTAAGCGCTTTTACCATTGTTCCGGAGTCTGCGGCGATCGTCATTGTCATCATGCCCTTTGCCAGCACCTTATCGCGCTGGGTAACACGCCATATCAGACGGCATTCATTGCACGGTTTCCAGGTGTCATTGATTGCCCAAAGACGCAGGGTCGCCGCTGCGCCGGACATCCACTGCGCAGTGACCGGCTCAATGGAGGGCAGGATGGGCTGATACGCGCGTTTTAATGCGAAATACCCGGCTTTAGGTTTGCGCAAATAGTCCACCACCCCCCAGTTGATAGAGGGCCAGGTTTCTACAAACATGAATTGGAACAGTGCCGTTACCGGCTGGTATCGCTGTCTGCGATAGCTCTCTGCCGCCGTGGCCACCAGTTGTGACTGATAGGCCTGCGTATTGCGGATCATCTGTTTAATGTTATTGCCGCGCGCGATGCCGGCAAACTTAAAGGTCTGGAACGGCTGAAAATTATGGTATTTCCAGAGCGTCCAGCCGGGGTCGTCGGCGGCGGTCGTTTTAGGCCACAGATGTGATGCCGGGATAATGGTTTTTAGCGTGGACAGGCGGGGAAGGGCCTGTGCACCGAACTCGGTAATGATACCCGTTTTGGCCGGGGCAAGCAGATCGCGTACGGTACCGAAATACCATCCCGCCCAGTAATGCTCCTCCACGGCGGAAAAACGATGCACAATGCGGGAGGTATCTTCGGCAAGCGTATCCGCGACTTTTTGCGTGAGGTCGCGATTAAGGTTTTTATTCCAGTCCGGGAAGCGTTTGTCCATCCAGGGTGAATTCCAGGGCGGTTCGTTATGACCGCCCCAGACGATGATGGCGGGGGAATTACCGAACTGTTCGATCATCTCGCGAGTCTGGCGAACCGCATTTTTCGTAAAGGCCTCACTGTTGTCGTAGCCCCACTGCAGCGGAACATCCTGCCAGATTAGCATTCCCATCTCATCGGCAACCTCATAAAGCGCGCGACCCGCCACGTGTCCGTGTACGCGTATGGCGTTGGCGTTCATGGCCTTAACCAGACGAAGATCGCGACGGTATTTCTCGCGCGTCATGGTGCTGAGCCACGGGGAGCCGATGTAATTGCTGCCCTTAATAAACAGGCGTTTATCGTTAATAAGCCAGCCTGTGTTACCCGGCTGTTCTACTATCTTGCGCAGTCCGGTGCGGGTGACAGCCGTATCCATTAACCCGGTTTTATCGCGTAATGAGGCGCGAACCGTATACAGGTGTGGCTTCCCTGTGCCGACCGGCCACCAGAGTTTTGCCCCCGTCATGGGCAGCGTAACCTGCACGGAATGGGCGTTGCTTTTGAGGGTGACCGGAAAGTCAGCCTCAAAGCGTTTGCCGTTGAAGTTGGCGGGGGTTGCGGTAAGCCGCACGGTAGCGCGTTCCGACTGGAGGGCGCGATAGCGTATCTCAGCCTTTAACGCCGGATGCGTCAGTCCCTGCGTCCAGTCGGGGCGCAGAATAATGTCATCAATGGTGGCTCCCCGGCTAAGATGCAGTCTGACCGGTGCCCAGATGCCGCCAGAGTTCGCATCCTGACCTTCAGGTGACCACGCCCCGCCTGGACGAGTGTCATGCTGATTAAGAATCCCCTTCATGGCGGTTTTATGCAGAGGCCAGACCGTCTGCGGATCTTCGAAGGGGCTATCAACCCTAATTATAAGCTGGTTGTGACGTTGTAACGCTCCGGTGGCATCCAGCGAAAAGCGCTGGAGATAACCCTCATGCTGGCCCAGTGACTGGCCGTTTAATGTGACATCGGCCAGGTAGTCGACACCGTCAAACACCAGGGTGGTCATGATATCGGGCGGTTGAGCGGGGAGGGTAAAAGCGTGGCGATACCACAACGCCCCCTGATGATCGTACCCGGCGCTATACCAGTTGGCAGGTACGTTCAGTTTACGCCAGCCTGCCCCGGCAGGCCGGGGGTTATCGTTGGCGTCCTGAACCTGCCATACACCCGCAAGAGACCAGCTTATCGGTACTGAAGTTGCCATCACCGAGGGGGTCAACAATGCAAAAAGCAGCGTGCAGTTACGAATCATGAATAACATTTACCCCACGATTGGCGAGCCAGGCCATCAGGCGCCGTGATTCCTTATGAAGTTTGGCATTCAGCATCGCAAGCTGTTGCGTCTCCAGCGTATGCGCTTCGCTCTCCAGCACCTGCAGTTGCTGTGCGAGACCCCGGAAGTCCAGCGTGACGGCTTCGCCGCGCAGTTTATGGGCCGCACGGCGCAGCGTTTCACGGTCATCACGGTTGATAGCCCGGGAGATGGCTTTCACGGCCCCATCCAGTTCTTCATCAAACAGGGTCAGAAGTTCCTGGACCAGGGCGGGATCGTCAGCGCACTGGTTCAGCAGGCGAGCTTCATCGGGAAAGTCCAGTGAATCTTCGCGCTGAAGAACGCGGGCAATCTCTTCAGCAAGACGTTCCTGGCTGATGGGTTTGGCAATATAGCCATCGAATCCCATATTGAGACAACGCTCTTTATCCCCCTGCATAGCGTGTGCGGTCATGGCGACGGTTGGCTGAGCAGGGCCGGGTAGGGTCTGTTCCTCTTCCCGAAGCCGTCGAATGGCGGTTTCACCGTCCATTTCGGGCATCTGAAGGTCGATCAACAAAACGTCCCATTCTCCCGAACGCCAGCGTTCAAGCAGAGTGAGTCCATTGTCGACGATCTGACAGCTATGGCCGAGGCGTTCAAGCAGCCGTGCTGCCACCTTCTGATTGACCAGATTATCTTCAGCCAGCAGGATGCGTAGCCCCTTACGACCCGATGACGCGACTGGCACGGGGAGGGCTTCACTCATTAGCTTCGGCAACCGCTCAAAGGCTGCGGCAATGGCCTGATGCAACTCGTCCTGCGCGATGGGTTTATGCAGATAGTGTTTGATACCAATCCGTTTCAGCATATTGCTGTCAAAATGTCGGCTCATGGAGCTCAGCATGATGATATGACTCTCCGCCGTCTGCGGCAGAACTGAAAGCTCCAGCGCCAGAGAAACCCCGTCCATTTCAGGCATTTGCGCGTCCAGCAGTATTAACGGCCAGGCGGGCCCCGCTTTAACCCGATGTATCGCCTCGCTGGCTTTATTGACGCAGGTGGGTTTCAGCCCCATCTGGCTGAGCATTGCGGCCAACAATCGCAGATTCGTTTGGTTATCATCGACCACAAGCACCGGCTCCCCGCTAAACCGTTTGCTGTACGGCCGTTCTTCCGGGGCCAGAGGCTGCGTCGCCAGCGGTAGCACGAATGTAAACTCGCTGCCTTTACCCGGTTCGCTGGTCACGGTTAACTCACCCCCCATCGCCGCAACCAGCCGCGCCGAGATAGTCAATCCAAGCCCCGTACCTCCATAGCGACGAGTTGTTGAATTGTCCGCCTGGCTGAAGGCTTCGAAAATGGCATTCTGTTTATCCGCCGGTATACCAATACCGCTGTCACGTACCCGAAAACGCCAGCGATGCTCGCCATCTTCCGGCTCAATAATCAGCATGACTTCCCCCTGGTGGGTAAATTTGAGCGCATTTCCCAGCAGATTGGTGAGGATCTGACGTAGCCGTGCGCCATCCACCAGCAGTACGTCGGGAACGTCAGGCGCTATATCAACCAGAAGCTCAATCCCTTTTTCACTGGCACCCGGCATGTGCGGACGAATAAGCGACTGAATAAAGGGGCGCACGGAAACCGGCTCTGTCTCCAGTTCCACTTTGCCGGCTTCGATACGCGAGAAATCAAGAATGTCGTTAATGATGTGCAGCAAAGACTGGGCAGAACTCATCACCAGCGTAAGGTAATCACGCTGATCGGCATCAAGAGGGGTATCAAGGCACAGTTGCGTCATGCCAATAATGCCGTTCATAGGCGTGCGAATTTCATGACTCATATTGGCTAAAAATGCACTTTTCGCCTCATTCGCCTTTCTGGCCTCCAGGGCGGCATTGATCGCCAGTATTTCGGCCTCTTTACGCCGGGTAATATCCTGTAGCGTACCAATGACCCGCTCAGCGTTGCCCCCGATGGAGAGCGTCACCACCTGGCCGGACAACAGCATCCAGCGTAACCCTTCTGTGGGGTGATGAACGCGGATTTCACATTCGAAGACCGGACGGTGGTCCTGTTTTGAGGCCTGCAGTGCCTTGCGCAGCGCAGCGCGATCGTCCTCATGAACCTGATTGAGCAAAAAACGCACCGGATAATGCCACCGCGTGCGTGACTGACCGAGCATGGACAGCAGCGTGTCGTTCACCTGTAAAGTGTCACCAGAAACCTGCCAGTCCCAAATTCCGATATGAATGGATTCCGCCGTGAGCAGAAAATCGTCATGTAGCCGGTGGCGCGACCGCTGCGCTTCGTCAAGCTCCGTGATATCACTATGCAGACTGACGATACTGCCGTCCGCAAGCCGCTGATGTTGAACAAAAATGCGTCGTTGACCAGCCTGTCTGACTTCACAATGTTTGTCCTGCCGACAGTTGCGAACGATGGATTCACGCAGCGTTTGACGAAGGCCTGGATCGACGTTGTAAACAGCGTCAATGAAACGTTCTGCCAACTCTTCAAGAGGCGTACCTGCTTTCAGCCACGGAGTGATGACCGGATAAAACAGGGCAACGCTGTGATTCCAGGCCACCAGGTGTTCATTGCGGTCATAAATCATGACCGCAGCCGGGAGCGCGTTAAGATCATAGTTAAATGAAGGCATTGTCATGCTCCTTACGCCCGGTAATGCAGTTCTGCCTGTCGACGCAGGTATTCCAGCCCGGGCGCAATTGCCATCGCCCATGCCGTCAGGATCTCATCGTCGCATTGCGGATCGCGCAGGCTCACCGTGTTGAGCATCGCTTCCCGCCAGAGGGCAAAAAAACGCGGCGGAAGGTGCAAGCCGTCATCGCTTTGCTCCCGCGCCAGGCGCTCAAGAAAATCCGGCACAATCAGGGCGCCATCTACCGCCAGCATGGCGAAGAAACTTTTAAACAGGGTTTGCTGGCCTTCCTGATCCGGCAGACGGGCAAAATGTGCTTCCGTCTCAGGTGACATATGCACGAAAGCGTCGTAGAACGTCTCGAAAAACGCCGTTTTTTCATTATCCGGGAAGACGCGGTTCAGGCTGCATTCAAACAGATCGCGGTAGAATTTCACGGCGTCCTCCTTATGGCGTTTTCACCCGGCAGACAACGTCCCGGGGGGGCATATTCATCTGCCAGACGGTGGGTAAAGTAGCTCTCTTTCCTTGACTGGCGGGTATCAAAGAGAGGCCCGGCATTATGCTTAAAGAAAAGGGCTTCCAGCACCATGGCATTGGTGGAGAGGGTGAGGGCAGCATTGGTATCGCCCGTGGCTTCAAGGCGGCCTTCATACCAGCCTCTTTGCGGATCGTTAAGGTGTTTTGTGACTGACATCAGCACGTCGGTGTAAGGGGTATCCCACAAGGCCCACAGCGTAAAGACCGCTTTGGTCGACACCTGCGAGAACCGGGTGTAGTCCCGGCCATCATCGCCTATTGAGTTCCAGGCATAACCATTTCCCCAGACGGTATCCTGTATATGCCAGGGGGTCTGTGAGAGCGCGAAATCAGCACGCGCTGTCAGGATTTTATCGATCTCCCAGCGGGTCTTCTGACTCAGCCAGACGTTTTCTGCTTGCTTACGCAGACGCTTTTGTCGTTCGGCCGTCACGCCATCGGGTTCCCAGCCAAACTCCAGACCTGGCAGCATGTAGGGAAGAGTGGTAATCAGGGAGGGCTGCCACGTGGTGCGCGGATCGCGGGCATCCACGGCCAGCCGCCGCTGCGCGATGATGACGTGATGTACCGGCGGCGTAAACGCCTTCTCCGCTGAAAATCCCCACAGATGAAACGCCGTCGCGGCATATTCGCTTTCGCCCAGACGCAGCTCCTCACGCACCACCGGCTGGCCATTCTGCAGGGAAGATGACCACAGTTCGCCCTCGTTATCGATGACCGGACAGAAATTCCACCGCAGAATGATTTTGTCCAGATACTCACCATATTGCGGCTCACGCTCTGCAGTGAGGCGCAGAGCGAGCATCAGGCGAGCCATGTCCCGGGAAGACCAACCCTGTCTGACCGGGTTGCCGCTAAAATCGATAAGCGTTGCTGTCTGGCTGGAATAGAGCCGCCCTGGTGTACGGGTATCGGTCAGCATCAGACGGTTGAGTGTCCCCATCAGTCGGGTTAAGCGGGCGTCATACTCGGCATCCTGAATCAACCCCAGCTCTTTTGCTGAGAGCAGCGCGATAAGTGTATCGCCCATTTGCCAGAGCGTGACGCGCGGTTGTTTGTCGCTTCCGTTGACCAGCCCGGTTTGTGGCTGGGTATTGTTGACGAAATAGCGCCAGGCAATTGCCGCCCATTTCTGCTCTTCCGGCGTCAGGGTGGCGAGGCGAGCAGTGGAGTGCCAGCCACCGTTTATCAGCCAGCGCCAGCCAGCCCCCTGATGGCCAAACAGGGCAAAAACCGCTACGCCTGCGAGGAGTAATCCCGCGAGCCCTCTGGCTAAGGTTTTAAGCATTGCGCAGTCACCGGAGGCAGTTTAACAGGCTCGTCCGCGCTGCAGGATGCGCACTGACAAGCCTGACAGGCGGGTTTGGTGCGCAGCGTGACGCCGGTCCGGTCGCACCAGCTTTTTACTGCCGGTGTGCTGGTAAGAAACGGTCGGCTACGCAGCGCGTTGTTCTCTTCAAACTGATCCAGTAGCTTTTGATCCCACAATGACGGGGCAAAATCCTTGTTCTTCGGGTTGTCGCTGTTGAAGGCCAGCAGTTTTCCCTCTTTTTTGAATAACAACGCCTCCAGCATGATGCCGTTATTGTTCGCGGTGAACTCCTTGATCGGCCCGTCACCATTTTCATACAGGCCTTCGTAGTAGCCTTTTCCCTCTTCGTTTGCATTCTCAATGGTATTCAGCAGGCGGTCCGTGTAGGGCGAGTTCCACAGTACCCACATCCCCAGCGCTGCTTTCAGTGAAATCGCGGCAGCGCCAGGGACGAACTGGCCTTTATCGGTGATGGTGTTCCAGTTAAAACCATCGCTGAATACGGTGTCATAGACGAAATATGGGGGTTTATCGAGCTGGTGTTCAGAGCGGGCAGTGAGGACGCCGGTGATGGTATAGCGGTTCTCCTGTGCCTGATAAACGCGGTCGGCAAAGTTCTTCATCCATGTCAGGGAGTAGTCGCGGGGCGCGTTATCCCGGTCGGTCGGTTTATCGAAGCCGAACTCCAGCCCGTAAAGCAGGTAAGACTCCGTCACAACATAGTTATGTTGAGATGTGTTACGTGGGTCGCGTGTATCATAGGGAACGAGTACGCAGTAAATTTCGGCCAGCTCATAAGGCTGCGGGCGACTGGCTTTACAGGTATTAAAACCCCACAGCTGGAAACCCGCCGCGCCGTACTCTTCATAGCCCAGTCGACCTTCCTGAACATATTTGGGCTGGCCATTTTCCAGATAGGCACCATACAGGCTACCGCAGGGATCAATCACATGGCTGAAATCCCATCCCAGTACCACGTTATCTATGCTGTTGCCATATTCCGGGTAACGCTCTTTGATAATTTTCAGCCAGACCAGCATCCGTCCGATATCCAGTGCCGAGAAGCCAATTTCACCGGGCTTGTTGGTATAGTCCACTTTCTGGCCGCTGATGGTGTTATACGCTTTGTTTGGCAGCTCGTTGCGGAACAGCACCAGCGTGTTTAGCGTGGCGAGAAACTTCAGCATTCTGCGATCGAATTCTGCTTTATCAATGATCCCCAGTTCACGCGCCGCCGTCATGGCAGCCAGATAGGATGCGCTGTCCCACATCGTGGTAGAGGGATATTTATTGACCGCATTCACCAGGCCCGTCGTGGGCTGATAATTCGCCACAAAATACTGCCAGGCATTTTTCGCAATGGTCATCTCTCTGACCGTCAGCTCTCCACTGCGCGGGGCGTAATTCGATGCTGGCAGCCCGGTTTCCGCACGCACGGTCGATAATGCCAGCCAGCAGATCATTATTCCCGTCAGCAGGTGAAAGAAGATCAGGGATCGTGGCTTCATGGCGTTGCTCCTGCAGAAGTGGATGGCCGTGGGGCCGTGTAGAGACAGGCCAGACAGAGCATCTGGCCATGCGCGATATAAGACAGGCTTTCCAGCACAATGGCATTGGTATCCGCATCTACGACGGAATTAACGCTATTGTTGAGATTTAATCCTCTTTGCCAGCCTTTGCCCGGCACCTGAAGCGACTCAACCTGCTGGCGCAGCGCTTCACTCCAGCTATTACGAAACAGGGCATACCAGGCAAACGCAGAACGGGTTGAGGTAATGGCCACCTTCTCCGGTGCTTCGTCGCGCAAGGCGCGTGCCTGTACTGGCTGTCTGTCTGGCAGGTCGGTAACATAATCCGGTGCCGGTTCGGCATAATCCGTGCTGACAGGCGGTTTTGGCGTACGGAGGTGGTGGCGACGCTGCTGAATTTGCATAATTCGCCACGCGATTTCCGCGCTCTGGGCATCAAAACCCAGCTCAAGACCGGTTAACAGATAGGGCAGGCTGATCAGAGAGGTCTGCTTGCCCCAGGGCGTACGTAACCCTTCATCGGGGACCATGATGCCATCCAGGTCGATCATCTTTTGCCCTTCAGGCGGGTTGGTGACCGCGAGACCCGCTGCACTGTCAATCAAACGCAGGGTATGGCTGGCATAGAGTCGATAGCCAAAGCTGTCCCGCTGTTCATCGGCAGTCAGCGTCCAGTGATGAAGCGGCACGGCCGCCTGGCTTTGAGTGTTATTTTCAATCAGCGAGCCGGTACGCCAGTGGCTAAACACATCACCTACCGCCGCGGCGTGCTGAGGGTAGCGCCACAGGAGAGTCTGAAGTGCCGTCAGCAGGCGGCTTAGCCCTATGGGCGAGGCGTCTGATTTGCCGAGGATCTTCAGCGTGTCCGCATGATAATAGGCGGCCGGGAGCCCTTTATCATTGAGCGGTAGCGCCCCCAGCGTGAACAGGGCGGCGCCGATCCGCTCGTCAAACTCGTCGGTGGTAATAATATTGAGTTGCTGTGCAGCGATGGTCGCAAAGAGATAGCTTCCCACGCTCCAGAGGCTTAGCCATGGCTCACCGTCGCTGGCGTTCGCCAGCCCGTTTGGCTGGGTATTATTCACGTAATACTGCCATGCCACCCGCGCCCAGATGGCTTCGTTATAGGTCAGTTCGCGTGTCGCAGGCAGTGGAGGGAAATCTTTACTGAGCGCAATGCCGCCGCTGCTTTCCACACGCGAAGGCATTTGTTTCTCAACCCACACCACAATGGCAAAACCGAGCAGGAACCCCAGCAAAATTGTCAAATAACTGCGCGCAGAAAGCAGGGCATCGCGTCGTCTCATTGGCTGACCTCTCCCTCTTCAGTTGGCGTCCACATGGCCGCAAAAATCAGAGGGAGCATGGCGGCGATATTGACCGCCCCCCAGAAAATATTGATGACGTAACTAGATGGATCGTCAACCTGGCCGCGAGCGACCTGGATTCCTCCCCAGAGAAGCCCCGCCAGGGTCAGTACCACGATGGCAATCTGCGGCTTCACCAGATAGAGAAAACGGCCGGTTTGCCTCTCTTTCGGCGTAACATGAAACTTGATTTGTTCGCCTCGCAGCACGGTGTTGAGCGCGCGCAGATTCATGGAAAAGAAGGAGAGGTAAGAGGCCCTGCCGTCCCAGGCCGAAATCCCCCAGGTGCCGAACATAAAGGCCAGCTCAGAGAGGATAAAAAAGGGCAGAAAGTGGAGATAGAACGGCGTCGACCAGGCTGAAACCGGTGGAATGCCGGTGAACAGGTAAATGATGGGCGAAATCAAAAACACCGTGTTCCACACGCAGGCCAGATAAGACCAGAAGGTTGTGGCGTACATCAGCGTCTGAGGGAGAGAAAGCTTAAAGCGGCGGCGACTGAAGATATTGTCATGGAACAAAATATCCAGCGAACCGGCGGCATACTTAAAGCGCTGGATCATCCAGGTCAGCATATCCTGCGGGGAGAGCATTTTCGATTCAACGCGCGGGTGCATGACCGAACGCCAGCGTCTTGCGGCATCACCGTGCAACAAAATTGAGGTATAGATATCTTCCGATACGTGGAATTTGTAGGGCGTTAATTCGGTGTCAAATGCCACGTGCGGACGCATCGCATTCTGCAAGGCTTCCCGCGTTTCTTCGTCACGGATATCCCGGGTATGGCGATGGATCTCCTCTTCAACAGACCAGGCATAGCTTCTCAGTGCGGCCTGCATTACGGCCTCACGGCGGTGAATGGAGGCCGCTCCACAGCAGAATGCCGCATTGGCCCAGTTGCGGCGTCGCAGGATCACGTCATAGAACATGCGCGGGTCGTTGAAAAACGGATCGCGGCCAAGGATCACCGGGCCAACCAGCTTCTGGATCGCCCAGCCCAGGCCATAGCCAACTTTCCCTGCTTTACGGTGTCCCCAGTGTGACAAATTTTCGCCTTCCGGCAGGTCGAAGAACCATTGGGGGGTCTGTACCCAGGCGACATCGGGGTCGCGAAAATAGCCGAGCGTATGGCTGAGAAGAGTAGGGAAGACCCGGGTATCGGCATCGCAAATAACAATGAAGTCGCCGTCGGTTTGCTCAAGGCCGTTGCGCAGATTGCCGGCCTTAAAGCCGATGTTAGTCTGGCGACTGATGTAATTGACGCCTTCCTCTTCGCAGACGGCTTTCATCTCCGGGCGGCGGCCGTCATCAAGCACGTGGATCCGGTAGTCAATCGGGAAAGGGTAATCCATCTTCAGCGCATCCTGAATGGAGAGCCGTACCAGCTCGGTGTCTTCGGAATAGGTTGCGATGAATAAATCCACTTTAACAGGACGCGGTTCCGTGGCCTCCTCGGGCGACAGACAGGCGTTAATATCGCTGGGAGGGGGACTTTGCGGTGGATCCTCTTCTTTCCACAAATTGATGGTAAACAGCACGGTTCCGATCCATGCCAGGGTTTCGGCGAGGACCAGCGGAATGGCATACCACAAGGCATCGGTATTCAGGGAGGCGGTCCAGCGCCAGTAAATATAATTTGCGCCCAGTATGAGCGCCGCGACCGCTAACACCTGCCAGGTCATCATGACCCAACGTGGCGTTTTTAACGGTTCCGGAGGTTGACGATGTTCAAAACGGGAAAAATAAAAATCCATAGATCCGGCTTTCCTGATTCCGTGAAAATGCAGCCCCATTCTGCGGCGCAGACAGTTACCCGAAGGCCAAAGAAAAAGCGATTGAACGAAATTTAAGGTAAGTGTAGAACGCCGAATAAAAGTGTCCAGCCATGCACATGAGTAATATTTAGCATGGGTTAATTGGATGTAAATTTTGCTTAATCCATTTTCTCTGCCAGGGAGAAATTGCGGTTACTATTTCTATAGGCTATCTACTTTATTTAGAACTTTATTTTCGCTTCCTGGTAAAGGACACCCTATGAGCCATATTGCGCCGTCGCTCGCGCAAGAAGATAAATCAAAATCAACAACATGGCGGTATGCCGTTGCAGGTGCACGAGACCTGAGAATCGACTTTATGCGCGGTATTGCCCTTGTCATGATGGTCGTAGCACATACGGAAGTGATGTCAGTATTTAATATATTTTCCTGGGAGCGTTTCGGATTAACCACCGGCGCAGAGGGTTTTGTGATTCTCTCAGGATTTATGTTGGGCATGCTCAACCGTGCTCGCCTGCAAAAAGTGGTATTACTTACGGTGTCATGGGGGCTTTATCTCCGGGCGTGGAAAATATATCGTGTAAATATCATTATCATAGTGTCATTTATTCTTCTGGCATGGGTTCCCAATATTACTCTTTTCGAGGTTACCCATTTTACCGATCGCTTTTCGGGTGAAAGCTGGTCGCTTTATCCGGTGACACCGCAAATAAAAGAGACCTGGTTCAATATCATTCTCTATTTGCAGATTGGCCCCCATCAGACTCAAATTCTTGGGCTATATATCTTTTTATTGCTCTTTAGCCCTCTGTTTTTAGGGATGTTGCAGAAAGGGAAGGTCTGGTGGCTGCTGGGGCTGTCGCTGCTGGTGTACAGCCTGTGGCAGCGTTGGCCGCTGCGGCTGACGCCAGCGGAATTCGAATTCGCTTTTCCGCTGCTAGCCTGGCAGTTCATTTTCGTGCTGGGCATGGCGTGCGGATGGTACAAAGCCGAATTACTCTCTTTTGCCCGCACGCCGGCAGGTAAAGTGGTGGTGGTTGCGCTGGTGATGGTATCACTTGTTCTGGGGTTTGTTGCGCAGAACCATACCAACCCGTTTATGCCGCCTGCGCTGCTGTTGCATGTGATTCCACCTGACACCTTCAACACGTTTTATCACACCTGGGCTGCAAAAAATGGGCTGGGTCCGGTGCGGGTATTAAACGATATCGCGCTGATGGTTACCGTCTATCTGGTGCTGACCTGGTGGTGGGTGCCGCTCAACAAAATGTTCGGATGGTTTCTCATTCCGTTAGGCCAGCACTCGCTTTATACCTTTATTTTGCATGTGTACGTGGTGTTGCTGGTGAGTCAGTTCATTACGTTCGATTTATGGCGTCACGCCTGGACAGAAAACACGTTAGTGCATGCTGCGGCACTAGGCATACTGTGGCTCATGGCGAAATATAACGTCGCCGCACGCTGGATACCTAACTAAGGATGGCGGTTATGCGCGAGAAATGGCTTCTGGCGGGCGTGCTGCTCGCCGCAACATCTTCCGCAGATGCGGCACAAAGTAATGAAAATGACACCCTGCGCGATAAAAACGGCGAACCGGTACAGGCTGGCGTATTTACCAGTCGATGGGGGCGCCTGTTTTCGGGTAATGACAAAAAATTCTCAGGTGCCCTGAGTTTCAGTTCGGGGCTGAAAGAGCAGTGGATGAGCATTCCAAACAGCTCAGACAGCGCCACACAAAAGCGAAAAATTAACCAGACGCTGAATCTCAGCCTGCAGTATTCGCCCTATAGCTTCTGGTTTGCCAACATTACCTCCCGGCTGCCAGTCAGGGATACCAGTCGCTACACCGCAGATTTTCGTTACAGTTTTGGCTATGACGACTGGCATGCTAATACGGTTAGCCTTGTGTACAGCAACTACGGTGATAATCACTTCTGGACGCCCGGTAGCCGACGACATACCTACTTCGAGCAGGGGGCGGTGACTCTCGCCTATAAGTTTTCCTTACCGAAGCCGATAGAAAAATCGCTTCTGATCAACAAAGGCGACTCTATTATCTGCCAGGCAGGGTACAGTTGGGTCCCACGTTACTATGACCTTAGCAGCGATGACATTCGCAAAAATAAAAATGTATTCCTCGGCGGCTGCGGTTACACCTTTAAACAGCATTTCTTTATTCGGGCAACGGCATTCTGGTTCCCCGACAGCAGTCAGCAACAACCCTGGAACGGCGATTACAGCTACAGCTTTGGTTATGCAGGCTATACGCCGGGTTCGTTCTCCGTCCAGTACGCGAACTACTCGGGGACACGCTACCCGGGCCACAGTAACGGGAATGCTAAGTTCCGCGAAGGCACCGTCAGCCTTATCTGGTTCTTACCGCTATAGGGGGATGCATGTCAGCGCTGCACGTTTTAATCGTTGAAGATTCGCTGATTTATCGTCGCTTACTCTCCCGGATGCTCACCCAGTGGGGCTACATCGTGAGCGAGGCGGAGAATGGCGTCGCCGCGCTGGAGATATTGGCCAGCGAGCCCGTCAGCATGGTGATCAGCGACTGGGAAATGCCCGTGATGGACGGGCTGGCTCTGTGCAAGGCGATCCGTAGCCGCGAATGGGGTCACTACGTTTACGTCATCCTGTTAACGGCGCGCGAGAACACGGGCGATTTGACGCAGGGTTTTCATGCCGGGGCCGATGATTTTTTGAGTAAGCCCGTCGAGCAGGCAGAGCTACGAGCACGGTTACACGCAGGAGGGCGCATTTTGACGCTGGAAGCGACGCTCGCCGCGCACAATAAGCGTCTGAGCGAGGCCTTACACCAGCTTGAACAGGATCTTGAGCTGGCGGCGCGTGTCCAGCACTCCGTGCTGCCTTCGCACCGCTTGCGTTATGGCAATTACTTTTCCGACTGGCTTTTCTTACCCTCAGCCTGGGTCTCGGGCGACGTCTTTAATATTTTTGCGCTCGATTCCCATCTGGGTTTTTATTGCGTCGATGTTTCCGGTCACGGCGTAGGCGCGGCGATGATGTCCCTCGCGGTTGCGCGCCAGTTTTTACATGGCCGGGTGGTGGACCGGTTTTTGTTTACCGAAGCGGGCGGGGTTCAGTCTCCCGCTGAGGTGATCAGAATTCTGAATAGCCGGTTTTGCAGTGAAGAGAACGACATCACCAGCTATTTCACCATTATCTACGGGGTAATCGATCCTGCAACGGGTCAGGGATTGTTGTGTCAGGCAGGGCATCCTACCCCCGTAATTGTGAATGCAGACAGTGCCGTCACCGCCGTGGGTGACGGCGGACCGCCTGTAGGGCTGATCCCCGATCTCAGCTGGGACGATGTGGCGTTTACCCTCAATCCAGGGGATCGCTTATGCTTATTCAGTGACGGGATCACGGAATGTGAGAATGTCGAGGGCGAGCAGTTTGGCCCGCAACGTCTCCAGCGCTGGCTTCATCAGCACGCCCGTTTGCCTGTTGATGAACTGTTATCACAGTTTGGTCAACACCTGACCGACTGGCGTAACGCACATCGCGATGAACCGACCGCCTTAACTGACGATGTTTCACTATTAGTAATTGAGCGGCAGGGAGAACAGAATGATGATGAACACTGAACGATTACCGCATGCCAACGTACTTACGCCGGCGGTCCGGCGGCTGGATGCCTCCGTTGCGGCAGCGTTTAAAGCCACTGTGACGGAAGAAATTGGCAGCGATCGTAAAGCCCTCATTGTCGACTTTAGCAAAGTAGATTTCATCGACAGCAGCGGGCTGGGGATGCTGGTGTCGTTGTTCAAGTTGATGAATGGCAAAGGCGAAATGGCGCTATGCTCCCTGAACCCAGGGATCATGAATATGTTCACTCTGACCCGGATGGATCGCATATTTCGCATCTATCCGGATAAAAGCACCGCGCTTGCGCAGCTGGGGCAGTAAATGCAGACGCCGGAGCAGGCAGAATTTCCGGCGGTGCTCGGCTCGCTGACGCCGCTGGCAAGCTGGCTGGAAGAGAGGCTATGCGCGCTTACCGTTGATGATGAATGGCGTTTCGCGCTCGATCTCGCCGTCTGTGAAGTGGCGACGAATATCATCCGGCATGCGTTGCATGAGGATCCCTCAAGCGCATTCCGCGTGCGGTTCGACATCCGCGACAGCGACGTCTGCCTTATCTTTATCGACGCAGGTGAGGCGTTCCCGCAGGAGCGGCTTGATGCCGCCAGACGAGACCGATTTTGTGAAACATCGCCATTGCTGGAGAGCGGCAGAGGGTTGATGCTGATTTTGCTGAGCGTCGATCGTTTTACGGTGGAGCGCGTGGCGGGTGAGAATATCGCCACGCTTGAAAAGAAAATAAGCGTATGACCCGATGACCATACGCGTGCTGTGGGACTATTGCTTATTCGTCGCAAACAGCTCCGGCGCCCACGGTGTAGGATCAACCTCCATGAACGGCGCCCGTTCAAACCGCGCCTTCAGCGCCCACGGCACCGTGCAGTCAAAGATAGTCTTGCAGGAAATGCCGTTTCCACGGATCGAGGTGCTGTAGTCCGGTGACTGCGACGGATCCAGCTGGTGGCCGCGGATCCCCGGAAGCGTGGTAATGCTCACATCGCCCTGCATGCGGGTGGTCATTGCCCACAGGATGTCGTCGCTGTCGAAGATATCCACGTCTTCATCCACGAGGATAATGTTTCTCAGCTCGGAATAGGTGGCCAGGGCGATAAGTGCCGCCTGGCCCTGACGTCCTTCGTCTGACGGCTGGCGTTTTTCACCTGTAAAATGCCGAGGAATTTACCGCCCCCGGCGGTGTGGGCGTAAACGTTTTGCAGAAAGCCGGGAATGGCCTCTTCGACCGCGTTGCGAATGCTGGCCTCGGTCGGCAAACCGGCAAGCGTGGTGTGCTCTTCGCCCGGGCCCACCAGCGTCTGCAGGATCGCGTGGTTTCGCATCGTCACGGCTTTCACTTTGATCACCGGCAGAGACGGATTCGCCTCGCCGCAGTAGCCCGGGAACTCCGGCATGGCGTGGCCGGTGTTGGTGTGCTGATCTTCTCTTACGCGCACGCCGGGAAGCAGTTCGCCCTCGATGATGATTTCCGCCCGCGCGATCGCTTTCTCTTTTACCGCCACGCCCTGTACCAGCTCCACCGGTTGCTGGCGTAATGCCCCGGCGACGCCAAGCTCGTTGTAGCCGAAGGGCGTGGTTGGCGCTTCGAAACAGGCCCCAATGTAGATAGCCGGGTCTAGTCCCATATTGATGGTTACCGGCAGCGGTTTGCCCGCCGCTTCGGCCTTCTTGCGAAAGACTTCGATATGGCGACCGGCGGCAAGGAACATAGAGAGTTCATCTCGCTCCTGCACACAGAGACGGTGAATGGTCACATCGGTCAGTGAGGTATCTTCCGGATCGCTTGCCAGTACCAGCCCCAGACAGAAGAACGGGCCTGCATCAATCGGCGTGTTGGTCGGGGCCGGAAGCAGCTTACGCAGGTCAAAGTCCGGATCGTCGGCGTAAAAGACCTGCTCCTGGCACGGTGCCTGCGAGGCCGGAACCACCACCGGTGCAACCGGGTTTTTCACCGCCTGACCAACGTGCTGTGCCAGCTTCGAGGGTTCACAGCCCAGCAGAAGCGCCGCTCTTTCCCGGCTGGCGTGCATACCTACCAGGATGCGGGAGCCGGGGTAGCCCTTCACGCTATTGAACATCATGGCCGGGCCCGTGCGGGTGGGGCGTTTTACGGTACCGCCCGCGCCGATATGGCGGTAGACGCCCGCCAGTTCAGCATTGGGATCTACCGGGTGATCGGTTTCGATATAGTGACCTGGATGGCGTTGCAGCAACGCGATGGCGCTTCTGAGATCGTTAATGTGGTTTTGCATGTTTTTCTCCCTTAATGGCTGACCTCCATTGTTGGGCGAACGACAGATATCATCAATTGCATCATTGATGCTATTTTGATAAGAATTTTATTATCAATTTTCGCGGGACTTCATTATGCAATTTCGTCTGATGCGTAATTTTCTGGTGGTAGCCGAAGAGCTCCATATGCACCGCGCCGCGGAGCGTCTGAACATGGCGCAACCTGCGCTGAGCCAGCAGATTAAAGCGCTGGAGGCGCGTCTGGGCGTCACACTGTTTAACCGGGCACATCGTCGCTTAACCCTGACGCCTGCCGGAGACGCGTTTCTGGTCAAAGCCCGGCTGGCAATTGCGATGACCGAGCAGGCCGTGCTGGACGCCAGACAAACCGCCCGTGGCGAACAGGGGGTGTTGAATCTGGGATGTGTATCGAGTGCGATGTTCGACGGTAAGCTGCCTGCAACGCTGCGCCAGCTGCACGAGAACTGGCCCGCAATTGCCATTTCGCTGATGACCGGGAACGTGCAGACGCTTTACGAAGCCGTGCAGACCAACCAGCTGGACGTGGCGATTATCCGGGCTCCGCTGCCTGCGTTACCTGACGATCTGCAATCTCGCCCCTTTACCTCAGAGAAAACGGTGCTGGCACTGCCTCGCCAACACCCCCTGGCCACGTCATACGCACTGACACTTTCATCCGTGAAGGACGAAAAGTGGATCTCGCTGCGCGATCCGCAAGTCATGGGGCTGGAACAATATTTCTATGACGCCTGTAACGGTGCGGGTTTCCAGCCGGAGGTGGTGCAGAATGCCACCGACGTGCCCACCGTCATCAGCCTTGTCGCGGCGGGATTTGGTATTGCGCTCTTGCCCGCCTCAGCAAGGGCGGTGAGCGTCGGGAATGTGGTTTACGTCGACATTATTGATCGGCTCAGGGAGAGCGAACTGACGCTGGTTTGTCACCGAATCATTCGTTCTGAAGTCTTAAAAAAATTCCTCACCACCGTTGCTCAGGGTTGACGCCCGGCGGCCAGCAGCAGTTGTTCGCGCAGCCAGGCGTTCGCCGTGTCCTGACTGTTTTTAGGATGCCAGAACATGCTGATGGCGATCGGCTGGAGTGGCAGCGGGGGCGGGAAAATATCGAGCGTGGTGGCGAACTGCTGCAACATGCGTCCCGGTAAGGTGCAAATCAGGTCAGTCCCCGCCACCAGAGGTGGTGCCATGGCATAGCTTTGCGTGGACATCACCACGTTGCGCTGATATCCCAGCCCGGCCAGCGTCTGGTCGACAAAGCCGGTAAATGGATCGCCCTGGGAAGAGACCACCAGATGAGAGAGGGCGCAATACTGCGCCAGATCCAGCGGCCCCGTACCGCGAGGATGCCCTTTGCGCTGGGCGGTAGCAAACGCGTCTTCAAACAGTTTGCGTCTGACCCAGCCGTCGTGCGCGCCCGCACTCACGCCGATGTAAATATCAACGTCTCCGCTTTCCAGCTGCTGGGGCAGGTTCACCCACTCCGGCAGGGCGAAACGCAGGCGGATCCCCGGCGCTTCACGTCTGATGTGATTCAGCAGTTCAGCCCCAAGCATCAGGGCCGGGTTTTCATGCAGGGCAATGACGAACGTGCGATTGCTCTCGCGGGGGTTAAACCCGGTGGGGGCAAGCATCGCGCTGATGCCACGCAGAACGGCCGCGATCTGAGGCCTCAGCGCCTCGGCTCGGGGTGTGGGCAACACCCCACGTCCATGTGGGGAAGGGATAAACAACGGCTCGCCAAAAATGGCACGCAGGCGCGAAAGACGGGCTGACAGCGCGGGCTGGCTGACCCCCAGACGTGCGGCGGCGTGCGTGATATTCCGGTCGGTGAGCAGTGCATCCAACGTCAATATCAGGTCAATATCCAGGTCTGAAAATGGCGTCATGTTGTTTTCCGTTGTTTATTTAGCTGTGCTGGCGTCCCGGTTGGTATAGGTAACGGGAACCCAGGCATAGCCCGCGCGTTCGCCTTTGGTGACATAACCGATACCGGGGAACGGCAGGTGTGGCGCGGCAACCAGATCTCTGTTTTTGACAAAGTCGTCAAAGGCCTGCTTGCGCACACGGGCTGCTCCGTCCTGATCTTCATCGTAGGCGATGGTCACATCAGGCTGCGGGAACTGTACCGCAGCGACGTGGATAATGTCGCCCACGAAGGTAATTTTCTCGCCTTTACTTTCCAGCGTATAGAAGGCCGAGCCCGGTGTATGGCCGGGGTGAACCGTTCCGGTAATACCCGGCAGCAGCACTGATGTACCGGTAAACGGCACCACTTTGCCGGCATCAAGGTACGGTTTTAAGGTCTTCTGTGCCACGTCAAAGTAGTTCTGATCGTAACCGGTTTTTTTCTGATTCTCTTCATTGAAGAAAAAGTCGATATCCGGTTTCCCCACGAACACGCGGGCGTTGGTAAATACCGCCTTACCGTCCTTTATCAGGCCACCGGAATGATCGGAATGCGCGTGCGTCAGTAAGATTTCCGTGATGTCCTGCGGTTTGATCCCCTGCGTTGCCAGGCTCTCGATTAAACGCCCGCCGTTGCCCGGACCAAAAAGCTGGCCTGAACCGGTATCGACCAGAATTTTGTGTCCCGGCAGCGCAATCAGAAAGGCGTTAATGGAAGCTTCAACCGGGTTAGCCTGGAAATTTTTCGCCAGTAACGCATCGGTTTTTTGCTCTGTGGTCCGGCGCAACAGCGTATGCAGATCCTGCGCGACGCTGCCGTCCGTAAACGACGTAACCAGCACGTCGCCCACCTGAACGCTGTAGCCGCCCGCCGGTTGTTTCACCACGTGCTGAGGCGTCTCTGCCAGGGAGTGCAGCGCAGGGTAAAAGAGCAGTGAACTGGTGATAAGCGCAGAGAGGGCAAGTTTCTTGACAGTAAGCATGATGATCTCCTTTAGTAAGTCCTCATCTTACTTATGCATCAAAATTTAAGAACCCGCTCAACAGTGATAGGACCTATAAATGGGATGGATAGCTCAGTGGGGTGACCGGGCAACGGCAATACCGTGCCCGGCGGGCAGATTGTTACGGCTTCCAGCTATCCGGCGTGGCTTTTGACCATGAGCCATAAGCGGCATTAGGCAGCACAATCCAGTCATTGCCAAAATGCTCTGCGCTTGCCTCAACCAGCTCGCGCTGCTGCTCACTCGGTTTTTTATTTTTAAACTGCACGGCGAAATCCGGCAGGCTGTCGCCAAACAACATAATGATCTGCTGCTTTTTAAGGATGCTCTGGCGGCGCTCTTCTTTACTCACCGTATCCAGAAGCACGCTGTCGTCCGAGACCTGCGGCAGGCCAAGGGATTTTAACGTTTTAATGGTATCTGCTTTATTTACCTGCATGCGGTCAGAGACGTAGTAGATACGCACCTTGCTTTGATTCACATGATCAAGAAACGCCTTCGCGCCGGGGATCAGGCCGGGTTTTCCCTGTTTTTCCCAGTCGCTCCAGGTATCCCATTGGGTGTAGTCATGGCACTGTTCCATGTCGCGCACCAGCAGCGGGGTGTTGTCGAGCACGGTTTCATCCAGATCCATGACCACCGCGTAATTTTCTGGCGTTTTCAGATCTTTCACTTTCTCGTCAAAACGGCCGGTGGCAAAACGGTACGTCTGCAGCTGAAGCGCCATGATTTCAGCTGACTTCTGCTGGTAGCGCAGCGCCATTTCGTAGGCTTTTGGTTCACACAGTTCATTATTTGCCGCGGTAGCGGTTGCGCTCAACATCGGTACTGCCACCAGTAATGCCTTAGCTATTGAATTCATTATTGTTTCCTTAACACCCTTGTCAAAATGACGAAAGCGTAATGAATTTAAGTGACAGAAAAATGACGGTTGCACGTTGGGGCTCTGTTGAAACGTGCTTTCGATCCTGAACTAAGCTTGTACTTCATTCCGCGTAAAATGTGGGTCATTCGAGGACAATGAATGGAATTCAGGACATTTCAAAAGCAGTGGGGTGCTGAGTTTATTTCCAGTGACGTTGTACGTTTTCGCGTCTGGGCTGAGGGACAACAACAACTTACGCTACGTCTGGCAGAACGCGATCTGCCCATGACGGCGGTCGGGAACGGCTGGTTCCAGATTGACGTACCTGGCGTGACGCATGGCACCGAGTATCAGTTCGTTTTACAGGACGGCATGGCGGTACCTGACCCAGCATCGCGGGCGCAGAAAGGGGACGTTAATGGCCCCTCCGTGGTGATTGACCCCGGCCGCGATCAGCCCATCAACCCAGACTGGGCAGGGCGACCGTGGGAAGAGACGGTGATTTACGAACTGCATATTGGCACCTTTACGCCGCAGGGCACCTTCCGGGCGGCTATCGACAAGCTGCCGTATCTGGCTGAACTCGGCATCACCCAGCTTGAAGTTATGCCGGTTTCACAGTTCGGCGGCAGCCGCGGCTGGGGCTATGACGGCGTATTGCTGTATGCCCCGCATTCCGCCTATGGCACGCCGGAGGATTTTCACGCGTTCATCGATGCGGCGCACGGCCTGGGCCTTTCTGTCGTGCTGGATATCGTACTCAACCATTTCGGCCCAGAAGGACACTACTTACCCTTGCTGTCACCCGCGTTTTTTGATGCGCAGAGAATGACGCCGTGGGGTAACGGTATCGCCTATGAACGGGAGCCGGTCAGACACTACATTCTTGACGCGCCCCTGTTCTGGCTGACCGAATACCGTCTGGATGGCTTACGGTTTGATGCCATCGACCAGATTAAAGATACGGCGTCGAAACATATTCTTCAGCAGATCGCGGAAACGATCCGCGAAGCGCTCCCGGATCGTCATATCCATCTCACCACCGAGGACAGCCGTAACGTGATTTTCCTGCATCCACGCGATGAAAAGGGAGCCACGCCGCTGTTTACCGCCGAGTGGAATGATGATTTCCACAACGCCGCCCACGTCTTTGCCACCGGCGAAACGCATGCCTACTATCAGGATTTTGCCTTCGAACCGGAAAAAAAATTCGCCAGAGCACTCGCAGAAGGGTTTGTCTATCAGGGTGAGGTCTCTTTGCAGACCGGACACTCACGCGGGGTGGAATGCCACACCCAGCCGCCGACCTTCTTTGTCGATTTTATTCAAAACCACGATCAAACCGGTAACCGCGCCCAGGGCGAACGGCTTATTACCCTGGCGGGCGCGGATAAAACCCGCGTTCTGCTCGCCGCGCTGCTGCTGTCACCCCATATCCCGCTGCTGTTTATGGGCGAAGAGTATGGCGAAACCAACCCGTTCCTGTTCTTTACGGATTTTCATGGCGATCTGGCGAAAGCCGTGCGGGAAGGGCGGGCAAAAGAGTTTACCGGCCACAGCGGACACGATGGTGATGTACCGGATCCGAATGACGAGCAGACTTTTGCCCGCTCAAAACTGGACTGGCACAACGTGACGACTGCGCAGGGTAAATCCTGGCTGCGCTTCACGCGAAGCCTGCTGGTCCTGCGGCATCGCTATCTTGTGCCGTTACTTCGCCCTGGCGGCACCGTTGAGGGCAAAATCGTTAAGACCGCTCCCGGTATGGTGGCGGTGAGCTGGTCTTTCCCGACGGGGACATTGTCGCTGGCGCTGAATATCGGTAATAAGCCCGTTGACGTTCCTGCGCTGGCAGGCGAAACGCTCTTTAGCTGGCCGGAGGCCGCTGAGGTGTTAGCGCCGAACAGCATTGTCGTTCGTTTTGCAGATGGAGACGCATCATGATCCCTTGTGCCACATATCGAATACAGTTCCGCAATGGCATGACCTTTGACCGCGTGGTGGAGCTGGTGCCATACCTTAAAGACCTCGGGATCAGCCATCTCTATGCCTCACCGATATTTACCGCCACCACCGGTTCAACCCACGGTTATGACGTCACCGATCCTAACGAAATCGATCCTGCCATTGGCGGGCGCGCCGGTTTCGACCGCATGACGGCGGCACTCAGGCAGGCGGGAATGGGGCTCATTCTGGACATCGTCCCTAACCATATGTCGACCTCGCTGCAAAACCGCTGGTGGCGGGACGTTATCGCGTTTGGTCAGCAAAGCCGTTACGCGCACTATTTTGATATTGACTGGTCGCGCCCGCTGACGCTGCCGTTTCTTGGCGACACCTTTGAGGCCGAGCTGGAGAAGGGGGCTATTGCTCTGAAACGTGACAGTGTCACCGGTGAGGCCGCGCTGGTCTACTATGACACAGCCTATCCGCTTAACCCCGGAACATGGGCTGCGGATAAAAGCATCGAGGCGATCCACGAGGCGCAGAGCTGGCGGCTGATGTCCTGGCGGGAAGCGCCGAAACAGCTCTCATGGCGGCGCTTTTTTGAAATTACCGGTCTGGTGGGCGTCAGAGTGGAAGACGAGGGGGTGTTTCAGGATACGCATCGCCTGATCCTTGAGCTCGTGCATACCGGCATTGTTGACGGTTTACGCATTGACCATATCGACGGGCTGGCCGACCCGCTGGGTTACCTGCAGCGGTTACGGCAGGCAACCGGTCCCGACTGTTATATCACGGTGGAAAAAATTCTCGCCAAAGGGGAACAACTGCCTGCGGAATGGCCGGTATCCGGCACCACCGGATATGAGTTTATCGCCTCGCTGGCCGAAGTGCTGGTCGACGATAATAACCTCGGACGGCTGGAAAAAATCCACGACGAGACGCTGGGCGTGACGGTCGATCGCCATGCGGAACTTCGCAACGCTAAAGGGCTGATGACCGATCGCAATTTTGAGGGTGAATTCACCACGCTGCTTAACATTGCCACCGACCTTGCCCGATGCAACGGCATTGACGTACCGCAGGACGACATACGTTACACGCTGCGCGAACTGCTGATTGCGTTTCCGGTCTACCGCACCTACGGCACCGCCGACGGGTTAACCGCCCCGGATGTCGCGCTGTTGAACCGCGTTGTTGCCAGCGTCGACGCACCGGAACCGGCGTTAAGCCTGTTGGTGAGGATCCTCACCGGCGACCTGGACGCCAGCAGCCGCGATGCGGCCTCGCTGTTCAGAACCCGCTTCCAGCAGCTTACCGGGCCGCTGATGGCGAAATCGGTGGAAGATACGCTCTTTTTCCGCCATAACCTCGAGCTCGCCCTGAACGAAGTGGGGGCCGATCCCACCCCGCGCGCGTTCTCGTTATCCCGCTTTCACCAGGAGATGCGCATCCGTCTGGCCCGTCAGCCCGATGCGCTGCTGGGGACCTCCACGCACGACACCAAGCGCGGGGAAGACGCGCGGGCACGCCTCTACACCCTGACGGAAGCCCCGGAACAGTGGGGCGAAAATCTGGCGCGCTGGCGACAGATGAACCAGACCCAGGTGCGTTTTCTCAATGACGGTACCGCGCCAAACGCGGCCGATACCTGGATGATCTACCAGGCGCTGGCGGGCGTCTGGCCTGCAACGTTGTCGCCTGACGATAGTGAAGGGCTGAAGTCTCTCGAAGCGCGTTTCCTCGGGTTTATTGAGAAAGCGCTGCGCGAGGCCAAACAGCGTACCGACTGGATCGACAGCAATGAGAGCTATGAGAGCGTGGTGCTGAATTACGTCCGGCACTTGCTGTCCCCTGAGAACACGCTGTTCCTGCATGATTTCTCGTCCTCCCTGCAACCCTTTATCCGCGCCGGGCTGATGAACAGCCTGAGCCAGACGGTGATCAAACTGACGGCGCCGGGCGTACCGGATATCTATCAGGGAAGCGAGGCGCTTAATTTTAGCCTGGTCGACCCGGATAACCGGCTGGAGCCGGATTTCGCCACGCTGAGGCAAAACCTGAGCAGCGCCGACGCAAAGCTCTTTGCCGACGAACAGCAGTGGCGAAACGGCAGGGTGAAGCAGTATGTCACCGCCACGCTGTTACGCGTCCGGCAGCACTATTTATCGCTCTTCCAGTACGGCGACTGGCTGCCGCTGAAGGTCAGCGGCGAGCGCGAGGAAAACCTGATTGTCTATGCGCGCGTGAAGGACGGGGAGGCGCTGATTGTTGCCGTACCGCGTCTGGTTTTTGCTACCCCCACAAACGAAACGCTGTGGGCCAACACTTCGGTCGTCATCCCCGAAGAGCTTTCCGGGAAACGCTACCGGGATCTGTTTACCGGTGAACGTCGGGCGCTGCGGGAGACGCTGGATTTAACGTCTGAAACAGGAAGTTTGTTAGTTCTGCTTACCTGCGAATAATCGTGGAGAACGAAAATGGCAAAGGAAAATACGTTTGACATACGGGCCGGTCATGGCCAGCAGCTGGGTGCAAATTATGACGGGAAAGGGGTTAACTTCGCGCTTTTTTCAGCTCACGCCGAGCGGGTGGAGCTCTGTCTGTTTGACCCCTCCGGTAAAACGGAAATCGCCCGTCTGGAGCTGCCGGAATATACCCACGAGATCTGGCATGGCTATGTGCCCGACCTCCAGCCCGGCGCGCTGTATGGCTATCGCGTCTACGGGCCTTATGATCCGGAAAACGGGCATCGCTTTAACCCGCATAAGCTGCTCATCGATCCCTATGCCCGTGAACTGGTGGGCGATATCGACTGGAATGATGCCCATTTTGGCTACGAACTGGGTCATGACGCGCTGGATCTGAGCTTTGATACGCGGGACAGCGCGCCGTTCACCCCAAAATGCAGGGTTATCGATCCGAATGCGTTTGACTGGCAGGACCATCAGCGGCCAGCGATCCCCTGGCCGCATACCGTGGTCTATGAGAGCCATGTGAAAGGCTTTACCCAGCTCAACCCGGCGATACCGCCCGAGCTGCGAGGCACCTTTGAAGGCATGGGGCATAAAGCCTCGGTCGATTACATCAAAAGTCTGGGTATCACCGCCGTCGAGCTGCTGCCGGTTCACTGGTTCCCGGACGATCAGCACCTGCTGGACCGCGGCCTGAAGAATTTCTGGGGCTATAACACGCTGGGCTTTTTTGCGCCCGCGTCACGTTATTACGGCCCGGCAGGGATCCAGGGTTTTCGCGATATGGTCCGCGCCTACCATGACGCGGGTATCGAGGTGATTCTGGATGTGGTCTATAACCACACGGCAGAGGGCAATGAGCTTGGCCCGACGCTCTCGTTCAAGGGTATCGATAACTACAGCTATTACCGCACCTTGCCGGATCAGCATCGCTATTACATCAATGACACCGGCACGGGGAATACGGTGAACACCTCACACCCGCGTGTGCTGCAGATGATCATGGATTCGCTGCGCTACTGGGCGGAATCGATGCATATCGATGGTTTTCGCTTCGATCTGGGTACGATACTGGGGCGCGAGCCAGAAGGGTTCGATCCGCGCGGCGGCTTCTTTGATGCCATGACCCAGGATCCGGTTTTATCAAAACTCAAGCTCATCGGTGAGCCCTGGGATATCGGCCCCGGCGGCTATCAGGTGGGCGGCTTCCCGCCCGGCTGGGGCGAGTGGAACGACAAATATCGCGATACCGTTCGCGAATACTGGCGGGGCGATAACGTTCCCACTGATTTTGCCGCCCGCCTGCTGGGCTCGGGCGATCTCTATGATTTACGCGGGCGTCGCCCGTGGGCCAGCGTCAACTTTATTACCGCGCATGACGGCTTCACGCTGAACGATCTGGTGTCGTACAACGAGAAACACAACGCCGATAATGGTGAAGAGAACAACGACGGGCATAACGATAACCGCGCGTATAACTATGGCGAGGAAGGCCCGACCGAGAACCCCGACATCATTGCCACCCGTGAACGGCAGAAACGGAACTTCCTCACCACGCTGTTGTTCTCCCACGGTACACCGATGCTGCTGGCCGGGGATGAGTTTGGCCGGACGCAAAAAGGGAACAACAACGGCTATTGCCAGGACAGCGAGATCTCCTGGATCAACTGGAAAGGGTTGTCAGAAAACGACGTCGCGCTGCGTGAGTTTACCCGGCACCTGATTGCGCTGCGCGCGAAACAACCGCTGCTGCGCCGGGAGAGCTGGCGAGACGGTCTTGAGATCCGCTGGTTTAACGCCGGAGGAGGACCGCAGCAGTCTGAGCAATGGGAGGAAGGCTCGACAATCGGCGTCTCCATCAGCCGGCCCGATCTCATCCAGGAGGAGGGGATCTGGCACGACGTGCTGATGCTGTTCAACCCCTTCGAAGGCGCCGTGTCGTTCCAGATCCCGCAGTTTGGTGAAGGAGGCTGGGTGCTGGAACTCTCCACGGCGGGGGAAGTTGCCACGGGCGAGGTCATCACCCGGACCGTGGATTACGAACTGGCGGGGCGCAGTATTACTCTCTTCAGACGCCCGTGATGTCAAAGTGATGCCGCCGCCCGTGCGGCGGTGTCATACAGGGATGAAATGGTGCGCAGCAGCTGGGCGGTGTCACCGATAGCGGCACCCGAAATCCCGCTTTCGGCATGCATGTTGATCAGACACGCTTCGCGCACATCCCGGTATTTCATGCACAGTGCTTTTCCCGCCTCCGTGGTGGAGAAGAAAAGCTCTTTTCCTGCCTTTTCACTGGTGACGTAGCCCGCCTTGACCAGCTTTTTCAACGCATAGGTCACCACGTGGGTGTCTTCCACGTTGAGCACAAAACAGATATCGGCCAGCTTCTTCTTGCGATTGCGGTGATTCACATGATGCAAAAGCGAGACGTCAAAGGCCCCCATATCCGGCTCACCGGCCGCGGTCATGCAGCGCACCATCCATTTATTGAACGCGTTACTGGTCATGATCAGCGCGTACTCCAGCTCCGATAGCTCCGCGCAGCGCTCGGAAACCAGATGGCGGGAGGAGACGATCCGGCCGTCGTTAATATCGTCGTGATTCATTGATGCAGCACTTTTCTTCAGGGTCATAACGTTCCTTACGGGAGTGTGGCTGTTGCCCGGAAATGTAAACTCATCGATAAAATAAGAACATTTTATTGATAAATTGTTTACATGTTTTTGCGGTTCAGATATAGCTTTTTAACGCAGGTTTTCGAAGCCTGACGGAAAACACAACATCGCTCGCCGCAAATTAAAAAAATAGCCGTCGGCGCGCAACGCTCACTTTGGATAGGGTAACGTTTATGGACGGTTCTACACTGTTGCCGCTTATCGGGATCCCGGTGGTGGTTATTGGTTTTGCCCTGCGCTTCAACCCGCTACTGGTGGTCGTGGTAGCGGGGCTGACGACGGGTCTGCTGGTTGGGATGGATTTCGGCATGCTGCTGGAAACCTTCGGCGAGAAGTTCGTCAACAGCCGCTCTCTGGCCACATTCATTCTGATCCTGCCGGTTATTGGTCTGCTGGAATATTACGGTCTAAAAGAGCGCGCACAGGCGTGGGTGGCGAAGATCGCCAGCGCCACTTCGGCGCGTATTCTGATGATCTATTTTGTCGCCCGCGAGGGGACGGCCGCGCTGGGGCTGATGTCGCTGGGCGGTCATGCCCAGACGGTGCGTCCGCTGCTGGCACCGATGGCCGAAGGGGCGGCGCTGAACGAGTACGGCGAACTGCCCCAGCATATTCGCGACAAAATCAAAGCCCATGCCGCCGCGTGTGACAATATCGCGGTGTTCTTTGGCGAAGATATTTTTATCGCCTTCGGGGCGGTGCTGCTGATCGACGCCTTCCTGAAGGAGAACGGTATTCAGGGGATTGAACCGCTGCATATCGGCCTTTGGGCGATCCCGACGGCGATTGCGGCATTGATTATTCATATGACGCGTCTGCTGCGCCTGGATGCCAGCATCCGTCGTGACGTGATGGCCTGGAAAGCCGGGCAGGGAACGCAGGAGATCGCGCCATGATGACGCTGCTCACCATTAATCGCGTGTACTACCTGATCGGCTTCGTCGTAATGCTGCTGGTGGTCATGACCCTGCGCGATCGCGCCAACCCCAAACGTTTTACCACGGCACTGTTCTGGTTTCTGTTCGGTGGGATCTTCCTGTTCGGTGACCTGATGGTGCAGGAGCTGGGCCGCTCGCTGGCGTACCGGATCATTGGCGGCGCCGTGATTGTAATTGCCCTTCTGGCAGGCTTTGGGCTGGTCGGTAAAGGGCAGTACAAAATGGCCAGCGAGCCCGAGCGTATTGCCTCATCAAACCGGCTGAAAAACTGGCTGTTTTTACCGGCCCTGATGATCCCGGTGGTGACGGTTATCGGCACGCTGTTCCTGAAAGGGGTGTCGATTGGCGGATTTTACCTGCTCGATCAAAACAGCTCACGCTGGCGGCGCTGTGCGTGGCCTGTGTGGCGGCCATCCTTACCGGCTGGTGGCTGACAAAAGGTACGCCGCTGCATGCCGTCCGTCAGTCTCGCCGCCTGGTGGATACCATTGGCTGGGCGGTGATCCTGCCGCAGATGCTGGCCATGCTGGGCGGGGTTTTTGTGGTGGCCAATACCGGCAACTCCGTGCAGAAGGTAGTCAGCCTGTTTGTGAACCCGGACAGCCGCTTTATGCTGGTGGTGATTTACTGCGTCGGCATGGCGCTGTTCACCATGATCATGGGTAACGCCTTTGCGGCCTTCCCGGTGCTCAGCGCCGGTATCGCCTTACCGTTCCTGATCCACGTGCATCACGGTAATCCGGCACCGCTGCTGGCGATTGGTATGTACGCTGGCTATTGCGGCACGCTGATGACGCCGATGGCGGCGAACTTCAACATCGTTCCCGCCGCGTTACTGGAGCTGAAAGACAAATATCAGGTCATTAAGATCCAGATCCCGACCGCGTTAACCCTGCTGGTGGTCAACGTGTTCTTAATGTATTTCCTCGTGTTTCGCTAAGCGTGGCAACCTAAGGAGCTGTGATGGAATTAACGCAACACCAGGCTGATGCTTTTGCCAGAATGCCTTTGACCTATCTGCGCCAGGAATACCCGAACCACATTATGCATCTGCTCAATGATGACGGGGACGTCCTGCCGCCGCGCGAACTGCATCCCATTTTTTATGGCTGTTTTGACTGGCACTCGGCGGTACACGGCTACTGGCTGCTGCTGCGCTGCCTGCGCCTCTACCCGGAACTGTCGTGCCGGGATGACATTATCACGCTGTTTGCCGACCATCTCACGCCAGAAAAGGTGGCACAGGAGCTGGCCTATTTCAACGCGCCGTTCCGTGCCTCGTTCGAGCGTCCGTATGGCTATGGCTGGCTGCTGGCACTGGCCCAGGAGCTGAAACAGTCATCGCTGCCGCAGGCGGCAGGCTGGTATCAGACGCTTGCGCCGTTAACGCAGGACATTCGCAACCGTCTGGTGGATTACCTCAGTAAGCTGACGTACCCGATCCGGGTTGGCACGCATTACAACACTGCGTTTGCCCTCGCGCTGGGGATCGATTACGCCCGGGCGGTGGAAGATAACGCGCTGGAGAGTGCCATTCTGGAGGCGGCGACGCGGTTTTATCACGCGGATACCCAGTATCCGGCTCACTATGAACCGGGTGGTGATGAGTATGTATCCGGCGCGCTGACAGAGGCTCTGCTGATGAGCAAGGTCGCGGAGAATTTCCCGGCCTGGTTCGACGCGTTTCTGCCGAATATCGGGGCTGTTTCTGCGCTGATGAACCCGGCAGAAGTGAGCGACCGTACCGACCCCAAAATTGCGCATCTGGACGGATTAAACCTCAGCCGCGCCTGGTGCATGAAGCATATTGCCAGTGCGCTGCCGGAGGATCATCCGGCGCAGCAGGCGCTGCGTGATGCGGTGGCGAAACACCTGACGGCGAGCGTCGGGCATGTTGTCGGCAGCCACTACAGCGGTGGGCACTGGCTGGCGAGTTTTGCGCTGCTGGCGCTGGAGTAAATATGGGGGCAGCGTCGCAGGACGCTGCCCTGGCATTTATGCCGTAGCCTGTCGCGCGCGACGCAGTCGGCTAACGCTAAATAATACTGACGCAGTTGACGCGATCACCGCGATCCACAACGCAATATGAACGGCACCGTCATCCAGCATTTGATGATCTGACCCTGCGGTCGCAGCCAGCAAAACTCCCACCACGGCGGCACCGAGACACTGGCCGAACGTTCTGACGATGGACAATACCCCGGATGCATAGCTGGCGTACTCCCGGGCAACGTTAGAGAGCATTTCACGGTTATTGGGGCTCTGGAAACAGCCAAAGCCGATGCCGCACACCAGGCTCCTGAGACAGATATCCCAGGCAGAAGGGCCGGCAGGCAGCGTCGCCAGCAAAATCAACCCAACGACAAAAATCATCAGTCCAAGCGTGGAGATCAACGGGGCGGAGATCGTGTCTGCCCAACGGCCCGCGTGCGGCGCAATGAGTACGATACCTATCGGCCAGGGGGTGAACAGTAAAGCGGAGATCGCCGGGCTATAGCCGTACACGCTCTGAAACAGAAACGGCAGCGCGATAAAGGTAATGCCCTGACTCACAAACGAGGCCAGCGAGGTTAGGGCGGCGAGGGTAAACCGTCCGTTGCTGAATATCACCGGCGGCAGGATGGGGCTCCGGGCACGGCGGATATGCCAGACAAAAGCGATGAGGCTGACCGTGGCGACAAATGCCCAGCAAACGGTGCTGATGGCGTGCGCTCTATTCTCTATGCTGTTTGCCGCCATGATCATCGACCCCAGCAGGATCACGGACAACAGGGCACCGGGCACGTCAAACGGGGACCTATCAGAAGCCGTCGCCCGCGGCAGCGCTTTCCAGGCCAGCAGCAGGGCAGCGGTACCGGGAATAATGTTGATCGCGAACAGCCATTGCCAGCTCAGTACGTCGAGTATTGTTCCGCCCAGCACCGGCGCAATGGCGGTGCTGGCGGCGATAAGCAGAGCGTGCAGCCCCAGAATGCGGCCAAGCAGCCGTCCCGGGAATACCGAGCGCAGGATCGCCGGGGCAATACTCAGCGTGGCCGCGCCGCCGATACCCTGCAAAATACGCATCCCGATCAGCATTTCCGGCGTTGTTGCCAGCGCGCAGCCGAGCGAGGTCAGGGTAAACGTAGCCAGTCCTGCCAGAAACACCGGGCGGTAACCCACGCGCGCGGCGAGTGCGGCGAAGATGGCTAACGTCATTGCCGCAGACAGCAGGTAACCGTTAGCGAACCAGACTGCGACATTCGCGGGCACCTGCATCGCGCTGGCCATTGATGGCAGGGCAATGTTGATCATGGTGCCATCGAAGACGCCCATCAACGTGGTGGTCATCACCGCAGCCATCACCCGGGCGCGTTCATGTCCCGGTAACCCTTCGTCGCCGGGTTGGTTTGAAAAGAGCGTCATCGTGTTATCTCCAGGCAAGAATGTTGATGACGACACTATAGTAATGGGTTATACAGGGCGGAAGACGCAGCATTTGCACTTATAGGTTGCATCAAACGCCCTGTATGAGGAGGTTTTGTGACCGATCCTGATTTCAACTTGCTTGTCGCGCTCGACATCCTGCTGGCTGAAGCCAGCGTGGCGGGGGCGGCGCGGCGTCTTAACCTGAGCACCTCAGCCATGAGCCGCACGCTGAGCAGGCTTCGTGAGGTCACCGGCGATCCGATTCTGGTGCGGGCCGGGCGTCAGATGGTGCTGACTCCGTGGGCCGAAGCCACCCGGGATCGCGCCCGACATGCGCTGCATGAGGCAAGGGCGGTGCTACAGCCTTCAACGGACACCTTCCGGGCAGAAAATCTTGAACGGGTGTTTACTGTCAGAGCCAATGATGGCTTTGTGGTGGCGTTTGGCCCGTTGCTGATTGCGGCCGTTGCGGAAGCAGCGCCGGATGTCTGCATCCGCTTTGCCCCAAAACCGGAGAAAACGTCGCGTTATCTGCGGGAGGGGCTGGTTGACCTGGAAATTGGTGTGCAGAGCACCATGGGGCCCGAAATTCGTCTGCAGCGGCTCTTTGAGGACCGCTTTGTAGGCGCGGTGCGCAAAGGGCATCCGCTGGCGGCGCTGCCAGCAGTCAGCCTTGAGGATTATGTCGCCTGGGGTCATGTGGTGACCGCGCCAAATGGCTCATCACACGGTTTTGTTGATGATGCCCTGGCCGCGCGGGGGATGAAACGCAAAATCGCCAGCGTGGTGCCCGGTTGTCCGACGGCCTTATCCGTGGCGCTGGCGTCCGATCTGATTGCGATGGTCCCGGCGTTGTATCTGCTCAATCAACCGATGAGCGAGAACGTGCACATCTTTGAACTGCCGTTCAACACCCGGACCATTACCGTATCTCAGATGTGGCACCCGCGGATGGACCAGGATCCGGGCCACCGGTGGCTCAGAGAGAAGGTGCTAGCGGTGTGCCATCAGTCGCGGCACCGATAATATAAAACGGGTCGACACAGCATCGGATTCCACACGCACGTTGCCGTGATGCGCGGTGATGATGGATTTCACAATCGCCAGGCCGATCCCGCTGCCTTCGCCTTTTCGCTGTCTGGACGGATCCACCCGGTAAAAGCGGTCGAACAGCCGGGGCAAATGCGCCTCAGGGATCGGCTTGCCGGGGTTGGCAACGATCAGCTCGCACGCATTTTCTTTTTCGCTTACCGACACGGTCACCGTTTCTCCGTCCGGCGTATAGCGCAGGGCATTGGAGAGCAGGTTATTGATTGCTCTTCGGAACATCTGCGGATCGCCGTCTATCAGGCAGGGCGTGCCGTTAAAACGCAGCGTGATATGGCGTTCTTCCGCCCAGGCCTCGAAAAAATCAAAGACTTTCATCACCTCCGCGCTCAAATCAAAGGTTACCCTGTCAGGGATCAGCTGATTATTATCCGCCTGGGCCAGGAACAGCATATCGCTGACCATTCGGGTCATCCGGTTGTACTCTTCAAGGCTTGAGTACAGCACATCCTCCAGCTCTTTCGGCGAGCGGTTCTGGCTTAACGCAATTTCCGTTTGCGTTACCAGATTGGTGATCGGGGTTCTGATCTCATGGGCGATATCGGCAGAGAAATTTGCCTGACGGATAAAGACATCCTCAATTTTTTCAATCATGTGGTTAAACGAGATCACCAGCTGCTCCAGCTCAACCGGCACCCGCGACGGCTCAAGCCTCGCATCCAGATTCTCTGAGGTGATATTTTTTATCGCATTGCTGACGTTACGCAGGGGCAGGTGTCCCTGACGTACCGCGATGCGAATGAGCAGGATAATCAGCAGGCTGATCGCCACCGCGATGGCAATCAGGTTCTTTTTCAGCGCCTCGAGGTAGTGAAGATGAAAATTAATGGAGAGGCCGATCAGCATGACATAATGTTGTTCTTTTCCCTGCAATGTCGCCGTGCCGGACGAGGCGATAATCCGGTATGTTTCCATCTTCATGTCGGACCCGGCGTGCATCGCCTTGCCAGCGTCCTCCACTGACCAAAGAAACACATCCTGCGCGCGGCGATGGGCGCTGAAATCCGCGGTATTCACCGCTGGCCGGATGGCCTCACCCTGTGAGCTGAAGAGCACATTGCCACGGGGATCGAGCAGCAGGACGGCAACGTTGCGATAGCTGGCCAGCGACTCTTTTATTTTGCTGATTTTCTTTTCATCCGGATCCGCGGGTGACTGCAGTATGCGGTGCATGGCGCGGCTGATTTGTTGCAGATCGCTGATATCCTGCTCGGCAAAGTGCTTTTCAACGGAGTGGAGCATAAACCAGGTAAACGCGAAAAAAGCCAGAATGGTGGAGAGGCTGATAAAGAACGTCAGGCGCAGAGCCAGGGAGAAGGGGCGTCTGGCGGGTTTACTCTGCATCCGGAACCTCCAGCATATAGCCCACGCCGCGTACCGTCTGGATCAGCTTCGGTTCATAATCGTTATCGATTTTGGCGCGTAACCGCTTCACCGCGACGTCAATCGCGTTGGTGTCGCTGTCGAAATTCATGTCCCAGACCTGCGCGGCAATCAGCGAGCGGGGCAGCACTTCACCCTGATGGCGAACAAAAAACTCCAGCAGGCTAAACTCCTTGCTGGTGAGCAGAATGCGGTTTCCGGCGCGGTTTACCTTCCTTGATACGAGGTCGATGCTCAGATCTGCCACCGTAAACTGGCTCTCGGCGATCACCGTATTGCCGCGTCGTAACAGCGTTCTGACCCGGGCGAGCAGCTCAGCAAAGGCAAAGGGCTTAACCAGGTAATCATCCGCCCCCAGTTCCAGGCCTTTCACCCGGTGTTCAATGGTGCCGAGAGCCGACAGCAACAGGACCGGCATTCCCTTTCCGGCAGAGCGGAGCATGCGGATGATATCCCAGCCGTTCACATCAGGAAGCATGATATCCAGAATGAGCAGGTCATAATCGGCGGTCATGGCGAGATGGTAGCCGGTCAGGCCGTTGTCAGCGCGATCCACCACAAAGCCCGCTTCCGTAAGCCCTTTGCTGAGGTACTCACCGGTTTTAATTTCGTCTTCAACAATCAATATTTTCATCACGCTTCCCCGACTGGCTGCTCAGCACATTCTATTGCACCCGTGACCGTTAACAATGACTTACGCCATAAATGACAACATTGTCATTATCCTGTCACCCGTCAAACAGGACGCGTTCAGTAGAGTAGCCCTAAAAATACTCTGGAATTCATCTGAACCGTTATGTTCCTGTAAAACGACTAAGCATCACTACGGTATTTATCCTGACAGGATGCGTCTCGCTGGCCCCTGAATACCAGCGCCCGACGTCACCGGTACCCCAGCAGTTTTCGCTGTCGCGTAACAGCCTGACGCCCGTGGAGGGCATGTATCAGGACACCGGCTGGCGCAACTTCTTCGTCGATCCGCAAATCGCGGGATTGATTACAGAGGCCCTGAAGAACAACCGCGATATAAAAATGGCCGCGCTGAAGGTTGAAGAGGCCCGGGCGCAGTTCAACGTGACGGATGCGGATCGTTATCCTCAACTGAACGCCTCCTCGGGCATCACTTACAGCGGGGGGCTTAAGAGTAACAAACCCACTTCCCAGCAGTACGACGCGGGACTTGCGCTTAGCTACGAACTCGACTTTTTTGGCAAGCTAAAGAACATGAGCGATGCCGACCGACAAAACTTTTTCGCCAGCGAAGAAGCCCGTCGTGCCGTGCATATTTTGCTTGTCGCTAATGTGTCCCAGAGCTATTTCAACCAGCAGCTGGCCTACAAACAGCTGCGTATCGCGCGCGATACGCTGTCAAATTATCAGCAGTCTTACGCCTTCGTTGAGCAACAGCTGGTGACGGGAAGCACGAACGTGCTGGCGCTGGAGCAGGCCCGGGGGCAGATCGAAAGTACCCGGGCAGAAATTGCCAAAAGAGAGGGGGAGCTGGCACAGGCCAATAATGCCCTGCAACTGGTCCTCGGAACGTATCGCGCGCTACCGGGCGACGGCGGAATGAACGCCAGCGATATTGTGCCGGTACAACTACCACCCCATCTTTCATCGGCAATATTGCTGCAGCGCCCGGATATTATGGAGGCGGAGTATCAGCTTAAAGCGGCCGATGCGAATATTGGCGCGGCGCGCGCTGCCTTTTTCCCGTCCATCTCCCTGACCAGCGGGCTTTCAACGGGCAGCACGGAATTATCTGGCCTCTTCACGTCCGGCAGCGGCATGTGGAATTTTATTCCCAAAATAGACATTCCCATTTTTAATGCGGGCAGGAATAAAGCCAACCTGAAGCTGGCCGAAATTCGCCAGCAGCAGTCGGTTGTAAATTACGAACAAAAAATTCAGTCCGCCTTTAAACAGGTCGCCGACGCGCTCGCACTGCGGGACAGCCTCAGCCAGCAGCTTGCTGCGCAACAGCGGTATCTTGATTCGCTAAACATCACCCTGCAGCGTGCCAGAGGGTTATATACCCGCGGTGCGGTCAGTTATATCGAAGTATTAGACGCGGAACGCGCGCTGTTTTCCACGCAGCAGAACATTCTCGACCTTATTTATGCCCGACAGGTTAATGAAATTAATCTTTTCACCGCGCTGGGCGGCGGTTGGGTCGAATAACCTCAGTTAACTCAACAGGAAAATAATATGCGTAATTCAATGAAGGCCGTTGTATTCGGTGCGATCTCCATGATGTTTTCTGCCGGCCTGCAGGCCGAGGTTCATCAGCACGCAGAGATGAGTGCTGCCAGCGAAGGGGCCACAGAGCAGGTTGTCTCCGGGACTGGCATCGTAAAGGACATTGATCTCACAAACAAAAAGGTAACGATCGCTCATGAAGCCATCCCGGAAATTGGCTGGCCCGCCATGACCATGCGTTTCACCTTTACCGACGCAGACGAAAGTATTAAGGCTGTAAAAGTCGGCAACCGCGTGAAATTTTCTTTTGTGCAGCAGGGCAATATCTCTTTACTCAAGAGCATTAAATAGCGAGACACGGCATGGCATCGTTAAAGGTTAAATATGCTGCAATGATAATCGGCAGCCTTCTTGCGGGAGGGCTGATTGCAGTGACGGCGTGGCAGTATATTTATGCTGCAGAAAAAACAGAAATTACCCCGCCGGAACGAAAGGTGCTTTTCTGGTATGACCCGATGAAGCCCGACGTTAAATTCGATAAGCCCGGTAAATCGCCGTTTATGGATATGGATCTGGTCCCTAAATACGCGGATGAGAATGACGATAAAAGCGGTGCCGGTATCCGTATTGATCCGACGCAGGTTCAGAACCTGGGATTAAAAACGCAAAAAGTGACCCGCGGCACGCTGAATTATGCCCAGACCATCCCGGCCAACGTCAGCTATAACGAATATCAGTTTGTGATTGTGCAGGCACGATCCGAAGGCTTTGTGGAGAAAGTGTATCCCCTGACGACAGGCGATCGTGTGAAGAAAGGCACGCCGCTCATCGACATTACTATTCCGGAGTGGGTGGAAGCGCAGAGTGAGTTCCTTCTGTTGTCCGGAACCGGCGGCACGCCCACGCAGCTGAAAGGGGTGCTTGAACGGCTTCGTCTGGCAGGCATGCCGGAAGCGGATATTCAAAGGTTACGCTCGACCCGCACGGTCCAGACCCGGTTTACCATCAAAGCCCCCATTGACGGGGTGATCACCGGCTTTGACCTGCGTACCGGGATGAATATTTCGAAAGATAAGGTTGTGGCACAGATTCAGGGGATGGATCCGGTGTGGATCAGCGCGGCCATACCTGAATCCATCGCGTATTTGCTGAAAGACTCCTCGCAGTTTGACATTTCGGTCCCGGCGTACCCGGATACATCGTTTCACGTTGAAAAATGGAACATTTTGCCAAGCGTCGATCCTGCCACCCGTACGCTGCAGGTTCGCTTGCAGGTTTCCAACAAAGACGAACGGCTTAAGCCGGGCATGAATGCATATCTGAAGCTGAACACCCAAAGCCAGGAGATGCTGTTGATCCCCTCCCAGGCCGTTATCGATACGGGTAAAGAACAGCGGGTCATCACCGTTGACGCGGAAGGGCGGTTTGTGCCGAAGCAGATCCACGTTCTGCACGAATCCCAGCAGCAGTCCGCCGTAGGATCCGGCCTCAACGAAGGGGAGTCGGTGGTGGTTAGCGGTCTGTTCATGATTGATTCCGAAGCCAATATTACCGGTGCGCTGGAGCGTATGCGTCAGCCTGAAAAGAGTCATTCAGGCCATTGAGGAGACGACGATGATTGCATGGATTATCCGGCGTGCTGTCGCCAACCGTTTCCTGGTGATGATGGGGGCGCTGTTTCTTAGCGTCTGGGGAACATGGACCATTATCAATACGCCGGTGGATGCCTTACCCGATCTGTCTGATGTTCAGGTGATTATTAAAACGAGTTACCCCGGCCAGGCACCGCAAATTGTCGAAAACCAGGTGACGTATCCGCTCACCACGACCATGCTGTCGGTGCCGGGCGCGAAGACCGTGCGTGGGTTTTCACAGTTTGGTGATTCCTATGTGTACGTTATTTTTGAAGACGGGACCGATCTCTACTGGGCCCGCTCGCGCGTTCTGGAATATCTCAATCAGGTTCAGGGGAAGCTGCCTGCTGGCGTCAGTTCGGAAATTGGGCCAGACGCTACGGGCGTGGGCTGGATCTTTGAATATGCGCGGGTGGATCGCAGCGGTAAACACGACCTGTCCGAACTGCGTTCCTTGCAGGACTGGTTCCTGAAATTTGAGCTGAAAACCATACCGAACGTGGCGGAGGTGGCCTCGGTCGGCGGGGTGGTAAAGCAGTATCAGATCCAGGTCAATCCGCTGAAACTGGCGCAATACGGCATCAGTCTGGCAGACGTGAAGCAGGCCCTAGGATCCTCTAATCAGGAAGCAGGGGGCTCATCGGTCGAAATGGCGGAAGCAGAGTATATGGTTCGGGCCAGCGGCTATCTTCAGACCATTGATGATTTCAATAACATCGTCCTGAAAACCGGCGAGAACGGAGTACCGGTTTATCTGCGTGATGTTGCTCGCGTACAAACCGGGCCTGAAATGCGGCGCGGGATCGCCGAGCTTAACGGGCAGGGAGAGGTCGCGGGCGGCGTGGTGATCCTGCGTTCGGGTAAAAACGCACGTGAAGTGATTACCGCGGTAAAAGATAAACTGGAGACGCTGAAGGCCAGCCTGCCGGAAGGTGTTGAGATTGTTACCACGTACGATCGCAGCCAGCTGATTGACCAGGCCATTGATAACCTGAGTTATAAACTGCTGGAAGAGTTTATTGTGGTGGCCATCGTCTGCGCGCTGTTTCTCTGGCATGTGCGGTCTGCGCTGGTGGCGATTATCTCTCTGCCGCTAGGCCTGTGTATTGCCTTTATCGTCATGCATTTCCAGGGGCTGAACGCCAATATTATGTCCCTGGGCGGGATCGCCATTGCCGTGGGGGCGATGGTGGATGCCGCCATCGTGATGATTGAAAACGCGCATAAACGGCTGGAAGAGTGGGATCATCAGCACCCTGGCGAGCAGATTGATAACGCGACCCGCTGGAAGGTGATCACCAACGCCTCCGTTGAAGTAGGCCCCGCGCTGTTTATTAGCCTGCTGATCATCACCTTATCGTTCATCCCTATTTTTACCCTCGAAGGTCAGGAAGGGCGTCTGTTTGGTCCGCTGGCCTTTACCAAAACGTACGCCATGGCAGGCGCAGCCGCGCTGGCCATTATCGTCATTCCCATTCTGATGGGCTTCTGGATCCGGGGGAAAATTCCTGCCGAGAGCAGTAACCCGCTGAACCGGCTGCTGATTAAAGCCTATCATCCGCTGCTGCTGCGGGTGCTTCACTGGCCAAAAACAACCCTGCTGGTGGCGGCCTTGTCGATCTTCACGGTTATCTGGCCGCTGAGTCAGATGGGCGGCGAGTTTCTGCCGAAGATCAACGAAGGCGATCTGCTGTATATGCCATCAACACTGCCGGGCGTTTCTCCGGCTGAAGCGGCTGCGCTGTTGCAGATCACGGACAAGCTCATCAAAACCGTTCCTGAAGTGGCGTCTGTGTTTGGCAAGACCGGTAAGGCAGAGACTGCAACGGACCCCGCACCGCTTGAAATGGTGGAAACCACCATTCAGCTGAAACCCGAGGATCAGTGGCGACCCGGGATGACGATTGACAAGATTATTGACGAACTCGATAAAACCGTCCGTCTGCCCGGTCTGGCTAACCTCTGGGTGCCGCCGATCCGTAACCGCATCGACATGCTTTCTACCGGGATTAAAAGCCCAATCGGTATCAAGGTGTCAGGCACCGTTCTGTCGGATATCGACGCCACGGCGCAGAGCATTGAAGCGGTCGCCAAAACCGTACCCGGCGTGGTGTCTGCTCTTGCAGAGCGGCTGGAAGGGGGGCGTTACATTGATGTGGATATTAATCGTGAAAAAGCATCCCGCTACGGTATGACGGTGGGGGATGTGCAGCTGTTGGTCTCCTCCGCCATTGGTGGCGAGACGGTAGGGGAAACGGTCGAGGGCGTGGCCCGGTACCCGATTAATATCCGTTATCCTCAGGACTACCGGAACAGCCCGCAGGCACTGAAAGAGATGCCGATCCTGACCCCGATGAAGCAGCAAATCACGCTGGGGGATGTGGCGGATATACGTGTCGTTTCCGGCCCGACGATGCTGAAAACGGAAAATGCCCGACCAACCAGCTGGATCTATATTGATGCCCGCGGCAGGGATATGGTGTCGGTGGTCAATGACCTTAAGTCGGCCATCAGCCAGAACGTGAAGCTGAGACCGGGAACCAGCGTGTCGTTCTCCGGTCAGTTTGAACTGCTGGAACACGCCAATAAGAAACTGAAGCTGATGGTGCCGATGACGGTAATGATTATTTTCATTCTGCTGTATCTGGCATTCCGCCGCGTTGATGAAGCCTTATTAATTTTGATGAGTTTGCCGTTCGCCCTGATCGGGGGGATCTGGTTCCTGTACTGGCAGGGCTTCCATATGTCTGTCGCCACCGGCACCGGGTTTATTGCCCTGGCCGGGGTGGCCGCCGAGTTTGGCGTGGTGATGCTGATGTATCTGCGCCATGCCATCGAAGCGAACCCGGCCTTATCCCGGCGAGAGACGTTCACCGCACAAGCGTTGGATGAGGCGCTGTACCATGGCGCGGTCCTGCGTGTCCGACCTAAGGCGATGACGGTGGCGGTTATCATTGCGGGTTTGCTGCCCATACTCTGGGGAACCGGCACGGGGTCAGAAGTTATGAGTCGGATCGCCGCGCCGATGATTGGCGGGATGATAACAGCGCCGCTGCTGTCGCTGTTTATCATTCCGGCGGCGTATAAGCTTATCTGGTTGCGCAGGTATAAAAAGCAATAAACAGACCCCGCCAGAGATGGCGGGGTTTTACGTTTTACGAGTCTGGTGCAAAAGTTTACGCCAGGCACGATTGTGCAGGGTAAAGAGCAGCATCTTATAGAAAGAAATAGAGCGGATGCAGTAACCGCTGAGCAGCAGCATAAAGATGCTTATCAGCGCCGCGATGAGACTGACGCCCGGAACACTCGCACCGCTTAGCGCAGTCAGCAGATAGACTGTCGTTAACACAAGGCTCATAACCGCCAGCGTAAGATGCACCTGCACGGCACGCATGAGGCCTTTGCCAATCAGAAACATCGTCATGCCATTAATGCCTGAGAACAGCAGGGCGATCAAAACCACCCATATAAATACGCTTTCTTCAGGCTGCCCGAGGGCGGCGCTGACTTTGTAACCTAACCACAGCTGCGGTATCCCAAAACTGACGATCACCCCAAGGGTACTGAGAACAGCTGGAATGCCCATGGTATAGCATCCCGTGGGTGTCCCGATCAGTTCGGCCAGTTCCGCTTTTAACTGTTGCAGTTGTGCAGTATTGGCCTTGCTGATTATTACCGCCAGGTCGTTACAGTGGTTTAGTCGACGATATAGTGCTTTAATCATTTGAATATAATGACATAAACGTCATCAGCCCGTCATGCGAAAGAGGTTCAGCCATATGAGCTGCGAGCACTGCCGTGAACTCTGTGTTAAGTACGTTATCCGGACGCCCGATCAGTTACGAAAAGCAATTCGTATTGCCAGAAATGCAAGTTAGGGATCAGACATGGCTTTCCGCCAAGTGCGGATACTTGATGGAAAACGCATCTGGGCTGAGAAGAATTTAAGCCAGATGTAATCTGACAGATTCCTGTGAAAATAACCGTTAACTGCCAGATCAGGTCTGAGCTAATACATGTGATGGCTGTATTCAGAGTCATTCTTTGGGGGTGGTTATTACTACCGAATTTTCGACATACATTCTTCTTGTTTCTTCTTCGTCAAACTTCATAAAATGACCAAGTTGAGCAAGGTCAACAGAGGGGCATCTCTTCAACAGCTTCAAAAACCACTCTGATTTATTTTCATAACCTGTTAAAAACACATAGTTCTTAAGGTATTTCTTTTTTAACAAACCGTTTGTTTCCTGAGGGAAGTTGATCATGAAATCATTTAATGTTTCTAATAAATCATCCACCAAAACAATAAATTTTTCAGTTAAATCGATATATTTCATCATTAGAGATTCATCCAGTAATTTAGCAACCTCTATTATACTTATTTCTCCCCTAACACCTGAGCCAGCAATCAAAGGAGCTAGTTGATGTTTTGCTTCTTTATCAAGTTCATTTCTAATCTTTAGAATTTCTATAAACATATTGAAGTTGCCAAACGTTGACACGTAGGATGCTATGTTCATCCAAGGGTATTTATCGATGTCATGATTCTTTGTATATAAAAGTTGGGCAAGTTCATTAGCAGCAAAATTCGCATATTCTAAGCGATTTGGCATTATCGGCACATTCAAAGCTCGTTGAATAGGATGCGAACCCAAACTTTCAAAATAGTTTTGCTTTGTAGCGATTAAACTCGCTTGCATACTTTGCATCTTAAGAACAATTGAATTCAATGTGTCCGCTTTCATACGTTCATTTTTTGCGGCCTCCTGGAATTGATAACCACGTATAGCGATGATATATGCAGTGATTGACGAAAGTATGACTACGAAAACGGGCATAAAGTAATCTTTGAAAAGATTAGTTTGGCTGGCTTCATTTACCACATCCGCGAGTTGGTTTACCGCAATCACTATCGAGTAAGGGTCGAATGGTTTCATGTTGTTTTCCTTAGTAAGTTGATCCGATTTTATCCTTACCCATACCTTCGTACCAGTATTAGCATGTTAATCCCATTCGTTCCGTGATTGTTGGGATCGGGCGAAAGGGGTCAAACAAGCCAGCTGATGAGCGAGCGGGGGATAAGCGAGCTGGATGCGGCCATTCTGGTGGTGCGGGGGATCGATAATCTTAGAGGGCTGGCATAAAACCGTCTAAGTGGTGTTATCATCCTGTCTGTCACGACCGTGTGGTGGGCGGTAAAAATTTACAGGCCTAGCGCAACATAAAATACACAAATACTTCAAATTACTTGCCTAATCCTCTGAACATTTAAATGGCATATCAAGTGGTGGTAAGAAGACAATTAAATTACATTCTTGCGCTAATACGAAAATCAGTCGGTAATCTGAGTGCATATCTATTTTAATTCTGGTTGTTATGGATACCTGAAAAAAGCCATCACGTCCCACCTCAATCTGAATAACATACTCTGCGGCAGGCAGGCTGATTACAGATTCTGGTTTTTTTGGTTTAGCTATCTCACTGACTTTGTATCAACAGGGGTGTTTTAGTTGCCGGATCAGAAATCCGGCGGATAACTTTGTTTGCAACTGAGCCAGTCGGTTGGGGGGGTAATGAGTCAGGTCCGAAGGTTAATTAATCTACAAATTTTCCATCGCCTTTTTCAGTCGGTCTGCCATAGACGGTTCGCCGGATTCACCAAAAAAACGCACCAGTTCTTTCAGTTGCGAAGACGTTAAACCTGCATTTATGGACATCGTGATATGTGCCTTCAGCTGTGGATCGACACCCGTCATGGCTGAAAGTGCGCCAACTGTCGCAAGTTCACGATTCAGCCAGTCCAGATTATCCCGGCTAAAAATATCTCCGAACAAATGGGTTTTCAGATACATATCAGCGGCAGGTGCAAATTCAAACAGCTGTCCTTTTACGGGCTGCCCGACGAGAGCTGTCTGATTTTGAGTTCCGATCTTTAGCATATCCTCTGGTTCGGGTAACGGGCCGGGTAACTGACCCTCAGCATCATGAATGCCTTTTGCTTTTCGTGTATTGATTACACTCATCAACTCTGTCAGTGCATTGAGGCTACGGGGAAACCCGGCATAGGCATAAAGCTGAACAAGAACTTCACGACAGTCATTGATTGTCAGTCCGGCATCAAGACCCCTCTGCAAAGCGGAATTCATGGCGGGTATATTTCCCGCTGCGCCCTGAGCTGCAATCGCTGCGATATATTTCTGCTGTTCCATAAGGAAAGATTGCTGGCCGTTATTCATTGAACGGGTCTCCTTAACCTGAGAAGGTTGAGCATATAAGGCAGAACTAAAGGGTTAATGACAGCGTCATTGAAATGATTAACGCGTTTACTGCGCCTGATTTCATAACATTATCCTCAGGATTTTTTCCCGGCGGCGTACTCCTCGTCGGTAACGTGTTCCATCCAGTCAACAACTTTACCGTCCAGTGATTCAGCTATGGCAATATGAGACATCGCTGTTTCAGATGCTGCGCCATGCCAGTGTTTAACCCCGGCAGGTATCCATACAATATCACCAGGGCGAATTTCACGTACTGGCCCATTCCACTCCTGCACCAGTCCCGAACCGGCAGTGACAATCAACGTCTGTCCAAGAGGATGCGTATGCCACGCTGTGCGGGCTGAGGGTTCGAATGTTACCAGGGCACCGCCTGTGCGTGCAGGCTCAGTAGACTGGAAGGGAGAGTCTATGCGAACGGTTCCGGTAAAATATTCGGAAGGGCCTTTCGCTGAAGGTGCTGTACCAATACGCAATATATTAATCATGGTCTTGTTTTCCGTGGAGTAGGCAGGTGGTACCAGAATAGCCAGTGTTAAAACGGCTGACATCAGTGTTCTCATTCGTACTCCCTTATCAGTAATTAAACGGCAGGGGATGCTAATCGAACCATTATTACTTTAGTCGCTATGTGATTAGTTGATAAGATAAACATATCTGAACGTGTTGTTGCATGGTGCTCAACAATGATGCATGAAAACCTTAATGACCTCCGTGCCTTTGAAACAGTGGCCCGAGAAAAAAATTTCACACGTGCTGCTGCTCAACTCGGCATGTCACGATCAGGGCTAAGCCACGCTATCACCGCTATGGAAGCAAGGCTTGGCGTAAGGCTGCTTTCAAGAACAACACGCAGTGTTGCGCTAACTGAAGCAGGCAGGCGTCTTTTCGATACCCTGCAACCCATGCTAAGTAAGCTGGATAGTGAGTTAGCTTCTCTGCGCTCTCTGAGTGATAAGCCAGCCGGTTCTGTTCGAATAACTGCTCATGACCACGCTATCATTTCTATACTCTGGCCGAGGCTTAAGCATTTGCTTAAGCGCAACCCAGACCTTCATGTCGAGCTTAGCGTTGATTATGGACTTATCGATATCGTTGAAAGGCAGTTTGATGCAGGCGTCAGGGTAGGCAATATCATTGATAAGGATATGATTGCAGTTCGCATCGGTCCTGATTTTCATATGGCAGTTGTGGGCTCGCCTGAATACTTCCAGGGAGAGAAATTACCGGACGTGCCTGGGGATTTAGCCACACATAAAGGGGTCAACTTGCGCCTGCCAACGCGGGGAGGGCTGTACGCTTGGGAATTTGAAAAAGAAGGTAAAAAAATATCCGTTCGTTTGCAGGGGCAAACTACATTTAATAACACTTACCTCATGATGCAGGCTGCGCTGGACGGTCTGGGGCTTGCTTATGTACCTCTTGAACTCGCCCAACCCCACATAGAGTCAGGCGAGCTGATTTGCGTACTTCAGGATTGGTGTCCACTCTTACCTGGCTATCATCTTTATTACACCAGTCGTCATCAGCTGACACCCGTACTCGCTGAAGTTATATCCGCATTACGCTACCATAATGATCCTTAGCGCTCATTCCAAAGAGGGAAGGAGGGAGCCGCAATAATATGAATCTCAACCGATGATCACCGGGTCTGAGGCGGGTAAGAGCAGAATTTATTTACTCTTACCGGCAGATTTTCTCAGCACAGTAATATCCCTCTTGGGGGATTCCCCGAACATCCGCGTATATTCCCGGCTGAAATGGGACAAGCTTTCGTAACCGACAGCATAGGCCGCTGTGGTGACATCGTAATGTTCATTCAGCATCAGTCGCCTGGCTTCATTGAGGCGCAGCCATTTCTGATACCGGAGCGGGCTCATTCCCGCAAGTTGCCTGAAATGTTGGTGGAAAGAGGGCGTGCTCATTTGCACCCGGCTTGCCAGCTCCTCGACACGTAGTGGTGATGCAATATTGGTCTTTAACCAGTCGATGGCTTTACCGATACGGTAGCCATGGCCGTCTACTGCTGCAATTCGTCTGAGATGATCGGACTGATCGCTCATCAAAAGCCGGTAATGTATCTCTCTTTGAATCAGCGGCCCAAGAACAGGAATGGCTTCAGGCTCGTCAAGCAAAGAAAGAAGACGGCAGAAAGGCTCCAGTAAAACATCAGTAATAGTTCCCAGGCCGACACCCGTGCCCGCATCTCGTTTTTTGACCGGCGGCAGGCTTCCCTGTGCAATTAATTCCATCAGCACGCGCTGGTCAAGTTTATAGGCTACGCCCACGCAGGGACGGGATGTCGAAGCCTGTAATACTTCCGAGCTCGCTGGCAGGTCAAGAGAGGTGATCAGGAATTTTTTCGTATTGTATTCGTAAGGCTCACCACCAACCCACATGATCTTCGCGCCATCAGCTACCAGAACGATACTGGGAGGGACCAGGCAGCTTACCGGAGGAGCGGGTTCGTTTCGGCGGAACAATTCGAGTCCTTCTACGGCTGTAGGAAAATCACCGGTACCGGGCGTGCGCTGAGCAATATCACCCGAAAGCTCACCCAGTAGTTTTTCAACCGACTTGTCAGAAATCATTCTGTAATGCCTCACATTTATTACGTCTTTTGACGTTATCAACTTAGCCGTTATGAAAAATGAAATATAGGCTTTGAACTCAGGTTCAGAGGATCAGGCAAATAATGCAGAGGATTTTAATAACACATCTCATTACAGACTCTCAAAATAACAACCCTGAAATGAGGCTGTGACCGATAAGTCAGGTCTTACCGTCAGCAAATTTAACCCATTCAGGTTAAAGCCATTTTTTACTGCCAGACAGATTATCCGGAGGAGACAAACGTGAAAGATTTTACTTTCTACAACCCAACCCGAATCGAATTCGGTTCCGGAAAAGAGGATACTATTGGTGCATACATTGCAAGCGCTGGCGTTCGTAAAGTTCTGCTGTGCTACGGAAGCGAACGTATTAAACGTGAAGGCCTGTTCGATACGGTCAGCGGAAATCTTGCCGATCACGGCATCGAGTATATAGAACTTGGCGGTATCGTAAGTAACCCGGAGATATCCAAAGTCCGTGAAGGGGTGGAACTGGCGAAACACCATGACGTAGATGCTATCCTGAGCGTTGGCGGCGGCTCCGTGTTGGACAGCGCTAAGGCTATCGCGGCCGGCGCACATTATAATGGGGACGTCTGGGATTTATTCGCTGGTAAAGGCGAGCTTTCCTCTGCTTTACCTCTATTCGCCATCCTGACTCTGGCTGCAACGGGAAGCGAAATGAACCCGTACGCCGTTGTCACCAATGAAGAAACCCATGAAAAATTATCTATCGGTAACGACTATACGCGTCCGGTGGTATCCGTACTGAGTCCGGTGCTGATGGCGGGCGTCTCCCGTGATTACCTGGTCTATTCTGCCGCTGATATTATTTCACACCTTATCGAAGTGTACTTCACCGCAACCGTTCAGCCTGCCATTCAGTCAAGGCTGGTTGAAGCACTGCTAAATACGGTAATTGAAACCACACAAACGCTCATTGCCAATCCGGAGGATGAGGCTGCCCGTGGGGAATTTGCCTGGGCAGCAACCCTTGCTCAAAACGGTTTGATCCTGTCAGGCTGTGCCGGATTCAGTTATCCGAATCATGCAATTGAGCACGCTTTATCCGCACTTTTCAACGTTCCGCACGGGGCAGGGTTGTCCGTTGTTATGCCCGCCTGGATGAAATGGTACAAAAACCGAAATACACCGCAGTTTGAGCGTTTCGCAAAATATGTGTTCGGACTCAGTTCGGCAGACGACGGCATCGCAGCGCTTGAGAAGTGGTTCGAAGAAATTGGTACGCCAACACGTCTTGAACAGCTGAACATCAGGGAAGCAGATTTGCCCGCTATCGTTGAGAACGTCCAGATCAATGTCAAAGCGTTTGGTATTGCCAGTGATTACCCGCCGGAAGTTGTAACTGAAATACTCATGCATGCTGTCTGAAACATATCCCTCAACATCCAATGAAAGGTTTTAATATCATGACGCTAAAATTTTCAACGCGCTTTTTTAATGGCGCACTCCTTGCCGGAGCGATGGCTCTGATTTCAACAGAGGCTGCGGTCGCCCAGACTGCACCAGGCACAGAAGATTCTTCAATCCGTCTGGTTCAGACGTGGGATAAAACGTTCCCAAGGAGCGAAAAAGTGGATCATCAAAAAGTTACTTTTAAAAATCGTTACGGTATTACGCTAGCCGCTGATGTATATCTTCCTAAAGATCGCGGGAACAAGAAGCTTGCTGCGCTTGTGATTTCCGGGCCTTTTGGCGCAGTAAAAGAACAGGCCTCAGGTCTCTATGCTCAGACCTTAGCAGAGCGTGGATTCGTGACGCTGGCATTTGATCCGTCTTATACCGGTGAAAGCAGTGGTGAACCCCGCAATATTGCTTCACCTGATATCAATACCGAAGACTTTATGGCCGCAGTCGATTTTATTGGACTGCAACCTTATGTGGATCGTGAACGTATCGGTGTCATCGGTATCTGCGGCATGGGGGGGATTGCCCTGAACGCTGTTGCCGTGGATAAACGCGTAAAAGCGGTCGTTGCCAGCACCATGTATGATATGAGTCGCGTGATGTCGAAAGGCTACAATGACAGCGTAACACCGGAGCAACGCGAGCAGGCACTCGAGAAGATGAGCCTTCAGCGCTGGGAAGATGCGGCAAACGGCAAACCTGCATACCAGCCAGCCTATAATAAACTGAAGGGCGGTGAAGCACAGTTCCTCGTGGACTATGCGGACTATTACATGACCAAACGCGGATATCATCCACGAGCAGTTAACTCTGGCAATTCATGGTCAGTGACAACGCCGATGGCCTTTATGAATTTCCCGCTAATGACCTATATTAAGGAAATTTCTCCGCGCCCAATCCTGTTCATCCATGGCGAAAAAGCGCATTCGCTTTACTTCTCCAAAACGGCTTATGAAGCGGCAAATCAGCCAAAAGAGCTTCTGATTGTTAAAGATGCCACACACGTCGATTTATATGATCGTATGGACAAGATCCCGTTCGATAACATCACTGCATTCTTCAACAAAAATCTTAATAAGTAAGCCATAGCACCGTCCGGTGTTTTCAGATGCAGTGTCTGTGCGAGAAACGACAGACGCTGCTCTCCTGGCTGTTACCAGGAGGAAAAATAACCGCCCATGAAAGAGGAGAGTTTTATGCTCTGGAATCCTGAATTATTAGCAAGAATAGATGCGGCTGACGACCTGAAAATCGCTCCGTATCATCCCGACATGAAAACGACCGGTACGCCGACATGGATTTGGGAAGTGAAGGTGGATAATCGACTTTTCGTCCGAGCCTATAATGGTACCCGTTCAAAATGGTATCAGGCAGCATTGTCTCAGCAGGCGGGTAAGATACTGGCTAACGGACAGGAATTCGACGTACTGTTCGCAAAACCATCAGACCCTGAGCTTGAAAGTAAAATTGATCAGGCTTACCAGAAAAAGTACTCCAGCAGCAACTATGTTTCCGCAATGACAGGGACACGCGCGAGAGCGGCAACGATTGAGATTTTACCTTTTAGTTAATCCCTTAACTTAATGCCGGCATACGAAAGAGGATGGGGTGCTTAACCCCATGGTTTTATGAGAACCGACCTGGTTCATGAAGTAAGTTATCGGTTAATGTTATTTAACATAATATACATTATGCGCACCAAAGTTAATTCAGGACGAATCCAGCTTTTAATAGCCGTAATTCCCTTAGTTGTTGATAGCCGTGAAAACACATTAATAGAAACCGATATCATCACGCGGACCTCTGTCTTTAGGATCTCACAACTCATCTTCGACTCATCGCCAACTTTGCAGCAAAAAGCAGAAACAAGCATCCAGTGGAATGGTCCATCCACTTCACTACTGCAGGCTTTTTCAAAACCGCTGCGGCATAACGTGTCGCAATAATAAGTGTCAGTGACCACAGCGTACCAATGACTACGTGGATCGCGACCAGAAGAAATGTCCAGACAACTGGCGAATGTCCACCTGGAATGAATTGCGGTAAGAATGAAACATAAAAGATGCCCATTTTTGGATTAAGCACATTCCCCAACATTCCTCGCAGGAACCAGTTGTTCGTAGGCTTAGCACCTTCCGGATGCATACTGAATTGCTGTCTTGGGCGCATTAACAGTTGAATGCCTAACCAACAAAGATACGCCGCTCCACACCATTTCAGCAATGTATAAGCAAACTCAGACACCGCCAACAACGCGCCTAACCCAAAGGCGACCAATGCCCCCCAGATAAAACATCCCATATCGATACCTAACGCTGCGTGGAAAGCTTTGCGACCACCTTCAACGGTTGCGGTACGTAGGACTAGCGCGGTATCAAGACCCGGCGTTAAGGTCAGAAGAGTTGCAGCGAGGATATAAGCAAGAAGTGAATCAGTGACGGGCATTTCCTGTCTCCGAAAGCGATAAACCTACAGAATAATTCACATCTCTGCAACATATATCGAATTTGCTGATTCAGCCATCATCACTCATCTTTCATAAATATGGCATATGCTTAGCGGATCCTTCTCTCAGCAGAATTCAAAAACAGGTTCAGAAACTCATGAACAGCAATCTGCCTCCGGTCGACGACGAACCGGGCGTTCCACCTCCGCATGTCAGTTTCCGTGAAGCCTTTTTATTCTGGCTGAAGCTGGGATTCATCAGCTTTGGCGGGCCGGCCGGGCAGATTTCGATAATGCATCAGGAGCTGGTTGAAAACCGACGCTGGATATCCGAACAGCGCTTTTTGCATGCACTGAATTACTGTATGGTGCTTCCGGGCCCGGAGGCGCAACAACTGGCGACCTATATTGGCTGGCTGATGCACCGCACCTGGGGCGGCGTGGTTGCCGGGACACTGTTTGTGCTCCCTTCCCTTTTTATCCTTATTGCCCTGTCGTGGATTTACGTGGCGTATGGCCATTTGTCTGTCGTGGCCGGTCTCTTTTACGGCATAAAACCGGGAATTACGGCGATTGTTGTGCAGGCTGCGCACCGTATCGGTTCGCGGGCGCTGCGTAACCGCACGCAGTGGGCAATCGCTGCCGCCGCGTTTGTCGCCATTTTCGCCCTCAATGTCCCTTTTCCCGTTATTGTCCTGTCAGCCGCAATGATGGGTTATGTGGGTGGGCGCCTTTTCCCCGACCATTTTGGTCAGGGTAACGCCCATGACGCCAGCCGAAAATCCTACGGTGCTGCCATTATTGATGACCATACGCCAGTGGCTCCGCATACGGTTTTCAAATGGTCACGCTTGACCCTGATTATCATTGCCGGTGTTTTTTTATGGGCAACGCCAATGGCGATGCTCTATCTAAACCTTGGCTGGATGCACCCGTTTACCCAGATGGGCTGGTTCTTTACCAAGGCGGCGCTGCTGACCTTTGGGGGTGCCTATGCGGTACTGCCTTATATCTACCAGGGCGCGGTTGGTCATTATCAGTGGCTCACGCCAACGCAGATGATTGATGGTCTGGCGCTGGGCGAAACCACGCCGGGGCCGCTTATCATGGTTGTGGCATTTGTGGGATTTGTTGGTGGCTATGTGAATATGGCGTATGGCCCGGATCAGCTTTTCCTGGAAGGTGCTGTAGCAGCCGTGCTGGCGACCTGGTTTACGTTTCTGCCATCGTTTCTGTTTATCCTCGCCGGGGGGCCTTTTATTGAAACGACGCACAACAATATTAATTTCACCGCGCCACTCACGGCAATTACCGCAGCGGTGGTTGGCGTGATCCTGAATCTGGCACTCTTTTTTGGCTACCACGTGCTCTGGCCACAGGGATTTGACGGCAAAATGGACTGGATAGCGGCGGTCATTGCTTTTGCTGCCGCCATCGCACTATTCCGGTTCAAATATAGAGTCACACACGTAATTGCCGCATGTGCGGTAATCGGGTTGATTTTACATCTTTTCCTCAGAACATAGAGCAAGGCCCCGAATAACCGGGGCCAGACAGCCATTCTAACCTTCACGTTTAAAGAAAGTTGAAGCACGTCTGATATACTTCAGTTTTTTTAAAAACCGCACTAAATAAATGGAAATTGAACTGGATAAAAGTTTTAAAGAACGCGTTTTGCATGCGGTTCTTTTCGAAGTGACGGCCAATGTCATCATTGCGCTGTCACTTGCGTGGTTGATGAACGTGTCGGTGCTTCAGTCGGGTTCGTTGTCCGTGATATCTGCACTTGCCGCCACGGCATGGAATTTTGTGTTTAATAAATTCTTTGACGCCTTGCAGAAAAAATATGCGTTTCAACGAACATTTCTCGTGCGTGCAATCCATGCTGTCTGCTTTGAAACAGGACTTATCATCACATTAATCCCTGTCGCGATGGTAATGCTGAATTTAACAGTCACTGAGGCATTTTTTGTCGAGATCGGTCTGGTACTGTTTTTTCTGCCATACACGATGCTCTTCAACTGGCTTTATGACTACCTGCGTTGGACATTTGTTGGTCGGAAACGGTCCGCCATCTAGATCTATACTCTTTATTTCTGCATCTTATTGAGGAAAGAAGATGTTCGATCATGTGAAATTCGGCGTCAGTGATTACGAAAGAAGCAAAACCTTTTTCATCAAGGCGCTTCAGCCGCTTGGTATTAAGATCGTTGATGAAGGCACACCCGAATATGGGGTTGAAATGAGTTCCGGCAACGTATCACTTTGCCTGTTCCAGACGCGCGACAAACCGGCCCCTCTGCACCTGGCGTTTGTGGCAGAAACACGCCAGCAGGTAGATGATTTTTACCAGGCTGCCTTGCAAGCGGGCGCCCGTGATAACGGTGCCCCGGGCTTGCGGCCCTACAGCAAAAACTACTATGCCGCCTTTGTCATTGCGCCTGACGGCCATAATATCGAGGCAGTCTGTCATGCACCGGACTGATTCATGATGGCTTTTGTGCGGGTTTCTCTGCCGGTGCTGCGAACCAGTTTTCTTCCGCGACGACGACCGCACCTTCCGGCTGCATCACGAAGTTTGGCGACATAATCTGCACGTTGAACTCGTTGACGACGTCCTGAATGTTACTGTGGAGCTCATTGCGGGCTTCGGCAAGTGACTGTCCGGGCTGCAATTTTACCTGCAGCTCATAGGCAATGTACCAGTCCATCAGCCCCAGCTGACGCACCAGGGGCTGCTGCGAAGGGTCAACACATTTCGACCGTCTCGCCGCCATCTCCAGCATGGCATGAACCTGTCGCCACGGCGTGTCATAGCCAATCGTCACGCCAATCGTCAGGTTCACGCCACCGTCAGGATTCTGTACGCTCAGATTGGTGATTTTTCCGCTCACCACCACCGCATTGGGTACGGTCACAACATAGTTCTCGCGGGTGATGATCTTGGTCGCCAGCATGCCTATCTCCGTGACCAGCCCTTCGTTATCCGCCACCCGTATAACGTCTCCTTTCCTCAACGCTCGTGAGTAGATCAGTACCAGTCCGCTCATCGCATGGTTCATCACGCCTGCCGAACCCAGGGTAAGCATCAGGCCAAAGAAGACGCTAATGCCTTTAAACGCCAGCGAATTCGCTCCCGGTAAAAACGGATAGGCCGCAGAGAGGGCAAATAACCACACCACGACAGAAATCAGTTTACGCGTAGCTCCCACGGTTTCAGGATGAATGCCCGGCAGCTGCAGGCGCCCTGCTTCCACCTGATTTAACAACACCTTCAGGAGCTTCAGAATAAAGGCGGTAATCACAAAGATGATCAGGACAATCATAATTCCCGGCATGGCCGAGACAATCGACAGCGCAATGTCCCGCAGCACGCGCATGGTCCAGTCGCCTAACGATGCACCCCAGACGCGTGTCCAGGGGAACAAGCTGAACGCCCAACTCAGCCAGAGATACAATCCGAGAATGCCCAGTAAAATCATCAGCAAAGCATACAAACGAGCCTCAATTGCGCCGACAAACTTACGCCAGCTCTGCGGGATAACGCTGCGGTTTTCAAGAATGCGCCGACGGCAGACATTGCGAACCCAGCGCCACGACCGCCACGCCCCGTACCAGAAAAGAGATAGAACCAGCAGCGCGACGACCGTTTTCCCGGCGGAGAGCGCCAGCCAGCCGGTGTCATATTGATCGCGAAGCGCCGTACGTTGCGCCTCCATCCGCGCCAGCACGCGCTGAGCGGCCTGGTCGAGAGTCAAATCGTCCCCCTCATCCAGGTCCGCCTGCGTAAGCAATAAAACAGGCTTATTGTTCATGACAATCAGCCTTCCCTGCTGGTTGTAACGGGTGACGGGAACAATTTTCAGCGGCTCACGTACGTCCTGCTGCGTGAAATTGCGCAGGGTATGGCGAATACGTAACACGCGTTCTTCAGGCGTCGTGAGACCAAATTTGGCCTGCAACATCACAATCGGTTGATGAAAAATATAAACGGTTCGGGCCCGCTCCTGCTCAGTAGGCTCCTGGCGTGGCTCGGCTGCGACGCCAGTAAATGAGATGACCGAGAGCACGCAGGATAATAATGCGAGCAGGACCTTATTCATTTCCACCCCCTGAAACGCAACTTATTGTTATTTTTCAATTGCCCCAGAGAATGGCGAGTCTCTGCATGTTGAGCATAGACCAGCGTCACGCTTATGCAACATCACCATTATGCATGATACTGCTTGTATTTGCACGATAGTGCCTATTAAGATACGTTTCAGAGCTGAAAACCGATACTTCAATTATTAACGTGCAAATTCATGCACCATCACGCAACGAGGTATGTATGACACAACAGTTGATTTTAATCGCGGGCCCCGGGCGCAGCGGGACTGATGGCGACCAGGCCAAAATGGATGAAAACCTTGCCCGTCTGGAAAACGCAGCATTAGCCGTATATCAGCGTGGCCACGTTCCGGTGATTGGTGAATGGCTTGCGCTACCGCTGGCAAAGGCCGCTGGTTCAACGTCCATTGGGGATGAAATCAGTGAAGCGATGCTCTATCCCGTTGCACACCGGCTTATTGGGAAATGCGACGCGATTTATCGTATTGCCGGTGCGTCTAAGGGAGCTGATATGGATATCGAGGTTGCCCGTAAGCTCGGGCTGAACGTTTACACCTCGTTAGAAAGCATCCCTCAGGCCTGAGGACGCGCCTGAACCTGCCTGCTCATCACAGGCAGGTTCAAGGGTTATTCTGGATCTGATGTCGTCACCACGGAGACGCCCTTCTCCCTTACCGCGCTAATCCAGGCGCGATCGGTATCATCTTCCACGACAATCGTATTGGCCAGCGATAGCTCGCCAATCACAAACGATGACGCGGTGTTAATTTTTTCTGGCGATGCCAGGACCACTGTCTCAGCGGCCCTGCCGGAAAATGCACGTTTGATGCACGCCTCTTCGAAATCGCCGGTGGTAAGCCCCGCTTCAGGATGGATGCCGGTAACCCCCATGAAGAACAGATCCGCATGGATATTGTCGATGCCTTCAATGGCCGCTGCGCCTACCGTCACGATGGAGTGTTTGTACAGACGTCCTCCGATCAGGATCACTTCAATCGAAGGATGCTCGACGAGCCCAAGGGCAATGCTCGGGCTGTGTGTGACCACGGTAATGCGTAAATCCGCCGGTAAATACGCGATCAGTTCCGATGTGGTGGTGCCGCCGTCGACAATCACCACCTGCCCAGGGGAAATGAGCTTTGCGCCTTTACGGGCCACATTTTTTTCGCGTCCATCTTCACCGTTTTACGCTCGGCAAACGGCACAGTGGCCGACGAGGCCGGCAGCGCACCGCCATGGACACGCTGCAAACGCCCTTCCGCCGCCAGTTCGCGGAGATCACGACGAATGGTGTCTTCTGACACCGCGAAATGTGCGCTGAGCGCTTTAGACTGGACCTGGCCTTCAGCGGCAAGCTTCTCAAGGATTAATTGTTTTCGCTGACTGGTGAGCATTGTGGATTCCTGATATTGCACGTTTTATCTTGAATGTGCATGATAATGCTGTTTATGACGATCACTCTACGTAAGGAGCAGCAAACGTGCAATCGAAACGTGCAGATGTGCGCATCATTGAAAATGAAACCCTGTCGGATAACTGGTACATCCTGAAAAAGTACACCTTTGAGCTGCAGCGACGCGACGGTGAATGGCAGCGGCAAAGCCGCGAAGTGTATGACAGGGGAAACGGGGCCACGATACTACTCTATAACCGTGATAAAAGAACGGTGATCCTGACGCGCCAGTTCCGCTTTCCGGTCTTTATCAATGGCCATGAGGACGACCTTATCGAGGCCGCTGCCGGGCTGCTGGATAACATGGATCCCGAAAGCCGCATCAAGGCGGAAGCGGAAGAAGAGACCGGATATCGTGTCTCCCGTGTTGAGAAAGTCTTTGAAGCCTACATGAGCCCAGGCTCCGTCACGGAAAAACTCTATTTTTATATCGCAGAGTATCAGCCGCAGGATCGGGCCAGCGCAGGCGGCGGCATCAAGTCAGAGGGAGAAGATATCGACGTGCTGGAAATGCCGCTGGATGAGGCCTTGCGCGGTATTGATACCGGCAGGATTGTCGACGGCAAAACGATCATGCTGCTTTACCATATCGCGCTGAAAGGCGTTCTGTAGTCACTGCGTCGGTCGAGACCTGCCCCAGTGCGGGTCTCTGCCTGTGCTATTCTTGCTGATGAATTCAACACGGAGAGGCAAAAATGGCCGACTGGAACCCTTCGCTTTATCTGCAATACGGTGCCGAACGCAAGCGCCCTGCTGCTGAACTGCTCGCCAGAATTCCACTGGATGAGGTGTCCACCATCGTTGATTTAGGCTGCGGACCGGGAAACAGCACCGCGCTGTTGAAGCATCGCTGGCCTTCCGCCCACATCACCGGTGTTGATAACTCACCGGCGATGCTCGAAGAGGCGCGCCAGGCGTTGCCCGATTGCCACTTTGTTGAGGCCGATATTCGCCAGTACAAGCCAGGCCAACCGCTGGACCTGATTTATGCGAATGCCTCGCTACAGTGGATCCCTGACCATTACGAGCTCCTGCCGCATCTGGTTTCGCTGCTGAAGCTAAACGGCGTGCTGGCGATCCAGATGCCTGATAACTGGCTTGAACCGACACACGTCTCGATGCGCGAAGTGGCTGTTGAACAAGGTTATCCGAATCGAGGCCGTGAACCTCTGCCCGGTGTCCATGCGTATTACGATATTCTGACGGAGGCAGGCTGCGACGTGGATATCTGGCGCACGACCTACTTCCATAAAATGGGATCGCATCAGGCGATTATTGACTGGGTCAGCGCCACGGGGCTGCGTCCGTGGTTACAGGAGTTGAATGAAAGCGAGCAGAAGCAGTTCCTGAAACGCTACCATGAACTACTGGAAGAGCAGTATCCGCTTCAGGAAAACGGGCAGATACTGCTGGCATTTCCACGCTTGTTTATCGTTGCTCAACGTCAGCCATAAGTCGGCTCAGGAGCGGGCCTCTTTCAGCAACTGCTGAATGACTTTTTCCTGCTGTTCGTAATTGCCCTCGCCAAAGGAGGTGTAGCGCAGTTGCCCTTTGGCATCGAAATAGTAGTGTGCGGGCCAGTACTGATTCCCGAAGGCGTTCCAGATCTTATAGTTATTATCCGTGACCACCCGATACGGGAGCTGCCATTTCGTCACCGCTTTTTGTACCGAGGCGAGCGGTTTTTCCCACGGGTATTCCGGCGTATGCACACCTATTACCACCAGACCCTGCGCCTGGTACTTTTGGGCCCAGTCGCGAACGTGCGGGAGCGTATGCTGACAGTTGATGCAGTCCCACGTCCAGAAATCAATCAATACTACCTTCCCCTGCAGAGAGTCAGACGTGACAGGGTCACCATTAACCCATCCTGTTCCGCCGCTTAAGGATGGTAACTGGCTGCTGGGCTCGGTCATCACCACCGGCTGAAGCTTCACCGGTGCCGTTGCGGGTTTCGCCAGCGTCAGGAGCGAATTTTCCAGACGGTCTGCGACCCCGTTGGCGCCTTTCAGAACGGACGTCATCCCGGTGGCGTTAAACGCAACGGTCGCTAACATCACCACGCCCGCCCCCTTGCGTAACCTTTCCATCAATGCCGATCTGGCGCGCAGGGGTGCCATCAGCGCGCGACCACCGATAACCAACAGCCCCAACATCAGCGCGCATCCGCTGCCATAAGCGGCCAGCAGTGCCCCCGTGGCAATGGCGGAGTGACCGGCAATATTCAGGCTGAAGATGGCACCCAGAATCGGTCCGGCGCACGGCGACCAGAGCAACCCAACGGCCAGCCCGGCCAGAAACGCGGAGAGAGTACCGCGCGTCTGTCCGCTGCGTGTGTTGAGGAGATTACCTGCGCTGACGGCCGGTCCGGCAATACGCTGGGCGAATGTCGGGAAAATGAGTGCCAGCGCGGCTATTGCCAGTACAACCAGTGCGACCCAGCGCCCTGCTATCGTCGCCTGGGCGATCCAGTTGCTGGCGGCGGTAGCCACCAGTGCCACGAGGGTGAACATTACAATCATCCCCGCGAGCAACGCCAGAATATGCCGTCGTTGCCCCTGTAACCCGGCAAACAGCAGTGGAATAACCGGGAGTGTACATGGGCTGAGCAGGCTTATCATTCCGCCCAGAAAAGCGATTATCAGAAACATAGTGACCTCACATTACAGATGCCCTGCGAAGCTGCAGTGAGGTTATTTCACCGTGTTGATATGTTCAGGATGTGTGCAAATCAGCGCGAATTGTCTGCGCACGTATCATGAGGGCTGTCCGATACAAAACCGTACAATTACCCGCGCGGCAGCGTAATCGAAACGTCCAGCCCACCCTCGGCGTGGTTCGCCAGATGCAGTTTCCCGCCTAACTGCGCAGTCAACTGGGCGGCGATCGCCAGCCCTAATCCGGTGCCCCCGGTGTCGCGGTTTCGTGAGGTTTCCACCCGATAAAACGGCTGCAATACCGCCTCCAGTTCGGCGTCCGGTATCCCCGGTCCGCCATCGCGAATGGCGATCGTGACATGATGGGCATCTGAATGAATCGTAATGACGGCGTAGTCGCCAAATTTCAGCGCATTATCCAGCAGATTGGTCATCACCCGGCGTAGCGCCTGCGGACGCGTGACCACGGGCAGACGGGCATCGGTTGCCTGAAGCTGCACGTTTTTCCCGATGTCCTGGTAATCACTGGCGATGCTGTTTATCCAGGCATTCAACTCCAGCTTGAGCGAGGTCTCTTCCAGAGATTCTGATGACCGGGCATACGCTATTCCTTCCCGCACCAGGCGCGTCATATTGTCCAGGTCGTTGAGCAACTTGTCCCGTAGCTCCGGCTGGTCCGCCATTTCGACGCGCAACTTCATGCGCGTTATCGGAGTCTGAAGGTCGTGCGATACGGAGGCCAGGATCTGCGCACGCTCGCGCAGGTAAGACTGGATACGCGCCTGCATCGCATTAAAGGCGTGTGCGGCCCGTTGCACCTCGACTGGCCCTGTCTCGGTCATTGGCGAGCTTGCTGACGGGTCGAGGGAATCCACCGCCCGGGTAAACTGAGAAAAGGGTCGAATAACCTGACGCACGGCAATCCATGAGCAGAACGCCAGAAGCAGTAGCTGCAACACAAGCACTACAGGCAGCCAGCTGGCGACCGGAGGCATTCGGGGGATAAGGTCAATGGTTAGCGGCGAACCATCGCTCAGCGTAAGGTGGGCCTGAATATGGGAAACCGGCCCCGGCACGGCAGTAAACGTCAGTGGCCAGGTTGCCGACAGCGCCTCTGTCAGGGTGCGGATGGCATCCTGCGAGCGTTTGTCATGCGGTGCGGGCCCCGGTTCACCGGTGCCCAGAATGTAACGATAGTTCCCCCGCGCCAGTCGTTCCAGCCAGGCTGGACGCTCCCTTGCGGGAAGCCGGTCGAGGATGGCCACACTGGTGGAAACGTCATATTCCAGGTTGCCGAGCATCACCGTGCGGGCGCTGCGCATCCGCTCAAGCATGACCAGCGTGAGGCTGAGCGCGTTGGCCAGCAGGAGCCCCAGCATCACGATGATCAGCAGTCGCGTCAGTAACGAGCGTGGCCAGAGCCTCATTCATTGGCCTCTTTGATGATCACCGGCATGGTAAAAACGTACCCTTCGCTGCGAACGGTCTTGATGTAGGCCGGCGTGCGGGCATCTTCATTCAGTCGCTGACGAACCCGGCTGACAAGAAGATCAATCGAGCGCTCAAAGAGTTCAGCATCTCGCCCCTGGGTCAGGTTAAGCAACTGATCGCGGCTCAGCACACGCTGAGGATGGTCAAGGAACACGCGCAGAAGACGGTATTCCGCCCCGCTGAGTGCCACAATCATCCCCTCGCTGTCGATCAGGTGACGAGCAACGGTGTCCAGTTGCCAGTCGCCGAACATCACCAGGCGCCCGGCCTCGGTCACCTGCAGATTGGGTGGCATGGTACGAAAACGGCGCAAAATGGCTTTGATACGCGCCAGCAGTTCGCGCGCAACAAAGGGCTTCACGACATAGTCATCGGCCCCCATTTCCAGCCCCAGGATCCGGTCTGTCTCTTCGTTGCGCGCGGTCAGCATCAGGATCGGCAGATCTTTATGTTTACCGCTGCGCAGTCCCCGGCATAGCGTTAATCCGTCATCGCCTGGCATCATCACGTCCAGCACCACCAGATCGACATGCTGTTTATCTAGCACGGCCCGCATCTCTTTGCCGTTTGCCGCGCCAGACGCGCGATAGCCCGACTTGACGAGATAGTCGACAATCAATTCACGAATATCCCTGTCGTCATCGACGACAAGGATATGATCAATATGCTCCACCGGGATCTCCTGACTGAGGGGTAACGTATTGAAAATAGCACATATCACAGCTTATCCGCGTCGATAACCGCCTTGACGAAATCCTGCGGATCCTCCTGCGGCGGGTTGTGCCCCACGGTGGCCCCAAAGGTGCGGTGTTCATATTTACCGGTGAATTTACCGGCATAGGCTTGCGGCGCAGGATGTGGCGCCCCGTTGTTGCCGCCTTCGATGGTGATTGTCGGAACGGTGATATTTGGCAATGTCGCCAGCTTTTGCTCGTAGCTGTCGTATTTACGCTCGCCTTTTTCGAGGCCTAAACGCCAGCGATAGTTGCTGAGCGTAACCGCGACGTGATCGGGGTTATCCAGGGATTTTGCGCTGGCGTTAAAGGTTGCATCGGAAAACTTCCAGTCTGGTGAGGCCTGAGACCAGATCAGACGGGCGAAGTCATGGGTATTTTTGGCATAGCCTTCGGCACCGCGTTCTGTTGCGAAATAGAACTGATACCACCACTGCTGCTCTGCTTTTGGCGGCAACGGCTGTTTACCAATCTGCTGGCTGCTGAGGAGATAGCCACTTACCGAAACAAGGGATTTGACGCGTTCAGGCCACAGCGCCGCGACAATGTCCGCCGTACGGGCGCCCCAGTCATATCCCGCAAAAACAGCCTGCTTAATGTTGAGGGCATCCATCAGGTTAACGATATCTTTCGCCATGGCCGAAGGCTGGCCGTTACGCGGCGTGCTTGCTGACAGGAAGCGCGTGGTGCCGTAGCCGCGCAGCGAAGGCACAATGACCCGGTAGCCTTTTGCCGCCAGCGCGGGTGCGACTTCGACATAGCTGTGAATATCGTAGGGCCAGCCGTGTAACAGAATCACCGGCTGTCCCTCTTTTGGTCCTATATCGACATAGCCGATATTCAGATCGCCAGCGTTAATTTGCTGAGGGTGATCGAAGGCTGCAGCAACATCTTTGCCGGTGACTTCGGCCTGACAGGACATGACGGTGCCAAGAGAAACGGTTAACGCCAGGGTTGAATACGCGAGTTTGCTGAACATGTTGGTATCTCCGGTTAAGAACAGTTGACGGGGATATAACAACACGCGTTTGTATAGCGGATATGTGCGAAAGGGGGTTTATTGCAATCCTGTGTATGTATCCGGTACGCAGATACAGTGTGATACAAACACAGGTGATTCAGGCTTACAGCGAGAGGCGGTAGCGTACGTAATCGTCAGCTTTACCGTATTTGTCATAGAGTTTACGCGCCGGGTTGTTCTCCCGGGTCACCCAATACAGTTTCGACCACCCTTCGCGCTTGCCTTCGGCTATCAGGGCATCAATGAGCGCCTTCCCGGCCCCCACACCGCGTTCGGTGGCATCGACAAACAGATCTTCCAGGTAGCAAACCGGGGCCGTTGACCATGTGCCTTCGTGGAGAATGCACATCGCGAAACCAATGATCTTTTCGTCTTTCTCTACTACGCGGCAGAACATCGGTGAATGCGCTGAGAGCGCCCTTTCCCATGTCGATGCGGTAACCGATTCATCAAGAAAGCAGTCATAAAAATGGGTATACCCGTCCCAAAGCGGTCGCCACTGGGCGTAATCGTCTGCGCTTAAAGGTCTTACCGTGACAGCCATGCGTTCCTCACATTACAAGTTGATCGCCATTTCAAAACAACGTAAATCAGCGCCCGCCATGCGCGAGTGATGATACTTTTCGCTCAGCGTGACAAACCCCAGCTTCTGGTAAAACGACCGGGCGTTAGGCGTTGCATCGAGCGTCAGGCGGGTTAACCCCCGGCTATGGGCCTCCTGTTTGAGCGCCTCGATAATCCGGGTCGCCATGCCTTTTCCGGATGCCGCCGGCAAGGTGAATATCGCCTCCAGACAGTGGGTATCCAGATCAAGATAGCCAGTTGCCGCAATGTCGCCCTTTTCATCTTCCACCACGTAAAAAGGGTATTCAATGACCATTTGCCGGTAATGCTCCGGCATGTCATCGGGCGTCCAGCGCGCAATGACGTCCGCGTCGTAACTGGTTTTACAGCCGTGACGAATCGCCTGATTGCGAATATTCCAGAGTATTTCAGCTTCCTGCGGATGCGCTTTTCGTAACGTCATATCACCTCTTTAATGGTTTTTTAACCGGATTTCACGTGCAACTCTGGCAAGACGCTGAGTGCGACAATAGAGGGTAAACAGCACAAAGCCGCTGCTATTCATTACCATCCGACAAAGTATCAGCGCGAAGGATGCGGTGACCAGTGGCCAAAGGTTTCCGCTATGAGAAAACAGAAGATGCAGAACCTGAACGAGAGTTATGACCAGCAGAATGATGAACACTGCCATAAACCCCAACAATCCTGACGCTACCCCTCGGGCCAGAAGCACGCTGATTACAATGAGCGCGCCTGTCATTATTAATGATGGTACGAAAAAACACAGTGCATGATGTAAAGGTGACAAACCCTGCAACGCGCTGAGAAAAGGCAGAAGGTTTAACGCAAACGCCACTAAAAAAAGAGGTAACAGCGCCGCTACCGGGTAAGGATTTTGACGCGGAAGCTCGCTGAGGGGGCGAGAAAAATACTCTTCCAGCTCGGGGGCGGAATGATTCAAAACACGGGTATCACGACGAGCAATGGCCTCCTCTATCTCTTTGCCATGCTGCAGGAGATCCTGGAAAACACGTCCGGTTAAAAGAGACCACAAGCGCATTAAAATTTCGCCATTGAAGAAATGATGCCTATTTTTGGTAGGGTATAAACTCAGCACGCCTCAACTGAATGTGATAGAGATGAAAATACCAGAACGCAAACAGAATCATAACGCTTAAATATGGAGATCTGCGGATGACGATACCGACGCTCACGACAGAACGCTTGCTGCTAAAACCGCTGGTTGCCGAAGATGCCGTTCAGATTCAAAAGCGCTATCCGCGCTGGGAGATCGTCCGCTATCTGGTCTCTTCCGTGCCCTGGCCCTACCCGGATAACGGCGCGGAGAACTATGTCAACAACGTGGCGCTGCCGGATATGGCGAAAGGGATTGCCTGGTTCTGGAGCATCCGCCGTCGTGAAGCGCCGGACGAATTGATGGGGGTTATCTGCCTGTACGATGTGGAAGATAACAACCGCGGGTTTTGGCTGGCGCCGGAGTTTCAGGGAAAGGGATATATGCGCGAAGCCAGCATTGCGGCAACGGATTACTGGTTTAACACGCTGAACAAACCCGTATTGCGCGCGCCGAAGGCGGCCGCCAATAGCCGATCCCGTCGTATTTCAGACAGTAGCGGCATGCGGCTTATCAGAACGGAAAAGAAAGCGTACGTCAGCGGTATGCTCGATTCTGAGCTGTGGGAAATCACCCGGGACGAGTGGAACGCCCGTCAGGTCAGCTGATAATACTTATCCGGCATCAGCCTTTCCGGAATGTTCTCTTCATCGTTCATCTGCAGCAGATCGCGTTCCATCATGTTGCAGATGGCGTCCAGCGGCAGGTCGTTGTCTTCGGTACCAAACGGATCTTCCAGCTCTTCTGCCAGCGTATCCAGCGAAATGAAGGTATACGAAATCAGCGCAGAGACAAACGGCGTCATGTAGTGCAGGTCAACGACCAGCGCGAACGGCAGCATGATGCAGAACAGATAGACCGTACGGTGCAGGATAAGCGTATAAGCAAATGGCACGGGCGTGGTGGCGATGCGCTCGCAGCCTGACAGGACAATCGACATATCGTTGAGACGGTTGTTCAGGCTGTGGAACAGAATATCGGAGAGGTCTCCGTTACGGCGTCTGACGGCCAGCCATTCACCCATGATCAGCAGAATACGGTTCGCCGGGGAATTGGCGGCCATGACGTTGCGTAAATCCTCCGTCGCCAGATAGCGCGACAGTTGCCCTTCCCCCTTTTCACGACGCAGGGTCATGCGCAGACAATGGGCAAAGGCGATCTGCAGGCGGACGAACTCACCCAGATGTTTATCATCCGGCAAGGTGTTTTTAACCTCGCGAAATAACGAGCGTGCCGCTATCATCAGTTGCCCCCACAGCTGGCGCGCCTCAACGTAGCGCGAATAGCAGGCGTTGTTTCTGAACCCCAGAAAGATAGCGATGGCCACACCCAGGATGCTGAACGGCGCAACGGTAAATTTAATGCCCAGCGAGGTATACCACGGCAGCATCAGAATAACGGCGATGGATAGCAGGAAGTTAAGTAACAACCGGGTATAGATTTTAGGAAGTACCGAACCGTGCCAGACGAAAATCAGTTGTAGCCAGTGCTGTTTGGGACGAACAATCATAGTCAGCTTCAGGAAAGGAAAGAGCCGCGTTATTAAACGTGATCCCTGTCACGGTTGCAAGCTTGTTAATAAGAGATTGCATTTTATCACCTGATAAGCAATAAACCGCACGGTGCTAGAGCCTGTTTTACATAACGAGCCCATAGTATGTTGTAACTAACGGGGTATAAATTACCCGGCCGAAGCCGGGCATGTTTTAACAAAGCGGTTTTACTGCGGCCCGCATCCCCTGTTGCAGAATCGCGTCGAGATCGCGCGAAACCTGACCGACAAGACCCTCTACCTGAGTTAAATCCTGCTCCCAGTGCTCAGTAACGCTTAACACGGAGGCGACCAGCTCGCGGGTGGTGATCTGTTTATTGTGATGCTGCGCCCACAGCTGTTGGTAACGAGCAAGCCAGTGCGCGTCATCCTGCACCGGATAGTTCTCCCCGTTACGCTCTGCACGGTAGAACGCGATCAGTGCGGCCAGCGCGAACGTCAGGCGAGCGGGCAACGTGCCAGATGCCCTCACCCCCGCCAACAGCTGCGGCAGAATGCGCGTGCGATACTTGGTCATGCCGTTAAGGGCAATCGACAGCAGCTGATGCTTGATATACGGATTGCGGAAACGACCCGTAACGGCGCTGGCGAAAGACGCCAGTTCATCACGCGGCAAATCCAGGACCGGAATGATTTCCTCATAGATCGCTTTTTCGATGAATGCGCATATGTCGGCATCGTTCATCGCCTCGCCCACCGTATCCAGTCCCGCCTGGAACGCCACCGGCACCAGCGCTGTGTGTGCGCCGTTGAGAATCGCCACTTTGCGCTCCTTGTACGGCTTAATGTCATCCACAATCCGCACGTTTAGCGGGAATTTGTCCAGACGCAGTTCGCTGGCCAGGGATTCAGGCCCCTGAATAACAAACAGGTAGAAATGTTCAGCGGTATCCAGGAACGCATCGTGATAGCCAAGCCCGGCTTCCAGCGTCGCCGCTTCGTCGCGCGGATACCCCGTTACAATGCGGTCAACTAACGTGGAGCAGAAGCTGTTATGCGCATTCAGCCACTGAATAAATTCCGCTGGCAGTGACCACGCCTGTGCATAGCGCAGCACCAGTTCGCGCAGCGCTTCGCCGTTATAGTCTATTAGCTCGCACGGAATGATGATCCAGCCTTTGTCCGCTGCGCCGTTAAAATGGCTGAAGCGCTCAAACAGCAGCCGCGTCAGCTTCGCCGGATAGCTCACCGCTGGTGCATCATCGAAACGATCGCCCGCGTGCCAGCTAATCCCCGCCTCGGTGGTGTTGGAGAAGACAAAACGCATTTCCGGATTGTGCGCCAGTTTCAGAAATTCATCGTACTGGCTGTAGACGCTGATCTCCCGATTCACCGAGCGGATAAGACGCGCTTCGCTGACCGCCTCGCCGTGCTCATTCAGACCACGAATGATCGTGGTATACAGGCCATCCTGAGTGCTTAATGACGGCGGGAAGTCGCTTTGAATTGGGCGTACGACCACGACGCCGGCATTGAGATCGGTATGTTCGTTTAACAGGTCGATTTGCCAGTCGACAAACGCACGCAGGAAATTGCCCTCGCCAAACTGAATGATTCGTTCGGGGTAGAGAGCACCGGGGAAATCACGACGGTTAAGTGTGTTCACAATGGGGTCCTTTTATGATTAGTCTTACAACCTGATTAAATTGGTATGATAACTTACCAAAGGTTTTCGACCAGAACCCCGCTTTTGATCAATTCATCACGTCATTGAGGGAAATAATCACAAGAACTTATAGAAGACCGATGTGGCGGTCATCGCGCCATCCGGCATTAGCGCATAACGCGGGATCTCCCCCACTTTTTGCCAGCCAGCGCGCTGGTAGAAGGTCTCCGCTCCGCTGCCGGTTGAGGTATCCAGCACCAGCACCGAGATGTCTCTTGCTCTGGCCTGCACTTCCAGCTCCTCCATTAGCGCCATCGCGGCACCTTTACGACGCGCTTTTTCATGCACCAGCAGCTTTGCCACATCGGCACGATGCGGCTGGTTTTCCGGCTGATCGGTAATGAGTTGCACGGTGCCAATCACGCCATCCTGAGAATCGATGCAGGCCAGCACAACGCGTTCGTTACGCTCTACGCTCCCGGCAATATCCTGCCAGAAAGCACGAGCTTTATCGGTACTGAATGGCAACATAAAACTGACGGAAGCGCCGCCCCTGACACAGTTTTCAAGGATATCGGCCAGCGCATCGAGGTGGGTGAGAATATCGTCCCGGGTGAGGGTTGTGATCTGCAGTGAGGTATTCATGGGTTTTCCTTACGTTGAATACGCTCACTGTGCATTTAACATTTACGTAACGCAATCACATCAGACATAGGCTTTTGTTATGTCATGTTGCGCGCTTGCGCTGCTGCTTCATGGCATACATTTTTTCATCCGCGTCTTTCATCCACTGCTGCAAATCGTTGCCGTTATGATCGAACTCGCTCAGCCCCCAGGAAAAATGGAGTGACCAGGGATGCAGCCTGCGCGCATTGTACTGTTCAACCTGCTCGGCCAGATACTGCATGGCAATCCAGGCCCCCTGCTCGTCGGTATCGGCAAACAGCACGGCAAACTCATCGCCGCCAAAGCGAACCAGCAAATCCGCTTCACGGAAAGAGGTGCGCATCAGTTTTGCCATCACTTTCAGCGCGTTGTCGCCCTCTTCATGTCCGTAGCGATCGTTAATCTCTTTGAAGCGATCCAGATCCAGCCAGCCCAGAGTTAACGGCTCCGCCCGACGTCTGGCTACGGAGAGCGTGAACCGGAGCAGCTGGTTAAAGCCCCGACGGTTAAACAGACCGGTTAATTCATCGGTTGTCGCCGCGCTGACGGCAGCAAACTCGTCTTCCGCCAGCGCGCTCAGGTCGCCCAGCACGGCAAGATCGGCTGCGGAAAATTCACGAGGAGAATAATCAATCAGGCACAGCGATCCCACGCTCGCCCCGTCACGTAAACGCAGTGGAAAACCGGCATAGAACCTTACGCCAGGCTCACCGGCCACCAGCGGGTTATCGGCAAATCGATCGTCCTGACGCATATCGGCAACCACCAGCGGCGCTTCGCTGAGGATCGTATGGCCGCAAAACGAGATATTACGCGGAACGGTGTCAGGCGCCTGACCATCGGCCGACTTCACAATCAGCGAGTGTTCATCAATAAGATTGACCATCGCCAGGGGAACCTGGAAGAAGCGTTTTGCCAGACGTGTCAGTCGGTCAAACGCCGGGGAACTGTCGATCTCAAGCAGGCCTGACTCGCGCAGCGAGTTCAGACGTTCCATTTCATTTGCTGGGGTTGCAGGTGTTTTCATAACGTCTCCTGACGCAAAGCGTTACTCAAAGCGTAGCCTAAACAGAGACATTGTCAGTGCGCGAATATTCTGTTCTTACCGTCCCGCTTGGCGCGGTACAGGGCGTTGTCCGCGGCCTGTAGCCAGTCGGTTACGCTTATCATTTCTCGCGTGGCACAGGCGATACCGATGCTGAGCGTGCAATGCACCGTCTCCTGAGCCACCTCCTTTTTCATTGCAGCCGCATCCATAATGCGTCTGGCGACAACTTGCGCCTCTTCAAGGGTGGTATCCGGCAGCAACACCACAAATTCATCGCCGCCAAGGCGTGCGGGGGTATCGTTCGGGCGTGTCGACAAATGCAGTATTTGCGAGACGGCCGCCAGCAATGCATCCCCAACCTTATGACCAAAACGATCGGTAACGTCTTTAAAATTGTCGATATCGATGAACATCAGGGCCGATTCCCGGCACGTCTGGCGCAGTTTATTCAGTTCGTGGTCAATGCGCTTTTCGAGCAGACGTCGGTTCGCGATATCCAGTAGCGGATCCATCATCGCGATCCGCTCAAGCTCCCGGCTCTTGATCCGCAGGCGCAGCGCAATGCTGTCCGTTAATATGCTCAGTGCCAGCAGATAAATTGCAATCAGCGGCAGCGTGGCAAACATGGTGCGCTGCGAAACGTACATATCCACCGCCATTCCCTGCGTCAGCCAGGTCACCAGAAAAACGCCCACCATGGTGATGGCCGCCTTTCTCATCAGCGTAACGCCCCCTGCCGAGAGCCGGTCGGTCAGCATGATGGTGGCAATGACCACCGACGGCAGCGGATTAACCGCCATCATGGCAATCCAGAATCCCCCCGCCCCGGCGTCCAGCACCAGATTCTGATGCTCAGTCACCAGCGGCATGGCCGAATTTCGCGCCCGATACCAGGCAAGCGTAGGCCAGATAAACGCGTTCAACGCCAGCAAACACATCAGCCAGATTGAACGATTCTGTTCAATCAGCACGGAGAGGATGGGAATAAAACAGAGAAACGTGCCGAGAATACGCATCAGATACATACGTTTGACAAACCGTCTTCCTGGTACACGAGGGGGTCTACTGAGTTTGTCAGCTGCATTCATTCTGCGAATTTTCCGATAGCTTTCTTACGGTATCTTATTGACGTTAAAAATACCTAGCAAGCAATTTATCTGCTATTCGTTATGATTCATCCCCGGCAGAATGCAGGCTGCGCTCAGGTTTCACTCTCCGGGGTCGGGGTAATGGGATCGTCTGACACACGCGCACTGGTGCGATTTCTCCCCGCTTTTTTGGAACGATAGAGATGATCGTCTGCTTCGGCCATCAGCCTGTTGAAGACTTCGGTCAACTGCCACGACGCCGCCTTCCCGCTCCCGAGACCAATACTCACGGTCAGATAGAGCGTTTGCTGGCGCCAGGTAAACGGATGAGCGGCAATGGTGAGTCTGATACGTTCCGCCAGCGCAAAGCCGTGCTGCGCGTCACCGGTGTTCACCACAACCGCGAACTCTTCTCCGCCCATACGCGCCACCATACCGTCGTCTCCGACAACCTGCTGAACCTCGCGGGCAAACGCGGCCAGCACGCGGTCGCCGCACTCATGCCCATAGTTATCATTGATGCTTTTGAAGTAATCGATATCCAGCAGCATCACGGTCAGAAAACGTGTCTGCCGCTGCGCCTCCTCCCGCTTTAACGCCTCATAGAGCCCGGAGCGCGAATAAACGTGGGTCAGAAAATCATAATCCGCGCGCACCGACACCTGACGGATGAGCGAATTAATGGCCGCCATACTGACGGAGACCATAACCGGACAGATCGCCATGGTGGCAATCCCCAGCCGGGCGGAGAACATCATCGGGGTAGAGAGCGGCGTGCCCACGGCGATATTGATAATGGAGTTAGCGACCAGAACAATCTCCAGACCGCCGGTCAGAAACGTCAGCAGACAGGTCGCGGGCAAGGAGTAGCGGACCGCACACCAGATCAGCGCCGGCAGCGGAAAGGCAAGGCTTCCCGCCCCGCCAATCACCACCGATGCCATCACCGAGACAATCAGCGCAATGACCGGTAAAAGTTGCTCCAGACGCAGCTTGAATGCCCGCGTCGGCATACTGACCGTGAGCATGCAGGGTAAAATGAGCACGCCGGTTGAGAACTGCTCGCTGAACCAGTCGGCAAACAGCGGCCAGAAGGTATGGCTGTCGATCCCCACCGACCCGGTCGCGCCGAGCAGCGCACATAATAAGGCGGCGAACAGACAATAATTGAACAGCCGCAGCGCATTAATGGGATCGGGGGTTTTCTTCATCAACCGCTTATCACGCACCACCAGCAATGCGACAACAACGATAAAGACCATATTCGACAGGTTGATGACCACCGAGGCCATTCCCCAGTTGGTGGTGACCGCATCGTACATCAGCATGGCGACATACGACACCGCGTAGTTATGAAGGCGATTGAGATAGGTATAACGGGCAAAGACGCCCGCCATCACGCCATTCAGCGGCCAGAACAGCGACAAGGCTTCGACCAGACGTAATTCCGCACCGATAAAGTAGAACAAGGTGGTGAGAATAAAGATACCCGCCGCATTACGCAGCGGCGATTCAGGGCGAAAAAGCGTGAAGGCAGCGGGGTCTGAACGCATTAAATATCATTCCATATAATAACTTATGGCAACTAACTGACCCGTCACCACGCGGGGGATCTCATAGCGTGCATCTATAACACAATTACAACAGGATCAGCACCCATCAACATCAGGCGTTCATCTGCAACACCAGCCAGTGGTGGATCACGCCGACGATATAGTGCTGTTGCTGCGCGGTGAGCTGAACACCTTGCGGAATGTTGTGCCATTTCGCCAGACAGCCGCGACAGCAGGTGGCGGTCGCGTGCTGGGCAATAAACACCGGATGGCCGCGCATGGGGGTCTGTTTACCGTCGTTGACGGGGTGCGCGGGGGCAAGACGCTTCGCAATAAAGTCGGCAGCATGCTGGTCAATAATATCGGCACCTTTGTCCCAGCAGTACTGTCGTTCTTTTGTGCCTAAGCGAAAGCGCGACCGAAAGGGCGATCGCGCCAGGCGAGAAAAAAGAGGATCCAGGTCAGACATCAGTAAACGGAACGTCCCAGGCGTTGGGTCAGTTTCTCCAGAACCGCCACACCGGCCAGTGAATTACCCGTCTCATCCAGCTCCGGGCTCCAGACAGCAATAGCCATCTCATGCGGTACAATGGCAACCACCCCACCTCCGACGCCCGACTTGGCCGGAAGACCGACGCGCCAGGCAAATTCGCCCGCGTTCTGATACATCCCGCTTGTCGCCATCAGGGCATTGACCTGACGCGCCTGCATAGGTGAAACCACCTCCTGATCGAGATGCGGTGCGTGCCCCTGGTGTGCAAGGAACAGGAAGGTCTGTGCCAGCTCCACGCAGCTCATTTTCAGCGCGCAGTAGTGGAAATAGTTTTGCAGTACGGTCGCCACATCATTATGGAAATTGCCGAACGATTTCATCAACCAGGCAATGGCGGCGTTACGCGCAGAGTGCTCGAACTCCGAACGGGCGACCACTGAATCATAAGCAATATCGTCAACGCCTGAGAGCTGGCGAACAATTTCAAGCATGCGCTGGCGTGGCGCGCTAAGACGGCTTTGCAGCATATCGCAGACCACCAGCGCCCCCGCGTTGATAAAGGGGTTACGCGGTTTACCCTGTTCAATCTCAAGCTGAAGCAGAGAGTTAAACGGCTGCCCGGAGGGATCTTTACCCACCCGTTGCCAGATCTCCTCTTCCTCGTACTGTCGCATGGCCGCAACCAGACTCAGCACTTTCGAAATAGACTGGATGGAAAAACGTTCCGTGGCGTCACCGGCCTGGTAACGCTGACCGTCTATCGTACAAATTGCAATTCCCAGCTTATTCCCGCTGACCGAGGCAAGGGCCGGAATATAGTCGGCAACCTTTCCTTTTCCAAGTAACGGACGAACCTGCGCCAGAATTTCGTCCAGCATCTCATTATGGATGACCGCAGCCACTCTCTTTGCTCCTTGCCCTCAGGCTAAAACGGGCTGCGAGTATAACAGACGCTTATGTGTTGCGTCAGGCACTGAGACGAAAACGCGAAACCGCCTGCAATAAAAGATCCGACTGTTTGTGCAGGCGCTCAGAGGCATCAGACGCGTCAGAGACAAGGCTGTCGGTTTGTCGCGACACCTGATTCAGCGCCTGAAGCTGGCGCGTCATCTGATGAATACTCTCCCCCTGACTCAGCGTGGCCGCGGAGATCTCATTCAGCAAACTGCTTAATGTTCCCACCAGCCCCGTCACCTGCTGCAGGTTATCTTCCAGACGGTTAACGGCCCGTGACCCGTCGTCGATCCCCTGCAGGGAACGGTTGATAAGCTCCTGAATGGTTTGCGTCGAATGGCTGCTCTTCCTCGCCAGCAGCCCCACTTCACGAGCGACAACGGCAAACCCGCGCCCCTGGTTTCCCGCGTGAGCCGCTTCAATTGCCGCATTCAGTGCCAGAATGTTGGTCTGAAACGCGACGCTGTCGATCATCGCCACGATCCCCCGCATCTCTGAGGATCGGTCGACGATCGCCTGCATCGACGCATTGACGGTCGACATCATCTGATCCCCGCCCGCCGCGGCCTGGCGCGCCTCATCCGCCCGCGAGCTGGCAAGCTTCGCATAGCCCGTGTTGCCTTCTACGTGGGTTTCCAGGGTCGCGATATGCGCCGTCACGTCTTCCAGCTCTTTGGCCTGACGTGCCGACTGGTGATACAGCTTTTGATTGCCCTGCGCCAGTGCGCCAATATTTTCCACCATGGCGGTGGTCGCATCGCTGACCTGGGTCACCAACTGCTGTAGCCCGTTCTGCATGGTGGCAATACTGTCGCTGAGCTGGGCAATTTCACGGTTAAAACGCATCACGCCAGGAGGGGTCCCTGAGAGATCGCCCGCGGCCAGCCGGTTGATATGCGCAATCAAGCGCCGCAACGGGGTAATCACCCACCGGGACATCCCGAACCAGACGGCAACCGCAATAGCGAGCAACAGAACAGGCGCAAGCAGGAACAGCGTTTGCAGACCGGAGAGCTGCGCAATCAACGACTGACGCCCTTTGAGCGCCTGCTTCTCGCTTGCTTGCTGATAGCGGGCATAGTTGTCATTAAAGTCGGTCTGAAACGCCTGCGCCGGCACGGCAAAAAACGCATCGATGGTGTTGGTTTTCACCAGCCCTTCCGCCTGCTCTTTTATCGCGCCGTAAAAAAGCTGATAGCTGTTAACCAGGGCGTCATCTTTTGGCGGATTAAGCGCCAGCCAGGCATTCCACGCCTGCTGCGAAACGGCCAGCGCCTTTTGCGCGTCGTCCATCAGGCTGTGCCAGCTGCCCTCGGAGCCGGTCTCTTTATCCTGCATAAACCAGACGCCGGAGCGGTTAAGCAGATCGCTTGCGGCCAGCAGGGAAACGCGAGCCAGATCCAGCTTGCTCTGCTGCTGGTACGCCAGCAGGTTTTGCTGCTCGTTGCGTTGCGCTTCCTTAAGGGAGGCATTGAGCAGGAACGACGAGGAGAGTTGCAGAGCGGAAAAGAGGCCGATAATACAAAAGATACCGGTCAGCAGGCCAAACTGGCGGGGGATAATGCGCTGCGCAATACGACGATAAATTTGCGTTAGGTTCATAATTTTCTTCAGTAACAAGACGTTAGACGCGTGCGAGTCTACGAAACGAAAATGACAGAACCATTGCAGAGAAATGACAGAGGCCCTCGTCGTCAGGGCCTCTGTAAGGATGGCGGTTACACTCTGTTCTTCCACACCGTCTGCACGTTACAAAACTCGTGCAAACCAAAGTGGGAAAGCTCACGGCCAAAACCACTTTTCTTCACGCCGCCAAAGGCCCCGCGCGCGTCACTGGCGCTAAAGCCATTGATAAACACTCCGCCGCACTCCAGCTCGCGGGCGAATTTTCCGGCCAGCGCTTCGTTGGCGGTAAACACCGTGGCAGAGAGACCAAAGTCGCTGTCGTTGGCAAGCTGCAGGGCATGTTCCGCATCCTTCGCCACCGTAATCGCCGCAACCGGACCAAACAGCTCCTGACGGAAGGCGGTCATTGTCGGGGTGACATGGCTCAGCACGGTTGGCGCGTAATAGTTGCCCTCCCCGCTGATTTTCTCGCCGCCCAGCAGCAGCGTGGCCCCTTCCGCGAGCGTGGCCTGCACCTGCTGATGCAGTTCGTCACGCAGATCGAAACGCGCCATCGGGCCAATATCATTCTCTTCCCGATCCGGTGCTCCCATCTTCAGCGCCGTAACCGCCGCAACAAAACGCCGGGTAAAGTCATCGGCAATACCCTCTTCGATACTAAAGCGCTTTGCCGCCGCGCAAACCTGCCCGGTGTTCTGATAACGTCCCGTGACGGCCGCGCGTACGGCCAGATCCAGATCGGCATCATTCAGCACGATAAACGGATCGGAGCCGCCCAGCTCCAGAACGCATTTTTTCAGCGCCGCTCCCGCCTGAGCCCCTATCGCCGCACCTGCACGCACGCTACCGGTGACGGTTACCGCTGCAATACGACGATCGTTGATCGCCTGGCTCACGCCATCATTGGTGGCATTCACCCAGCCAAAGACGCCTTGCGCAATACCGGCATCAGCAAAGATTTGCCCAATCAGCGCAGCAGAACCCAGGACGTTCGGTGCGTGTTTGAGCAGATAGCTGTTACCTGCCAGCAGGATCGGCACCGCACCACGCAGTACCTGCCAGAGCGGGAAGTTCCACGGCATCACCGCAAGAATAGGCCCCAGCGGACGGTATTCAATGACCGCGTTTTGGTTTTCCACCAGCGTGGGCTCCGCACGCAGCATCGCCGGGCCATGTTCCGCATACCAGTCGCACAGACCCGCAGATTTGGCCACTTCCGCCCGCGCCTGCACAATCGGCTTGCCCATTTCACGGGAGATCATTAGCGCCATCTCTTCCCCACGCTGGCGCAGTGCTGCCCCCAGGTCGCGCAGCTTTTGTGCCCGGTGAGAGACGCTTTCCCCTCGCCACTGGCGAAAACCGGCATCAGCCAGGGTGATTGCCTGTTCGACCTCTTCGGATGTGGCCCAGGGATATGCGGCCAGCGTCTCGCCTGTCGCCGGGTTAACAGAGAGGGCATGCGTAGCAGATGAATAAGTCATGATGTTCTCCACGTAATATCGGTTGATTGATTGTGGCCCACTCTGCTATTTCTTAAAAATGAATAATACTAACCACCTTATTCACGAATCGAGAATGCTATGGATTTAACTCAGCTTGAAATGTTTAACGCCGTTGCCCTGACCGGCAGCATTACCCAGGCGGCGCAGAAGGTGCATCGCGTTCCGTCTAACCTCACCACCCGTATCCGCCAGCTTGAGGCCGATCTCGGCGTTGAGTTGTTTATCCGGGAGAGCCAGCGTTTGCGCTTATCTCCCGCCGGGCACAACTTTCTGCGCTACAGCAAGCAGATCCTGGCGCTGGTTGACGAGGCGCGCATGGTCGTCGCCGGTGATGAGCCGCAGGGGTTATTTGCCCTTGGCGCCCTGGAGAGCACCGCCGCTGTGCGGATCCCGGAAAGTCTGGCGGCGTTTAACCAGCGCTATCCGCGCATTCAGTTCGCGCTCTCTACCGGCCCGTCCGGAACGATGATTGACGGCGTTCTGGAAGGCACCTTAAGCGCGGCGTTTGTCGACGGGCCACTTTCACACCCGGAGCTGGAAGGCATGCCGGTTTACCGGGAAGAGATGATGCTGGTCACCCCCACCGGACATGCGGAGGTGACGCGCGCCGCGCAGGTAAGCGGCAGCGACGTCTACGCGTTTCGCGCAAACTGTTCGTATCGACGTCATCTGGAAAGCTGGTTTCACGCAGACCGCGCCACGCCCGGGCGGATCCATGAGATGGAGTCGTATCACGGTATGCTCGCCTGCGTGATTGCAGGGGCGGGTATTGCGTTAATGCCCCGCTCCATGCTGGAGAGCATGCCGGGGCATCATCAGGTAGAGGCGTGGCCGCTGGCGGAGAACTGGCGCTGGCTGACCACCTGGCTGGTGTGGCGTCGTGGGGCGATGACCCGCCAGCTCGAAGCGTTTATAGCGCTGCTAAACGAACGTCGACAACCAGAGCCTTCTCCATAAACAGGCTCAGCGGATCGTCGACATACGGCGCAAACGCCGGACGGCGTTCATATCCGCACTGTTCATACAGGCGAATGGCGGCGTGTTGCTTGATCCCTGTCTCCAGGCGCACGGTGTGGCAGTGACGACTCAGGGCTTCATCCTCAAGGGCAGCAAGCAGCTTCTCGCCCAGATGTTGCCCGCGATGGGTCGGACCGATATAGACCCGTTTCATCTCCCCGGTACCGTCGCCATTAAGCACCACGGCGCCACATCCCACGGCCTGCAGCTGCGGGTCGCGAATGATCATCAGGATGAGCGAGGCTTCAGGCAGCGCAGCCAGATCGAGCAGATGATTGCTTTCAGCGGGATAGAGTTTGCTCTGATAACGGTCAAGCGCCGCGATCAGCTTGAGGATGTCCGGATGACGGGCAGATTCAGAGGTAATGGAATACATGGCAGGCTCCTTGCTTTTTTTGTGAGGCCAGGATTCAACATAGCGTCTGCCATCTGTTCGGACTTCATAGTTTTAACTTATGTCATGACGCCAGCGTCAGGCGGGTCTCAAGCTGTTCCAGCTGGGTCCGGGCCGCTTCATCCAGCCTGCTGTCGGTGACGATATCCGTCAGGGTGTTCAGGTGCGCCACATTAAACAGCGACCAGGCACCGTACTTAGAGCTGTCTGCCAGCAGCACCCGGCGTTTTGCATTGGCTATTAAATCCCGCTTCAGCGCGGCCTTCTCTTCCGTAGGCGACGTGATACCGCGGGTAATATCCCAGCCATTACAGCTGACAAAAGCCACATCAGGCCAGACATTCTGCAACAGCCGACGCCCGTGCTCACCAATACAGGACTGGCTCGAATCATCGATACGGCCGCCAATGATCGTCACTTCAATCTGTTTAAACTCAGAGAGAAACAGCGCAATGTGCAGATCGCTGGTGATGACGCGAAGCGGCAGATGCGTGAGCTGACGCGCGAGTTCAATCATTGTGGTACCGGCATCCAGCACAATGGCATCCCCCGCTTTCACAAAGCTCGCGGCCGCGCTGGCGATGGCATGTTTTTCTGCCAGGCTGCGCTGCATTTTTTCGGACGTGGTCGGCTGGGAAGGAATAAACCGCTTAAGAGTCACGCCGCCGTGGGTTCGGCTGATGACGCCCTCCTGGTCAAGCTTAATCAGGTCGCGGCGGATCGTCGCCGGTGAGGCATCGGTGATCGCCACCAGCTGATCCACCGTGACCAGGTTGTGCCCTTTGAGGTAATCCATTATCTGCTCTAACCGGTTATATCCCTTCATATTATTCCCGTGTAATTTGCATAGCCAACTGAATAGACACCGTCATGCTCTCCGACCTGGCTTTACCGGTCCATGCAATATCGAACGCGGTTCCGTGGTCTGCAGAGGTGCGGATAAACGGCAATCCGGCGGTGATATTCACCCCGTCGTAAAAGCCGAGCAATTTTAGCGGAATATGCCCCTGATCGTGATACATCGCAACGACCATGTCATACATTCCTTCGTGGCATTGCATAAATACCGTATCCGGCGGGCACGGTCCGGTGACGTTGACCCCCTGCGCCTTCATCGCTGCAACGGCCGGGCCAACAATCGTGATCTCTTCATCGCCAAACAGGCCATTTTCTCCCGCATGCGGGTTCACGCCCGCGACCGCAATACGAGGTGCGCTAAAGCCCACCCGTTTCAGGAAGGTATCCGCAATGCCGATGACGGTTTTTACCCGATCCTGATTGAGCGTATCAAGGAATTTACGCAGCGCAATATGGGTCGTGATATGAATGACCTTCAGCCGATCGGTGTACAGCACCATAGCGTAGTCTTTGCTGTGCGTCAGATGGGCCAGCAGCTCGGTATGCCCGGGGTAGTGATGTCCGGCCAGATGCAGCGCTTCTTTATTCAGTGGCGCCGTGGCAACCGCTTTTACGTCCCCCGCCATCGCCAGTTCCGTCGCGCGCTTCACGCAGCGATAGGCTAAATCCCCCGCCTGAGCCTGGACTACGCCGGGCTTCAGGGCATCAGGCTCGGCCAGCGGTTCGTCCAGCACGTTAATCACGTTGGGGGCGAAACGGGCCTCGCTGACCTGCCTGATGATATGGATGTCAGCCTGCCCCACAATCCCATCATCCAGCACCCGCCTGAGCGTGCGGGCACAGCCCACCACGACAACCGGGGCTCCCGTTAATTCGCTCCCGGTGAGGGATTTGATAATGATCTCCGGGCCAATGCCCGCCGGGTCACCCATGGTTACAGCAATAATGTTAGTCACTCAGTCTCTCCTCGATAAAATGCAACACCTCAAGCAGCGTCTCTTCTTTTCCGAAGCCCCCTGCTTTGGTCATTACCGGCTGGTGCCAGGCACAACCCAGAAATTTGCCGTAAGGGACGCATCCTGCGACGCGCCCTGTAATTTCAAATCCTTGCGCATCAAGCGCACTGGCGACGGCCATTGCCACATCGCCGCCTGAGACATACAACGCATCCGGCGGACATGCCGTCAGTGCCTCTCGGGTAATCTCTCCCAGGAAGGCGCAGATCGTTTCACCCAGTTCGGTCCGGGTCATTTGATACTGCGCGCAAAGCCGTTCAACCTGATGTCGCGCCTCATGGTCCGGGCAGGTATGAACGATGCAGTGACGGCCCGCCTTCAGGGCCTGCGTGATACGCATGAGTGCGTTCGCCGTCTCCCCCTTCAGCACATCATTAACATCAATAAATACCGACGAAACCGCAGGCTCTGCAGCGGCCAGCGCAATCTGGCGCTGAGCGATCTCACTCATTGATCCCACCACCGCCAGCAACTGCTGACGCGTCATGGGGGCGAGATGGCGTGCCAGCGCATCACATAACCCGGCCGACCCGACCAGCAGCGGTGTCTGCGGGCAGGTCAGCGCGGCGGCAATAATGGCGTCCAGATCCTCGTCACACTGGGCATCGACAATGAGCCACTCCGTTCCCTGCGCCAGTTCGGCTGCCAGCGTGTTTACCGTCACGGATTGACAACTCACGTCGGTAAACAGGTCAGCAATCGTGGCAGACGGGACGGGCGTTTTCGGATCGCTGGCGAATTCGGTTTCATCCACCGGAATGCCGTTCACCAGACACCTGCCGTGACGTGTGATCCGCCCTGCCGCGGGATACGCTGGCGCCACAATCACCTGCCGTTTGCCGCTTACTGCCTTAAGGACGCCTGTTTCTGCCCCTACGTTGCCGCGCAGCGTGGAATCAATCTTTTTGATGAGCCAGCGCGCATCCGCGATATCCGCCCCCAGTACGGCCACTTTTTCGGCCGCCTCTACTGCCCGCAGCGCACGGGAATCGGTATTAATAACCAGTGCATCCACCGGCTGGGTAAAGGGGGTGTGGAATGCCACGCTGACCTTCTTGCCGCTTAGCGCCAGGCTGACACCCGCATCGTTTGCACCGGTAAAGTCATCTGCAACGACAACGACGTCTCTGAACAGGTTGTTTTCTTTCATTCCCACTCCGGGCTCGTTTTTCCTGTTAATGATTATATTCAATCATGATTGATTATATGTGAGCAAGATCAAGTTAATCAGTTTGCGAATAAATTATAAATTTAGCCACACGATGACCATGAAGCGTCTTAATTGAGCGAATTTAATCATGGACACAAAGACAGGAGAAAAGCGTGGTAACCCTCAACAGCACCATTATTAGCGGCGCAAATGCGCTCGCCGCCATCAGGCCATTACTCACCGATAACGCGCAGCTTTTGCTGGTCACGGACGGCAACATTGCGCGTCTGGAGGCGGCAACACAGATCCGTTCAATTCTTGAAGAGGACAACCGCCGCGTCACGGTGATTGACACGGTGCCTCCTGAACCCTCCCACCACGATGTCAGCCAGTTGCTCGCGGGGTTAAACAGCGGATCGTTTGATGTCGTGGTCGGGATCGGCGGCGGCAGCGTACTGGATGTGGCGAAACTGCTCTCCGTGCTTTGTCACCCGCTGTCACCGGGGCTGGACAGCCTGCTGGCAGGGGTAAAACCGGTGGCACGTATCTCCTCACTTCTGATCCCCGCCACCGCCGGAACCGGGTCAGAAGCCACGCCGAACGCTATTCTGGCGATACCGGAGCAAAACACGAAGGTCGGTATTATCTCTCCGGTCCTGCTGCCCGATTACGTCGCCCTGCTGCCGGAACTGACCACCAGCATGCCCGCGCATATTGCCTCCTCCACCGGCATCGATGCCCTGTGCCATCTGATTGAGTGCTTCACCGCCACGGTCGCCAACCCGGTCAGCGATAACGCGGCGTTGACCGGGCTCGCTAAGCTGCTGAAGAACATCGAAACGGCCTGCGCTGAGCCGGGCAACCTGCTGGCAAAGCTAGAAATGCTGTGGGCCTCTTATTACGGCGGGGTCGCGATTGCGCATGCCGGCACACACCTGGTTCACGCCCTGTCTTATCCGCTTGGCGGGAAATATCACCTGCCGCACGGCGTGGCCAACGCCATTCTTCTGGCGCCCTGCATGAGGGTGGTTCGTCCCCACTGCGTGACAAAATTTGTGCTGGTCTGGGATCTCGTGCCAGGCGCGGACAGCAGCCTGTCCGATGACGAAAAATCTCACGCGCTGGTGGAGTACTTTGCCGCGCTGGTTCGTCGGCTTAACCTGCCGGACAACCTTGAGTCCCTGGGCGTGCCGCGCGAAGACATCGCTTCCCTGAGCGATGCCGCCCTGAACGTTAAACGGTTAATGAACAATGCCCCCTGTCAGGTGAATCACGACGAGGTGCAGGCGATTTACCGGACACTGTTTCCTGAACATGCATAGTCAAGGAGTAAGAAATGCGTAACAACATCAAGGGCGTGCTGACGGCCATCGTCACCCCCTTTGACGCGGAAGGCGAACTCAACCTTCCCGGCTTAACGCGGCAGGTCGCCCGGCAGCTGGACGCCGGAAACGGCATTTTCTGCGGTGGAACCAACGGCGAGTTCTTTGTCCTGAACGAAGCGGAAAAAATCGCGGTCACCCGGACCTGTGTGGAAACTGTCGCCGGACGCGCGCCCGTCGTGGCGCATATTGGCGAAATCTCCACCCGCGACACCATCCGGCTGGGAAAACAGATCGCCGCGCTGGGTGTCGATGCGGTTTCCGTCATCACCCCTTACTTCGTGCCGCTGAAACAGTCTGAGCTCATCGCACACTACACCGCCGTCGCTGACGCGCTAACCGTACCGGTCTTTCTGTACAACATTCCGGCGCGAACCGGCAACACCCTTGAGCCCGCCACGGTACGGGCGCTGGCCGAACACCCCAACATTTCAGGTATTAAAGACAGTGCCGGGAGCTATGAAAGCCTGCGCGGTTTCCTCAACGCAGTAAGCGACATTGACGGGTTCGACGTGCTGAACGGACCAGATTCACTGATCCATCAGGGCTTCGTCGAGGGATGTTCAGCCTGTATTTCCGGGCTGGCAAACGTGGCGCCAGCGGCGATCAACGCCATCTGGTCACGCTTTAACGCGGGTGATGTTGAAGGTTCCCGGCAGGCGCAGGAGCGCGTCACCCGGCTCCGCACCGAGCTGTACAGCGTGGCGTTTTCCCCTGCCGCAGTTAAAAAGGCTCTGCAAATCATGGGCGAGGATGTCGGAGAGAGTCGCTATGCCGTGGCGTTTAGCGAGCAGCAGTGCCAACAGATTCGCCAGATAGTGACAACGTCACTTAGCTAAACGGCGTTGGTTTCGTCAATAAGAATACCGGGTACCTGAGGTGCCCAGGATTCACTCGCCCTGAAGAGAGGCAAAGATGAATAATTTTACCGCTGAAGATACCCTGATCATTGTGGGCATAGTCATTGCCTACATCCTGTTCACCACCTGGCTGACCTTCCGGATCCGCAGTAAAAACTCCGGGGACTTTATGGAAGGCTCCCGCGCGATGCCGGCGTTTATTGTCGGGATCCTGCTGATGTCTGAGTATATCGGCGCTAAATCCACCATCGGCACCGCGCAGGCGGCGTTAGAGGACGGGTTTGCTGCATCATGGTCCGTCATCGGGGCCGCAATTGGCTTCCCGCTTTTTGGCCTGTTGCTGGTAAAACGCATATACAACACCGGGAAAATCACCATCTCGGGTGCGATTGCTGAAAAGTACGGTAACAGCACCAAAAACATTATCTCCCTCATCATGATCTACGCCCTGCTGCTGGTGAATGTGGGGAATTACGTCAGCGGCGCAGCAGCCATTTCTACCGTACTGAAAGTCAATCTGCCCGTTGCCGCTTTCATTACGGCTATCGTCAGTACCTTCTATTTCGCCTTCGGCGGCATGAAAGGCGTGGCGTGGGTAACCGTGCTGCACAGTGCGCTGAAATACTTCGGCATTCTGGCCATCATGGGCTTTGCGTTATCCAAAACCGGCGGTTTCACGCCGATGATCGAAAACATGCCGGACTTCTACTGGACCTGGGATGGCAACATCGGCGCGTCGACCATTTTCGCGTGGCTTATCGGCACCATTGGCTCCATCTTCTGCACCCAGTTTGTGATCCAGGCCATCTCCTCCACTAAAGATGTTAAATCGGCCAAACGCTCCACCTGGGTCGCGTTCTTCTTCTGCCTGCCGATCGCGCTGGCCATTGCGGTGATTGGCGTGGCGGCAAAATACCTGCATCCGGAGATCGACAGCCTGTATGCGATGCCGATTTTCCTGCAGGATATGAACCCGTGGCTGGCCGGTCTGGTCACCACCTCTCTGGTGGCGTCCATCTTCGTCAGCGTCAGTACCGTGGCGCTCGCCATTGCCTCCCTGGTGGTCAAAGATTTCTACGTGCCGATGCGCAACCCGACCCCCGAGCAGGAGTTTAAAGCTACCCGCTGGATCTCCCTGCTGATTGGTTTCCTGCCGCTGATTTTTGTTCTGCTGGTGCCTGAAGTGCTGAAGCTGTCGTTCTTTACCCGCGCCATTCGTCTGTCGATTTCCGTCGTGGCGGTCATCGCGTTCTACGCCCCGTTCTTCCGCAGTACTCGCGGAGCCAATGCTGGGCTGATCGGCGCCTGCGTCGTGACCTCTGTCTGGTATCTGCTGGGCGATCCGTTTGGCATTAACAATATGTACATCGCCCTGCTGACCCCTGCGGTCATCATGGTCATCGACCGTCTCATTCCGGGAAAGGCACAGGGTAAAGCGCCAACCCCCGTTGAAAACAATGGAGTCTGATATGTCTGTAACCGTAACCCGCGACGGGATTATTCGCCCACAACAGGATACGCGCGTGAAGGCGGCCATGCTGCCTTCCACCTGCCCACAAAACCACGCGGCAAATCTGCTGCCGCTGCCGGATGGTTCGCTGATGTGCGTCTGGTTTGGCGGTACCCAGGAGGGTATTGCGGATATCTCCGTGTGGGGTTCGCGCCTGTCACCGGGAAGCCAGCAGTGGAGTGAGGCAGAAAAACTGTCGGATGATGCCACGCGCTCCGAACAGAACCCGGGTCTGTTCCTGGCACCCGATAACGTGCTGTGGCTGTTGTGGACCGCGCAAATTTCCGGCAACCAGGACACCGCTATTGTGCGCTATCGCCAGTCCCGGGATCTGGGTAAAACCTGGGGGGACATCGCGACCCTGCTCGATAAACCCGGCACCTTTATTCGTCAGCCGATTGTCGTGCTGGAGAACGGGAACTGGCTGCTGCCGGTGTTTTACTGCCGCACCCGGCCGGGTGAGAAATGGGTCGGTAACGATGACATCAGCGCGGTGAAAATCTCCGAAGACGGGGGCAAAACCTGGCGTGATGTCGAGGTGCCGGACAGCCTGGGCTGCGTCCATATGAATATCACCCCGCTGCGCAATGGCACCCTGGTTGCCCTGTTCCGCAGCCGCTGGGCGGATAACATTTATTACAGCCAGTCAACGGACAACGGCGAAAGCTGGTCCGTGCCGGAGCCCACGGTATTACCTAACAACAACTCCTCTATCCAGGTGACAACGCTTGCCAGTGGCGAGCTGGCGCTGGTGTTTAACCTCATGAGCGCCGCCGGGGCGCAGGAGCGTCGCACCTCGCTGTACGATGAAATTGACGATGGCGATGGCCGTAAAGAGCCGGTTGTGACTCACGGTCGAACCGCCTTCTGGGGTGCCCCGCGTGCGCCAATGACCGTCGCCATTTCGCCGGACGGAGGCAAAAGCTGGCCGTGGCAACGGCATCTGGACGAGGGAGATGGCTACTGCATGACTAACAACTCTCTGGAGAAACTGAACCGTGAGTTTTCCTATCCAAGCATTAAACAGAGTCCGGATGGCAGCCTGCATATCGCCTACACCTACTTTCGTCAGGCCATAAAATACGTGCGGGTGACGCCCGAGTGGGTCAAGGAGTCAGCATGATTATCGGACATCTCGACGCCCTGCCGCTGGCAGGGTTACCGCCGGTGTTGTATGCCCTGCTGTCCCGCCCGGACTGCACGCTGCAGGCGCTTAGCGAACGCGATGACGGCCGCTGGCAGCCGGACAATGCCCCCTGGTTTTGCCAGATTGGTCCGGCGCAGACGCAGCCGCGCGCGGAGCGGCATACGGAGTACCATCACCAGTGGGCGGATATTCAGGTTGTGCTGGCGGGAGAAGAACTCATCTATGCCGGCGCGCGCCCTGTTGGCAAGCCGGATGACGAAGAGCGTAAAGCGGACCTGTTCATTGCCAGCTCATCGGCACACAGCGTCGGGATCCGCCTTGGCGCGGGTGACTTTGCGGTCTTTTCTCCCGGAGAACCACACCAGGCGCTGTGCGCCAGCGGCGCGCCGATGACCGTGCGCAAAGCGGTGTTCAAAGTTCCTCGTTCAATGCTGGAGGTCTGACATGCGTCACGCCGTCGTGACCGGAGCCAGCTCCGGAATTGGTGAGGCCATCGTTAAGCGTTTACTGGCGGAAGGCTGGCAGGTCACCGGACTCAGCCGCCGCGCCGTGATGCCGGATACCCCTGGCTTTACGGGGTTACGCGTGGATATCACCGACCCTGAGGCGCTGAACAGCGCCCTGCACGCCATCGCGACACCGCAGGCGGTGATCCACGCCGCCGGGATGATGGCCGCCGCCCCACTGGGGCAACTGGAAAGCAGGGTTGGCGCGTCACTGTGGCAACTGCACGTTCAGGCCTGCGAAGCCCTGTTTAACCATTTCGCGCCCGCTATGGCCGCCGGTGGACGATTTGTGGCGATTGGCAGCAGAACCTCCCGCGGGGCGGCAGGTCGTTCACAGTATGTTGCCACCAAGGCGGCGATGACAGGGATGGTCAGAAGCTGGGCGGCGGAACTGGCCCCGCGTGAGATCACCGCAAACGTGGTCGCGCCGGGCGCCACCCAAACGCCGATGCTTAGCGCACCGGGGCGAGAAAGTTCACCGCCTACCTGTCCGCCCATCGGCCGTCTTATCACGCCAGAAGAGGTCGCGGGACTGGTGAATTTCTTGCTCAGCGATGAAGCCGCCGCCATCACGGGCCAGGAGATGGTGATATGCGGCGGCGCCTCGCTCAGCTAGCGCAGGAAGATACGCCCTTTCAGATAGAGCGTCGCCTGGCCGCCAATCAGCACACGGTCGCCCTTCAGTTCGCAGCGCAGATCCCCGCCACGGTATGAAACCTGGCGGGCGTTCATCGACGTTTTGCCCAGCTTCTCGCTCCAGTACGGTATCAGCATGCTGTGCGTGGATCCGGTGACCGGATCTTCCGGTACCCCTTCGCCCGGGCAGAAGAAGCGGCTGACGAAGTCATACTCCTCTCCTGGTGCCGTCACGCAGACCATTTTCCCGAGCGGCGCCATCGCTGCAATATCCGGGGTTAAGGCCTCTACCTGTTGCTGGCTCTCCAGTACCACCATGTAATCCCGTCCGACGCGGACCTCTTTAGCCTGGGCTATCCCCAGCGCGCTGAACAGGCCCGGCGGGGGATTGTCGACCACCTCGGTCGACCACGCAGGGAAATTGAGCGTCAGCCAGTCGCCGCTGCGTTTCACCGTCAACTCACCCACGAAGCGCGTGGTGAAGGTGATTTCGGTATGCGGATAATCGAGGTATTCGAAAATCACGTGGGAGGCTGCCAGCGTCGCGTGCCCGCAGAGGTTGATTTCATGCAGCGTGGTAAACCAGCGCAGCTCGAACCCGGTGTCGGTGCGTACGAAAAACGCCGTCTCAGACTGGTTATGCTGTTGCGCCATTTTGAGCAGCGTCTCATCCGAAAGCCACTCCTCCAGCGGGCATACCGCCGCTGCATTGCCGCCAAACGCCCTGTCGCTGAAGGCATCCACCAGATAAAAATCAATTTCCTGCATTGTCTTTTCCTCTGTTGTTATAGGTATCTAGCGCAGAAAAACTGTGCCTTTCAAATAGCATGACGCCTGTCCGCTCATCAGCACGCGCGAGCCTTTTAGCTCGCACCGCACGTCGCCGCCCCGCGCGGAAACCTGACGGGCAAACATCGTCGTTTTACCCAATTTTTCGCTCCAGTAAGGAATGAGCATGGTATGCGCAGAGCCGGTCACCGGATCTTCCCAGACGGCAACGCCGGGGGAGAAAAAGCGGCTGACGAAATCGTAATCCCCGTCGCCCCGTGCCGTAACGGCAACCTTATGTTCGCCAGGCGTCATGGCTGAAATTGTCGGTGCGAGTGCTTCAACCTGCTGGCGATCTTCCAGCACCACCACCCATGCGCGGCCTTTGCGGGCTTCAACGTAGCGGCGGATACCGAGCGCCGCGAGCATCTCCGGCGGGGGCGTCTCTTCATGCGTGGGACATGCCGGGAAATCCAGCGTCAGCCACTCCCCCTCCCGGCTCACCGTCAGGCGGCCAGAGGCCGTTTCGAAGTGGATCCGCGAGTCAGGATAGTCCAGCTCATTGAACAGAACGTACGCCGCAGCAAGCGTGGCGTGACCGCAAAGATTAACTTCGGTCAGCGTGGTAAACCAGCGTAGCTCAATGCCCCCTTTCGTACAGACGAAAAATGCGGTTTCCGACTGATTATGCTGTTGCGCCATTTTCAGTAACGTTTCGTGCGGCAGCCACGCCTTGAGCGGGCAAACGGCAGCCGGATTTCCGCCAAATGACACATTGCTAAACGCATCGACCAGATAAAAATCAATCTCCTGCACTGTCTTACCGCCTGTTTTTGTTGGAGTGTTCTTTTATATTCAATGAAAACCCTGCCTCCGGCTACCGCTTTCATAAGGTAAATATTGAGATCTGCATCACATAATGGTTGAGTTTTCGCCGTGCAAGGCTTTAAGATCGTCTCCTCTTCTTTTGCAACGAATCTCCGACATCCCTATGACAACGAACACAGTTTCCCGCAGGGTTGCGTGGCTACGCGTGGTCACGCTGGCTATTGCCGCGTTTATTTTCAACACCACAGAATTTGTTCCGGTTGGGCTGTTGTCTGACATCGCAGAGAGTTTCCAGATGGAAACGGCGCAGGTGGGCATTATGTTGACCATTTACGCCTGGGTGGTGGCGTTGATGTCGCTGCCGTTTATGCTGCTGACCAGCCAGATGGAGCGGCGTAAGCTACTGATCGGGCTGTTTGCGTTGTTTATCGCCAGCCACGTGCTGTCGTTCCTGGCGTGGAATTTTACGGTGCTGGTGTTAAGCCGCGTCGGGATCGCCTTTGCGCATGCCGTTTTCTGGTCGATTACCGCGTCGCTGGCTATCCGGCTGGCACCGGCGGGTAAACGCGCCCAGGCGCTGAGCCTGATTGCCACCGGGACCGCGCTGGCGATGGTGCTGGGCCTGCCGATTGGCCGTATCGTGGGCCAATACTTCGGCTGGCGTACCACGTTCTTCGCCATTGGCATGGGAGCGCTGGTTACCCTGGTGTGTCTGGTAAAACTGCTGCCGAAGCTGCCAAGCGAACATTCCGGCTCACTGAAAAGCCTGCCGCTGTTGATGCGTCGCCCGGCGCTGCTGAGCATTTATCTGCTTACCGTTATTGTGGTCACCGCCCACTATACGGCTTACAGCTATATCGAGCCGTTCGTTCAGGTGGTGGCCGGCTTTAGCGGCAATTTTGCCACCCTTCTCCTGCTGCTCCTGGGCGGGGCGGGCATTATTGGCAGTATTCTTTTCGGCAAGCTTGGCAATCAGCACGCTTCAGCGCTGGTGAGCAGCGCCATCGGTTTGCTGCTGGCGTGTCTGCTGCTGCTGATGCCCGCCGCGGGCAGTGAAAGCCAGCTGGCAATCCTCAGCCTGTTCTGGGGCGTAGCGATCATGATTATCGGTCTCGGGATGCAGGTGAAAGTGCTGGCCCTCGCGCCGGATGCCACAGACGTGGCGATGTCGCTGTTCTCGGGCATTTTTAACCTGGGAATTGGCGCGGGTGCGCTGGTGGGCAATCAGGTGATTCTGCACGTGTCCATGTCGGCGATTGGCTATCTGGGGGCCATTCCGGCACTGGTGGCGCTTATCTGGTCGGTGCTGATCTTCCGTAAATGGCCGGTGGCGCTGGAGGAACAGGGGCAGCACGGGTGACGTCTGGTTGTGCCGGGTGGCGGCTTCGCCTTACCCGGCCTACAAACCCGTAATAACGTCAGCCCCGCCACCCGGCAATGACCTCAGTGGTAAGTCTTAATAATCTCCAGCACGCCGTTAATAATAAACTGCACGCCCATACATACCAGCAAGAACCCCATCAGACGGGAAATCGCCTCGATACCGCCTTTGCCGACCCAGCGCATAATTGCCCCGGAACTGCGCAACGATGCCCACACAATAATGCCGATCAGTGCAAATATCAGCGGTGGCGCTACGGTCACAACCCAGTCCGGAAACGTAGTGCCGTCACGTACCGTTGAGGCAGAACTGATGATCATCGCAATGGTCCCCGGCCCTGCCGTGCTCGGCATGGCTAACGGTACAAAGGCGATATTCGCACTCGGTTCGGTCTCCAGCTCTTCGGATTTGCTCTTCGCTTCAGGCGATTCATGCGCTTTTTGCGCCGGAAACAGCATGCGGAAACCGATAAAGGCCACAATCAGCCCCCCGGCGATACGCAGACCCGGGATGGAGATCCCGAAGGTATTCATCACCAGCTGACCGGCGTAGTAAGCCACCATCATGATGGCGAACACATACACTGAGGCCATCATCGACTGATGATTGCGCTCTGCGCTGTTCATATTCCCTGCCAGCCCGAGGAAAAGCGCTACCGTCGTTAACGGGTTGGCCAACGGCAGCAATACCACCAGCCCAAGACCAATTGCTTTTATCAAATCCAACATAGTGCGTCGTTGTCCTTATCCATGTTTATCACCGCAATTATAGGGTGAAAGTGTGACATTGAGCCATTCACGCAACGTAACGATTATTTTCATAAAGGAACGATAACCCTGCGTTATCTGTATGATTTGAAAGACCTCAACAAAAGTTCATGAAACGTTTTAGCAATTCGTGGCATCCGCAGATCCATTCAGTTGACTTATACTTGCCTGAGCAATAATATCTGCCGTGATTAAACTACTTGCCAGGGCAACCATTGTGAAAAGCACCAGTGATATCTTCAACGACGTTGTTCCGCTGGGTCGTCTTATTCATCTGGTTAATCAGAAAAAAGACCGCCTGCTGAATGACTATCTGTCGCCGCTGGATATCACCGCAACGCAGTTTAAAGTGCTGTGCTCCATTCGCTGCCAGGTGTGTATCACCCCGGTTGAGTTAAAAAAGGTGCTCTCTGTCGATCTGGGCGCGCTGACCCGCATGCTGGATCGTCTCGTCTGTAAAGGATGGATAGAACGAAGCCCTAACCCGAATGACAAGCGCGGCGTCCTGGTGACACTCACCAGCGACGGTGCGGATATGTGTGAACAATGTCATCAATTAGTAGGACAAACACTGCATCAGGAACTAACAAAAAACTTAACGGCAGAGGAAGTGGCAACGCTTGAGCTTTTGCTTAAGAAAATACTGCCGTAAACAGAAAAAGAGGTATGACGATGTCCAGACGCAATACTGACGCTATCACTATTCATAGCATTTTGGACTGGATCGAAGATAACCTGGAATCGCCGCTCTCCCTTGAAAAAGTGTCAGAGCGTTCAGGTTACTCCAAATGGCACCTGCAACGGATGTTTAAAAAAGAGACCGGTCATTCATTAGGTCAATATATTCGCAGCCGCAAGCTGACGGAAATTGCCCAAAAACTGAAAGAAAGTAATGAACCGATCCTTTATCTGGCGGAGCGATACGGGTTTGAATCGCAACAGACCCTGACGCGTACGTTTAAGAACTACTTCGACGTGCCGCCTCATAAGTATCGTATCACCAGCGTGCCGGGTGAATCCCGATATCTTTATCCGCTAAAACATTGTAGTTAATCATCGCCTGTAAAGACGTAACCGAGGAAATCATGAACGTTACCGCCTCCGCCGCCCTCGCCTTGCTGGTGCTCTTTTCCAGCCAGACCTTCGCGGAGCAACCCCCTCGTGCAACGCAGCAAAATAATCATGACACGATGATTTTGCCGTCAGCACATAGCCAGTCCCCTTATGATTTCAACCACATGGGGTCTGGTAGCGACAAATCCGACGAATTAGGCGTGCCTTATTATAATCAGCACGGCTTCTGATTCGTTTTGCCCCGCCGATGCGGGGCTTTTTTCTGCCCTAATTCCGCACTCGCGCCGCCCGACGTACGCGTAAGCCAAACACGTTGATATACAGCCCGGCCATGATCAGCACCGCGCCGAGCAGCTGTAATGCACTCAGCTTTTCGTCCAGCAAAATCGCAGCGCTCGCCAGCCCGACAACCGGCACCAGCAGCGATAACGGCGCCACGCGCCAGGTTTCGTAACGCCCCAGCAGAGAACCCCAGATCCCGTACCCGATAATGGTGGCGACAAACGCCAGGTAGACCAGTGAAAGAATAGTGGTGAGATCGATTTCAACCAGACTCGTCAGCATCACCGCCGGGCCATCAAAAATCAGCGAGGCCACCATAAACGGCACAATCGGGATCAGCGCGCTCCAGACCACCAGCGACATGACCTGCGGGCGTGTTTCATGCTGCATAATCAGCTTGTTGAAAATATTGCCGCAGGCCCAGCTCAGCCCCGCTGCCAGCGTCAGCATAAAGCCCAGCAACGCCACGTGTTGACCATTCAGGCTGGCCTCAATCAGCACCAGCACGCCAAACACGGCCAGAGTGATCCCCGCCAGCTGTTTGCCCTGTAAACGCTCGCCAAAAACAAACGCACCAAGAATGATGGTGAAGAACGCCTGCGCCTGCAGCACCAGCGAGGCAAGACCGGCAGGCATACCGAACTTAATGGCGCAGAACAGAAACGCAAACTGGCCAAAGCTGATGGTCAGGCCATAACCCAGCAGCAGCGTTAGCGGGATTTTCGGGCGGGCAACAAAAAACAGTGCCGGGAAGGCGACCAGCATAAAGCGCAAACCGGCCAACATCAGCGGGGGCATGTTATGCAATCCCACTTTGATGACCACAAAATTAAGTCCCCATACGATGACCACCAGCAGTGCCAGCAATCCGTCTTTACGCGTCATACCCTGCCCCTGATTTATTAATAATTTGTTAACACTTCAAGGTAACAGAAAAAAGTGCGTCGCGAGAAGATCATTAATTCTGGCAGGCAGTTGAAGCACTTACGGATAAATTGGGCGCTATACAAGCCTCTTATGTCGTGATACTCCTTTTAGGACACACTATAAAAAAGCATAAGCATTTGTCGGGCAGGAATATGAAACCATCTCTCAGGCGCTCAACCGCAGCGCTGATGGCATCGTCATTGTTATTAACCATCGGTCGTGGCGCTACGCTGCCGTTTATGACTATTTATCTCACGCGCGTGTTTAACATGAGCGTCGAGAATATTGGTTATGCCCTGACCATTGCCTTGACCATCGGCGTGGTATTCAGCCTGGGGTTTGGCATTCTGGCCGATAAGTTCGATAAAAAGCGCTACATGTTGATCGCGATTGTGGCGTTTATCGCCGGTTTTGTGGCGATCCCGCTGGTCAATAACGTCACGCTGGTGGTGCTGTTCTTTTCGTTAATCAACTGTGCCTATTCTGTGTTCTCGACGGTGCTGAAAGCCTGGTTCTCCGACGTGCTGACCTCCAGTGAAAAAGCCCGCGTTTTTTCGCTGAACTACAGTTTTTTGAACATCGGCTGGACGATCGGGCCGCCTCTTGGCACGTTTCTGGTGATGTACAGCCTGCAGCTGCCGTTCTGGCTGGCCGCGTTCTGTGCCGCTCTGCCGCTGGGGTTTATCCACTTCTTTGTGCAAAAAAGCATTGCGTTAGATACCGCGGAGCAGAAGACAACGTGGCAACCGTCGGTTTTGCTGAAAGACCGCGCGCTGTTCTGGTATACGCTCTCTGGCCTGCTCGCGTCATACGTCGGCGGGTCGTTCGCGAGCTGTATTTCGCAGTATGTTCTGGCCGCACATGCAGACAGTGATTTCGCCGAAAAGGTGGTCGCCGTGGTTCTGCCCGTCAATGCCGCCGTGGTGGTGACGCTGCAGTACGCACTCGGACGCAAAATCTCTGCCAGCAATATTCGCCCGTTGATGACGGCCGCCACCCTGTTTTTTATCGTGGGGTTGGGTGGCTTTATGATCTCCGGAGAAAACCTGATTTACTGGGGCATCGCCGCCGCCATCTTTACGCTGGGTGAGATTATTTATGCGCCGGGTGAATATATGTTGATCGACAACATCGCCCCGCCAGGTATGAAAGCAAGCTACTTCTCCGCTCAGGCGCTGGGCTGGCTCGGCGCGGCGGCCAACCCGATGATCACCGGCATCATCCTGACCCATTTGCCGCACTGGTCGCTGTTTATGATTATGATGGCGGCTATCGTCATTGCCTGGCTGATGATCCTGCGTGGAATGAGCGTGAAGCGTGAAGATTGCGTGTCGGGTAGCGCTGCGCTTACCCGACCTACAAAACCCTAATCGCAGGCCGGGTAAGGCGTAGCCGCCACCCGGCAACAGCAACAGCCTAGTGGTGCAGCATCTCCTCCACCACCTGCTCTTTGTACATCTCGTTTGGATAATAGGTCGGCCAGTTATCCATCTCTTTCAGCAGTGCCTCGTGGGAGGTATTTCCCATAAAGATGTGGAAGTGGGATGAGGCTTTTGGCGCAATGGTGTGGTCGCTGAACTGAACAAACTTCGGTGCCTTGCTGCCCGCGTCCTTACACTCAAACAGATAGCGAACACCTTTTTTGCCTGACGCGTAGGTCAGAATTTTGTAGCCGCTGTAATCATACTGACAGCGGCTGACCTCTTTACCTTTATGGAATTCCATGACGTTATTTTCGATGCCGATAGCTTCCACATCGGTGGCGTACCCCGTGCGGTAATAGGCTTTAATCTCGTCGAACATTTTATTGTCCTTCTGCGCCTTCTTTCTGAAGACCGGATCCAGCGAGCCATCCAGCAGGAAGGGATAAACGGACTGCCAGGTGCCGTCCCAGTCGGACAGTTTCCGGTCCTTAACGTCTTTGTCCGCAAACACGCCGTTTGCCGCCTTTTGCTCCGCTTCGGTCATCTGGTGACCGTGTGAGTGGGCAAACAGCTGGCCGCTGACCAGCAGCGCCCCCAGAGTCATCGCAAATTTTCCAATATGTGCAGCCACAACAGTATCCTCACTCCGTTTTTATAAGAATGAGGATGTTATATTATAACATCTCAGATCGCAACCTGTCCGCGAAC
>JABLTH010093439.1_pt1 | contig 120166 bp, 111 predicted proteins | sample 7875711 | NCBI WGS metagenome assembly JABLTH01 (sample SAMN14941262, study PRJNA633318) | bioreactor metagenome | isolation source: bioreactor | place: China | collected 2019-03-05
CCACAATTCAAGAAAATGCGTAGTAAAAAAGGTCACAAAGGGTTGTTGTCGTGCCCTGATACAACTGCTATAATCGCGGTCTTTCAAATCTGGTGATGTAGCTCAGCTGGTTAGAGCACAGGATTCATAATCCTGGGGTCGAGGGTTCAAGTCCCTCTTTCACCACCAAATACTAAATAAGCCATTGATGTTGAATCAATGGCTTATTTTTTTGCCTGAACACCAACAGATACATATTCTGTCTAGCCATAAACATTAAGTAAGTCCATGTCGAATCACTCATCCCCGCAAATCCAACTATCCAAAACCAGACAAAACCTGATTATCTTTGCCCTCTCCATTGGCGCATTTGCCATCGGGTTGAGCGAATTTTGCAGCATGGGGTTGCTGCTGGAAATCAGCCGTGGATTAGGCGTATCAGAATCTCAAGTTGGCGTTTCCATCAGCATTTACGCCTTGGGTGTAGTCGTCGGCGCACCCTTGCTGGCTATCTTTGGCGCTGGCCTTAAAAGAAAAAGCCTACTGCTGTTACTCGCCTTTATGTATGCCCTCGCCAACATTGCCAGCGCGCTTGCGCCCACTTACGGCACGATGCTGGTCGCCAGATTTATTTCAGGTCTGCCGCATGGCGCCTATTTCGGCATTGCCTCGCTAGTCGCAGCGTCTATCAGCCCGCCTGCACAAAAAGGCATGGCCGTCACCAAAGTCATGCTTGGCTTGGCCGTTGCAATTCTGGTGGGCAATCCGCTTGCGGTTTGGTTGGGGCAACACTTTACATGGCGATTAGCTTTTGCCTTGGTCGGCGTACTCGCATTTATTACATTGTTGATGGTGAATAAATCGCTACCAATAGACGCTCACGAGACAAAATCCAGCCCGATGGAAGAACTGGCAGCATTTAATCGGCTACAGATTTGGCTAGTACTGCTCATTGGCGTATTCGGTTTTGCCGGCATGTTTACTGTGTTTAGCTATATGGCACCGGTATTGGTCAATGTCACCAAGGTTTCTGAGTCCTATATGCCCTGGCTGGTTGTCGCCTTCGGCATAGGCTCCATCATCGGCATGCTGTCAGGCGGAAAAATTGCAGATGCCATGAAATTCAAAGGCGCATGCCTGCTGATTGTGTGGTCTATATTTGTATTGTCGATGATCCCATTCATTTCCGACACACTACCAGGGATTATTATCGCTGCAGTCGCAGTAGGCACTATGATGGCTTTACCAGTCACGCTACAAACGCATTTAATGGAAATTGCTGGGGATGCACAGGTATTATCTGCTGCAGCTATTCAAGCCGCTTTAAATACCGCGAATGCTTTAGGCCCTTGGTTGGGTGGGATGGCGATTGACCATGGACTAGGTTACAACGTATTTGGTACGATTGGCGCTGCTACTTCAGTGATCGGATTATTGCTTTGGGTGATTTCTTTCAAATTGGCTCAGGCCTCCACGCATCACAGTCAGTAAAATTGCACCTTTCAGTTTGAATGGTGATTTAGCTCAGCGGGTTAGGGCGCGGGAATCACAATCATCGGCTATCAATCATGTAAGGTATTATTTACAAACATTACTTTTTTATTACGCTGTCTACTATAATAATAAGCATATAACTTTTATAAAGCTTACTAACATTAGCCCAAACTCTCATTAGTAGACGACTTGGATGTTAGTTAAAGAGCTAATAATCTAATGAAAAATCCAAAGGGTAGCCAAAACATAGGGGATCGTTTCTGTAAATGGTTAGCAACCATTTACTCAATATGGTATGTGCGTACTATCATTGTTCCTTTAGCTCTTGTAATACCTCCTGCCCTCATAACCACTCTCTATACGAATGAGTCTTTAAAGACCTTTCTACGAGTGAATTTTCCGGATTTTTTTAATTTTATTGCTCCAATCGGCCATGAAAATGTCGTACTGTTCAATCTGTTTGTACTGATTTATCCAGCGATATTTGTTGCGATTGGTGCCTGGATCGCGCAAAAAGCTGAGTCGAATGGTTTGAGTGTTAGCGGGCTGCTTGCGTTATTGGCATCTCTTGATCAAGTTGTTGGTGTCAAAAACACTCGTTTTGAAATACTTACAACAAATAATACTTTAACTAAAGAAACAGCATTTGAAGTCATTACCAATCCAAGGCTGCAAATAGAGGAAATCATTCGTGCAATTTGTGATTTCTTTAATGCTACAAGAAATGCAAAATCCAAACCTTTAATAAGAGTAACTCTTGCCGTTATGAAAGGTAAAAAGGTTGTAGATATCCCTGTTTTCTTTCCAACAGATGAACCTATACGTTCTACTACTGCAAGCCTAAGTCAGCCTCACTCTGCAATTGTTGTCGCAGCTACTACAAGAAAAATGGTTTTGATTTCAGACATCAGTAAGGAACTAAAGAAGCCCGAGTCTAAAAGAAAGTTTGTCAACACAGGTAATGATGTGGATAATACTGGGTCAATTATTTGTTACCCCATACAGACACGTTCGGGTGTACCATATGTAGTATCCATTCATTGCGAAGAGCCTAGTTACTTTAAAGATGAATTTAAGGACTTATATGAACATAGTTTGCAGCGTTTTGCGTTGCGTATGAGCGTAGAACACAGTCTTTTAACGATGAAGGAGAAACTTTGTGGCTAATGATCCAAAAGTGAAAACTTACGATTCCGGCAGCTGGGCTTCTTATACTCAATCGTCTGGTGGTACGTCAGGGGATATTCGAAGAAGTGCTGCGCAGTTAAACAAACAAGTAGCAGGTGAGATTAAGATATTTTCAAAAGCATCGCTCATCAATGGTGGCATGTATATACCCAAAGACAATAAGAAACCTTAATTTGCAGATGACAATAAAAAGCCTCGCTCTAACGAGGCTTTTTTTATTTCATATATAAAACTACTCAGTTAAGAACAAATCGAGATTATTTAAAATGCAGATATCCGAAATAATTGCCGCCTCTAAGTTTGTTGTACTCCTCGGTAAAAATGGAGCTGGCAAAAGTACCCTGCTCAGATCCTTGAATAATCATAGTAGTTTTAAATACATATCTCCTGAAAGAGGTGGGGTACTTAGATATGACCCAAATGTTGATGCAAGTATGTCGCAAAACGCGGCCTGGCTGAGAGACACAAGACATCAAAATAGATATGAACAATTTAGAGAGCAAAGTGCGGGACAATTCAGAAGGCTAGAACTACTGATTCTCCGAGAAATCGAATCCATACCTGATGTTAGAAATAATCATGCCTATTCCTTTGACACCATTCTTGAATCTATAAACAACTTACTACACGCGATCAAAATCGTCAGGTCAGATGAGGGGTTCTCGACTCTTAACAAACTAGATAACTCACCCATTCATATAACACAACTGTCCAGTGGCGAATCAGAGTTAATAGCATTGGCAATTGAGGTTCTCGTTTTTTCTCGATCTCAAGAGCAAAATAAAATCCTGCTAATGGACGAACCAGATGTACATTTACACCCGGATCTACAACATAAGTTTATAGAGTTTGTGGAAGCTGTCGCTACCAGTGCTGACCTTAAGGTTGTGATATCAACACATAGCACGGCTATCATTGCCGCATTTTCTAACACTGCTGATTTAGCTATTGTTCCAGTAAACACCAGAGGTCAACAGGACTTTGTCAGTTTCGCGCGCAGTAAAGTATGCGAGGAAATTCTACCTATCTTTGGAGCTCACCCTTTATCCACCGCTTTTAACAAGTCACCTATCACTCTTGTAGAAGGAGAAGACGACAAAAGAGTTTTAGAGCAAGTGGTAAGATCGAGCAATGGGCAACTAAAGCTATCACCATGTGTCGTTGGCTCCGTTGATGAAATGCTAGTTTGGGAAAATTGGTTAAATGATATGTTGCCGGCGATTTACGACCACCCTCGCGCATTATCGTTACGAGATTTAGATGATGCGCAAGATCCTAATATTGATGATTTAGGGATCGTTTGTCGTACCAGGTTAAATTGCTACGCTATTGAAAACCTACTTTTGTGTGATCAAGCGTTGGCACAACAAGAGTTCAATCCTGACTCTTTCAAACAGGCGCTGATTGACTGGGTAGCCAATCATCAGTCACATACTTATAAAGACGATATGCAGGCATTAGTGAATGGGTATGAGAATCGTCGCACACTAAAAATTAAGAACATCAGAAATATTCTATTGGCAGAGCTGGGAACATCAAAGCCATGGGAGGTTTTTCTAGGTCAATTAATTGCTCAACACAGACTACAGCAAGACGACTCACCTCACTCACTACAAACGTACCTTGGTCAAAAAGTTTTAACCAATTTATTTACCAACTAAATTAACCGAAGTTAATCACTCAGCCTCTTTTTTAGATTTAAAACGATTGAATAAACCGCAACGTACTTTTTCTTGTTCATCTGCGCTCATCGTTTCACCGCAGCAATGCCGGTGGTGATGCCCATGACGGCCTCTGAATCCACCAAAAAGAATCCTGCTCAGAATCAACAGCCCAACTGCATGGCAGTAATCAATCACATGGATGCCATCAGCTAATGAAACCACGACGTGGTTCCACAACAGCATGACGACGTACGATAACGCGGCGATGCAGACGACTACTAACGCTGCAAAGTCAGCACATTTACTTTTACAATTTCTAATTGATCGCATGATTGGGGCAGCGTGCGATAACTCGCCCTTAGCCCATCATGCCCGCCTAACCCTCTGCTGCTTTCCATATATCTTGGCATTACGCACTTGGACTGCTGCAAACTTTTCCACATTCACATAAAAAAAGGCCGATGCTAGTAGGCATCGGCCTGTTAAGGCTTGATAATTTAGCTGTGTATTATGAGCGTTGTCGAGAGCGGCGGCTGACCACACCAGCCATCAGACCAAGGCCTGCCAGCAGGAATGCAACGTTTGTCGGCTCAGGTACAGCGGCTACGCCAGTCAAACCATTGAAAGTACCGTTTAGAGTAGTGATGTATGTCGCAGCGCCAGTCATCAGGTTAATCGAAAACAACTGAGAATCCAGGGTGCCATTATCCAGGTTAAACAAGGCATAGGCCTTACCGTTGCCGAGAATGTCAAAACCATTCGCAGACAACGCATCTACGCCCAATGTGCCGACGGTCTGGATGCCACCCGCACCGGCTGGATTATTAAACCCACTCGCGAGAAAGTTTAATGAGTCTGTGGTTGAGTTCACGTAATATAGCCCAGTGCTGGCAGGGGTAACGCCAGGATTTGAATTGGTGTAAGCAACGGCGGTATACCCACTGCCAATGTTTGCACCCGCAGTATTGCCTACCACGCCTGTATTGGCATTAACTGCATAGTTGTTGCCAGTACCCGTGACGACACGTAGTGAAGCATTCCCAGCAAAATCTGCAACCGGGTTAAAGTCGATACCGATAGATTGCCCAGCTAGGGAAGCGCCGGTGAGGTTGCTCTTGAAGGTTGCTGCCCCAGTGGTTGTATTGAGGGTATACAACCTGTTCTGGCTGGTGAGCCCATAAACCAAGCCATCAGTTGGTCTGAGGTCAACGCCCAGCAATCTTTCATTTGCTGCCAACCCTGAAATATTGATGTAGGAAACTGCACCTACATTCAAGGTATCAATCACAGCAATACTGCTGCTGTTCACGCCGTACAATGTATCCGCATTTACTTGTGAAGCCGCCACTAGCAAACTCGTGCCCAATATTGCCTTGTAAATTACACTTTTCTTCATGCTAACCTCTCAAAAATATATTTTCAGTTATTAAAATGACTTACAAAACCGTGTGACCTAAACTGGGACTAGCTTTATCAAAAGCCAACCAAGCCAGGAAACACAGCACTTACGCTCCCAACAACCACTACAAAAAACCGTTTTCATATCAATTCCTGAACGGCTTAGAGCAACCACGCTCAAGAAAGATTCTCACGTAACAAATTATCGCATTAATAAATTAGCAGTAATCGTGCGCTTAAATCCGCTCATTCATCTTATGCGTACTTCGAAAGTGAAAAACTTTTCTCGTACCTGATATACGTAATGCGTCTGAAAATGGATGCACTCAGCCCTGCATTATTTAGCCGAGTATTGATTAATCGTTTGAAAATGAGATCAAACAGATGACCTCGCGAATCGGTGAGCCAGATAATTGATTTTGAGAGATTACTGATAAAGCGAGGCAGGATGAAAATATATGAGTGGATCGACCACAGCGTCTAATTGCGTATGGTCTGCGGCATCAAAAAAATTGAAAATGCGCTCTGCAAGCCATGGCGATTCTTTATCACCCCGCCCGTAAAAGCCCGCATGCCCGCCCTCAGCTTGATAATCCAGATGAACCGTGCTTGATACTTCTGCTTCTGTTGGTAAGCTTTCAAAGGGGACAAAAGGATCATTTTTGGCATTTAAAATCAGCGTCTCCGTTTGTATGGCAGGCAACCAGGGCTTGGAAGCGTTTACGTCATAGTATTCGTCTGCACTCTTTGTCCCAAACAACACCGAGGTCACCGCGTTATCCATGTCTTGAACGGTACTGACCGCCTGTATACGTTTGGCATCCAGATGGTCAGGAAAGCGCTCGGCCATTTGCAACGCTTTTGGCTTCATCGATGCGACAAAGTGTTTGCTGTAAAGCAGGTAATTAATGCCTGTATCAAGGCTATGAGCTGTTTGTTTCAAATCGATGGGCGCTGAAATGGCTGCCGCCGCTTTGACTAACTGGCGCGCCTCATTCGGGTATTGACCCAACCATTTTAAGAGTGCATTTCCCCCCAGTGACACGCCCGCCGCATAAATAGCGTGTTCAGGGAGTTTTTGATGAATGATTGAAATAAAGGTATTGATCTCTTCAGCATCCCCGGCATAGTACACGCGGGGCAGCCGATTGGGCTCGCCCGAGCAGCCACGGAAATGAACGACTAAACCAAGCCAGCCACGTTGCTTGGCAGCAGCCATGATCACCCGCGCATAATGACTTTGCGAGCTCCCTTCCAAGCCATGAAATAACACCAATACTGGTTTATTCTGCGTGTGATCCAACTGCGCCAGGGGTTCGGTCCAATCAACATCCACAAAGTCTCCATCTGGCAACTCCCAGCGCTCCCTGACATACGACTGCTTTGCAACCTGCGGAAACAGGGAGGGAACGATGGTTTGCAGATGCCCACCGATTTGCCATATCGGCGCCTTAAACTCTTTCGCTGCCAAGCAGGTTGAAGCAGAAAACATACATGCTGCCATGGTCAGAATTAAATAAACTAGCCTCATAAGTTTAGGTGGCAGGCGCATCAATAAGTCTTGATCAGAAGCGTGCAACCATTTTCAGTGCGGATTTCTTTGTGATAGGTCCCGGCGCCCGCAAAGTGATAATCACCGTTTTTACAATGAATCCCGTCCAGCCATACCTCGCCATCAACCACAAACGTTTCTTCATTTTTTTGATGATCGTGATAGGGACTACGCGTATTTTGTTCGAGCTTGAGCAGAAACGACTTGGCCTCGGCATCGCTTTTCAATATTTTTATTTGGATGCCATGCTTGATAGATTTCCAGTGACCCTGCTCTGAAAATACAAAAAATTGTGCGTCACGGCTTTGTGAAACCCGTTGCATCAGTTTTGTTTTGATCTGGTTTTTCGTCTCGTGCTTAGGCGCCACATCTGGCGTCGCCTCAAACAGCTCAAGAAATAAATCAAAATCCAATGATTCAGGTTTATTGGTTGTCATCTCTTTATTCAAAACTGTTCACCTTTGAGTTTCTCTCTTAATGATTTTTGTGCCCGGTTAATGGTTGATTTCACGGATCCGAGCGGCATGTTCATCAACTGAGATATTTCTTGATGCGATAATCCGTAATAAAAAACATGATGTAACAGCTGCCTTTGCAAGGGTTTAATTTCTGACAAAGCTTTCACGACGGCCAGCGACGTTTGTTTGCCTTGCAGCCTATCGTCCGCAGACAAATCTATTGACTCTATTGCCCAGTCGAAATTAACGACCATTTCAGGCATCGCATTACGCTTTCTAACTGCATCAATGGCACGAGAACGGCAAATGATTAACATCCAGTTGTACAGCGGGCATTTGTTGAAATCGTAGCGATATATTTCCTGCCATACCTGGTAATAAGTGTCTTCAACCACTTCTTCAGAAGTACTCGGATCTTTGGTAATTTTCAAAGCCAAACTATAGATTTTGCTAAAAGTAGCTTCATACAACTCGTTAAAAGCATCCTCATCCCTATCTATTATTCGAGCTATCAAATCCTCGATGTCATCTCTCACAATTCATTCCAAATTTTCTTTTGATATTTAAATTGCACCCAATTTTAAATACGACGAACAGCTCTGATTGGATGCAGTTTAGAGAAATAAAATACATCCCTGCATGACCCAGATCACTGTCGAGTGAGCTATAACCGTTTGACAGATGGAAATATTGTATGAAGGCTGAAATATTTTTAACTAGCTCATCTGTGCCCACTCAGCAGGCGTTACCCCCAGCCGTTTTGCAAACACACGGCTAAAGGCAGCGGCACTTTGGTAGCCCACTTGTGTAGCAACACTTTTGAGGGGCTTGCCTTGCCGGATCAGATTTTGTGCTATTGAAAGCCGCCAGTCGGTGAGGTAATCCAGTGGTGTCGTGCCCACCATGGTTTTAAAGTTGGCAGCGAACCTGGCACGCGACATGCCGGACGCATCCGCCAGGGTTTCTAATGTCCACGGATGGGATGGACTCTCATGCATGGCTTTGACGGCTAACGCCAACCGGGTATCGGCCAATGCGGCAAAAATGCTTTGCTGCAACTGCCCATGCTGAATCACATGCCGCAGAATCTGGATCAGGAAATATTCTGCCAGCCTATCCAGTGCGGGTTGTCGCCCCAAGTCTTGCGCAAAGGCTTCATGAAACAATAGCTGCAAGGTCGGTGCAATTTGCAGCATGTCGCTTAAAGGCACAATCACATATTCAGGCAAGGCTGTGGCTAGCGGACTGCGTACGTTGGCGCCCAAATTAATCATGGCACACACCAGCTCACACGGCTCGCCTGCCACGGGGGTGAGCACGTGACTGCTAGGCTTAGGGAAAAATACCACGCTTGGTTGGTCTATACGCGCGAGAGGGTTATCCCGAAACATCAGGTCTAGCTTTCCCGCCCGCAACAAATGAATATGCCCCACCGCTCCAGTGCCATCAAAGTTGACGACCTGGCACAGATCTCCGGTGAAAAATACCTGGGCGGAGAGTGAGATTTGATTCAATAGTGGCAACAACGGGTCCAAACGAGACTCCTGATCAACATAACGAGACCTTTAATAATCATGAGTATTGCATGATATCTCCAACGCACCAAGCGTTCCAATTTACTAAACTAAGGAGACTTATCATGGCCCGTATTCAACCAATTAACCGTCAAACCGCAAGCGCAGAAGTGAACGCCACATTAGACGCTGTGCAAGCCAAATTGGGTAAAGTGCCTAATTTGTATGCCACTGTTGCCCAAGCACCTGCGGTGTTAACTGCCCAACTGGCTTTTGGCGAAGCACTCAGTCATGGCCGCTTAACGGCAAAACAGCGTGAATCGCTGGCGCTCGCCATCGGTCAGGCAAACAGCTGCCAATATTGCCTGTCAGCACATAGTTTGGTGGCTCGCGGCACCGGCCTGAATGCAGAAGCGATTCAGGCTGCCCGTCGAGGCGAGGCCGCCGACCCCGTGACTGACGGTTTACTGAAATTGGCGGTTAAGATCGTAAATCAACGCGGCATCTTGTCGGAGGCGGATATCGCAGCAGCTTATGCAGCCGGCGTGGATGATGGCATGCTGCTGGAGGTGATTGCGCATGTGGCTTTAAACACCCTGACCAATTACACCAATCATATTGTGCAAACTGAAATCGATTTTCCAGTCGTCACTGTTTAACCCTGCCCCAGCAAACAAAAAGCCCGACATCTCGTCGGGCTTTTGTCATTTTAGCCTCAGCTAAAATTATTTGTTCATCACGTACATGGTTACTTCAAAGCCAAAACGCATTTCAGTCGCTGCTGGTTTAGTCCACATGGTAGATCTCCTAGAAAGTTAACGATCAAACGTGTCACCAGTATGCCTGCCAGCCAGCCTTTTGTTGAGCGCGCTTTTACGCGAATGCAGCTCATGATTTTCACCAGCCTGATGTTAACAGAAGCAAATTCTCTGCTGCATCCTTCAAATAATTAATGAAAATCGTTATCATTACCATTAATAGAAGTTGAGCCTGGACTCAACCGTAAGCCTCTCTGCCTGGCAGAGCCTTTTATCCTATGGGAGTTTTCATGTATTACCACTCATCGACGTTACGGCCGATTACACTGGCATTGCTGTTGGCCGGTGCGGCCCACTCTACCTATGCCCTCGCAGAAGCCTCTGCAAAAAATGATAGCGGGACGGACACCCTGCCTGAAGTTACGGTCAAGGAAAAGAAAAGCAGCCGTACAGACTACCAGCCGCTAGTGAATACGACAGCGACCAAGATTGCTGCTCCGCTGCGGGATATTCCGCAAACCGTCGATGTGGTCCCCGCGCAAATTATTCAAGACCAGGCCGCGCACTCGTTACAGGATGTATTGAGAAACGTGCCTGGCGTTTCTCTGAACCTGGGTGACGGCCAGCGCGACCAGTTTGTGATCCGTGGCTTTGATGCGATGGGCGATATGTATATAGACGGCATGCGTGATGACGCGCTGTATTACCGTGACCTCTCTAACATTGAGCGTGTGGAAGTGCTTAAGGGACCTGCGGCCGTGCTGTATGGACGTGGCTCTTCTGGCGGCTTGATTAACCGGATTACCAAAAAACCTGGCGAGACCATCCGCACCATTAAGCTTAACGGCGGTTCTTACAAACAGCGCCGCGGCGAGTTTGATGTCGGTGACAAACTGGGAGATTCCGCCGCGTTCAGGATCAATGGTGCTGTCGAGGATTCCGGCAGCTTTAGAAACCAGGGGTTTCTGGAGCGGCAAAACCTTGCCCCTTCTTTGCAATTGCAACTGGGAGAAGATACCAGCCTGTTGTTGCAGGTAGAAAAACTGCATGACCGCCGCGTGACCGACTTCGGGATCCCGGCTTACCGGGGCAAGCCGCTCAACATTGATCCGGATACCTATTATGGCTCACGCAATGCACGTGATGACGATTACACCGACTCGGACGTGCTGTCCGGCCGCGCGGTGTTGAAACACCAGATTAACGACCAATGGTCGGTGCGCAATATGGTGGGTGCCTACCACTATGAAATGGATCGCAACAACACACTGGTTTCGGCGGTGAATGAAAACTTGCGGACGGCATCCTTGACGCACAACCAGCTATGGCGCCAGGACGATGGCTGGTTTAACCAGTTTGAAGTGCTGCAAAAAGCGGAATGGGCAGGCATGCAACATCAATTACTTTATGGCCTGGAAGTGGGTGAGCAACGCAAAACCATGAAGCGCTGGGGCTGGAGCAATCCAACCGTCACAGTCTCCCTGTTTGATCCGGTATTACCCAGCCTGTCACAGTTTGGCGTGCGCGGCAGCAATCCTAACCTGAGCAACCAGACTATCTTGCAAGTGACTGGCGTCTATGTGCAGGACATGATTACGCTTTCTGAACACTGGAAAGCGCTGGTCGGCAGCCGGCATGACCGCTTCGCGCAAAAGGTTGAAGACCGCTTGTCTTCGGTGAACCCCGAGCGCACCGATCATACCTGGAGCCCCCGCGCCGGGCTGGTCTACCAGCCCACGGACTGGCAGTCTTACTATATTTCATTGAGCCGCTCTTTCCAGCCTTCTGGCGAAACCTTGAGTTTCTCGCAGCAGCAAAGCCAGTTGGCCCCAGAAGAAACCAGCAATATCGAGGTCGGCAGCAAAACAGATTTTTTTAATGGCAAATTGTCTACCACCGCTGCCCTGTTTCACCTGGAACGCGAAAACATCAAGGGCACCAATCCGGTTAACAATGCGTTGATCGGCGTCGGGACGCAATTAACGGAAGGCCTGGAGTTGACCATGACGGGTGAAATTGCGCCACGTTGGCAAGTGTTTGCTGGCTACGCCTATTTGGATGCGCGCATCACAGACTCAGTAGCAGTTCAAAACGGCGTGGCCTTGCAAGGCAAACGGGCAGCCCTCACACCCAGAAACAGCGCCAACTTGTGGGTGATGCATCAACTCAATGAAGGCTGGAGTGTGGGCGGTGGCCTGAATTATGTGGGCAATCGCTATGCGTCTAACGACAACCTGGTCGCACTCGGCAGTTATATGACGGCAGATGCAGCAGCCATTTATCATAGCTCGCGGTACGATCTGGCGTTCAATCTGAAAAACCTCACCGATAAGCGTTACTATGCGGCTGGCCACGGTACCAGCAATAACCTCAATGGCCCAGGCGCGCCGCGCCGTGCAGAAGTTACGCTGACCATGCATTTCTAATGCCTGTGCCAAACAAAAAGCCCGACATTTCGTCGGGCTTTTGTCATTCTAGCCTCAGCTAAAATTATTTGTTCATGACGTACATGGTCACTTCAAAGCCAAAACGCATTTCAGTCGCTGCTGGTTTAGTCCACATGGTAGATCTCCTAGAAAAGTTAACACTCAAACATGTGACTAGTATGTGCGCCTGCTTGAAAATTGTTGAGCGCAGTTTTACCTGAATCAGGCTCATGATTTTCACCAGTAGAGACTCAAGCATTATTCCGCCAGAAACGCTTCTACTGTTTGCATAAATAATTGCGGCTGTTCTGCATGCACCCAATGATCGGTGGGCAGGCTGACAAAGCGGGCTTGCGTGAAGTGCTGGCTAATTGTGTGCATGTCTTGCGCATTGACATAATCACTCCGCTCCCCGCGAATAAACAGACTAGGCATCGTCAGGCCAGTCGCCACTGGCGGCAAAAGTGCTGACTGCAGTTGCCCATAATTGGCTTTGAGGGCCGCGAGATTGAGCCGCCACTGCAAGCGACCATCCACCTTATGCAGATTGGTGAGCAAGAACTGGCGCACCATCAGGTTGGGGATAGCAGGAGCGAGCGCTTTATCCACGTCACCGCGGGACGCGCACTGGTGCAAGTCTACCGCCAGCATGGCGTCTATGAGCGGCGTGTGCACGTCGGCATAAGCGCGCATGGCCATATCCACCACAATCAGCTTGCTCACGCGTTGCGGCCATTGCATGGCAAACTGCATGGCCACCTTGCCGCCCAGTGAATGGCCCAGTACATGTACTTTTGCCAGGTTCAAATGCTCACACACCGTCAGCACATCCGCCGCCATTTCGGCATAGGTCTGCGAGTCCTGGTGCGGTGAGCGGCCATGGTTACGCAAATCGACACTGATCACCGGCCCCTTCTGGGCGAAATGCCTGGCAATACCGCCCCAATTGTCGGCGGAACCAAACAGACCATGGAGCAATAACAAAGGCGTGCCTGAGTGTTCATTGGATGCGTTCAAGACTTGATGATGTAGCAACGGAAAAGTGGTGGTCATGGTAAAAAAGATTTCAACGGTGAGTGAAGCGCTAAAGCGCTATCTTATCGTACTTACAAACTTCGTCAGTCAACTCCTACGGCAGGATCAGAATCCGGTGTATGGCTGGCCCTGCGCGTTTTTTGAATAATGAGAGCTCGATGATTTTGAAAGGACTGCACATGAAAACGACATTGAAATCCATTTTGCTGGTAAGTGCTTTATTGTTGCCGATGGCAAGTTTTGCCGCGGATGGCGACTCCATTGGTACCAAGGTAGAAGACACCGTGATCACGGCCAAAGTAAAGGCGGCCTTGGCCAAGGACAAAGCCGTGAGTGCCACCGATATCAAAGTTGAAACCGACAGCAATGGCCTGGTGCAATTATCTGGCGTGGCTAAAACTAAGGCCGAAGCAGATAAAGCAGTGCAATTGGCTAAAAATGTCAAAGGTGTGACTGCTGTGAAAGACGATATTGTGGTCGCACAGTAAGTCCCCACGCTACGATCTTCTCTCCGTTGCCCCTGTGCCAGCCATGGCCAGGGGCATTTTTTTATGCCGCGTAACCCATGGATGAAGATAGGTTCGGGGCCTCACTGGTCTGTTGCTACCGACACTCAGTATGCAGCAAGGGGCTTAAGCTCGTGATCGTTACTTGACGTCGGTGCCACCCTGTTTCGGATCCTGCTGAAAGCGTTTGCTTTTTTCCATATTGCCAGGCTTGGAAGACTGGGCATTTTGCGGCTGGCTGGCGGTGTCTTTGGTGTTGGGCGGCAGATTATTATTATCTTGCTGCGGCTCCAGATAGTTACCGTTTTTGGTGGTATCCGGCACCTGGTTTTTTTGTTTTTGCGCCGGAGGCACGGCATCGGGAGAGACATGATCCGCAGCCAGGCTGGGCACACTGCTAGCCACCAACAGGGCTGCGATCAAAAAAGAAAGGGGATTGTTCATAGGGGCATCCTTATCAAAGAAGAAGAAAACCTGTCTGGTCAGACAGGCATGCTTCTATGCTAAGGATGCACGGGCAGGCTGTATGTCAGCCTAGCGACCTCAAATTTGTAGGATTATCACGAAGCGGCGTCTTCATTGCCGGTCAGTTGGCCGTGGCTACGGATCCAGGCAATGACTTTGAGTAACTCATCCGGGGTGATGCCGTTATTCGGGTCTGAAGGGTCCATCAAGCCTTTGCCTTTGGCCCCCATGCCGCCATTGGTGCCATGCCACACGGTTTCAAACATGCCTTTATTGGTGGCGTCTTTGGCGTAGTTATAGTTGGGGCCGGTCAGCGCAGGGCCCACTTGCCCGCCCGCTTCCGGGCCATGGCATTGGGTGCAAGAATATAGTTGGAAGATTTTTTTACCTGCTGCAATCGCATCTTCTTTACCGACATAAGGGTTCTTACCTGTCGCTAAAAATTCTTTGGCGGCTGGCGTATCAAACAATTCGGGCTTGATTTCTAATGGCGAGCCATCCTGAGTGGTGACAAACTTGATCGTTTCAGTGCTGGCAGCCGCCTCGGTTTTAGCAGAAGACTCGCCGGAAGCCGTGGTTTGTTTGTCGCAGGCAGCCAGGCCGGTGACTAACACCAGCAAGGCCAGACTTGTTTTAGCACGCAATGTTGCATTCGGGCTTGCTTGAGGCAAGGTAGCCATTGGACGATTTTCCAGGCCAGTTTTTAATCTCATGATGGTCTCCTCAATGGTAAGGGTGATTGGAAAAATGAATGTGTAAACGATTATGGAGAAAAGCGAAACCAGTGCCCATGTCACAACGGCGCAATTTATTGTAGGAGTTGTCGGACAGGGAAACGGGCAACATTCATGGGTGTCACGGTCTTGAGACAAGCATGACGGGACGAGGCATTCCGCCCGCAAAAGACACCCCGCCTACACTGTCAGACAGGTCTGACATGACAATCAGTCATGTGCCTATATTGGCTGCTTGGGCGCTTTTCTTACACTTCAGGCCTGAAGACACATTCAAACCACCTGCTTTTTTACTGCGGCGGCGACGCGAAAGTTCATCGACATCTTCATTTGACGCAACGCAGCAGTCAAAGCGGGGCTTTATTTTTTGACGGAAACACGGACAACTGTGAGGAGTCACCCATGTACAACCGCCCTATCAATGTGCTGCCTCTGGAGGCACGCCCACTGGATGCCCTGACGCTGGAGCAGTTTTGGCATTGGCATCAGACCAAGCAACAAGAAGAACAACAGGCCTTGACCCAGGCCCAATTACTGCTGAATCAGCTATTTGAAGACTATACAGATGCGTTTGCCCTGCGTTTATGGAATGACCAGTTGATTTATGTGGGCGAGCAATCACCGGCATTTACGCTGTCACTGTCTGCAGAACTGGTACGTGATCCTCACTTGTTGACCACACCCGTCCCTTGGATGACTGCGTATATAGACGGTCATATCCAGGTCGTGGGCGACTTTCGCGCCGCACTGCAATGCCTGGAATACTTCCAGTCTCTGCCTATCCCCTTGGCCACCACACTCGCGCGTGCATTACGTGCCCTGGCACCATTACCACCTAGCCACGACGCCGCACCAAAGTCTGGTCTGTTGCCACTCAACTACGATGTGCCGGCTGAGTTTTATCGCCATTGGCTGGATGAACGTATGCTGCATTCCTGCGCCTATTTTTGTGGCCAAACGCGTGAGCTCGGGCAGGCGCAACGAAACCAGCTGGAACTGATTTGCCTGAAGCTGCGTTTGCAACACGGTGACCATTTGCTCGACCTTAGTGGCGGCTGGGGCGGACTGGCCTGCTGGGCCGCCAAGCATTACGGGGTCTTTGTGCATGCTTATATCCAGAACCCTGCCCAATATGCCTATGCCAGTCAGCTGATCCAAAGCGAACAACTCACCCATCTGGTGACACTGATCCCTGGCGACTATCGCGCTGTGGCGGCACAAGGCCAGTACGACAAAGCCGTCTGTATCGGGGTCGCCGAACACGTAGGTGAACCGCATTTGCCGGCGTTCTTGAATACAGTCCATGCCGCGCTGACACCGGGCGGCTTGTTTTTGAGCCATGGCATGACCAACGAGCGCGCAGCCTGGCAGCCTGAGGACCCAGCCCATACGCTGGTAAATCAGCAGTTGTTCCCGCAAGGCGGGCTGGCAACCTTTCCACAGCTGTTGCAGTGTATGGATGCCGCCCAGTTTGAGGTGTTTAACATTGAGGGGCTGCGCCAGCATTTTGTTCAGACCCTGCGCCACTGGCTGAGTGGACTGACGTCGCAACACCAGGACATCACCCGCACCCTGGGCGAACGCAGTTACCGTGCGTGGCGACTGTATCTGACCGCCAGCCTGATCCAGTTTGAACAGGGACTCACCGGCATTCACCAGATTGTGGCGACCCGGCGCTAGCTGCCATCTGGCAGGCCATGCCATGAAAACCAGTCTGGCAAAGACCAGAAACAGATGATAGAGAGGAGTACACGATGCATACCGCCACAGGCCGTCCGCCCCGTTTTCAACTGTCCCTGATCAGCGGTTGCCTGCTGGGACTGAGTGCCTGTTCGCCACCGGCCCAACTGCCTGAGTCGGCCAGCTATGGGCCAGCACCAGATCTGTCCTCCTATCATGCCAGCTGGCTTCCCACCGTCCATGTGGCAAAAGCGGTTGGCTGGCCGCAAGGTGAAAAACCAGCCTCTGCGCCAGGCACCCATGTGGTCGCGTTTGCCAGCGACCTGCATCACCCGCGCTGGCTGTATGAGTTGCCTAATGGCGATATTCTGGTGGCAGAAACCAATCACCCACCTAACAAAGAAGGGTTCAGCCTCAAAAGCTGGATTGCCAGCCTGTTTATGAAAGACGGCGGCGCAGGGGCTGAGAGCATGAACCGCATCATGCTGCTGCGTGACAATGACGGCGATGGCGTGGCAGAAGAACGACATGTCTTTATCAAAGACCTGCATTCTCCGTTTGGCATGGCCCTGATTGGGGACACCTTTTATGTGGCCAACGCCGATGCCTTGATCAAATTCCCTTATAAGCCAGGCCAGACTGAAATTACCGCCGCCCCCACCAAAGTCACCGACCTGCCCGCAGAACGCAATCATCATTGGACCAAAAATATTTTACCCACCCCCGATGGCAGCAAACTCTATGTTAGCGTCGGCTCCAACAGCAATGTCGGTGAAAACGGCATGGACGAAGAAAAAGAGCGGGCGGCTATTTGGGAGGTCGATGCAGTCTCTGGCCAGCATCACATCTATGCTTCCGGCTTGCGCAATCCGAATGGCATGGTCTGGGAACCGCATACTGGCGACTTGTGGGTCGTGGTCAATGAGCGAGACGAACTCGGCAGTGACCTGGTGCCGGATTACATGACCTCGGTCAAACAGAATGGCTTTTATGGCTGGCCCTACAGCTACTACGGCCAACATGTAGATGAGCGGGTACAACCGCCCCGCCCTGATCTGGTTGCCACAGCGATTCCTCCTGATTATGCACTGGGCACACACACGGCTTCACTGGGCCTATTCCCGGCCAAAGGCAATCAGCTGCCCGAGCAATTTCAAAACGGCATGTTTGTCGGCCAGCACGGCTCCTGGAACCGTCAGCCTTACAACGGCTATAAAGTCATTTTTGTGCCGTTTGAAGCAGGCAAGCCCGCCGGGCAACCCATTGACGTACTGACCGAGTTTTTGAATGCAGACGGGCAGGCACGGGGGCGTCCCGTCGGTGTGATTGTTGATAAAAAAGGGCAGTTGCTGGTGGCAGATGATGTCGGCAATGTGATCTGGAATGTCAAAGGCAGCCATAAAGCTGCCCGACATACCGACTCGAACGCCTCTGAGAATAGGGAAGCAACCAGCGGTGTGCATGCGACCGTAGCCGCACAAGATTAAAAATAAAAACATTAAAAAATAACTGGAAGGCGTTTTAAGCCCCGGTATTCGCGTGCCGGTTTTGATCACACAGAAACGAGACGAGACCGCCATGAAAAAATTATTACTGATTTATGGTCATGCCCTGAGCCATCACGCATTACACACCCTGTTACAAAATGACCTGCGCCTTCAGCTGCTTTACGAAGTGCCCACGGTGCGCGAAGCGATTCGCCTGATCCATCAGCAACCGCTGGATGCGATTATTCTGGACATTTCGGCCCCCAACCAAACTGGTCTTGAAGTTTTGTGCGATCTCAAACATGCCGCACCGGGGCTGCCGATTCTGGTGATCAATGGCAGTGAGCGGCCTGACCGCATGATTCATTTTATCCGTCTGGGCTGTCATGGCTATCTGCCTTATACCACGCAAAGTTCGCAGGTGATTCCAGCCATCCGCAGCATTGCGCGCGGAAAATCCTGCCTGATGCCGCGCCACCACCAACTGTTGACGGAGTCACAACCCATGCGGCATGAGCAGTTATCGTTGCGGGAGTTACAGGTCTTGTTCAAACTGATCAAAGGCCAACCGGTCAATGCCGTGGCAGACGAGCTTGCCATCGCGCCGGGCTCTGTCAGTGTCTTCCGCGCCAAAATCTTGCGCAAAATGGGCGTGCCCAATAATGCGGCGTTGATCCGCTATGCGCTGACGCATGGCCTGATCCCGGCCCCGACCACGTTGAGCCGCCAAACCTGTCGGCACCCTGACCAGGGGAGGAAAATGATAGCCGCTGCCGACCGCTTGGCTACAGTTTTTTGACGGAAAATTGCAGTTGTTCAATGGTTTCCCACGAAATCAACGAGCCGATCAGAATCACGCCAAAGCCCAGCCCGGCGGTGCAGATAATGGCCAGGGTGAGTGAGAACAGTGCCCCGCGTTCACGGATGCCAAACACATAGCGCACACCGCGGTACACCAGCGCAATGGCAATCAGTGCCGCCACCCCATGCACCAGCACATTAACGCTCAGGCTGGGGACCAGGTAAAACAGCGAAGTCAGCCACAGCGGGGTTGTCGCCAGCGTGATTAACAACAGAGCATCCTGGAAGCCAGGCTTCACACCCACCATCTGCGCCAGATGCTGTGTAATCCATGCCATCACCAGCACCAGCAGCAATTGCAGAAACAACAACTCGACGCTCACCATCAGCAAGCGGTTACCTGGTAATTGGTCAAAAAACAATTTGGGCACCTGATGATCCAGCCGCAAGTACATCGTGATACAAGGGATCAAGGACAGTGGCAATATATAAAATATCAGCAACTGCGTGACACCGGGTTTGGGCATCGCGAGCACCTTGGGCTGCTCACTACGCGGTGTCACATAGTCGAATAAACGGATGGGATTCATCATCATCTCCTGTAAAGAACGATGCGCCATTATGCAAGCAGGACAGCCGCATCCATACCCGCAACAGGCTGATCTGACTGTCAGAATTTACGTTGGCCGACGGAAACATAAGCAACCTCTTGGCGTGGCCAGGTGGGAGAAATGGGCCTATCTGCCCAGATAAGCGGGCCTATAGATAGCCATTCTTACACCAGCTTGCGCATTCATCCGATGGGGGACCAGGCTATGCTGTCGCATACTCAGATCTCCTCACCATCAACAACCGCTTTTGGAGACTGAGACATGACAGACAGAGACGATTTCATTGCTACCCTGAACGATTTGATTGAGGTATCCCGCGATGGCGAAGAAGGCTTTCGCGCATCGGCTGAGAATGTCGATCATCCCCAACTCAAGGCTTTTTTCATGCGGCGCTCGCAAGAGGTGGCGGCCAGCGTACAAGAGTTGCAAGGGCTGGTGCGCTCGCAGGGGGGCGAACCCGCCGCCTCAACCAGCTTGGGCGGCGCGCTGCACAGACACTGGATAGATCTTAAAACAGCCCTCACCAGCAACAATACGCTGTCGGTGCTAAATGAAACCGAACGCGGCGAGGATGTGGCGCTGAAGGCTTACCAAGAGGCCGATGCGCATTCTTAAACCAGGCCAGAAAGTCACACCCTGCACTGGCGCACCCTGATAGCGAAGACCTGCTCAACGCAGGTCTTTGTTTTGGCTGTGCGCGCGGCTTAGAAGCGGATTTTTAGCGATGTTTCACGCCCAACACATTGAGCTCACGGGCAAGTTCAGGCAAGCGCCGTCAGGTGTGCACATCGCCTAAGTATTGATGCAGGGCAAACTCAGGATGATGCCTCAGTGGCCCAGTCTGTGGTCATCTGCGCCAGCGTCCGGTTAATTTTCACGATACCGCCCTCAGTCGAAATCACCCAGCTCACCGGGATAAAGTGATGCACGCCAGACGTGTCTTGTTTAAGTTTGATCAGGTCGTCGCTAACCATATGATCAACCACAGCGACATGCTCGGACTGGGCGGTGGTGACGGGCATATCGGGTTTAATTTCACGGGCATCTATCATGTCTGTCTCCTCTCAACGGTGATGGTTCATGCAGTGACCTTAAGCGGAGAGTGTGGCGGGCGAGGGTTCCCCTCACTATCGCGGCAAGACTGAGTTTGCTGTAAGAATTGTGAGCCCCGATAACGCTGGTCAGCAGGCATGGGCCAGGTGACATCACAGCGAAAGTCACAGGTAAAATCACACGAGCGTCTGGCCGGGCAGCGCGATACTTTGCTAATATTCGTACTGACACGTTCTATGTGTCTCAACCGCATGCAGACGGCCTATGGTCTGTAGCATGTTAATCAAGGAGTGAGTATGGCCATTTTTTATATCAGCGCCTGGCAAGGCGCACCCGATGCCAGTGAGCGCGTATGGGGGACCAATGTATTGGCGCTGAGTGTAGAAGAAGCCTACCGACTTGGCCGTAGCCGCCTGGCAGCAGAACAGCCTGACTGGGACTTGACGAAACTGACCCTTCTGGCTGAAGGCGATAGCGTCACAAAATCCATAGAGATTTAACCACCGCGATAGCGGTTGTATTGCGCGTTGCTTTTTAGCCTGACCACAACAAAACGTCGGCCCAAAACAAAACACCCGGTTAACACCGGGTGTTTTGCAATAAGACCTTGGTCAGAATTATTTGTTCATCACATACATGGTGACTTCAAAGCCAAAACGCATTTCAGTCGCTGCTGGTTTAGTCCACATAATAAATCTCCTTGAGTGATTAAGAGAGGCAATGGGCATCTCGTTAAGGATCACTATACGCCGCAGGGCAAGAAATCACTTGCGTAGCTGGCTTAAAAACCACTCATGATTTTACTGATAACTGCCTGCTACCAAAAATCAGCGCGGGCTGCGACCCAGCGTCCACTTCAGCCATCCCCAGCCAAGGAGTCCAGACAGCAGCGAACCGGTCAAAATCGCCATTTTTGAAAGATTGATCGCCTCGTCCATGCCAGCAAAAGCCAGGTTGGTAATAAAAATGGACATGGTAAAACCGATACCACCCAACATGCCAGCGCCCAGGATGTGCGCCCAGCGCAAAGGCGGATGTAACTTGCACAGCCCGAAAATCACTGAAAGCCACACTGCCAGCATAATGCCCACCGGCTTGCCCACAATCAAGCCAGCCATAATGCCCAGGCTGTTGCTGTGCGTAAACACCGATTGCACACTGTCCGCTGCCAAATGAACACCGGTATTGGCAAAGGCAAAAACCGGCAGAATGAAGAACGCAACGGGCAAGTGCAAGGCATGCTCCAGCCGTTGCGAAAGCGAATCCTCGTCTTCGGCCAGCTGCTGAAAGGGAATGGCAAACGCCAGCGCGATTCCCGCCAGCGTCGCATGCACGCCTGATTTCAGGGTCAGCCACCACATAAAGGCCCCGCCGAGCAGGTATGGCAGCATAGACAGCACACGCAAGCGATTGAGCGCAAACAGCAAGGCAAGCACAGTGAGCGCGGCCAGCAAGTGCGGGAGCGAGATTGAGGCGGTATAAAACACGGCGATCATGATGGCTGCGCCAAGATCGTCAATGACGGCAAAAGCCACTAAAAACACTTTTAACGGCGCCGGCACACGGTTGCCTAAAATGGAGAGCACACCCAGGGCAAATGCAATATCGGTGGCCATCGGGATACCCACGCCGGACTGGTAAGCCGTGCCATGATTCATCTGCCAAAAGATCAAGGCAGGGGCAATCATGCCGCCCAGGGCGGCAATCGTCGGTAACAGCGCGTTGTTGACGCTGGAAAGCTCGCCTACGTATAACTCGCGCTTAAGCTCCAAGCCAATTAGCAGGAAGAACACGGCCATCAAGCCATCATTCACCCACTCTTCCAGGCTGAGCCCCAAGCCGTGCAGATGCCAGAACGCATGATAGTGGCTGGCAAACACACTATTGGCGATCAGCAGTGCCAGCACGGTAGCCAGCATCAGCAAGACACTGCTGGCCTGCTCCGAGTCTAAAAAGCGTTGAAAGGTTTTGGTGATCAGTAACATAATTCAATAACCCTGATTGGACTTGGCCGTCAGCTGCGGCGAGCTATTCGCCAATGGCAAAGCCGATGCCAAACATGTTTTGTGCCTGGTTGTAGTCCAGGAGCGAGACGCCATAGCCACTGGCCAGCATGGCATAAAACTTCACGCTCTCGTTTTTAAACGGCTTGTATTGCAGATCGGTGCGGATATAGCCCTTGTTGTCACTGCGCATGTTGTTACGCAAAGTCACGCTGGCGGCCAGGGTGTGGGGTTCATTGTCCCAGTGCAAGGTCACATCGCCATAGCCCATATACTTGCTGATATCCGGGTTGTCATCGTCTGACTTGTTCTCGGGGATGCGCCACCATGGCCTGACAAGCAGGCTATACTGTTCATTCAATTGCCAGCCCCCTTGCAGGTAGAAGCGGTTCCAGCTGCGCGACAACGGTTGTGAGCGGCCATTCGACTCATGCACCAGGCCCAGATTGAGCATATTAGGCATGGCGGTCCACAGCCCTCCCTCTGCCGGCTTGTTGAGCCCCAGCGACAAAATCAGCTCGGGCGAATAGTTATGATCGCGCATGGGCCGAGATTGTGCCTCGTTGTAAACCTGCCAGAACGATTGCTGGGTATAAGCGCCCCATAAGCGCGCGCTCTGCACCCACTGATTTTTGGGCAGCCAGTCTGACATATTCATCAGCTGGGTTTTCAGGCTGATCTGAAAATGCAGGTCGTTGTGTCCGAGGTCACGGTTTTGCGTGTTGGGGCGTGACGGCGAAACCGGGACCTCGTTAGGGTTGCTCGAATAGCTGGTGACAATGTAATTGAGCTGGTGCGTTTCAAGGTCGGTAAAATGCAACTCATCCTGGCTATTCAAATGCCATTTGCGTGACAGGTAGCCGGTGTCAGCACTCACGCTTTTGACCAGTGCTTCCTGGCTGGGGGCCAAGATAGGAGCCACCACATGGCTGGGCGCAAATTGCTCGGCCACTTTATCAAAGCACACCAGTCGCCGGCCAGCATCGTCTGCAAACTCGGTTTGGCAAGTACGCAAGGCGGATTGCATGTCGTTCACCAGGGCTGCCTGTGCTTGACCTGCCAGCAGCAGGCCACTCACTAGTAGCGCATTCAACAGCCGCTCCTGTCGCCACTGGCTGCGCAGTCTGCGAAAAAATAGCATATGGATTCCCTTCTATTGCGCCCAACTTAAGGGGCTGGATTCATCATGACGAGATGTTGTTGCTCGATGGCCGCCAGCACCTCTTCGCTCAAGTGGACCTGATAAGCCGCCACATTTTCTTGTAATTGTGCCAGGCTGGTCGCGCCGATAATGGTGGTGCCAACAAACCAGCGGTGATAGACAAAACTCAAGGCCAGCTGTACCGGCGTCAGGCCATGGCTTCGGGCCAATTCGGCATAGGCTTTGGCCGCCGCCGGCACCGCGGGCTTTTTATAGCGCTTGGCATAGCCCTCAAACAAAGTCACGCGGCCGGGCGTGGCCGGATCATCGACATACTTGGCCGTGAGGTGCCCAAAGGCCAAGGGCGAGTAGGCCGCCAGCGCGACCCCTTCCCGGTAAAGCACTTCGGTCATGCCAAACTCCATACCGCGGTTCATGAGGTTATAGCAATTTTGCAGCACGGCAATGCGCGGCAAGCCCTGCTCGCGCGCAATACGCAAAAACTCCATCAACCCCCAGGGTTGCTCGTTACTGAGGCCGATTGCACGGATTTTGCCTTCTTTGACCAACTCATCCAGCACTTCAAGCTGGGTCTGGATAGGTACCCAGTTGATCGCCTGGCCTTCTGCATCCAGTTCCGCATGCGGGTCAAATTGATATTGGCCAAACATGGGCACATTGCGCTCGGGCCAGTGCAGATAGAGGACATCCAGGTAATCGGTTTGCAATCGCTGCAAACTGTCATGCACCGCCTGGCGGATATTGGCACGGTCCATGCCACTCGGGCCACCGCGGATCCAGTGCATGCCGCGGCGGGGTCCGGCCACCTTGCTGGCCAGCACAAACCGGTCGCGAGACTGCTTCTTGATCCAGTGCCCCAGCATGGTTTCGGTACGCGTCACCGTTTCTGCACGGGGCGGCACCGGGTACATTTCTGCCGTATCAATAAAATTAATGCCTTGTGCCAGCGCATAATCCAGCTGGTGTTCTGCATCCTGTTGGGTGTTCTGGTCACCATAAGTCATGGTGCCCAAGGTGATTCTGGAGACGCGAATACCGCTGTCTCCCAGCGTAATTTGATCCATCAATGTAATACCTGTTTTTCTACCGGGATGTCCATTACGATACTCGAAACGGACTGAGGTTCCTTGGCTGGCGCGGATGGCAGTGTCCAGCCTGCCTCTTTGCTGGCCAACAGCAACATGCGGCTGATCGCCAGCACCAGCTCATGGTTCACATTGATATTCACGTTAATGCCATTGGCGCACACCAGTTGCACATGATTAAGTTGGTCGTTGACCGAGACAAAACGCGTGTCCACCGCCAGCAGGGTTTGCTCGGTGACTACACTTTTTGGCGCCTGATAGGCCGTCTCAAAGTCCAGATCATCCAGGGCCTCTACTGCTTCCGCCTCTTGTGCAAACTGCTGGGTGGCTTCCGGCAGGCTTTGCTCAGACAAGGGCAACGGACCAGACACCGGCAAATGCGCCTCCTGATTAAATACCTTGAAAATCTGCCTTGCCACGCGGTAGGTAATCCAGACCTGGATTTCCTGTTCGTCACTCACCGCCGCACGCATGAGCAGGCGGTCTTGATGCTGGTCATAAGAAAGATTGATTTGCTGTATGGATTGCGGTTGCATGCGGATTTAACCTATCACGGGACAGGTATTAGCATACCGTGTTGACCCGCAACTGCCTACCTCTAAGCATGCAGAGTTTACCCTTGCGGCATTTAATGACATGAATCTGACGGCTTTTCATCACAAACAAGCCTCTCCAACAACGATAAATTATCGAGATAACATTTACCAAACAAAATAAAAAAGGTTAAGCTTATCACCAAATCTATTAAGATTAATTAGCGTATGATTGCTTTTAGAACCAACTTACCAAGCGTGTGACCAACTTAATGTCTGCTTTGATGGAGTACCGTTCACTTGTTAAACCATAATAAAGAGCTAGAACGTCTGGCGGCAGTTGAAAGCTATCATATCCTTGACACTGCGCCCGAAGCTGATTTTGATCAGTTAGTCGCCCTGGCCTCGACCTTCTTCTCAACACCAATTGCAAGCGTGACAGTGATGGCAGAGGACCGCTTATGGTTTAAATCTGCCAAAGGACTAGATCTCTGCGAAGCCCCGCGTGAAGATGTCTTTTGCCAACTGACGGTGGAACAAAAAACACGGCTGGTGATTGAAGACACACTGCAGGATGCATTGTTCAAGAATAATCCGCTTGTCATTCAGGCGCCGTATATTCGTGCCTATGCCGGAATACCGCTGATTAATGACCAAGGCTATGCCATCGGCACTTTTTGCGTGATGGACCATGTACCTCGCCACTTTAGCGAGGCCGAACTCACTTTGTTGACCATCCTGGCGAACCAGGCCATGAAGCTGATGGAGTTGCGCAGAGAGATCATTCAGCGTACGGAACTGAGCAAGCAGTTACAAGTATTTTATGAACAGCAAGCCAAAAGTCAGGAGCTGTGGAAACAAGCCATGGATGCCGTCGGCGATGGGGTGTGGGATTATGACCTCATCACTGGGCATTACTTTTTTGGCCCCAACTGGCGAAAAATGCTGGGCTACCAAAGTGAGCCGCTGCTCCCGCAACTAGAGACACTACGTGCGTTGATTCACGAAGAAGATCAGGAACGCTTCACAAACTCTCTCAATGCCTACCTCTATGGCCAACAGCCTGAGTACAAAATCGAATATCGGATTCGCTGCAAAAATGGCGATTACAAATGGGTACTCTCTCGCGGCATGGTGGTGGAACGCACCGCCGAAGACACCCCCAAGCGCATGATAGGCACGCATACCGATATCTCGCAATCTAAACTGCTTGAGCAATCCATCTGGCAGCAGGCACATACCGATAACCTGACTGGCCTGCCCAACCGCCGACTGTTTCTGGATCGCTTACAGCAGGCCATTTACAGCAGTCAGCGTGAACAGAAAAAATTTGCGCTGTTTTTTATGGATCTGGATGGCTTCAAGGCAGTGAATGACCTCCATGGCCACCTGGCAGGCGACCAGCTACTGATTGAGATTGCCAGTCGCATCCAGAAAATGTCGCGACAAGCGGACACCTTCGCCCGTTTCGCCGGGGATGAGTTCGCTATTCTAGCGATCAATATCAGCAATAGCGAAGACATGCTGTTGCACGCCAACAAAATCCTGCAAGTGGTGAAAGATCCCATCCCGCTCAATGGCTATGCTGCGTCTGTCTCCATCAGTATCGGTATCGCCATCTTCCCCGACCATGGTTGCACAGTCGATACGTTGATTCGTCACGCAGATCAGGCCATGTACGAAGCCAAGGAGTCCGGCAAAAATACCTGCGTTGTGTACCATCCGCACCGTCAATAGCCCCGCTCAGTTGTTTTAAAGATACACTCCGTTACAAAACCAAGCCCGCTCATCGGGAGGGTTTTGCAAGCCCTTCTGTCAGAATTGTTATGTACATAACGTTTTCTGGAGGGCTTATGCTACCGTTCACATCCACACTCAAAAAGATGATTTACCTTAGCCTGGGCGTCTGCTGCGCCCTCGCTAGCCAACTTGCATACGCACATCCGCCTGGCCGCGGCTGGCATGGCGGCGTTGGTCTGTATTTTGGCGCCCCTTACCAGTTTTTTCCTTATGCCTACGCACCCTACGCCTACCCTTACCCGTATGTGTACAGCCCACCGCCCGTGGTGATTACCCAGCCGCAGTCACAGGTGTATATCGAGCAGGACAGTAACAATGCCACAAATGCAGCCCCAGGCAACAGCACAGCGCCTGCCACCAGCGCCAGCAACAATAATGCCTACTGGTATTACTGCGAGGCTGCTAACGGCTATTACCCCTATGTTAAAGAGTGTCCCGCCGGCTGGAAACAAGTCACACCGACGCCGCCAACAAACACACCAGCCAAATAGGAGACTGTCATGCATCTCAATAGGCACATGACCTTGCTACTTATGCTGAGCCTGACTGCCTGCGCGACTAACCCCACAGGCCCCAGCAGCATGGCCCTGCCAGGCACCGGCAAAGACTTCAATGCCTTCAGGGCAGATGACCTGTCTTGCCGGGATTTTGCGCTGACGCAAATTGGCGGCAAGACTGTTAACCAACAATATAACGCCAGTCTCGCTACCACGACCGCTGTTGGTACTGCCATAGGGGCAGCCATAGGCGCTGCAACTGGTGGCGGCGAAGGCGCAGCCATTGGTGCCGGCATGGGTGCGCTGTCTGGTGGAGCCATCGGCGCCAATACAGCGACCGTCAGTGGCATGAACGCCCAAGACAAATACGACAATGCCTACTATCAATGCATGTATGCAGCTGGACATAAAATCCCGGTACCTGCCAGCATGGCAAGGACTTATTCACAAGGCAGCCAGCGCGCCTCATCAGCAAGTGTTCCAAGCTATTATCCACCGCCCCCACCTCCTCCTCCGGGTTATCAACGTTAGTCCAGCCATCAGGCAGTGGCGTGCTGCCTGATGCGCCTCATTCCCTTGCCAGACCGAGCACGAGAGGGGCAGGCCGAAAGCGCCTTTGTATTAGCACTGAAAACAGTGCTAATACAAGTAACCAGTATCGCAAACTTAGTCCGGCAATCCTGGTCGTAGAAACATGCGAATCATCAAAAAAACTTTAATCCTCACCCTCGCTCTTTCACTCATGAGTTGTAGCCTGGTCAAGACCGCTTACAACAACGCACCTGCACTCATCGCATGGCGGCTGGATGATTATTTTGATTTTAGTGCAGCGCAAAAAGCCAAACTCAAACCCGCCCTGCGGGACTTGCATGCCTGGCATCGTAAAAATGAGCTACCGCGGTATGTGTCTTTGCTGGATGAAATACATGATGACCTTAGCCATGATGTGAGCGCACAAACGGCCTGCCAGCGCATTGAATCCATCAAATCAAATGTGCAGATACTTCAAACAAAAATCATCCCTATCATCGTCGAAGTCGCCGACACGCTGAGTGAAAAACAACTACAGCATTTCGAGAAAAAGCTGGAAAAACGCAACCAGGAATGGAAAGAGGAATGGTGGCAAGAAACGATAGAGGAACAACGAGAGGTGAGGTTAGAGAAATCCACGGATTTTGCTGAAGAAGTCTATGGCGATTTGAACGAAAAACAAATAACCCTATTAAAACAAGCCATTGCCAAGAGTGACATTGATCCGGCTATCCTCTATGCCGAAATTTTGCGGCGCGACGAAGATGCGTTGACTATCCTCAAGGCATTAAGAAATCCCGCCTCGTCAAACGAAGAAAAATCGCAACTGGTCCGCGCAGGGTTTGAACGTATGCAAATCAGCCCGAATCCAGCTTACCAAACTCATATTGATAAAGTCACGCAGCAAACCTGTGAAACCATTGCGAGCCTTCATGCCAGTACAACCGCCAAACAACGCCATCATGCGCAGCAATGGGTGGATGATTACAAGACACAATTTACACAGTTGCAAATCCAATGATCTTGAAGCGATTGACCTGACACTTAAAAGTCATGTCGATGGGGTCAGGGTAAAAGTGAGATTTCTTTACTTTTTACTCCGACCCCAAGTATCACAACTGCTATTCCCATAAGAGATACCATCAATCACGGTGGGAATTCATCCTTGTGAGGCCTGACAACCATACTCCACACTTGGTGCTCCTGCACAATGTTTGTTCAACAACTTTATCTCCTCAAAGATATCTAACCTATTGCTTATCAGGCACAAATTGATACCTCAAACTGAACCATGCTGCTCTAGGTGCGCCTGGCGCTAAGAAATTGGTACTTAACCAATCATCGGAGTTGTGGTTATAGCCACCTGGACCAATTGCACCGTTAATACTTGGCGAGAATGGGTTTCTTCCTAATCGCCCCGCAGTGAAATACTCTTTGTCAAAAATATTATTAATCAGCAAAGTCGCCGACCACTCTTTAGAGATTTGATAACTTGTTTGGAAGTTAATAACACCATAACCATCTAATTTTCCTGGGTTTTCTGAAGTTTGACGGGATACAAAGTTACCCAAATTATTAACACGAGTTTGAGTTAAACCTTGTTGATGCTTGTTATTTTCATTTCCTCGCACAAAACTGCCCGAATGCATAACTGCACTGAACCCTGCCCTCCATTTGTCCGTGATTTCATAGCTAAAATTAAGGTTTAAATTATGCAGAGGAATACCTGGCATGCGATCACCAGGCTTAACAGTGATTGATTGAAAAGCCTCTCCGTTGAATGAAGCTAGCGCATTACCAAGATCCGTAGTGACTGCACTGCTATTGTTATCGGAGATCATGTCAAACTCACTTTGGAAAGTAGCATCTGTGAGAGAGTAGTTAACTCCTAACGTAAAACGGTCTAACTTACCTGAAATGCCAGCTTCAACTCCTCGACGGCGGGTTTTGCCTATAGTGTTAAAGAAACTATTGGCAGCACCAACGGTGACTAAATAAATATCATCTTTGAGATCCGTCTGATAAGCACCAATATTCCAATTAAAATTGTCACCTATCGTTCCACGTAAACCGATATCGTAAGTGGTAGCCTTAATTTGTGGCAGATATGGGTCACCTGACAAGGTTGTTGGTAAAGTACATGAGCGATTCTGTGCAAGACTATTGGGAATATCTATAACCTCGCCAGGCTCTGTAATACCATTTCCATTCAAATCAAAAGGCACTGTTTGACCACTAGGACGGCCATCATAAGCACAACCAAGTTCAACGACACTCGGTGTGCGTGTTCCTTTGGCTAAGTTGACATAAAAATTCAAATCTTCTTTGGCTTGCCAGCTCATGCCAAGAGATGGATTGAGGGAGTAATAACTGAATTTCTCGGTTTCAGCTGGTTTAAGTAACTGCCCACCATCGCCCACTCGATAGCCTGTTGATGGGCAATTGGCTTCACCTCCAACACACAGATTAAAGGTGTCTGGAGTTGAGACGTATGATCCCAGGCTGTAATAAGTAAAAGCTGTTCTGGTCGCAACAGTATTTTTTACCTTTGTCTGGTTGTATCTTGCTGCAGCAGTGATATGCAGTGTTTCAATAGGGCTCCATGTATCACTGGCATAAATGCTTTTAGTGATTGATGTACCGCTAAAATTATTATTAGAAATCGGTGAGTCCGCAGCTGTATACATATCCAGTATCTGGTCTGGTGCCAGATATGCCTTTCGATTTTCATCAAGTAAACCGAACCGTTGACTATTGCTGTATGCTGCGTAGGCTGAGTCTAAAGAAGCCCCTACCATTAGCTTGTGTTTATCTAAATTCCAATTAAATTGGATTGAACCACCATCTGTTTGTTGCTTGATATTATTGTTTGTAAGTACTGACGTGGGGATGCCATCAACAACACCTGTACCATTATGCCCAGCGCCATCGGGGTTTACTGGCAACCCATTCGCATCCCTGATAGTAAGGTCTGCTGATGCCCCTTGACATACATCGCGATTAATTGGGGCGATCGGGATGACTACATGCTTAACGCCATTTCTATCGTAAAAATAGTTAACCGACGTTTCAATCCCTACCGTCGGATCAAAGTCTGACGATGCGGACCTGTAAAAATCCCACAAAGAATCTAAAGCCACATATGAGCTATTGCCATTTGAGTAATTCGTCACATCCCCATTACTCATAGGTACAGGAATATTGTTATATTGATATAAAGCTTGGTTTTGTGGGTTACTCCAATAAACAAATGATTCACGAGCCGCTTTTGCAAACTCTGCAGACAGCTCCCCATTTTTTGCTGAGGCTAAAGCCGTTTGGTAATCATATGTTGGGTCTACACCGTTTCTATTAATGTACTCTTGAATTAATGGATTTGAAGTTCCATCGAACTCATTACTCAAAGCAAACACATAATAGTCTGGAACACCATATTGGTTCGTACTAACGAATTGACAACTTATCTGCTCACCAGGATTGAGATTTCTTTTCAACTCTTGCGTGCTTGGAAAGCCATCCATATAAGCATCAGCACCCAACGCACGCCGATTACTATCTCGTCGATAAACCTGACCTGTAACAGTAAACGTATCATTAACAAAGTAGCTGCCTGATAACTGAAACTGCTGAAGTTTATTTTTGGTTGTATCCTCACCTGTAAATACGCTATTACGATCTTGCTCGTACATTTGCGACGGCACCAAGCCATTACCCACCAAATCAGTTTTAACCAGAAGCGTACTTAAATTTAAATCCAGCTTGTCACCACGGTAACTGGCTTTACCAAAAAACTGATTCACCTTACTAGGTGAATTTGTGCGCCAGCCATCTTCTAAAAAGAAATTTCCCGCACCGAACAGCCCGATTGTTCCGTTGTTCCATCCTGCTTCGGCTTGCAGATATTTACGCCCAAAAGATCCAGTGAGCACCTGAGCATCAACCCCGGCATTCTCAAAACCGTCTTTGGTTTTCATCGACAGCGCTCCACCTAATGTGTTGCGCCCGAAAATAGGGTTGGAACCTGGGAAGACATCAATGCCCGACAATGCATTCATGGGAATCATGTCCCAGTTCACGACATCACCAAACGGCTCATTGACTCTGATGCCATCAAAGAAGACACTCAACCCTTGTGGCGTACCAATCTGAGGGCCCGCAGTAAATCCTCGATAGGTTAAATCCATCTGAAATGGGTTACCTTGGTAGTCGTTGACATTCACAGACTGCAACTTGCGATTCATTAAATCTGTAATGCTTAATGAATGACTTTCTTTAATTTCCTGAGCAGAAATGCTTTGTACATTGCCGGGAATTTCTTCTTTGGTTAGCCCAAGCCCAGGCAATGGCCCAACTTCATAAAACCGTTTTGCACGGACCTCTACCTTATCAAGTTGAATGTCTTTAGCCTCCGCTTTAACCGCGCGTTGTATCACAATACTTTCGCCATTGATTTTGCCTTGCAAGCCGCTGCCATCCAGCAGGCGTTTGATGGCTTCTTTGCGCGTCATGCGGCCTTTGACTGCTGGGGCTTTTTTGTCGACGATGAGGGCGCTATCTACCGTGAGCGATAGGTTGGACTGTATAGCGAACTGCCGTAACGATGCCGCGAGCGGTTGTGCGGGCAAGTCGAGGTTGAGCGGCAAGGCAAAACTTTCATCTTGCTCGGCGGGCAGTTGGGTGTTGAGTTCTGCGCGGCTGGCAAAGGGTAACGCGGCCGCGATGAGCGCGGCGATAATGGCGGGTGTGATTTTATGATTTTGCATAGTGCATCCGTCAGTTACAGAGGTTGATAGAGAGGTAACTGACGAGCAGGCAAAATGCCTGATATGCGGGATTAAAAATACTTGTAAAGATTATTTAGGGGCGATGACCAGGGCATCCTCTTTGGGTTTGACGGTGACGGGCACCGATTGCGGCAAGGTGCTGATAAAACGCTCCAGGTCACTGATTTTGAGCACGGCATTCACTTTGGGCGTCTCTGCTGCAAAGGCCGCATGCACGGGCGGGTTGCGGTAGCGTGATAGCGTATCGGCCACTTCAAACATATCGGCACGGTCAAACACGATACGGCCACTGATAAAGCTGAAGCTGTCTGCCGCCTGGCGATTGACTTTGTGCGGCGTGCTGTTTGGCTCGATCTCGGCCACTTCACCGTTGTGCAAAATCAAGGTGGGGGCGCTGCCATCACTACGCCCGACTTGCACGCGGCCATGGTCGACACTGATGCGCACTTTTTTGCTGAGCTGGTTGACGGCAAAGCGTGTGCCTAATACGGTGACTTTAGCTTGCGGTGTTTCGACCACGAATGGACGTTGAGCGTCTTTGGTCACCTCGAAGATGGCTTCACCACGGCTGAGTTTGATCAGGCGCTGATGGCGATAGTAGACAATTTCCATGGTCGTGTTGGCATTCGCGGTGATCACCGAGCCGTCCGCCAGGGTTTGTTTGGAGAGCTGTGCCACACTGGTGGTGTGCACCTGCGTTGACAAAGGCAGTGCCTGCCACTGCACATACTGGCTGCGACCGAAAAAGCCCAAGCCTACGCATAGCAGCATGACTGCTAGGCCTGAACCCAGCTTGCTGAGTTTTTTGCGGCGCGCGCTTTGTTCAAAGTATTGCTTTTGCGACATGGCACTAGACAGCGCCTTGAGCCGCTCGGTCGAGCTGAAGTCTTCCATGGTGGATTCCACCATCTGGTAAGCGGCCTGATGCCTGCGGTCCGTCATCAACCACACTTCAAATGTCGTGCGCTCAGGCGCATCTGGGGCAGCCTCTCGCATGCGCATGTACCAGCGCACGGCAGCCTGCTTGATCGCCTCGTCGTGCTTGTGCATCACATTTCAACTAACATGAGCTCACGCGCACTGGTGAGGTCCAGAATCGCACGCATCACATGGCGCTCGACCATGTTTTTGCTGATGCCAAGATTGGCAGCAATTTCAGGTTGGGTATACCCTTCAACGCGATACATCCAAAACACCTGGCGGCAGCGCGGTGGCAACTGCTCAAGAATCTGCTGAATCATCTCCAGCCGTTGTTTGATGTCGTTGAGATGTTCCACCGACAAGGCTGGCGCATCCAGCCACTCGCGGTTGAGCCCCACCTCGGCTTCAAGCGAAATAAAACGCTGCTGGTGGTGATAGCTATCCACGATGAGGTTTTTGGCGATGCTACGCATGTAAGCATGCGGCTCTTGGTCTTTGTTGAGGCTGGTGGAGACGGTATAGCGGATAAATGCATCGTGCAGAATATCTTTAGCCACATGCGGGCAAGCCACCTTAAAGCGGATATAACCGAGCAAGTCGGTATACGCCCACTGCAGATTAATGCCACACCAATGCATTGTTTTTTCCATGCAAGGATTTCGCAAAATTTGTGCCATGCTATTTGAGCGGTAAAAATGGCCGATTTGGGCCTAATCTCACAAAATCGAGTGATTTCAGCCACCACTTTGGCTATAAACAACCAAACACTGGCTTATGCGCTACGTTTGTTTAATCGCATACCACCGATCAATAACAAGCCAAAAGCAAACAACCATGAGGCAGGTGGGGCGGGCACTGCAGCCACACTATCAGGTGTATAAATAACCCAATCGATGGTGAATGAAACATAGTCATCTTTAGAAATATAGCCTTTGAGTGTGCCCGTCTCACCATAAAGCACCTCATATGAGCCATCCGGTAAGTCTTTCAGGTCCTGCAAGTTGAAAGTACCTATGATGGGTAAAGGATCCGCGTACGGGTCAACGGGGACCGTGGGATCATATAAATTCAGACCAAAGTCAAAAGTCCCGGAGACGGTCGGATGCCCGCCACTTCTGGTGTAACGGCCAAACACGAGATACAAAGCGTTTTCGGGATCAGACACCAGCTTTAACGCCTCATAGTTAAGCGAGAGTGTGTTTCCTGCATTGCTAAAACTCGTGGCATCTACGTAGTAATCCGCAGCCATCATGTTATTCATCGCCAAATAACCAGCATAACTTTGCTGGTAGGTTTCAACCTTTGCCTGTGCTTGCAGACTCCCAAGCAATGTACACAGCAATAATCCCTGTTTCATGATTTTTATCATTTTGAATCCTTATTTGATTATTGTTTTAGCCCGCTTAAAACACAGCGTGACTAGGCCGAGAGAAAACAACCAGGCCATCTGCGGCTCTGGCACTGGGATGAAAATGTCAGGGGTTCGGATCTGCCAGTGAATGCTTAAAGTCACATCGCCTTGGTCTGTGATGTTTCCTCCACCTTTACCATATGCCCCGGCGTCTCCCAATGCCCATGCATATTTGTAAGCGCCCGTATTGGGTAATGCTGAATCCCGGTCCTGATCAAAAAACCCCGATAGCGATACCCCCTTATCACTCGAGGATAAATAAAAAAAGAAATTGCCAGAAAACGCACCCAGCGCATCTGTCCTGGTAAACGTCCCACTACCAATAGAACTGAAAGGGTCGTCTGACACCACCTGATAGTACAAGGTCAATGTCGCATCCTTGCTCAACAGCGTAGTCACCTCGTCATAAAAACCAAACTCCGAGCTTTTAACCGAAGGCAAAGTCCCCTTAAAAACCTCTTCAAATGTTTGTAGCTTGGCTTGGGCATGCGGGCTGATCAATAGCACCATCACCAGCAACATTGTTTTAATTGTGTTTGATATCACTATGCTTCTCCCAAAGCTTATGTTTATTTCATTAAACGGTCACCAGCGCTACCATGATTGATCACCATTGATTCCTCTCAATATTCACTTAAAAAAAGACCCTGTACCCACCGGAGGAAAGTGGCAGGCACAGGGGTTGGAGAGCAGACATACCTGTTAGCGAAAGTGAGGGATAAACTTTCTGAGCATGCCTGACTTCATGAAACCGCGCGTTATTCCAGCTTGAAAGAGACCGGTATTGTTATTTTGAAGCTCTTCTTTTTCAGGCTGTCTTTGACACCGAGTTGCGCAATGGCCTTTTTCACCATGCGCATGGCTTCTTCATCGAGGGGGACATGTTTACTGCTATCAGCAACCGTCACATTGACCAACTCACCGCGCACAAACTGCGCGACCACAGTGGCCTCGCCTTCGAGGTGACGGCGGATGGCAATGGCCGGATATTGTTTGCTTTTATTCACCAGTGAGCGCAGTTGTTCGCCATAATCCCCCCAAGCATCACTATCACTCGCACTGAGCTCATCAGACTCGGTTGATGCAGCAGCGGTGGTGACAGCGGCAGCGCTGGGCTTGGCATCTTTAGCGGTGTTTTCAGCGCTTGAGTTTGTCGCATGCGGCGCACTGTCGGCCGTATTGCTGGGCGCAGGCGGCGCCGGGCTTGGCTCAACCTTGGCGGGCGGCTGTACAGGCTGCTCTTGCACGCGGTAATCTGCGTCATGGCTATTAGGCGCTGCCAATACCGGCTTTGGCGTCTCTACAGGCGTCACATGCTTTACCATCGGCTTGGGTTCAGCCTTGGGTGGCTCAGCAGGCTTGGGCGTCTCCACGGGTGGTGACTCCTGTTGCACAGCTGGGGCTGGCGCTTTGGTCGAAAAAAACTCAATTTCCATGCGCTCGGGGATGGTAGGCAACTGAATCTTGCTCAATGTTGGATACAGCAACACCACGACCAGATGCAACCCCAGCGACAGCACAACGGCCCGCCAAAGCAGTGAGTCATGCTGAGCTTGAGGATAAATCAGGGTGGTCATGGCGCGTTACTTTCGTGACTCAGGCGACATCACAAAACTGAACTTGCTGATACCCGCGTGCTGAATCGCGGCCAGCACTTTGGCCACCACGCCATACTGCGCAGGCTCATCGGCATAAATCTCCACCGCCGGGTCATGCTTCTGCTTGAGCACGCCAAGCTCTTTGGTCAAGGTGTCTAGCGGCATGTTTTGCTGGTCCAGAAACACCTCCCCGGCATCGGTCACGCTAATGTGGGCGGTTTTAGGCACAGTCACCGCCACCTCGGCACTGGCCTGTGGCAATTTGACCTTCACCGCGTTCATCAGCAATGGCGCCGTCACAATAAACACCGTCAGCAACACCAGCATCACATCGACCAGCGGCGTCACATTGATTTCGCTGACCAAATCTTCGCTCTCACCATCACTAAACATCGCCATGGCATCACCCCTCTACGCCAGATTGTGTCAGCAAGGACTGAAAACGGCTCGCCACTTGCTCCATATCGGCCCTGTGCACTTTTTGCTTGCGCATAAAATAGTTGTAGGCCAACACCGCAGGCACCGCCGTAGCAATGCCAATCGCCGTCGCAATCAACGCCTCACCAATCGGCCCGGCCACCACATCCAACCCGGCAGAGCCCGTCGCTGTGATCGTCTTGAGCGCATTCATAATGCCCCACACCGTGCCAAACAAGCCGATAAACGGGGCAGTAGAGCCTATGCTAGCCAACACCGCCACGCCGCCATCCATGCGCTTTTGCTCCAGATAAGCCTGTTGCTTGAGCGAGAGCAAAATCACCTCTTGGCGCTCATTGCGGCGCAGCACCGAGTTCGCCATCACCTCATTCATCGCCCGCATCCCCGCATCACACAACCGAGCAAAGCTGCTGTTACTGTGCGAAATAATGCGCGGCAACTCATAAATGGTTTTCACCTGCTGCCACTCAGACAAAAAGCTGTTGGACTCACTGCGCAACTTGAACCACACCCAGCTTTTGACGATGATGATGGACCACACCAGCACCGAGAGCGCACCCAGCAAATACAACACGAGATCAACAATATCAGGCACCAAATCCACAGCTCGCTCCAAAAATAGACTTATCAATAAAAACTGCTCAAATGCAAATTACCGGATCAAGGCCAAGCGCAACCAAAAATTACTACCGCAAAAACCAATCGGGAAAATTCCATACACACAGCGGGAATTTTTCACATTTACACCCTCTTACTTGTTTAATCGCTGGCGACGCAAAAAGCCTGACGTCGTTAACATAACTTTACCTAAAGGCCATTAAATCTATTAAATTGAGGGGTTAATCGGGGGAGAAATGCCAGTTGAGACTAAACCACACTCCGCGTGGCGCACCTGGTGCTAAGAAGTTGGTACTTAACCAATCGCCTGAGTTGTGGTTATATCCATCTGGACCTTTTGCCCCATAAATGGATGGCGAAAAAGGATTTCTGCCCAAGCGACCAGCTGAAAAATATTCCTTATCAAACAGATTGTTAACAATCAGCGACGCTGTCCATTCCTTGTTAATTTTGTAGCTGGTGAAAAAATTGAAAGTGGCATAACCGGAGATTTTTCCTGGGTTAGAGGCGGGTTGACGTTTGATCTGTTGATAAGCACCTGTAGGGTCACCATTTGCATCATAAGTAGGTACGGACACCTCAATCGCCTGCCCTTTCTGATGCTCATTATTTTCATTACCTCGCAGAAACGACCCCGAATGAGCAACAGCGTTAAGACCAATCTGCCAATCCGATGTGAGTTCGTAACTCAATGTTGCATTCATGTTGTGCAGGGGAATACCAGGCATACGAGAACCAGGCTTAACCCGAATACGTCCTACATCATCCTCCGGGTCGTTGTAAATGCATGTGCCAGCACTGTTACAATATTGGCCATTAACGGACCTCACCGCACTACTGTTGTCATCCGCCGCCATATCGAACGTACTTTGGAATGTGGCATCCGTCAGAGCATAGTTGAGTCTGAACGTTGTTTTTCCAAAGTCAGCATTAATCCCAGCTTCAATTCCTTGTCGGCGAGTTTGTCCTATCGTGTCAAAAAAGTTCCGGTTTCCAGGATAGGTGACCATGTAAATATCGTCTTTAAGATCAGTGCGATAGAACCCCAGATTCCAATCAATGTTTTTTGCACCTAAAACAGCGGCGAAGCTTCCCCTCATGCCAATGTCATAGGTTGTTGCTTTAATCTGCGGGAGATGAGGGTCACCAGAGAGCGTAGTGGGTAGAGAGCAAGAACGATTTTCAGCGATGCTTTTTTCTATTAACTTTCTCGTACCATTTGGTAAAGGACCATAATCAATAAGAGTATGATCAAAGGCACAACCCAACTCAATCACACTTGGAGTTCTTGTGCCTTGGGCCACATTGCCAAAAAAGTTCAAATCGTCTCTAGCCTGCCAACTGGCCCCTAATGATGGGTTTAAAGAATAATAGCTATGCTTTTCACTCTCAGGCGGTGATAAAACCCCAGCTAAATCCGGTATTTTGTATCCTGTTTGTGGGCGCACCCCATTGTTGGCGACAGCATAAGTATCAGGGGTCGCGTAGAAGTTAGAAATATCGTTAAACTGGTCACCCAACCGTCTAGATGCAAGTGTGATGCTAGTATGAGTTTCGTTATAGCGCACAGCACCACTTAAGTGCAGCGTATCGATAGGGCTCCATGTTTCGCTGGCATATATGCTTTTAGTAGTGCTTGTACCACTAAAATCGTTATTGCTTACACCTAATATTTTTGCAGCATACTCATCTCGAATTTGGTCGGGTGCTAAGTACGCTTTGCGCGTTGAATCAAGCATGCCTAATTTTTGCTGATTAGCATACTCGGCATCAGAACTATCAATTGAAGCGCCAATCATGAACTTGTGCTGAGGAAGATTCCAGTTGAACTGTATAGACCCGCCATCTGTAAGCTGCGTAATCTTGCCATCATTAAAAACTGCTGTTGGAGTTCCTTCCACAACTCCAGACCCTTGACCATTGTTCTGATACAACCCGTCCACAGTAATGATTTGGCCGGTGACAGGGTCTTTTTCAGCCAAAATTGCGCGATTACTACTTCCTGCAGCATTACTGAGCTGAGTTTTACTGCAGTTCTCAGCATTATCTGGCTTCAAAAAAACAACAGCATGCTTTGTATAGTTACCATCAGTATCGACTATCAAATCTCCGTTACTATCTACATCATAGTAATAAGCAACAAAAGTATTCGGATTAATGTCTGAATTATTATTGGGAGTCCCCCCTGTCTGATAGGCACCAAGCTCAGCAAACTCGGAGTTAAAGTTAACTCCGTTAAATAGAAACAAAGGCTCTCCATTGGGTGCGGTTTTAGTCGATACGATATCTCCGCTAGCTTTCCCGGCTAATGAATAGTTTGATACATCGAAATTTTGCCAAAATTTAAAGTTATTAAGTGCTGCTTTTGCGAAATAATCAGGCAACTCAATATTGTATGATTTGCTTACCGGATCAGGGGTTATTGGATTAGGGTTCCCGGTAAAAGGGTCAACAGTGTAACCATTGAGCAAGTTATAATTTGGGGCACCCGCCCCAGCTTTATTAAAGTAATAATCATTCAAGAAATCATTAGTAAAAAATCCTGCCGAATCCATTGCAGCGTTAGGAATATTCAAAACAAAATAATTAGGCAATCCATACTTATTCGGTGCTCCAAACACAGTAACGCCGTTTGCATCTTTGTAAGCCGAATTCTGATAAACGCACGTGTACTCTTCGCCTGCTTTCAGGTTTCTATTTTTAACTTTGCTTCCAAACTGCGTATAAGCATCAGCGCCTCTATGAATACGCTCGCTATCCCGGCGATACAACTGACCTGTTACGGTAAAGCTATCATTTACGAAGTAACTGCCAGACAATTGAAATTGCTGTAATTTATTTCTGGTTGTATCCTCTGCCGTATAAGAACCATTACGATCTTGGGCATACATTTCACTAGGATACAACCCATTACCCACAAGCTTTGTTTGAACGAGAAGTGTACTAAAATTTAGATCAAGCTTATCTCCCCTATAGCTCGCTTTGGTAAACAACTGATTCACTCTACTTGGAGAGTTTTCTCTCCAACCATCCTCCAAAAAGAAATTACCAGCAGCAAACAAACCGACAGTTCCGTTATTCCAGCCTCCTTCAAGTTGAAGCTGTTTACGACCAAAAGAGCCTGAGAGCACTTGCGTATCTACACCTGCATTGTTAAAGCCATCCTTAGTTTTCATGGAGAAGGCCCCGCCTAAGGTATTTAAACCAAAAATAGGGTTTGACCCAGGAAACACATCTACGCTCGCCAAGGCGTTCATAGGAATCATGTCCCAGTTCACCACATCTCCGAATGGCTCATTGACGCGAATACCGTCAATAAAAACACTCAAACCTTGCGGGGTGCCAATCTGTGGGCCAGCGGTGAACCCACGATAAGTCACATCCATCTGGAATGGATTGCCTTGGTAATCGTTGACATTTACTGATTGAAGCTTCCTGTTCATTAAGTCAGTAATGCTCAGAGCGTGTGATTCTTTGATTTCCTTAGCAGAAATACTTTGTACGTTACCGGGGATTTCCTCTTTCATCAGACCAAGTCCTGGCAATGGCCCAACTTCGTAAAAGCGTTTAGCCCGAACCTCAATGCCTTCCAGCTTGAGTGCTTTATCTTCTTTTTCTGGTGCGCCGGGGATGGGTTTGGCTTTTGGTGCAGCGCGGCGGAGTTGGTAGCGGCCGGATTTGTCTTGCACGACTTCTAGGCCGCTGTCTTTGAGCAAAGCCTCAAAGCCTTCTTGCACGCCGTATTGGCCTTTGAGCGCTGGGCTGCGTTTGCCTTGGGTGAGGATGGGGTCAAAGCCGAGCAGGATGCCGGATTCGGCGGCATAGTCGGGCAAGGTGTCGCTTAAGTCCCCGGCCGGGATTTGATAGTTCTTTTTAGGCAGGCTCACATTGAGTGTTTCTGCCTGTGCCTGCCAGGCAGAGAGCGCCAGGCTCAGCCCTAGCGCGAGCCAATGGGGTGTTGTGTATCCTGATGCGGTTTTATTTTTCATGTGGGTAAGCACTTTCTGCATACGCATAATCTGTGTGATTACTGCTATGCCGAACGAGAAATAAAAACCGGAAGATAAAATTGCGTTTTTTTAAAAAACCTGCAAAGACCGCATGCGCGAACACGTTGTGAAGCGCTCCTCCACGACGGCATTGCGGGCTAGGCAGGACTGAGGGTGGTCCAGAAGCGTGTGAAGCGCTCGACTTTGACGGGCAGGGTTTGCTCCAGGGTTTGCAAAATGGCGGGGATATCGTTGAGCGGGAACGAACCGGAGATTTGCAAATCGGCCACGGCCGGGTCGCAGCGCAAGACGCCGGACTGGTAGCGTGAGAGTTCGGCGGCAAAGTCTTGCAGTCGCATGGCGTAGACGACGATGAGGCCGTTGACCCAAGCCATTTCGGTGGCTTTGAGTTTGGTTTTGTCATAGACCTGATTGGCGGAGAAGACCACAGACTCACGGGCGTTGACGCGCACCGGGGATTGTTTGCGGCCAAGCGCACGCACATCGACCATGCCGTCAAAGACACTCACTTTGGTGTAGTCGCGTTGCTGCTGTTGCCACTGGCGCACGCTAAAGCGTGTGCCCAGCGCAGTAGCCATGCCTTGCTTGGTCACCACGCTGAATGGGCGGTAAATGCGCAGGTTTTCGTGGGCGGTTTCAACCAGGATTTCGCCTCGTACCAGCTCAACAATCCGGTCAGTATTGCTATAGACCACGTTAATGGCAGAGTGGGTGTTGAGGTGCACCAGCGTGCCATCTTCGAGCGTTAACTGGCGGCGTTCGCCGACCTCAGTGCTGATATCGGCCAGCATGCCGCGCCAGGGTTGTTCGCGGTAGGCATAATAGCCACTACCGCTGACCATGAGCAGCAGAATGAGTTGCTTGAGCAGGCGTCTGCGCTCAGCCGAAGGCGGAGCCTGCAGCGTGGCGAGTGCCAGCGCACCGGGGACTTTGCCAAAGTAAAGCTGCACGCGTTCAATTTGTTGCCAGGCACGGCTGTGTTCTTCATCGGCTTCCAGCCAGGTTTGCCAGGCACGTTTGGCTTTTTCATCCATCTCGCCTGAGAGCCAACGCGCATACCAGTCGCTGGCTTGCTGCATAGCCGGGGTGACTTGTTGTGCGAGTTCAGGCCGCATGCGGAGGCTCTTGCAACAGCGTCATGCATTGCAGCATGGCGGTAGAAACATAACTGCCAACGGTGCGCACGGAGACGCCCAGACGCTCGGAAATTTGCGGGTAGCTGGCACCTTCAAGCTGAGCCAGCAAAAACGCGGTGCGGGTTTTGTGCGGCAAGCCATCAAGCATGATATCGAGCCGTACCAGCAGCTCGAGCATGATGGCGCGCGTTTCTGGCGAGCCGACTTCAGCCGGGGCCATGTAGGCCAGCGCTTCGAGGTAGGCGCGCTCAAGATCCCGGCGGCGCACATGGTCTACCATCAGTCCATGCGCAACCCGGCTCAGATAGGCACGCGGCTCGTTTAATACCGGCAGCTCATGCTTGAGCAAGAGATTGACAAAGGTGTCTTGCGTGAGGTCTGCCGCCCAGTTGGGGCAACCCAGACGCTTTTGTATCCAGGCGCGCAACCAGGCATGGTGCTCAAGGTAGAGCCCTCGAATCAAGCCTTGCGGGTTGGATAACTGACTGGACATGGCAACTCTCTTATCGGTGTTTAGGTCTATGAGTGGCAATATTAATGCCAGCCAGCTAACAAATTGAATTGATTGGTTTTTTCAATAATTCCCGGTTGTAAAACTGGCTGCATGCAACCAACTAAAATCGTTTACAACCACCAGTTAAATCAACTTCAGTGCTAAAAGCTTAAAGCGCATTACGGCCACTGATGGGTTGTGGTACATACACAAAATACCATTCGCCATAAGTACGTTTGTCATTGAGATACTGTAACGTACCGCGATAACCCTTGGTTTTAAAGGCTTCTTTATAGGAAAGGCTATAGACCCCCATAATGCCGCCACTAGGAGCTGTTAGCACACCCCACCCTTCTGCTTGGGTGATTGGGTCTAAGTAGAGTTTGCGCAAATGCCGGCGTGGCGTTGGAAAACGCTCATCGTTATACAACGCCTCAAGTGTAGGAGGAAAGGTTTTAACTACACCCGGCGTCTGGTTGTAATAACGGCCGATGGCATCGCGGTAGGCCAGGCCGACTTTGATCAACTCCTGCTCACGCTCGCGCAACACTTGCGTCTGCCAGCGCGTGGCAGCCTCCGACAAGATCAGGCCGCTCAGCATGATCAGCATAAACATGCCGATCAGGATAAAGCCCTGCGCTCGCCTACCACAAGGCATACGGGGTCCCATCCTCTGCCAGCAGTGCCGAGCCGCTATGCACATCAAACACACTGCCCTGCTCGTCGATATTGGGCGGCAAGGTGATGACCCAAGTATCGGCACGCTCGGTGATCGGGTCGGGTGGCACAGACTTGAGGTATTGGCGCTCGACCAACTCGTCCAGCGTTTCCGGGTAACGGTTTTTGTCGTTATAAAACTTGTCGATGGCGTCACGCATGGTGACCAGGTCATGACGCAAAGTGGTCTCTTTGGCGCGCTGCAACATGTGCATAAAGCGTGGCGACACGATGGTCAGCAACATGGCCAGAATCGCCAACACCACCAACATCTCGATCAAGGTAAATCCACGTTTCATTGTCTACCACTCGCTGTAAGGTTGCTGGTTGATGCCAATGGCTGTTGAGCGCGACGAAACGTCGTAGACATCCTTGGCCATCTCGTCGATGGCACCATCATAGGCACGGATACGCCAGGTATCGGCATTGCTGAGCTGTTGGTCAGTGGCAAACGGGTCGCGCGGGATGCGGCGTAAAAAAAACATTTTCTTTTTTTTTGCATCTTTGGCATTTTCAACCCCGGCCACCAAAATCGTCAGGTTGGGGGGATATCCACTCTCTTCTGCCGTTTTTTTGATCAGTCCTTGATCCACAGCATCTTTATAGGCATCTAACGCATCACGGATTTGCCATAAAGCGCGTTTAAGCTCACGCTCTTTTTCACGCTTGCCGTTGAGTTGTAATACCGGACTGGCAGAGGTGGCCAACAATGCGAGTAACACCAGCGCCACCATCATCTCAATCAATGTAAAGCCAGCGAATGCTTTTGTAGATACCCTCACAATTACTGCCCTTGAATAATCATCGTATTCGTATTGGCTGATGGGTTTGGTGGGGCAGAATTAATTAATTGATCCGCAAAATTTGCATCGACTTTGGAGCGGTCATTTTGTATGGATGTTGGGGCGGCACTAGGCGACGGCGCTCCCACATCGGCAGATTGCACCGTACGTGCGCCGCCTGCCCCTAACGGATTCGCCATTGCCGCCACCCCCGATGGAATCAGGCTGTACACCGCATTGGCCGGGCTCAGGTTATGCATGATGCGCGGCGTGATGAGCAGCACAATTTCGTTTTTACGCTTGTCCTGGTTGTTGTTGCTGAACAGCCTGCCGATCAAGGGCAAATTGGCCAGGCCAGGCACTTTACGCTGGGTGCGCTGCTCGTCATCGCGGAACAGGCCCGCCAGGATTTGGGTTTCGTTATTGCGCAATTGCAGGGTGGTATTGGCGTTGCGGCTACCAATGGTGTAAGCCAGCACGCCGGAACTGGTGGTGACCTGGTCAGTAATATTGCTGACCTCCATGCCGACCTTGATGCTGACCTGATCCTGCATCTGGATCACGGGCTCCACATCGAGCTTAATGCCGACCTCGATATAATTCACATTCTGGCTGACAAAGCCTTGTGCACTGGCGACACTGGTCAGTACCGGGATCTTGTCACCGACATGAATCTTGGCACGGTCACGGTTTTTGACACGAATTTTGGGGCTGGCCAACAAATTGGTGTCGGTATCCTGATGCAACAAATTCAGCACCACGGCCGGATCGTTGATGGAAAACACGCCCAGCTTGCCGTTAAAGTTGCGCAGCTCGGTCAGCGTTAATTTGCCCGCCTGTGGCTGCGTACCACTCGTGCTGCCCGCAGCATTGCCCTGCACACCCACCCCAATCTGGCTGGGATACTGGATGCCCAGGTTTTCCAGGTTACGGCGGTTGATCTCCATCACTTCCACCTCCAGCATGACTTCCGGCTCATTGAGGTCTTGCGAGGCAATCAGTTTTTCGGCCACCTTGATGCGGTCCAGGGTGTCGCGGATCACCAGCGTATTGAGCTTTTCATCCATATACACATCGCTGGCGCGCAGCACGGTTTTCATCATATTGAGCGCGCGCTTGGCATCCATGTGCGTCAGGTAAAAACTGCGCACAAACAGCTCCTCATATTGTGCCGCGCGCGATTGCGGATAAATGAGCAAGGTATTGCTGTTGAGGATTTTTTTGCCAAGCTGGTGGCTGGTCAGGATCACCTCCAGCGCCTGTTCAATCGGTGTATCCCGCAGCAGCACATTGACGCGGATGCCATCACTGAGCTCCTGGTCAAACGAGAAATTCAAATCGCCGGCCTTACCCAGATATTCAAACGCCTGCTTGATCGGGGCGTTTTTAAGCTCCAGTGTCACCTTCTTTTTGAGCGATGACTGCAACGGCCGCACCACACTGCTGCGTTCGTTTTTCTTTTGTTCCAGCTGTTCAAATAACTGTCGCGCTTCCGGCTGCGCGGGTTGCTCGGCCAACACGGTGCGCAAGCCAAACTCTGCGCCGGCCCAATCCTCGGCCGCAATCGCGCTTTTAACCTGCATTAATTGCTGGTCGTGCTGGCGGGCTTGCGTGACTTTTTGCAAGCCATCACTGGCCGCGCGATTATTCGGTGCTGCTTGCAACACTTGTTCATAACCCGTCATGGCGGCATCGTATTGTTTGGCCTGCAACAAGTTATCGGCTTCCTGCAATTGCTTTTGCAGCTTTTTCTCCTGCAGCAAGCTGAGCCAGTTTTTATATTGCGGCTGGCGTGGGTTTGCCTCTACCAGTGGCTGCAACAGCCGGATCGCTTCGTCATCCTGGCCGCGCGCTGCGTAGAGCCGTGCTTGCTCCAAGGCCGCATCGCCATTTTTTTCAGCCGCTTGCCAGTGACTGCAACTGAGCAATAATAGCGGGCTGCCGAGTAGCCACATCCAACGCCAGCCTGTTTGTTTCATCTGTTTGCTCAAAGCATTCCCCCATTTTCCAGCATCATTTCAAAGCGCTCTCCGGCATGTTGCAGCACCAGCCTGTGCTGATCCAGCCGCGTGACCAGCCACCCCTCGGCAAACCGGTCACCTTCACGCACCACATATTGTTGTTGTCCATCACTTAAAAACACCTGCCAGCGGCCTTCTTGCAGCAGGCGGCCGGCATAGGTATACGGGTTGACCGGACCAGCCTCGACCAAGGCCTCAGCAGGTGCCGCTGGCGGCGGGAGTGCCGCAAACAGGTTGACTACCGGTTCATCCATGTTCGGCACATCCAGGTTCGCTTCCCCTAGCTTAGGTTCATCTAACTTTGGTTCATTTAGCGCCTGGATGTCCGTATTCAACGCAGGCGGCGTACCCGTGGCGGGGTGCGCGTCGGTCAGCGCGGCATTCAGTGCAGGCAGCGCCTGCGACAAAGGTTTGCGCTGCTTGGCCGCCCCGGCAGGCATGACAGTCGCAGCAACCGGCGTGGACGCGGTCTCGGTCTCAGACTGGCTCACCCACCAGCAGGCAACCAAGGTCATGGCAAGCGCGGCCACTAAGCCGATTTGCCGGTTCATGCTGGCCTCCGTTTGCGCGTATACAAGTTGAACTCAATATAGGCCTCCAGCCCGGCTTGCTGCACATCGGTGCGTTGCAGCTTGCATTGCGCCAGCGCCAGGCTGGGGTAGCGTTGCAAAACCAGCGCCAGAAAATGCCGCAGTTGCACATAGTCGCCGCTCAAAGGCAGCTTGATGCGCTGCACATATAAATCACTTTGCGCAGTCGCGCCGGATTGAAACTCGGCGCGCTCAAACACCATGCCCATGGCATCGGCCAGGGCCAGAATCTCGGCACTGACGCGGTCGGCGTCTTCTTCACTCGGCCATTGCGCCAACACTGGCATGGGCTGTGGTAAGGTCTGATTGGCTGAGGACGTGGACGGCCTGGCCGTTTGCGTCTGGGGGCTATGTCCAGCCGCTGGTGCGCGCAATCGCTGTTGCCAGTCTTGCTGCAGCCACCAGGCTTGTGCCAGCATGATCACCACTGCCAGCGTCAATGCCAGCAGGCCTAGCAACCAGGGTTGACGCCAGGGGCTGTGTTGCCAGGCAAACTGCAGGCGTGCCCACACGCGGCTCAGAGCCTCGCTACCATTGCGCCCAGAATTTAAAACTGCCATGCGGCCTCCAGTTGCAAGCTGGTCATGCGCTCGCCATTAACCTCGGTGCTTTCACTGCTATTGAGTTTGACGGCCGCCAGCGAGGCTTGCTGACGCAAACGCTCAACCAGGGCCCAGCCCTGCTGGCGTTTGTGTGCGAGCACCGTCATCCTGACCAGTTTGCGCTTGGCGTCGGGGGCGAGCTGCATCCAGTAAAGTTCCGCCTGTTGCGCGCGTTCCAGGTCATGCAGCAAAGGCAGCCACGGCGTGGCAATCTGCGCCTGCGCCTGCGTCAACTCGGCCTGCAAGGCCGGGCTGATAGGCGCAAGCTGCAGCACCGGGGCTGGGCGGCTGGCAGACTGCCTGGCCAGCCACTGCTGATGCAAGGCCTGATTTTGCTGGTTAAGGTGCTGATAAAGCGGTACCAGCACCAGCAATAGCAACAGCAAGATCAGGCCGAGCGCACAAGCGACCGGGCCAGGCAGCCGACCGGCGGCATGATTAAAGTCCAAAACTGGCATGGCGGCACGCATCAGGCCAGACTCCACATCGGCTGGCCCGCTGGCTCAGTCGTGGGTAAAACAATGACTTTAAACGGCGAGAAATCTTGTGGGCGCAGACCTGCGAGTGCGGTCTGGGCCAGATAAACCGGCAACTGCGCCCGCTCAGGGTGCAGGGCCTGCTCGCGCAACAACACCTGGCGCAAGGTATGCCGCCAATCGCTCTCAGGGGAATGGCGGTCTACGGGCAATGTGCGGATCTGCTGCCAGGCACCGTGTTGCAGGCAAGCCAGTGTCAGGCTGGTTGACTCACGGCAAACGATCCAGCCAGCCGCTTCACTGCCCTGCTTTCGCATCCACGCCAGGCTTTGGTTAGCCGAAAGTTGCCAGGCTGGCAGCAGTTGGCCGATAGGCAAGCCTGCCGCATCGAACTCGCGATGTAACTGTGTCAGCAAGTCCTCGGCAATCGCATTGACCAGGAACGGCTTGCCATAGCCCGGGCACTGGCTGCGTAGCTGCGATGGCTGCGTCTGAGACCCAAACGCCTGCTGCAACCCATGGGCAAAATAGGCTTGCTGATCCGCACGGCTACGGATCTGATCTTGCCAGGGCAAGGCCAGCCAGCGCACAAATTGATTAGAGAGCACGACCACCACATGCCAGCGTTGCCCGGCATAGGTTGATAACACCAGGCGCAAGGTCTCCCACAATGGCGCAGATGGGGATGCAGCATGGGCATCACTGTGATCATCCACCGTATGCACCGTGTGTTGCAGGCATTGCGCAGCGCCACCCAATCGTCCGCGCCGAGAGCACTCAAAGGCGACAATGCGGTCATGCGTGATCACTATGCGCAATTCTGGCGCAGTGTAGGCTTGCCACCAGCGGCGGCTGGCGGCGGCATGGCAATCGACGCCGGGCTCAGGCCAATGATGTAACACGGTTAATCTCCTGCAAGGTGGTTTCGCCCGCGGCCACCAGAGCCAGCCCGGATTCACGCATGGAACGGGTGCCGGTGGTGGCTGCCAGTGCTTTGATCTGGCTGATGGGGGCTTTGGATACGATGAGCTCGCGCATGCGGTCATCAAACAACAATAATTCAGCAATGCCCTTGCGGCCCTTGTAACCGCTGCCATGACACTGGCCACAGCCCTGGCCTTTTTTAAACTGGTAATGGCTGGCGGTCGCCGGTGTGAGGCCAGATTTAGTCAGCAAGGCGGCATCAGGATGGTCGTCCACCTTGCAATACGGGCAAATCACGCGGATCAGGCGCTGCGCCAGAATCACATTGACCGCCGAGACAAAGCTGTAGGCATCGACCCCCATATTGGTAAAACGGCCAATGACATCAAACACATTATTGGCATGCACCGTGGTCAGTACCAAATGCCCGGTCAGCGCCGATTGCACGGCAATTTGGGCGGTTTCGCCATCGCGGATTTCGCCCACCATGATTTTGTCCGGGTCATGCCGCAAAATGGAGCGCAAGCCACGGGCAAAGGTCAGGCCTTTTTTCTCATTGACCGGAATTTGCAAGACACCGGGCAGCTGGTATTCCACCGGGTCTTCAATGGTGATGATCTTGTCCTGGCCCTGATTGATCTCGGAGATCATGCCATACAGGGTGGTGGTTTTACCGCTGCCGGTGGGGCCGGTCACTAGCAACATGCCATACGGCGCCTCGGCCTGGGCGCGGATTTGCGCCAGCAAGGCCGGGGCAAATCCAAGGACTTCCAGGCTGATGCCCTGCGCCTCGCTGAGAGCTTTGCGGTCTAGCACCCGCAACACCGCATCCTCGCCCAGCACACTGGGCATGATGGAGACACGCAGGTCGATGTCGCGGCCCAGCGCATGCACCTTGCAGCGTCCATCTTGCGGAATACGGCGCTCCGCAATATCGAGCTCGGACATGACCTTGATGCGCGAAATGGCCTGCTCGGCCTGCATCACGCCATTCAAACCGCCGACTTCGGTGAGCACGCCGTCAATGCGGTATTTGACACGCAAGCCTTGCAGCGTTGATTCGAGATGGATATCACTGGCCCCGGCCTTGAGCGCGTCGTACAAGGTAGAGCGTACAAAACGCACCACCGGGCTGCTGTCTTCGCTGATGGATTTGAGCGAGAGTTCTTCCACCGGCGCCTCTTCTTCATGGCTGGTGGCATCGCCCGCATGCACCTGATCCATCGCCCGCATTTGCGCCTCGTGAAACTGCAAACAGGCCGCAATATCATTGCGATGCGCCAGTGACCACTGCACCGGTTGCCGCACCAGATGCTGCAAGCGTACCTGCAAGGCCTCGTCAAACGGGTCGGCCATCAGCATGTGCAAAGACTGATCCTCCGCTTGCATCAGGATCACGTGCCAGGCATTGGCGTCATTGAGGCCCAAGGTGTCAAACATGGGCTGCATGGCATGCATGGCCAGCGCGGTCTTGACCGGATAGTGCAGCCAGCGGCCCAAGGCCTCGACAAAGGCATCGGCGGCCAAGCCACTCAGTGATTCCAGCACCTCGACCAGCGGCCGGCCGCTTTGCGCGGCCAATAGTCGTGCCTGCTGCAGCAAGTCGCCGGACAACACGGGGGCCTCGCCCAGGGGCTGCTCCAACATGGATAAATCCTGCATATTCATTTTAAGCTTGCATCCCGTCTACAACCTCTATCCTCTGACACGCCTACTAAACCGCACCTCTTTTTTGGGGGCTCATTATTCAATCGAAATTTTTCATTTATGGTGCTGATTATTCAATCGCGCCGGCCAACTCAAAAATCGGCATATACATCAACACCACCACCAGCCCAACAATGAGGCCGATGATGACCATCAGTGCCGGTTCCAGCAGCTTGCTCAACCACTCGACGCGGCGCGCGGTATCCTCGTCATAGAACACCCCAATCCGCCCCAGCATCTCGTCCAGCTGGCCGCTACGCTCACCCACGCGCAACATACGGTTGGCGATAGAAGTGGTCAAACCATGTACCTCCATGGCACCAGACAGCGGCTTGCCTTCACGCACATCAGCGATCACCAGCTGCAAGGCGCGTTGCATCTCTAGCGGTAACAGAGACTGCACCATGCCCAGGGCAGTCAACAAGGGAATTCCTCCCTGTAACAACATCCCCAGCGTGCGGTAAAAGCGGGCCAGTTGATAAATGCGCAAGGCCTCGCCCAAACTCGGGATCTGCCAGATTTTTTTCATGATCCAGGCCTGGCAAGCCGGACGCGAAAACAGCAACCACAGCATCGCGATACCACTGATGGTACTCAATAACACCAGCTCACCGTGCCCTTGCAGCAACTGCCCCCAGCGCAGCAACATCTGGCTGGCCCAGGGCAGCTTGTCGCCACCACTTTCATAAATCGTGCTAAAGCGCGGCACCACATAACCCAGCAGAAACAGCACCACCAGCCCACCGACCACGATGAGCAACACCGGATAAATCGACGCTGAGATGATTTTTTTACGGATGGCATCGACCTGGGCCTGATAAGCAACATGGCGTTTGAGCGCCTGCGCCATATCGCCGGTGCGCTCGCTGGCACGGATCAAGGCGACATACAAAGGGCTGAAGACCGCGGGTTGCAAAGCCAGCGCCTGCGACAACGGCAAACCCTCATACAAGGCTGTCCGTAAAGCAGTCAGCACCGCTCTTGAGGTTTCTTGCTGCTCTTTCTCGGCCAGTCCCTCAATCGCCTCAATCAAACTCAGGCCAGACTCCAGCAGCGCCAGCAACTCCTGGCTAAACAAGCTGAGCTGAAAGCTGTTTTTCTTGATCGGCCATTGCGGAAGCGCCCATGCCCGACGCGGCTGGCGCACCTGCAAGACGCCATAACCACGCGCCTGCGCCTGCTGACGCGCCGCCTGCGGGTCGGCTGCCTCCAGCGACAACCAGCTGACCTCGCTGCCCTGCAATACCTTGAGCTCAAACTTCATGGCTAGATGGCTGCTTTACCAGTTACCCACATCGCTATCGGCGTCCTGGCCACCCGCCGCGCCATCGCTGCCCAAGGTCCAGACATCGTAATCGCCATGCTCACCGGGCGCGCGGTATAGATAAGGCCGCCCCCACGGATCAACGGGTACGCCTTTGGCCAGATAAGGCCCCTGCCACTTGGTCTCGCCACTGGGTGCCTGATTCAGCGCCGCCAGCCCTTGCTCAGTGCTGGGGTAATGGCCGGTATCCAGCCGATAGGTGTCCAGCGCGCGCGACCAGGCCTCAATTTGTGCTTTGGCGGTTTTGGTTTCAGACTTGCCGATCTGCGCAAAGTACTTGGGGCCGACATAGCCAGCCAGCAGACCGATAATCACCATCACCACCAGCAGTTCCAGCAAGGTAAACCCAGCCGATTTTTCTTGTTTAGTTAACATGTTTCCCTCCAACCAAATGGATAATCACTCTTTTTATTTTTAGGGTTTGCACCACCCAATTAATCCAACGTTGCACCCGCAGGCACTAATCCCGGCAAAACAACTTCAAGCTTTTTTTGCCCATTCTGACCAGTGGTGCGCAACCGGATCGCGCCCTCTTTTTCTTCTGGTTCTTTTTGATCACACTTACTTTTGATATAAAACATCGCCGTCATTTTGCGCGTAGTGCCATCGGGATCATCAAAATTCACGTCCGTGGTAAAGTCCACCCAACCCTCGTTATACGGGGCGGTTTTTAGATCAGGCAATCCAAGCTGGCTCACCGAGGTAAAGGTGCGGCCCGCACGATACAGCGCCTCTGGCATGCCATAACTTGCATTCGGTTTGGGATTCATAAAATAGGCCACCGATACCGGTCTACCAGAAAAGCCGCCACGCACAATGTCATTCACCTCCCATTGTTCGCCATGACTGAGCTTTGCTTCCTTCATGAGCACATGCGTCCCAAAAATGCACTCTTTTGTGTCTTTATTCCACCAAATGGTGTCGGTCAAAGTGGCAAACTCTTCATTATCATTGCCCTCAGGGGCCGGTGGTGCCACACCGCGCGAAATCATCCCGACCATATTGAATCCCTCTAAAGGCGCATTCATCGGGCTGGTCAGCAACAACTCACTACTCACAGCACATGCATCATTTTGTTTTTGAGCAATCTCTGGAACAGCGCTCTCTTGCAGACCAAATAAGCCTGTGTTGTTGCAAGCGACATAAGATGAGGTTTTGTTTGGCAATAACTCAACAAACCCTGCTTGACAAGCCATTGAGATAAACAATCCCATTAATGGCATCAGTTTAAAAGCCTTTATTTTTAACACGTTACGCTCCCAAAGCTGGGTGATTGCCAGCGGCAAAATGCACCGCCGGCAATTTGTTACACGATTAACAAACTAATTAAAAATTAGAAGTTTGCATTTGCACCACTACGTGTCACACCATTGGTGACCACAGTGACCCATGGTTGAGACTCTTGGCCAGTCTGGCGAATGCGGACGGTATTGTTAGTGGTTGGGAATGCGGATGCTTCACTTCCTGAGCCGCAACCTGCACGCACATACAAGAATGGGCTATCTTTAGCAGTCGTACCATCTTCATCCACGCCGCCGGTAACATCTACAGTAAAGTCCACCCAGTTTGTACGAATCTCAGCAGTTTGTTGCGCTGCTGTTGGTGTGCCTGGACTAACCAATGTTTGACCAACACCATTAATTTCTGTGCCAGATGCAGGCGCAGGACTAGTCACTGGACGGCGAACATAACCCGTGTTCAACGCAGTCGCCGCATCAAAATCATTGCCTTGAATTTGAACTGAAGTGAATGAACGCCCCATTCTGAAAACAGGAGAGTCAGTATTGGCTGAATGGTAGTAGCCAGCACTCACATCAGTTGTTTGACTAAAACCACCCAAGACAAAGTCGTTCACTTCTAAGCGCTGGCTGCCTGTTAAATCCGGGTTGTAGTCAAATGATCCAGTAGTGGCCATGACAAAACGCTTTTCAAATACGCACTCTGTCGCCGCAGAGTTTCTATAAACACGTTGACGCATAGTTGCAAGCGTTTCGCCATTCGCAGTGATAGTAACGCTTTGTTTTGCAGTAGCCAGTGTTACGTTACTAAATCCACTAACTGGTGTACCAGGGGTGTTGCCTCCAGATGGAAACACCGCGCAAGTATTATTAGTCGTTGCTGTCGGTGGGTCGTAATCTAAGCTCCCATACAAACCAGTCGTATTGCACTCACGCCAACCAGTTGTGCCTGCTGCCTGGTTTGTGCCTGCAGTCACAGTGAAGCCTGCCGCAGGCAAACTCTCCAACCCTGTAGCAAAGGCATCAATTGATAAACTGAATGCGCTAATAACAGCCAACTTCAGTAAGTGATTTCTCATTACATGCTCCTAGTAATTAAGGTTAAAATGAGCAGGCATTTGTGGCTGCCTGCATACTGCTTCACCAATTCATCACACTCTGTTAGCGCCTTGTGAGTTCTAATCTGAATGCGGTTGAATACTGATGGCATTAGGCATTGCAGTTCACAAATGCCCCTTCCATAAAAATCATTAACCAAACTTATGACCATCTCTACTTGCCCACATCAAAGTCATAAGTGAGTGTGATGAAAGCAGATCTCGGAGCCCCAGGCGCAAGGAAGGTTGTTGCTAACCAGTCATTGCTGTTGTAATTGAATCCACCAGGGCCGATTGCACCGTTTATAGAAGGTGAAAACGGATTGACACCTAAACGACCAGCGCTGTAATACTCTCGGTCAAACAGGTTATTAATCATCAAGCCCGCCGTCCAGTTTTTGTTTAATTTGTAAGCAGTTTTGAAGTTAAACACTGCATAGCCTGGTACTTTGCCTGGATAGCGGAAGTTAGGACTTTCGATTTGCGTTGCACAGCTATCGTTACCATACTGAATCCCATCAATGACTGTAGGATCAGTACAGCTCAAATAACGTATGTTCGGTGTATTAGGTCGGTGTTTATTGTTCTCGTTACCACGCACAAAACTTTCTGAATGCAGTATCCCGGTCAGGCTCACAGTCCAATCGGGTGTGATGTCATAACTCACAGTGGCATTCAGGTTATGTAGAGGTACGCCTGGGATGCGATTACCCGGGGAGACAGTAATCTGCTCGTAGCCATTGCCACGCCCAGACACATTGCCTGCACTGCTGTTATTAGGGCTTGCAACTGTAAAGCGGTCTTGAAAGGTCGCATCCGTCAGGGAGTAGTTGACTCTAAAGCCTAGCTTATCGACCTTGCCTTGCAAACCAAGCTCAATCCCACGGCGGCGAGTGTCCCCTATGTTTTGGAAGAAACTACGGTCAGCAGTAAAAGAAACGAAGTAAATATCATCTGTCAGTTCAGTTTGATAGGCAGTGGCATTCCACTGTATGGTTGGAGTCAGGTAGCCACGCCCACCAAACTCAATCGTCTCAGAACGTACTTGTTTTAAGTAAGGGTCGCCAGACAAGGTACTTGGTAAGCTACAAAACCGTCGTTCAGCCAGAGAACGAGGTCCGACGTAGACGAGTTCGCCTGTATTCGGATTTGTGTTGTAGACTGGGGTATCGTCAAACGCACAGCCAAGCTCAATCACACTGGGGGTACGAGCGCCCTTATTCCAGTTGCCATAAAGGTTAAGTGTCTCCGTAGGCTGCCACGTGGCCCCTAAACTTGGATTAAACGAGCGATAAGTAAACTTCTCTGTTTCTGGTTGACCAAGATAGCCTAATCCGCCTGCAAGCTCCGGACTAAACGGCAGCACACTCACTGCAGGACACTCCTCCAGCTCTAAGGTGCCGTTTCCATTGCTATCAGGGCAGAGTACCGTATCTTGATAGAAGTTTTTAAATGCAGTGGGCCCTGACAAACCCAAGATGTTATTGATAGCCAATACGTTCTTGATCTTTGTATGGTTGAATCTACCGGCGGCGGTAAACGCCCACTCTTTGGCCGGCGTCCAGGTTTCGCTAAAGTAAATACTCTTGGTCGTGCTATTGCCTGCAAAGTTATTCAGATCTATGCGGTGATCAGCGGCATAAAACTCATAGCCCAGTTGGCTCGGGTCTAGGTAAGACCGGCGGTTTGCATCAAACAAGCCCAAGTATTGACCACTCTGGTAGGTGGCATCTGCGGCGTCAATAGAGGCACCTAGCATAAATTTATGCTTCTCGAGATTCCAGTTAAGCTGCATTGAGGCGCCATCCGTGGTCTGATCAATCTCGGTTTGGGTAATCAGTGCGGTCGGCGTGCCTTCGACATAACCAGAACATTTGCCTTGCCCGATCTGCCCGGAATTACAGTTAGCGCCATTGCGATCAATTGGTGTCCCATTCGAATCAGTCACAATCAACCCTAGTGGCTTATTGATCCCGGGATTACTCCCTGAAAATACACGAATTAGATTTGCACCTGTAACGGGGTCTACGGCTGGCAAAGAAAAAGATGAGCCTGTCACTATAAAACCGTTGGCATCCTTGTAAGCATAATCTAAAGTTTGTGGATCAAAGCGCTGTCCATCGGTTCTTGGATCTGGCACCGAAATCTGGCGCAGCTTCCAGGCATTCAAAGCATATTGATAAAACTCAGGAGTAAATGCTGGAGGAGCCGTCAATCCTGCATTATAGTTCTGTACCCATAACGGATTTCCATTTGAGTCGACAGACTGCGCAGCAAGCGCTTTTTCATTTGCCCTTGTACCAACTGCTAGCTGACTTCCATCAAAAATGGGCCTTGTTGGATCAGTATCACTTCCATCATTTAAATCAAATGTGCCGTCAGCTCTGCGACGAGTAAACTCAGGCACACCATTAATGTCTAGTGGAGCCAAAATAAATCCACCGTTCTGCTCATCAGGTACTAACTGGCCTGCGGCATTTTCAATACTGATTCCATTGTCCGGATTAATATCCGGCAACCCATCCCCATTAAAATCAGGTACCCCATTCGCGAGTTGTTCACCTGGGTTAGGTCTACGGGTCGCACTACCACCAAAGTTTTGGTTCACATCACCATTGCTGGCATTTCTGCGGCTCTTGCGTTTGTAAATTTGCCCGGTGATGTTGAAGGTGTCACTGACATCCCAGATGCCGTTGAGCTGAAATTGCAGCAGGCGGTTTTTGGTTTCATCTGGGCTGGTAAAGATCTGGCTGCCATCTTGTTTGGCCATTTCAGTGGGTAGCAAACCGTTACCTATAAGTTTGTTGCCTGCATACAGCATGCTTAAGCCCAGTTGCAGTTTGTCATTGCGCCATTCGCCTTTAGCAAATATCTGGTTGACCTCACTAGGTGAATTCACACGCCAGCCGTCCTCCCTAAAGATATTAGCTGCCGCAAAACCTGCCACCACACCGTTATTGCCACTGACTGAGCCTTGAAACTGGTTACGTTTGAAAGAGCCACCGAGGTATTCCACGGTGCCTTCGTTGCTGTCGAAGCCGCTTTTGGTTTTCATGCTGATGGCGCCACCTAACGTACCCAAGCCAAACAGCGGGTTAGAGCCAGGGAAGACGTCCAGGCTGTTGAGCGCGTTCATGGGGATCATGTCCCAGTTCACCACATCCCCAAACGGTTCGTTAACACGGATGCCATCAAGAAACACGCTCAAGCCTTGTGAGGTACCTAATTGCGGGCTGGCGGTAAAGCCACGGTAGGTGACGTCCATCTGGAACGGGTTGCTTTGGTAGTCGTTAACGTTCACCGACTGCAACTTGCTGTTCATGAGGTCAGTCAGGCTGACTGCTTTAGACTCTTTGATCTCTTTCGCGCTAATGCTTTGTACGTTGCCGGGGATTTCTTCTTTGGTCACCGCAAGACCACGTAAAGGCCCCACATCGTAACGACGCTTGGCGATGGTCTCGATTTTTTCGAGTTGAATGTCTTGCGGCTTGGCCTCTTTAGGCGCTTTTTGAATAAAGACATTATTGCCCTCAACCTTAGGCATTAACCCGCTACCACTCAACATCCGCCGCAGGGCTTCTGAGCTGGTCATACGACCCCGCACTTCTGGCGCAGTTTTGCCAGAGACGATGTCGTTCGGGAATGAGATATTCATCCCGGTGGCTTTGCCCAGGTCGTGCAAAGAGTTCGCCAACGGCTGTTTTGGAATATCCACATTCACTGGCACGCTAAAAGTCTCCTCTTGCTGTGTTGGCAATTGGGTGTTCAGTGCTTCCGCCCATGTGGGCTGTGTTGCCATCACGCTCAATGCAGTGAGCGCTGTGTGTAATCCTCTTTTGTGTATTTTTGTATGTTTAATCACAGATTCTTCTCCTGTCCTATTGACTCATCTGTGAGCGCGGCAAAACCCTGACGTTGTTAACCTAACTTTACATAAAGGGTTTGATTATGTTTTTTTGAGGGCTAGTAAATCGCTTTACTAAAAGCCGATGAGAAGAAAAATATGGCGCGATTGGGGATCAGGAATTGGCGAGAAGGCTCAATCTTTTGCTTATTTTCAAAGACTCATTTGCGGCGAGGGATGGCTGAAGCAACGTGATTGATAACGGCCTTACTCAGGATCCCGCATAAAGTGATTAGCGCGTGCTATTGAGCAAGGTATATTGCGGCGTTTCTTGCAGTTTGACCGGGGCAATATTGGGCAGGCCGCGCAGGAAATGGTCGATATCCTGGATATTGATATCTGCAGAAATATTGCGTATCTGCTTGCCCTGTGCTTGCACGGGTTTAACGCGGTAGCGCGAAACGGTGTAGGCGATTTCGTCGATATCGGCGCGGTCAAACACCAGACGGCCTTTCATGAAGGCAAAGGCGTCCGAGGCGGGGCGATTGACCAGTGCCATGGCGTGATTGGGGTAGACTTCGAGCACCTGGCCGTTGGTGATTTCTCTGGCGATGGCGGGCTGGCCTTCAGCGGTTGAGGTGGCTTGTTCAGTTTTGTTTTCAAGATTTGGTTCGACCTTGACCCGGCCATGATCCACGCTGATACGGACCAGTTGTTGCAGGCGGTTGACGGCAAAGCGTGTGCCTAACACAGTGACTTTGGCGGTATCGGTTTCAACGATGAAGGGGCGCTCTGGATCTTTGGTCACTTCAAAAATGGCTTCGCCTTCTTTGAGCAGCACATGGCGCTCGTGGCGATAGTATGTGACTTGCATGTCGCTCTTGGCACTGAGGGTGACTTTGCTGCCATCATCCAGCGTTTTGGTGACGATTTGACCTACCGGGTTTTGCGCGGCCATTTGCATGACGGGCTGGGCCTGCCAAACCTGGTATTGCTGATGTGAGAAATATCCCATGATACTGATCATGCCTATCATGAGCAGTTGGCCGAGCCGGCGCTGCCGGGTTTTGCGTTTGGCCTCGTTGGCTAAAAACATTCGCTGCTCGGCGGCATCGGCCAAGCTAGAGAGGCTCTCGGCTGAATCCAGCTGCCGCATGGCACGGGCAATGCTGTCGTATTCCGCCGCATGGCGCGGATCATCGGCCAGCCACGCCTCAAACGCTTGCTGCTCGCTCCCACGTGCATTTTTCTCCTGCTCACGCAACCGTAAATACCAGCGCGCCGCCATCTCGCTCAAGGTGAGCGATTTGGCATTGAGTGGCTTGGACTGGGCGGGTTTTGACATGGCAGCAGTTGAGGTCAATACGCCTTTAATGGTTGAGACTTTGCTGAAAGGCACGGATATCCAGCATGGCTCGAATCAGGTGCTTTTCTACCATGCTGGTACTGATATCCAGATGCAAGGCGATTTCGCGTTGCTTCATTTCATCGACGTGATAGAGCCAGAATACCTGGCGGCATTTTTCTGGCAATAAATCCACAATACGTTGCAAGTGATGCAGTTTTTGCCGGGTTTCATACAGCTGCTCTGGCGTGCAGTCGAGGATCAGGGCGGTTTCGTCCATCTGCTCCTCATCGACAAAGCGGGTGCGATATCTGAACTCATCGACCAGCAGATGATTCACGATGCCGTTTAAATAGGCCTGTGGCGACTCTTCACGGGCCGGATGGCTGGAGACGGCAAAAAACACCAGCGCATCATGCAAAATATCTTTGGCCCGCTGCACACAGGCTGTTCGCCGACCAATGCGACGCAACACATCCGTGTAAGCCCATTTTAAATCGATCCCGCACCATGCCAGTGTCTCGCTCATATCCTGCCACCCTACTTTTAGATTTATATTCATAGAGTGCAAAACGCATGCCACATGACACAACCACATATAAGAGACTGATTCTCAATTATAAAAAAAATGAATAGGGAAAATTTCCTGACATAAAACAGGTTTAAAACAACCACATTTAATAAAAAATGGCTGATAAAAACCAATTTGGTTATGAAACATCCAGCGACCGCTCCGCTGGATCGTGAGGCCTGCAACGCTAACACTTGTTTATCCGTCATGAGTAGGCATCGAATCATGCCGGCATCACAGCGGGAAGCGCCAAACCGCAAAAATATTGCGCGGCACGGCCATACCCCAAGTTCACAATAAATTGCAAAAATTAGCGATAAATTGAATCCATGCTCTCCCCCTAGAAGCTCAAAGTTTTCGATAATAGCGCCAACTAACTGGCATCCATCGCCTGAAAAATGGATGCGGGTTCGGACATGGCTGCTTTCATCTGAAGTAAAACGCTTAATAAAGAATAAAACAAAGCGATATTTTGATGATCAAGCCGGTTGCCTCTTGCATAAGATAAGCTATTCCTGAAACCTGTACCGATTTTAATGTCACTGCTCCAGAAACCTGATGCTAACTTATTGCGCGCCCGCTACCACAGCCTGGTAAACGACGTGCCCGTGGTCATTTTTACCGCGATTAGCGCATTGACAATCCAAATGGTGGCGTTGCAGGGTGAGATTGATTGGAAATTTGCCATTTTGCCACCCATGTTGCGCTTGGTGATAGGGGTGATTTTGCTGTGGTTCTGGTACAAGCACAGGCATGACCAGCCACCGATTGAGAATATCCGCAAACGCCTGGATACCGCCTCTACCCTACTGATACTGGCAGGCCTGTTTACCTTCTGGCGCAGTTTGTACCTGTTTCCAATCACGGGGAGTTTTTCGCATTATTTCTTAATCGTGCACAACACGCTGTATGGCTTGTGCTTTGCCTTTATCCTGAGCAAATTGGGGGCGGCGGCTTACGCCTACAATGTGTTGCTGATTGGGGCGGCGGTGACCTGCGTGTTTCGTGGCGACATTGAACATCCCTATTTGGTCGCCATGCTGATTCTGGTGTTTGAAGTGGGCATGCTGTTAACCATGCGCGCCAGCAACAAGACCTTTGACCAATGGGTGAATGCAACCTTTGAAACGCAAAGCCTGCTTAAGGAAAATCAGCGGCTGGCACAACAGGATGTGTTAACTGCGCTGCCTAACCGGCGTCAGTTCTTTCTGCAAGCGGCACAACAGCAAGCCGAATCCAGCCTGGGAGAGCATTGTTTTGTTGTTGGCATTCTGGATCTTGACCATTTCAAACCGATCAACGATCAGTACGGTCACCATATTGGCGACCTGGTATTAAGCGAGGTGGGCAAGCGGCTGGCTGCGATTCACACAGCAGACGTGCAGTTTTACCGACTGGGTGGCGATGAGTTCGCATTTCATTTATTGTCTGATTGCGAGCATCTGCGCCTCAAGCAAGTGTGTGCAGAAATCAGCCATGCACTGTCTCAAGCCATGCATATCGACGAACGGGTACTGACGGTGAGCGCGTCTATCGGCGCCTGTTCCACCTGCGACGCCAAACTCTCTGCGCAAACCATGTATGAACACGCAGACCAGGCGCTGTATCAGGTCAAGCGTGCCGGCCGCGGTCACTTGCAGATATACAGCGAGCCCCTGGACCTTAAAAAAATGGCATAACTTAATAGTAAGCCCTGCCCTTTTGTCTCAATGCACTTTCTAATCTTGCTAACGCATCATTATTGACCGATCACCGCCGCATGCGCTGGCGGTGCTAACACTTTTCCCGCCTCAAAATTTGGCTATTTATAACCAAACCAGCACATTTCCGTTTGTTTTCAGCCAAAACCATGTTCATTTTTTAAGCAAATTACATTACCATAAAACTTTACTCAGTCTAAACAGCCCAATGTGTTGAGGTTTATTCTCAGCGAACCCATTTAGTTTCACCCCTGCAACACAGCAACAACAAGAACGGCAATGAATGCCGATAAAAGGAGGTGGTGCAATGAGTACAAATACGCTATTGATTCTGGATGATGATGTCACGCTGACGACCCTGATGACTGCCGTCGCAAAAGATCTGGAATTTGAGGTCAAACACTGTGAAGATGGCAGGCAATTTATCGATGCCATCCTCGCCTGGAAGCCATCGCACCTGGCCATCGATTTGGTCATGCCGAGTATTGATGGCATTGAGATTCTGAAAACGCTGGCGCGTATGGACTGCCAAAGCAGCATTATCCTGACCAGCGGCATCGGTTCAGCGCTACTGCCGCTGGCGCAACTGACCGCCTTGGAACATCAATTGAATATCCGCGGCATTTTGCATCACCCGGTCTTACCGCATCTGCTGCAAAAACTGCTGGCGGACCATCCTTCCGTCGATTTGCATGCCACGGATCATACAGAAGTCGTCAAACCACTCAGCATAGACCACGAGAGCATAGACGAGGCGATCCGCCAGCAGCAATTCGTCGTCTATTATCAACCACAAATTGAGTTATTTACCGGCGAGGTGATAGGCTTTGAGGCCTTGCTACGCTGGCAACACCCACAGCAGGGCATCCAGTTACCCGAATTATTTATTCATGTGGCAGAAGACACTGGGCAAATAGAAGCCCTGACTGAATACGTGGTTGTGACTGGTATCCAGTTTATCCAATCCATCAGTTCAACCCTATGCTTGTCGGTCAACATTTCAGCCAAAAGCCTGCACAATGACCGTTTGATCATGATGCTGGAACAAGTCTGCCAACGGTTTGCCTTCGATCCCGCGCGCATGATTCTGGAATTGACCGAAACTGCCACCATGCTGGATACGCAACAGGCGGAAAGAATCCTGACTCACTTACGTGAACAAGGCTTTAAGCTCAGTATTGATGATTTTGGCACGGGCTATTCTTCGATGTCACAATTAGCGGCGCTGCCATTTACCGAGCTCAAAATTGACAAGTCATTTGTCACAACCATGGAGGCCTCTTCCAAATCACGCAAGGTGATTGCCTCAACGCTCAAACTGGCAGAAAGCCTGGGGCTGGAGACGATTGCCGAAGGCATAGAAAACAGTATGGCCGCCATCGGTTTACGGGAGCTGGGCTGTCGCTTCGGGCAAGGCTATTTTTTTGCAAGACCCATGGATGCGGCCGCCAGCAAAGTCTGGCTCAGCCACTGGAACGGACAACGCTGACCACAGCAGCTGGCACCGGCATATGGCCAAGGCAGCGCCTGACCCGATGCCGGTCAGGTACGCAGGTAACTGACGATCTCGGGTTCAACCATCGGGCTGGCGTAGTAAAAGCCCTGGATAATCTTGCAACCCATGGAGGATAGCAAGTCGACTTGCTGCTGTGTCTCGGCGCCTTCCACCACGCAATCAACGCCAATGCCATGAGACAGGGCCAGAATGGAACGCACGATCATTTTGCTCTTCGGATTGGTTTCCATATCATGTACAAAGCTGCGATCCACCTTGATCTTGTTGAGCGGCAAACCTTGCACGTGACTCAGGCTGGAATAGCCGGTCCCAAAATCATCCAGCGCCAGGGAAACACCAGTTTGCCGTAACAACTCGATATTGTTTCTGCTGACAATAAAATCCTGAAGCAAGGCAGTTTCAGTCAACTCAAAGGTAATACGTGCAGGATCGACACCACTGGCGGCGAGCATCGCCACCAGATCCTGCACCACCTTATCACTGATAATATCAAACGCCGACAGATTAAAAGACAAGCCAATCTGGGCAGGCCAGGCCTGCACGGCCTGCAAGGCCTGAGAAAACAAAGTCAGCGTCAGACTGGAGATCATGCCGATACTTTCAGCCACCGGGATAAATACGCACGGGCTGACCATCCCCAGTGCCGGACTGTTCCAGCGCGCCAGACATTCAAAGGCGATGGTGCGACCAGAGGGGATATCCACCATCGGTTGAAAGACCAGAAAAAACTCCTGCACCAGATCCGCAGAACGTAACGCCCGCTCAATTTGCAGGCGGCTTTGCAGCCGTTCAAGATGACGGGCCGAAAACAGCTCGGTATGACTGCGCCCCGTGTTCTTTGCATGGTAGAGCGCATAATCCGCATACTCATAGAGTTTCTCAGACGTATCATCCACCTCAGGAAACACCGCAATACCAATAGAGGCGCTCAAATTGAATAACATCCCCTCTACGGCTACCGGCTCTTCAATCAGCGCAATCAAAGACTGACCAAGCTGCTTGAGCGCCGCTTCATCGCCAGCAAAATGCTTGTGAAAGGCAAATTCGTCGCCGCCCAAGCGGTAGAAGTGAATAGGATGCTGACATCGCGGGTAATGCTTGAGACGCCGACCGATTTCCACCAGCACAAGGTCACCAATGCGGTGCCCATGTGCATCATTCACCTGCTTGAACTTGTCGAGATCAATAATGCCAATCGCAAATTTTTTGCCTTCTGTTTTCAGATGCTCCAGCGATTGCGCTTTAATCGTGGCAAAAAACTGGCGGCGGTTTGGCAGTTCAGTCAGCATGTCCACATTGGCCAGGCGCGCATTTTCGGCGGCCAGATTTTGAGCGTGTAACGAACTGTAGACCAGGGAATCAAAGCTCTTGTTGCGGCGGTACATTGCAATCAACATGCCAATCTCAAAAATCAGGATCATGAATGCAAATGAATGGCTATATTCAATGTCGGCATACAGCACGTAAGCAAGCGTGGTGACGATCAGCATCAGATTGTAAAGGTAGGCCGGCCGGCCAAGGCTGACCAGCAGAAACGGAAAACAGATGCCATATAGCGTCATCTGCACGACCAAAAAGTAGCGGCTGTAGCCTGATGAGTCTTGCAGCAGATGCAGGTCACAAATCACAGTGGTGATGCCCGCCACAAGCAGCAAACTGGCGAAGAACTGCAAGCGTTTGCGAACCACATCGGTGTGCGGCTTTTCCTTGCGGTGAATAAACCAGTAGACAAACACTGCGGCCGAAACCAGCGTGAGCATGGCAGGCACGACAAAGGACCAGACAAAGGGCTCATTACGGTGAAACACCGAGATTTGTGTCAGCATCGCCACCACTGCAGCCACAATCACTACAGGCACATAAGGCAGCAACGAAAAGTATCTGGCGTAAAGGATGTTTTCGTCAAAATGACGGTAATATCGTAGGTCAATCATGGGTAACACATCAAAATCTCAAAATTCGGTCCTGCCGCAACAGCCGCAAACACGCCCTATTTGCAGCAGGTGAGTATATTGGCAAATAGGCCGGGGGTTTTGTTAAATAATGCAAAAATAGAGAGGATCAACCGCGGGTGATCTGGATGCATCCTGCGCGGCAACTGCTTTTGCCATGCTGGACACGACTTGCTATGTTTATTTACCGAAGATTTCGTATCACGAATGTCCGGTTTTTTTGAGAATCAGGCAACAAGCGATGCAACCCTGGCCATCGAAGCCGTTGCAATCAGCCCTGTTCCCTTGATGAATGACCAAACCCGAATTAACGCCTGTCATTATAAAAGCGATGCCCGCAATTACTCATAGCCCAATCGGACTATTCAAGCCAGGTGCACGTAAAATGCAGGCGTAGTGACCACGCATACGTAGTGTAACGGTTGCCGAAAGGCCATTATCCAAGTATCTTTAATCGCATCCCCAGTCAGATTCAAGGTCATGATCAAAAAAGAAAAACCTGCAAAAAGCTCTACTGTCGACGCTTTGTATAGCCAGCTCAAGCAAAAAATTATTTCTTTTGAGCTCTATCCGGGCACGCGCATTACCGAACTGGCGCTGGCAGAGATGTTTGGTGTCAGCCGCACGCCGATCCGGCAGGCGTTGCAACGGCTGGAAATAGAGGGTTTTTTGAGCATACGTCCCAAGCAGGGTTGCTTTATCCGTGAGCTGGATGTGAACGAACTGATGGAGTATTACGAGGCACGCATCGCTCTGGAGTTGCTGATTGTCGAATCTGCGGTCAACGCCATGAGTGACAAGCAAGTGGAGCAGATGATGGCACTGTGGCAGCCGGAGAAGCATGATGCGGAATTACAGATGGGTATAGACCTTGGTGAAAAAGATGAGTCTTTTCATGTCGGGCTGGCGCTAGCCAGTGACAAACCGGTGCTGGCCTCGATTTTAAAAAACATTAACCACCGTATCCGCGTCATTCGTCGCCTGGACCTGAACGCTGACAATCGTAGCCAGCGCACCTATAAAGAGCATTATGAGATACTGCAGCTCATTAAAGAGCGCGATACGACCAAGGCCAAACAAGCCATGAAGCGACATATCCAGCGCAGTCGAGAATTCGCTAAAACCCTGACGCTGACTGCCTTGGCACGGCAAAAGTTCTTATCCACCCCCTCTGCCTGACCGCCTGAAACCCACCCAGTCCGCCGCACTGGTACGGCACTTGCTTGGCTTTTGTTGTATACAATATTGCATATCAAAAAAAACCTCACCAAGGAGTTTGCTTTGTCACACGCCATGCTGCAAGACACCGAAATCACACCGGCATTTGTTGCCAGCCAATTGCAATTACAGGGTATCACGCTTGACGAACAGGACCTGCTGCAAACCACGCAACATTACCGCTTGCTATTCAGCCATGCCGAACGTGTCATGAGTTGGCCGCTGGACGAGCACATTGAGCCCGCACCAGAGTTTCGCCCACAGGCAGAGAGCTAAGCGCCATGGATGGAAGTCAGAATGCAATCGACATTGCCAACGCAATCCGCCTGGGAACCGTCTCAGCCCTGCGCGTGACCGAGGCGGCGCTGGCCGACATTGCGCGCCATGATGGCCGCTATAACAGCTTTACCACCGTAACTGCGGGGCGTGCGTTGCAAGAGGCCGCAGCCGTGGATGCGGCACGTGCCCGTGGCGAACTGCTGCCACCCCTGGCGGGCGTACCGTATGCGGTGAAAAACCTGTTTGATATTGCCGGGTTACCTACCCTGGCCGGGGCCAAAATCAACCAAAGCCATGCCCCCGCCAGCACCGATGCGCAGCTGGTGCAGGCCATGCAACTAGCGGGAGCCATCTTGCTCGGCGCGCTCAATATGGATGAGTATGCCTATGGCTTCACTACTGAAAACCACCATTTTGGCCCAACCCGCAATCCGCATGATCCGACGCGTAGCGCTGGTGGCTCTTCTGGCGGTTCAGCCGCCGCCGTCGCAGCTGGTCTGGTGCCGCTGACACTAGGCTCAGACACCAATGGCTCAGTACGGGTGCCCTCGTCCATGTGCGGTTTGTTTGGCTTGAAACCAACCTATGGCGCCCTCTCCTTAAAAGGCATGTTTCCGTTTGTGCACAGTTTTGATCATGCCGGGATTTTTGCGCGCTCCGCGCAAGACTTGTCGCTTTGCTTTGACGTGCTGCAAGGCAACCCCAGCGCAGACTCAACGCCACGATTAGTCTCAGACACGCCACGCCTCGCCCGACTGGGTGGCTATTTTGAGCAAGGCGATGCGCAAGCACAGGCCGCCGTCGCCACCGTGTGCAAGGCCTTGCAGGTGACGCAAGTGGTAGAACTGCCCGAAGTGGCGCGCGCCCGCTCAGCCGCCTATCTGATTACCGCCAGTGAGGGCGGCAACCGCCACTTGACCCGCTTGCGCATACAGGCCGCTGAGTTTGACCCGCTGACCCGCCCCAGGCTGGCGGCAGGCACCACGCTACCAGCCGCCTGGTATCTGCAGGCACAACGCCTGCGGCGCTGGTTTTTTGAGCAGGCCATGCAAGTGTTTGCGAGCACGGATGTGCTGATTGCACCGGCCACCCCTTGCTGTGCGCAACCGCTGGGGCAAGAAGACATGGTGATCAACGGCAATCGTATGCCGTTGCGGCCCAACATGGGCATGTTTACCCAGCCGATTTCGTTTATTGGCTTGCCTGTCGTCGCGGTGCCTGTGCATTTGCCCGGCCAGCTGCCGATTGCGGTACAACTGATAGGTGCGCCCGGCAAGGAGGCGCAGCTGCTACAACTGGCACACCATTTACAGTCGTTGTCAGTCTGCCAGTCTCCCGTGGTTAGAAACTGATACAGAGGTGACCCATGCTGATTAATCATCCCCCTGTCCTCGCCGAAGTCACAGCGGTATTTGCTGACTACGAACGTGCCCTGGTCAACAATGACGTACAAGCCCTGATCCATTTCTTTTGGCAAAGCCCCCTCGCCGTACGCTATGGCGCTGCCGAAAACCTGTATGGCTGGGAGCAGATTGTCGCCTTCAGGAAACAACGCACGCCCCCGCCGCCACGCACCCTGTTTAATACGGTCATCACCACCTACGGCCATGACTATGCCAACACCAGCACCGAGTTCAGGCGCGACAATGGCACAGGCCGGCAAAGCCAGAGTTGGATACGCACTGAACAAGGCTGGAAAATCGCAGCGGCGCATGTGTCCCTGATGCCAGACTAATGCGCTCGCTTGGTGCGAGCCGCACTCTTTTGGCGAGCGCTGGCCGATTTTCCGCATCCACGCCGAGCAGATTAAAAAAGAATTCCCTTGTTTTAAAAGCCTTTTTTTCAACCAAGCATAGACGCAACTCAGGCATGTGATTTGCTTTGTTGTATACATTGATGCATTTTATAAAGTCCTTTCAGATGATCTCCACCCTGCAAACAGTCACCGTCGCAGCCACGCCCGAAGCTTTTGTCTTTGATCCTGCACGCACCGCACTCATGCTCATCGATATGCAACGCGACTTCATTGAAGAAGGGGGCTTTGGGCAAAGTCTGGGCAATGATGTGCGTTTGCTCAAAGCGGCAATTGCCCCCTGCCAGGCGGTGTTGGCCGCAGCCAGGGCGCATGGCATGCTGGTAATCCATACCCGTGAGGGCCACCGACCAGACATGTCAGATGCCTTTCCAGCCAAAGTGGACCGGGGGGCGCCAAAACTGCGCATCGGCGATCAGGGGCCCATGGGGCGTATTCTGATCCGTGGCGAACCGGGGCACGATATTATCCCGGCTCTCTCACCCATCGCTGGCGAACCCATTATCGACAAACCTGGCAAAGGCGCCTTTTATGCCACCGACCTCGAACTGCTATTACGCAAGCGCAACATTGAAGCGCTGATTGTCTGTGGCGTGACGACCGAAGTCTGCGTGCATACCACGGTGCGCGAAGCCAATGACCGCGGTTTCCGTTGCCTGATTCCTGGCGATTGTTGCGCCTCATACCACCCCGAATTTCACGCCGTCAGCCTGCGCATGTTTGCCGCCCAAGGCGCGATTTTTGGCTGGGTCACCGATAGCCAGCCACTGGTCAACGCATTGCAAAAATAATCAGGCATCCCGCCATTTGAGGAGAATCCCCATCATGAAAACCGCTTCAGGCATCAAACTCTGGTCACCGGGCGACTGGAACGCGCTCTTTGGTTTTGGCACCAATATTCTGGTCAATCTGCTGGTGCTCACCGGCCTGCTCAGGTTTGTGCTCAAAATGCCGGATGAGATGGTGTTCGGCCGCATCTTGCCGGCCACCGGGCTCATGCTGTTTCTGAGCACCATGTATTACGCCTGGCTCGCCTATCAACTCGCCAGGCAGACCGGTCGCAACGATGTCTGCGCACTGCCTTCAGGGGTCAGCGTTCCGCACATGTTTGTGGTGGTGTTTGTGATCATGCTACCCATCTCGCTGGCCAGTGGCGACCCGGTCAAAGGCTGGGAGGCCGGACTGGCCTGGGTGTTTATCCAGAGCTTTGTGCTGATGCTGGGCGGCTTTATTGCGCCTGTTATCCGCAAAATCACCCCACGTGCCGCCTTATTGGGCACGCTGGCAGGCGTCTCCGTCGCGTTTATCAGTTTGCGCCCGGCGCTGGAGATGTTCATGACGCCCATGGTAGGCGTGGTCTGCTTCGCCATTATTCTGGCCAGCTGGTTTGGCGGCGTGCGCTATTTCAAAGGCATCCCGGCCGGGCTGGTGGCGATTGCCGCTGGGACGCTCATCGCCTGGGGTTCTCACCTGTTCGGGCTCGATTATGCCCACATGAGCCTGAATAACGTCAGCGCCGCCCTTGCCAACTTTGGCTTTTCCATCCCGCTACCCGCCATCAACCATGTGTTTTCCGGCTTTGAATTTTTAGGTGTGATTCTGGTGACCGCCATCCCGTTTGGCATTTATGACCTGGTTGAGGCAATGGACAATGTTGAGAGCGCAGCGGCAGGGGGCGACAGCTTTCCGACAACAAAGGTGTTGACGGCCGACGGCGTGATCAGCCTGATTGGCTGCCTGATGGGCAACCCATTTATCAATGCGGTCTACATCGGCCATCCCGGCTGGAAGGCCATGGGCGGCCGCATCGGCTATTCAGCGGCGACCGGCATCATCGTTTTGCTGCTTTCCTGGCTGGGCATCATCGCCCTCATGGCCTCCTTGATTCCGGTGGTCGCCATTTCGCCTATCTTGCTCTATATCGGCATGCTGATTGGCGCACAAGCATTTCAAGAAACGCCCAAGAGCCACGCGCCTGCCATTATCCTGGCCTTTTTGCCACATGTTGCGGCCTGGGGAAAATTGCAAATTGACAACGTCCTCGCCGTCGCTGGCACCAATGCCGCCACCTTGGGGCTGGATAAACTCGGCCAGGTGGGCGTGCTCTACCATGGGCTGGAGGTGCTGGGTGGTGGCGCCATTTTAGGCGGATTGATGCTGGGTGCGATTGCCGCCCTGGTCATAGACCGCAAACTGGCAAAAGCTGCTGGCTTTGCACTGGCAGCGGCGCTGTTTACTTTTTTCGGCCTCATGCATGGCGAGGCGATAGGCATTGGCCAATCGCTAACGATTGCCGCCAGTTACCTGGTGGTGGCGATCATGCTGTGGCTAAGCAGTAAATATGCGCGCATTGAGGCCTTGCCCACCGGCCTCAGCAGCCAGCACTAACCCCGTGCCAGCCACCCTGACCCACACCGGAGCCCTGCCCCACATGAATTTGAACATTTCGCATCTGAGCGCCGCTTATCGCGCTGGCAGCCTGAAACCCAGTCAGCTGGTCCGGCAGCTGGCAGAGAAAATCCATGCCGAGGATACGCACCATGTCTGGATTGACCGGGTCAGCCTAGAAGAGATGCTGATCTACGCCTGCCAACTGGAGGCGATGGACCCGACCAGCCTGCCTTTGTACGGCATCCCGTTTGCCATCAAAGACAATATCGACCTGGCCGGATATCCGACCACGGCCGCTTGCCCGGATTTTGCCTACACGGCCGACCAACATGCCACGGTGGTCAAAAAACTGATTGCCGCGGGGGCGATCCCGGTCGGTAAAACCAACCTCGATCAATTTGCCACCGGCCTGGTCGGCGTACGCTCGCCGTATGGCGCCTGCAAAAACAGCATTGATCCTGACTACATTTCCGGCGGCTCCAGTTCGGGTTCTGCCGTGGCAGTTGCGCTGGGCATGGCCAGTTTTAGCCTGGGCACAGACACGGCAGGTTCTGGACGGATCCCGGCCGCGTTTAACAATCTGGTTGGCATCAAACCGACCTGCGGCCTGCTTAGCACACATGGGGTGGTGCCGGCCTGCCGTTCACTCGATTGCGTCTCTATTTTTGCCGGTACCGCCGAAGAGGCACACGCCGTGTTGCAAGTCGCGCAAGGAGAAGACCACGAGGATGCCTATTCACGGCGGGCACCCGCGCAAGCAGTGCATTCTTTCCCACCCCGCTTTCGCTTTGGCGTGCCCCGAGCTGAACAACTGAATTTTTTTGGCAACCCCGAGACGCCCGCGTTGTTTGCCCACGCCGTACAAGCACTGACCGCGATAGGCGGGCAAGCCGTCGAAATAGATTTTTCGGTGTTTCTCAACACGGCGCGCTTGCTTTATGAGGGCGCCATCGTCGCCGAGCGCTATGCCGCCATCCGGCCCTTTATTGAATCACACGCAGAGGCCATGCACCCGGTGACGCGTAGCATCATTCAGGGGGCCAGCAAATTCAGTGCAGCCGACGCCTATGCCACGCTATACCAGCTCAAAGCCAACCAGGCGCAGGCCCAGCAATGCTGGGATGAGGTTGACCTGCTGGTCACGCCGACGGCAGGCACGATTTACACCATACAAGAAGTGGAACAGGACCCGATCCAGACCAATAGCAACCTGGGCTATTACACCAACTTTATGAACCTGCTGGATTTGTCTGCTATCGCCCTCCCGGCTGGATTCCAGCACAACGGCCTGCCGTTTGGCATTACGCTATGCGCACCGGCTTTCCACGACCTTGCGCTGGTTGAACTGGCGCAACGGCTAGGCCGCTAACCGCGCTAAAAACACAAGGGAACCCGCATGTCCATGATAGAAGTCGCCGTCTGCGGCGCGCATATGCAAGGCCTGCCACTCAACCCGCAACTGCAGGCATTGCAGGCCACTTTTGTACGCGCCACGCATACCTCGGCCGACTACAAACTCTACCACCTGGCCGGCTTTCACCCACCGCGCCCCGGCCTGGTCAGAGTCAATACGGACGGCAGCGCAATCGCCCTGGAGGTTTGGCAGCTGCCGCTGGAGAACTACGGCAAACTGGTTGCCAGCGTCCCGGCCCCGCTCGGCTTTGGCACCCTTACGCTGCAAGATGGCCAACAAGTGGCTGGCTTTTTGTGTGAAGCCTACGCCAGCGCAACCGCAACGGATATCTCGGGCTTTGGCGGCTGGCGGGCTTATCTGCATGCACAAAGCCAGGGGCAGCAATAAATAGCGCCCGCCTCCAGGCCGCATGAAAAACCAATTCATTTTTCATCTGGTCGTAACGGCGAATCAGTGCAGATCAAGCCATTGATTTAACTGGGAGATTGGCACACTCAATGTTCTTTTGCCATTGACTGATGGCATTCGTCGGGCGCTGCTCGAGCAGTCCGTGCCTGTGGCTCTATCCAGGTAATGTGCGCGCCGCTGGTGTGCGCAATCTGATCCAGTTGCGCGATCTCGTGTGCGGAGCGTTGCCGGCGGTTAAGCTTGAAGCCCAATCCGGCCTTCAAGATGCGGATTAACTGTGTGGTGGGCTGATGATCAAAGCGCATGGCATGGGCCTTTCATAAGCGCGTGCATAAACATAAGCAGTATCCGTCGTATCGCCAGTTGGCCGCATACGGAGACACCAGCGTCAGCAATCCCGCCTAAGCGGGATTGTTGCGGTCAGCATTGCATAAATGCCTGACTCATTTTTCATGGCAATTGCAGGCAGACTGTGTTTTCTGCTGGGCCGAGTTGCAGGCTTCCATCGCTTTTTTTGCACTTTCTTTGGCTTCTGAAACATTATTTTTATGATAGCTCTCTGATGCATTCAGATGATGTTTGGCGGCCGCTTCATGATCAGTCGCTGCTTGTTGATGTAATCCACTGGCTTGATTGGAAATTGACATGGCGTAAATCCTTTGTGGCGTCGATCTGTGTCTGGCCGTTGGAAATTCAACAGCCAGTCTTTGCAGTCTATCGGGCACGCAAGGGGCTGTTTGTTCGCTAGCCAACACGGTCTGGCTTATTCAGTCATGACCCCGTCAAAGGGCAGCTTCGAGACATCTGCATACACGCGCAGATGACAGACGGTACCATCTTGATGACTGGGTGGCGAGTAGAGGCTGTGTAGTTTTAAGTCCAGTTTGCCCGTATTGATCAGGTGATGATTGACCCCGGCTGGCACCATGATCGCGTATCCTTGTTCCACTGCTGTGGTGGCGCCATGGATGATGATGTGTCCCCCCCCTTTTTCCACGCGTAAAAACTGGTCTTGCATCTATCCTTCAAAGCCGGTTTCCTCGCCCGGTTTGAGTGAGACGAGAAGCAACTGGCCATACTGTCCTGTGTATACCACCCGCCTGCAGTCTGTATTCATCCTGAAATCCGTATTCATCAAAGTGACTTGATAAAAATTCTGGATATATCCATGCATCACTGTTTCCTAAGCGCGGCGTCATGCCACAGAGGGTGAAGAAGCGGTCGCCGAACTGGCCCACTTCAGGAGACAGATTACGACCAGATGGCCTTTACCAGGTGAAAGACCAGATCACGCGGTTCAATGGTGCTTGATCTCCTGTACCGACTGGGCAAACGCATTGATTTGCTGATTGGCCTCTTGCTTGTTGATGCCGTAAATTTGCTGCAGTTTTTCTACGAGAATCTCCCGCTTGCCCGCAATGTCATAAATATTGTCCTGGGTCAGACGCCCCCATTTGCCGAGAATCACCGTTTCCAGCGCCTTCTAGTCCGCTTGTATCTCGCTCCATTCCATACTCGCTCTAGACTTTATCCAGCATGAATAGGCGATACACCTCGATTTGAGACTTCAGAATGGGGCGCTGAGCGATGGAGCTCGCAATAAACAAGGTTGACATACTGCGCGAGGAGATAATGTCCCGGCAGTAATCAACCACCATTGACACAACACTCAAGGCGCGCTCGATGCGCACACTTAAGCCAAGCATGTGTTATTCAATATACTGATTTTTGTCGGTACTTTGGCAGACGCTATTACGCCACTCTTTTGACAAGTGGCGTCGATTGCCAGGATAGTGATCTTCAAGCTCACTGATCTCCACAATACGATCCACGAGAAAGATTCTAAATGCCTGATGTAACTCGCACCACGCGGCAATGGACCAACGCGAATCGACGAACCCTAAAATAAGCGGCCAGATCACATACGCCAAAGTGTCACCCGTTTTGTTGATATAGGCCACTTTGAGTTTTTTTTGCTCGCGCATGGCATAACGCACTACACCTGAATCAAAATCTACGACAAATGGTCTTTCGCCGACATAAAGCATGTCATCCTACATGAATAGTTTCATGTCTGCAGGAATGACTGCTCCAATCTTTGCCAGTGCATTTTGAGCCCCAAGCGCAAGCGCTTGATCTGCTTGTTGACTCACCCATTGCGCGCCTGCGACCAAAGCTTGCAATTCGTCTTCATTGAATGTCATCGGTGGCAGCAAAAATCCAGGCTTTAACATGTACCCTACGCCTGCTGCGCCATCAATTTTGGCACCCATGGCCTGCAACGTAGCAATATCACGGCGAATCGTTCGCAACGAGACATTGGTTTCTTGCGCCAGCATTGCGCCGGAAACACTCCCGCGATGTCGACGCAACACTTGCATCAGTTCGTTGAGGCGATGGCTACGAGACATTGTTACTCCATGGCGATAACACCTTTGCCCCCTATTTTGAGTCCACCCTCAATTTCACTCATCAGATTTACACCATCGATGAGCGATACGATTCTGCCAATCGGTAATTGGAGCTTTCCGAGTGCCGCCGCTTTTGCGACCTTGCCCAAAGTATACTCGCTCGGACTGCCTATCAGCACCTGATAGTTTTTCGAGAAAATCGCCCGCAGGAATTTCATTGGTTTCGGGTCAAGGTCAAGAAATACACCATTTTTCTTGAGCAGCTTCATCCCTGTGCTTGCGGAAATGGTTGTTGAGGTATCGTAGACAATATCGAACTTTTGCGTCAGGGCATGCAAATCCACTTTTCGATAGTCGTACACATGGGCTAATCCCATTTTTTGCATTTTTTCCATGTCTTCACGGCGGCAGCTGCCAGAGACGATGGCCCCCAGCATCTGCGCGATCTGAATCGTTGCTATCCCAACAGCCCCGGCACAACCGTTCACAAATACATGTTGACCAGCCCTCAGGCGGGATTTCTCCACTAACCCTCTCCAAGCCATAATGCCAGGCGTCGCCAAACAGGCTGCATCCTCAAACGAGACTGTATCCGGTTTGTGTGTCACAAAGGACTCATTGGTGACTAGCATCTCGCCGAACGCGCCGGCCTGTTTCAGTCGTGCCATGCCAAACACATGGCCGCCTGGAGCAAAGCGTGTCACCCCTCTACCAGTTGAAATCACCGTCCCCGAGAAGTCCAAACCCATTGCCCGAGGGAAGGTGTTTCCGGTCAGGATCTTCATGCTGCCATTGCGTAACTTCCAGTCGATGGGGTTGATTGCAGCATATTTCACCTTCACAAGTAGCTGGCCCTTGCCGGGAGCTTCCACTTCAAACTCCTCCAGGCGCATCATACTTGCCCCGCCATATTGATGGTACTGAATGCGCTTCATGCGGACACGCTTTGTTTCTGGATAGTTATACACTTGTTCATATTCATTTCGATGGAGTATTGAAATGCTTACTATAAACAGTGCACATGCCAGATTTTGTCACCATCTTCATCCAGACACATCCAACGTTCTGTCGTTAGTTATTCGAGTCAAGATTCAGCAGCTTTTTTGAAATTAACTTGAGAGATAACTCAGGGATTGGTATTCGCAGCGTAACTGCCCCAGCCAGAATGACACAGGGGTCTGATTTTGCACGAAATCAATACATGCGTGAGATGAGAACCCCTCAATGAAAAAAGGGTTACGATCCTCGCAACCCTTTTTTAGGCCAACATGCGTGTGACTGACGAAGTCAAACGCATGTGCATGATCGTTGAGCATCTACACTGTTTGTGTCGTCTGCAATTTAACTCAAAACTTAACATCAATATAAATCAAAGACTTAGAAAAAGTCTTGTAAAGCCCTAATTCAAGCCATATGCAACTTAAGTTGAAAGTTAGCAGAGTGCATCCCGTTTTTATTAATGCATTGGAGTAGGTCATCTATTAGTGACCAGAATGGTTAGTTGGCTTTCTTACATTAACCTCTGCTTCACTTTCAAAATGAGAATTCTGACGCTGGATCTTAGTTGTATCCACCTCGATTGCATGTGCAACCGAGCCACTTGGGTGCTTGTAGTCGCCAGGATTTTGATAATCATTCTTCGCAAGCCCCTCCCGGACCTTGACAGTGGTAAACATGCCGCCCATTTCCAATGAGCCGTATTGTCCATTACCCATCATCATGGGCAATGTGTTTTTCGGCAAGGGCATCTCCATCATTTCGTTCATTTCAGACATCCCCGTCTCCCCCATAGGCATGTAATCGGGCACGAGATTGGTGATTTTCTTCATGAGGTCACTTTGCTTGACGCCTATCATGGTTGGAAAGTCGTGGCCCATGGCATTCATGGTGTGATGACTCTTATGACAATGGAATGCCCAATCACCAGGCTCATTAGCCACAAATTCAATTGCACGCATTTGACCAACGGCTATGTCGGTAGTCACTTCCGGCCAGCGTGCCGTTTTTGGCACCCAACCGCCGTCGGTACCGGTGACTTCAAACTCGTGACCATGCAGATGGATAGGGTGATTGGTCATGGTGAGATTGCCGACGCGGATGCGCACGCGGTCATCTTTACGCACGACAATCGGGTCTATGCCTGGGAACGCCCGGCTGTTCCAGGTCCATAAGTTGAAATCGAGCATAGTATTTACCTTGGGCGTAAAACTGCCCGGCTCAATGTCGTAGGCATTTAGCAAAAACACAAAATCACGGTCCACCGGCATGAATTTTGGGTTCTTGGGGTGCGTGATCCAGCTGCCCATCATGCCCATAGCCATTTGCAACATTTCGTCCGCGTGGGGATGATACATAAAAGTGCCCGGCCGCTTGGCCTGAAATTCATATACAAAGGTTTTACCGGGCTCAATCGCAGGTTGAGTGAGACCACTCACCCCATCCATGCCATTAGGCAAACGCTGGCCATGCCAATGCACACTGGTTTTTTCAGGCAGGCGATTGGTCACAAAAATACGCACGCGATCTCCCTCAACCACCTCAATTGTCGGCCCAGGACTTTGCCCGTTGTAGCCCCAAAGATTTGCTTTCATGCCTGGCGCAATTTCTCTCACCACAGGTTCTGCAACAAGGTGAAACTCCTTGACACCATTGTTCATCTTCCAAGGAAGGCTCCAGCCATTCAAAGTAACTACCGGTTGATACGGGCGCCCTGTACCAGGATAAAGCGGCTCTTGTGTGTTTGCCACCTCAGAGGTGATGATTTCCGGAATAGCACCTAATGCAACCTTGCTAACAGCACTAACGGCAACGCCAGCCATGCCTAAACCAGCATATTTAAAAAAGTTTCTTCTATCCATTGTTGTCATCTTATTGACCTTCCATCAAACGAGGACTGGCGACTAAAGTAGCTTGCAATTCTGCATCAGCTAACCAAAAGTCGCATAATGATTCGATATAGCCTTTTACGCTTTGTACTTGCGCTCTGGCATCGCCAAATAATTCAAATGGGCTTGTGAGCATGCCGTTATAGCGCAGTTGATCCTCGTACAATATGCGTTTGCGTAATGGCACAATCTCATCGCGAATGTGACGAGTGACATCATGTTTGGTGCGATAGGTGTTATACCGTTCTCGTATCTCAGATTGCGCATTGGTCACCAACTGAGCAGTTTCCTGTACCGACTGCATGTAAATTGACTCCGCCCGTGGCACCTTGGCCTGGCCCCAGTCAAACAACGGTATCTCGAAAGCGATATCGATACCTTTCTTATAAGGCTCACTTCTTCTGCCCTCCAATACTCGTGCCGGGCCTAACTCAATCACATTGATGAATCGTGTGGTTTTGGTGAGTCCTAGCTGCTTAGCCAAAGCGTCCATTTCAGAGCGCTTAACCAGCAGGTCCAATCGTTGTTCATAGGCATTTTGTTCAAAGGCCTGTAACTCTGAAAGAGACTTAGGCAGATCAGGTAACCGAGGTTGGATTGTGAGTTGTGACGCTTTCACACCTAATTGCCTGGCCAAAGCCTCATATGCCCTAACTTCAGCATTCTTTGCATTAGCATATTCAAGTGCGGCATCGGCATAGAAGCTTTGCTCACGTGACTGCTCCAAGCGATTCCAGTTGCCGGTTTCATGCAGTCGTTTAGCCAACTCAGCACTGGCTTCTGCAGACTCTTTCACTTGTGCGCTATATTTAGCCAATTCCGTAGCGGCAACCGCATTAAAATAAGCGGTACGTGTCTGATAGGCGAGTTTTAGGACTTCAATGGCGGTAGATGCTTGTGTCTGCGCAAAACGTCTTTTTTCAACTTCTACCGCTTTAGGCATGGTGATCAATGAGAAGACGTTGAACGTGAATGCCTGCTCGATCTTATACTCACCACCATCACGCGCATAAAGCATAGAGAAACGTGGATTAGGCAATCGGCCTGCCTGTACAAGATCAGCTTCTGAGATGCCCAGCTCGTAGAATGAAGCTTGTAGGCCTTTATTGTTATAAAGCGCCACCTGTACTGCGCCCTCTACATCCAGGGGTTGTGCAAGTAATGCCTGAGTCTTGTCCTGTAGGGACTTTGTAGACGCTTCTGTCTTAGCCCATTCATACGCTTGCTTCAGGTGGGGTTGAGTTTGTTTTTGTACCTCATTCATGCCGCCATCTTTGGAGAAGGACGCGCACCCACCTAATAACAGGCTTACCGCAACAAGAATGGCGCTGCGTGCTCTGAGATTTCCAATATTAGTGCTCATGTGAATCTCCTTCAGAGGATGCATGTTGATGATCTGAATGACTGTCCTGAGCCGGTATTGCTGATTCACTTGCTTCACCATGGTGGTGTCCCGCATGATAATGGCCACCAGATGCAGGCAAAGATAGAACACCAATGCCATGGCGATAGACCACTTCGCCACCCAGCCATGCCGTTATCGCGACAGCCATGGATAGTCCTGCCAGGCAAACTAATACTGGCATTGACATCGGGCTGTCCTGACGCGATTTCGACGAATTCCAGATTGCAACGAGCACTAATCCAACAGCAGTAGGGATTGCCCAGGCTCGATGCAACAACATGGCAGCATGGCCGGCATCATCGTGATTCATGGTTGAGTTGAATGCCAGCCAACCAAAACCAACGGCAGTCACAGCACTCACAGCAGCTAGTATCAATACGTAATATCCTGTGGCGGCCAATGAAGTGGATGATGCAGATTGGCGGCGCAACCGAGCAGCTAGGCCTAAAATAAATGCCACCATCGTCAACGCAATTGGAAAATGTACGACTGCCGGATGCAAATTTGGAATAATTTGGAAACCGGTGTGTTCTGAGGGCATTTCTGATTTAAGGGCTTCTGAAGCCTCATGGATATGGCTTGAGTGATCATCTTCCGCAAGCACACCCTCCGAATTTCCATGCTCATGGGTTATGGATACAGCCTTTTCACCTTCACTTCCTGCATGGTTCATCATTCCATGGTCGTGAGTGTGTGCCGACATTTCAGATGAAGATGATTTGTGATCCATGCTTGCCATGCTGTGGCCCATGTCCTCAGCCTGATTATTCATGTCATGCATTTTGCTATGGTCCATCACCGGCATGCTGTTATGGTCCATGCCTTTCATATTGCCCTGATCCATGGGTGGCATCTGAGACTTTGAGTCATGTAAAGCATGCTTATCGCCATGAGACATACGATGTCCCATCGCTTCATGATGCATTGGTTGATCCGAGGAGTGCTGCATCCCCGGCATTTGATGGCCTTGGTCTGCAATCGAAGAATCTAGCGATTTCCAATCTGTTTGATGGTCATTATTTGTCGGCTTGTAATCATCAAAGGTGGACTGGTATGGCGCAGAGCTTTCTTCCGCAAATGATGCACCAATACCCAATCCTAATGTCATCGCAATAAAGAATAAGTATTGATAGAAAGAGGCAAGCCTGACGCTCTCTAGTGTAGTAAATTTCATATAAACCTCTCATTTAGAATTCCCAATATCCATTGGAAATACATTCTTTCGCCTGCCGCGAGCATGCAAAAGCATAAATGTGCTAGCCAAAGACCTGATAGGACTTTAGCCAATGTACTAAATGAGGGTAAAGCGCGGAGGTCGCTCAGGACCGGTGGATATATGACTCGTGAAATCTGGGACGATAAAACCGATTGCCGTACCTGCAACGATCAAATGATGCTTGAGATAATCACTCGAAGCCGCAAAGGCGAAGCCTGAGCAACAGACTGAACATTTGGAACAATGGTTACAAGCGTGTTTAGTATCATCTGGATGTTTGTGAGCATGACTATCTGCAGCCCCCTCGTGGTGTTCATGGCTATGCCCACTGACACTTTCATGGATGTGCTGGCTTTGTGGCTTCTCACAATTGATCATGCTGACCGCTGCAAATCCCTGCACCGGTAGAATGATTGCAATGAGCCAAATAGTGAAAATCTTAATTAGCTTTCTCACGATGAGCTTATGATAACCCTAAATTAAAAATGATTCAGTGACATACTTAAATTTCTTGTGACGGAAATACCCTATGGGTGGATTTCTTGATTTAGCGCAAGTTGCTCCAGGATCGGACATTCTGGGCGATCATCTCCATGGCAACAATGAACAAGCTTTTCTAGCTCCGACTTAATCGACACCAGGCTTTGAATCTTTTGGTTTAAGGCTTCAACATGGGCGTTTGCCAATTCTTTCACTTTACTACTTGGCCGAAGCGGATCTTGCCATAGGCTTAATAATTCCTCAATTTGCTTGATAGAAAAACCTAAATCACGGGAGTGTCTAATAAAGCTTAGCGTATGGATATCTTTTTCAGAATATTGACGATATCCAGAAAAGGTTCTTGATGCCGCAGGCAACAAGCCAACACTTTCGTAATGCCGGATCATTTTGGTCGATATGCCAGACGCCCTGGCAGCTTGCCCGATGTTAAATAGACTCATTGCTTATGTCCAAATAATAGGTAAAAAAGCCTGCTGATCTAGCTCAGCAGGCAGAGTGAATTATTCACTCGCAGGTGAAAAACCTGCATTTATCAAAGCGGAAACGATCTCGTCTCTTGCAACCATGGTTTCAACATTGACTGTTCTGGTTGGAGGGTCGGCTGCAATGCTTGCTGCCGGATCAACGGCTTTAATGGCACTTGTGACACCTCTTGCACATCCACCACAAGTCATATTCTCAATATGAAATTTCATCATCCACTCCTTCGGCAATGATTGGTCGTCATCATTAGAATAAAGCTTCCAATAATGGCAAGGTAAAGCGATTTAAGTCAATGTGTTGACGATTCGATCATGGGCGGAATGAATGTACGTAAGCGCAAGGCATTCCCTAAAACAAATATACTGGACAAGGCCATCGCACCCGCTGCAAAGATGGGTGAAAGCAACAGTCCCCATACAGGGTAAAGTGCGCCAGCAGCAACCGGAATCAAGGCGGTGTTGTAGGCAAATGCCCAAAACAGGTTTTGATGAATATTGCCTATCGTTGCTTTGGATAGGGCAATCGCATTCGGCACCCCTAGCAAATTACCAGACATCAGAACGACATCTCCAGACTCTATGGCTACATCCGTACCTGTACCGATTGCCAAGCCGACATCCGCCTCTGCCAGTGCCGGCGCATCATTAATACCGTCTCCTACAAATGCAACCTGCCCATACGTCGCTTTTAAACGCCGGATGGCTGCTACTTTACCTTCTGGCATCACCTCGGCAATCACTATATCAATCCCAAGCTGCTGGGCGATTGCGTGTGCGGTTTTGGCATTATCACCAGTAATCATCGCCACTTTGAGCCCAAGCTGGTGAAGCGCTGCAACCGCGCCCGGTGTCGAAGTTTTAATGGGGTCAGCAACGGCAATAATGCCCGCCAGCTGGCCATCAATCGCGGCATATAATGGAGACTTCGCTTCTTTGCCCAATCGTTCTGCTGCCTCCGCAAAAATACTGACATCAAGCCCCAGCTGACGCATAAACCGATCGGCCCCGACTTCGACGAGTGAATCCGCAACCTTGGCTCTCACACCCATGCCGGTCACCGCTTCAAATTCAATTAAATCCGGTAGTGACTGGCCATCCTCAGTCGCAGCAGTGACAATTGCCCGCGCTATCGGGTGTTCGGATTTAGACTCCACGGCACCTATTTTTGCTAGTAACTGGTTACGGTCCAATGTTTCCGCAATTTCCAAATCGGTCAGAACGGGGCGCCCTTCCGTAAGTGTGCCCGTTTTATCCAAGGCAACGACTTTGGCATCTTTAAGCAATTGCAGCGCTTCGCCTTTTCTGAACAAAATACCTAGCTCAGCCCCGCGCCCAGTGCCAACCAAAATAGAAGTGGGTGTCGCCAATCCCATGGCACATGGGCATGCAATGATCAACACTGCGACTGCGTTCACCAGTGCAAAAGTCAATGCCGGTGTAGGTCCAAAAATGATCCAGGAAATAAAGGTGAGTAATGCTACACTCATGACAGCAGGCACAAACCACATCGTCACTTTATCAACCACGGCCTGTATCGGTAGCTTGGAACCTTGGGCTTGCTCAACCAAGCGTATAATTTGTGCCAACATGGTTTGACTACCTACCGCTGTAGCACGCACCGTGAAGACACCCTTTTGATTAATGGTACCGCCGACTACAGCACTACCCAAAACCTTTTCCACAGGAATGGGTTCACCCGTAATCATGGATTCATCAACGAAACTGTTACCATTGGTGATTTGACCATCTACCGGCACTCTCTCGCCGGGTCGCACTTCGAGTTCATCATTGAGAAGGACTTCATTGATAGGGATGTCTAACAAACGCCCCTCTCTCATGACATGGGCCTTTTTAACCTGCATTTTTGTGAGGCGTTTGATCGCTTCAGAGGTACGTCCTTTAGCGCGTTCTTCTAAAAACCGACCTAATAGGATCAATACGACGATAACTGCAGCCGCCTCGTAATACACGTTGACCGCTCCCTCGGGTAGTAGCCCTGCAGCAAAGGTCGCTACCACTGAGTACGCGAACGCAGCAGCTGTGCCCACGGCGACGAGTGAGTTCATATCAGGTGTTAACCTGAGGAGCGCCGGAATTCCCTTTTGGTAAAACCGTCTTGCTGGAAAAACCAATACTATCGTTGTTAGTGCAAATTGGATGTACCAGCTATTTTGCATCCCTATAGTATTCATGATTAATTCATGAACAGCGGTTATCAGGTGCGCCCCCATCTCCATCAAAAAAACCGGTAACGTCAATCCTGAAGCGAGAATGAGGTCATCTCTCAACTCAAGAAGTTTTACCTCTTTCTGATTGGAGGCAGCCTCTTGCAACTGAGTGACAGAATTGATGGCTTTTGCTTCGTAACCAATACGCTCAATAGCGGAAATCAGATCGGCCTTCTCGACATAGCCATAAACGGTTGCCCTTTCTGTGGCCAAATTGACTGATGCCTCAGCAACACCAGGTACAGATTTCAATGCTTTTTCAACTCGACCAACACATGAGGCGCACGTCATGCCTATTACATTTAGTTCTATTTTTGATGTTGGGACTTCATACCCAATCTTACGAATTGCTTGAATCAAAGCTGAAAGATCAGTGTCTGCTGATGTTTTAATGTTTGCACGCTCAGTAACAAGGTTAACTGACGCACTTTTTACACCTGGCACTTTGTTTAACGCTGCTTCAACACGGCGGACACAGCTAGCACATGTCATGCCTTGGACAGGAAGGGAGATATCTTGGATAGCATCACTTAACTGTTTTTCAGACATACTTAATGGCCTCGGAAACTGCTTGGTTAAATGTTCATCCAGTCTAAAGCTTTCCATGATGGGAAGGTCAACCGCATTTCAATAAACAAACATTAAGAAAATGTATTACCAGAACCGAAAGTAGCTTAAGGATTGTGGTGTCGGGCTTAACGTGAAAAATACTTTTACATGGTTTAATTAATTTGCCTCCAAGTATTGGGATATGGTCTTTTTTAAATCCTCTGGATTATCCACGCTGAGGAAATGCCCAGAACCCGTGATAGTCTCAAGCGTTGCGTTTGGTACTTTCTTCCAAGTCAAATATCTTTCGGCTTGTCTTGACCAGTCATTTTCTCCGTATATCAGCATTACAGGGCTTTTGATCTTATGATATTGATCAGTGGCCTGCGCCCAACTGCGCCAGTTTTTTAATATGTTCCTGCCAAGAAAACTGTAGCCCGGCCGATGTCCTGTTTTATCAAACATTGTCATTAACCAGGTTGGGATTTTTTTGATTTTTTTGACGCCGCCATTCATCACCAGGCTCAAGAAAAATCGATTCTCAAGCGCAGCAAAAATCGCCCCATTGATGGGAATTGAGTAATTCCACATCATGAAGTTGGCAATAAAGTTGCCACGCCGGATGCCATCTGCGTAACGCGTTTCATAATCGTATGTATTGACCGCAATCACCTGCTTAATCTTATCTGGGATTTGTGCAGCGACCGTGAGAGACAGTGTCGCGCCAATAGACTCACCAATTAAGGTGAGATTGGTCAAATTCAGCTGATCAATTAAATCAAGCACAGAGGCTCTCAAATAGGGCTCGTCGTAGTTGATTTTCTTATTGATGGACGATTGACCGTGGCCAGGTAAATCGATGGCATAGACGGTAAATTTGCTCGCATAAAATGGAATCATCTCGCTAAACAACTCAATTTGCGTTCTGATCGTATGCATTAAAAGCAGCGGTTCTCCACTCCCTGTTTTAATGACTCGAACCGCTTCCCCGTCTTTAAGCGTGACAAAAAATTCCTCTCCGTTAAATTTAAGATCTGTTGGTGCATCACGCATTTCATTCTCCCTTATCAAATTAATTAGTACTTATCATTGCGAATGAAGTGATATTTAAGTGATCACCCCACAGGTTTGATCCATCATGCTCAATCGTTAAAACGTTTAAAAATGACAGATGCATTAACCCCGCCAAATCCAAACCCATTCGAAAGGGCATATTCAAGATGTCTATGCATGGGAGCTTGTGTCGTAATCGCCAGCCCAATTGCCCGCGCATCTGGCGCATACAAATTGATCGTGGGTGGGCAACACTGCGCTTCAATTGCTTTAATGCTAAAAATGGCTTCTAGACCGCCCGCTGCGCCCAGCAAATGTCCAGTGGAAGACTTTGTAGCACTGATCACAGGTCGGGCATGACGCTGACCAAACACAGTTCTGATGGCTGCCAGTTCACTTGCATCTCCCATGGGGGTAGACGTAGCATGCGCATTGATATGGTCAACGGCCTCGGGAGATATGTGTGCTTGATTAAGGGCAATCATCATGGCCCTGGCAGCACCGGAACCCTCCTCGGGGCTGGAGGTGATATGGTAGGCGTCAGAAGTGGTTCCATATCCCACTAATTCAGCAAGCGGTTTTGCACCTCTCGCCATGGCGTGTTCATAGGACTCAATCACCAAAATACCAGCCCCCTCTGCCATCACAAACCCATCACGATGTGTGTCAAACGGTCTTGAGGCTAACTCAGGGCTTGCCGCGTATCTTGTACTCAGTGCTTTTGCGGCTGCAAACCCGCCGAGGCTGACTTTATCAATACAAGCTTCTGTCCCCCCACAGATTGCGATATCGGCTTCATTGGCATGAATCATCCTGGCCGCATCGCCAATCGCTTGTACGCCTGCTGCACAGGCGGTAACCGGAGCACCGAGTGGTCCTTGGACTTGGTGTTTAAGTGCTATCTGCGCAGCCGCCAAATTGACCAAAAACGATGGAATCGTAAATGGCGAGAGCTTACCCACACCCACTGCTTCGCCTGTGCGGACTGCATGTGCAATGGCTGGGAAACCACCCACCCCTGAAGCGACAATCGTGGCAGTGCGTTGTTTTTGAATCTCAGTCATCGGTAGCCACTGGGCTTGCTGAATGGCCTCGTTAGCGGCAATCAGAGCAAATTGAATAAATCTGTCAGAGCGTCTTAACTCTTTTGCATCGAGATATTCAGACAAATTGAGCCCCATGCTCGGATCAAGTTCTGATGGCTTAACCCAACCGGCGATGTTGACTGGACTGCCTTCTGCCAACGCATCAGGGAGCGCAGAGATCCCAGACTTTCCCTCCAACAAATGTTTCCATGCCAAGTCAACGCCTGTTCCAAGCGGACTGACTGCGCCCATCCCAGTAATCACAATACGTTTCATCATAAATTTCCCTGAAGACCTATTGAGTTAAATTGGTAAGTTGTTTTGGGTGGGTATTGATCGGGATACATAACATGGCCGTGATGAGCGCCAATGCAATATGTATGCTGTACGTTGGGATAAAGTCACCCGGCTTGAGCAGTGCTTTACCAAGGAATAACACGGTGATAGACACACCTATCACCGTGCCAATTTGGCGGGCAGCGTGATTGATGGCAGAACCAACGGCATAGTCTTTTTGCGGCAAACCAAACATGGCGGCAGCGGATAAAGAGGGCATGACCAAGCCGACAGAAATGCCGCTTAATAGTAAACCCGGTAGCCATGTAGCCAGATAATTAGGGGTGGTATCGGGGACCATTAAAAACCACAGTCCACTGAGGGCGTAGGTCATGGTGCCTGTGATAAGCAAAGGGCGATGCCCCACTTTGGAGGCTATTTTCCCTGCAACCAATGCGGTAGGAACAACCATCAGTGGCCCTGGCATGACAGACGCACCGGCTAAGGACTGGCTTAAATGCCATATATTCTTCATCCAAAAAAAGAATGAAAAAAACATGATGGAAAACGCAATCCCGAAGGTGATGCCTGCCAGGTTTGCAAATAAAAAGGTTTTGTTTTTAAACAGGCTGAGGTCAAACAATGGTTCTGGGTAAAACTTCGCCCAAGGAATATAACTTGCCAGCAACACCCAACCTAATATCAGAATGGCTGTTAACTCATAGGGATTCCAACTAGGCGACTTCATCTCAACAATCGCAAACGCAATTGCTCCCACACCGACGACCAACTGCAACATGCCGACGAGATCAAGCCGCATATGCGCTCTTGGCTGAACCGACTCATGCAATACAGCTAAGCTTTGCCATATGCAAAATAATCCAATCGGGATGTTGATAAAAAATGCCCACTGCCAGCCGCCTACATCAATAATCCAGGAACCAATCCCCGGACCTAATGCCGCGGCCAAAGCACCAACAGCGCCCCAAGCACCCATGATGACTGACCGCCTCTCGCGAGGAAACGCCTCCAATACCAGCGCCAATGCAGAGGGGGTCAGCAGACAAGCACCGATAGATTGAAAAACTCTGGCGACAATAAGCCATGAGACACTAGGGGCGGCACCGCATGCAAATGAGGCACTGATAAATAACAAGGTGCCTAATGTGAATATTTTTTTACGCCCAAATTTATCTGCAATACCACCCGCCGGGATCAGCATGGCAGCATAGACAATAGAGTAGCCGCTCATCGCCCAGGATAGATCAGCGGCAGTAGAGTCCGGAAAGCTACTGAGAATATTATTGAACCCAGCATACAGAATCGTCGTATCCAGGGAGGACATAAAAATCGCAATACTGGCGATTGCGAATACCCGCCAAGCTGCCGGGATTGCTTTATTTGCAGACACTAACTGCTGTATGTTTGAGTTCATGACATTCTCTGATTTGACTTAGGCGTATTAGTAATACTGGCCACAACGCCTTGATTCGTTGCGGCCAGTGTTCGCTTAGTGACTCAGAAAGAACTCAGCTGTGTTTACAAACGAATCATGGTACTGAAAAATCGAACCGTGATTGGAGTCTGGATATAACAGCAATTGCGCATTTTTAAGCTGCTTATATAGGGTAATCGAACCCTCGGTTGGTAACATGGTGTCATTGCTACCCGTCACCACCAAAACCGGTTGTTGAATGGCTTTTAACGTTTTGAATTCAGGATCAGGTGTGCTCGTCCATACAATTAAGGCCTTGCCATGTGCATCTGCAATCTCCTTACCACTTTCAGGGTCACGCCCTTCTTTTCTGGCATAGACGCGAGACAAAAATGCAGCGGCGGCTTGCTTCCCTGCTTCACTTTGCGAGAAGAACAAATAGTCGCGTGGATCTGGCGCATTGGCTCTCGAAAAGGCCTCACCCAACACTTTCATCAGATGATTGCCACCGCCTTGATGGGTAGTCCCGGCGAGAATCACTTTTCGAACCAGTTCTGGATGTTGCGCAGCAAGTTCTTGAGCAACAAACCCACCCATCGAAAACCCCAACACATCCACTTGCTTATAGCCCAGAGCTTGAATAAACGCATAAGCATCTGTGGTCATTTGTGCGATGTTGTCGGCAACCACTCCATTCGTAGCACCGACGCCTCTGTTATTGAATACAACCACTGGACGATTCTTGGCCAAGGCATTCACTACCGCCGGATCCCAAGCATCCATATTGCCAGTGAAGTGCTGAAGGAGCACTAATGGAGTACCTGATTGAGAGCCTAAAGTGCGGTAAGAGAATTTAATGCCATTGGCCTCTACAAATTTTGTGGCCGCAGTCTCCAGTTTATCTGCAGCCAAGGCCGTGCCTGACTCTATGATGGATAAGGTAGTGGCGATGAGTAACAATGATCTTAAAATTTTATTCACGAATATCTCCTGTTCAGTCAAATGGATGATTGGGTTCTTAGGTGGTGGTGATTAGCTCAGGTAGCGATTCGCTGGTTTAGCTAATGACAAATGCGGCCCCAATGCTTTTCTTGCCGCTTCAAATGCTTGCCAATCCTCAATATTTGGCAAAGAGGGAATAGTGATCACCTCGCCCAAATCAAATCCTCTAAGGGCGGCATCTACCAGATCATCAGTTTTCATCACCATTTCAGGCGGCAAGTGACTTGCTGGCATATTCACTTTGTCCAGGAACGGCGTATCGGTCGCGCCAGGCAACACCACCTGAATGTGCACCCCTTTGTCACCAAGTTCATGCTGCATGGATTGGCTAAACATCACCACATAAGACTTAGTTGCGTTGTAAACGCCATTGAACATTTCAGGAATATAGGCAAGCACTGAGGCAACATTGATGATGGCACCTTTGCCTTCAGCAAAAAATCGTTTGGCAGCTGCGCCGGAGAGTCGTGTGAGCGCGGTGATGTTCAATTGAATCATGGTCTCCATCGCATCCATATCAGACTCAACCAACGTCGTAGACGCACCACCACCTGCGTTATTCACCAGCAGGGTAATACTGCTATCTTCCCGTAAGCGTGTTTCGACTTTTAATAAATCAGCCTTGAGGGTCAGGTCGGCCGGCATGATTTCTACCTGACTTCCAGATGCACTCTTAATACCATCTGCTACTTTTTGCAGCTTTGCTTGATCACGTGCCACCAAAATCAAGTCATAACCTCGCTTTGCTAGTCGGTCTGCATACACAGCCCCAATCCCAGTTGATGCACCTGTGATCAATGCTGTCCCAAGTTTATTCACTGCATTCATTTTTTCACCTCTTTACGGTTTAACAGTTACGTATATATAAAATACCAATCGGTACATAAATACTATGCAACAAAATTTGCTCTGTCAACATTTTTTTGTAACAATTGGTATAAATTACTTAAGTGAAGAAAATTGAGATGACTGAAGAGTTAAAAAAGACACGAGGTCGCCCCAAAATGTTTGATAACGAGGTGATCCTGGACAAGGCTTTGAAAGTGTTTTGGGAAAGGGGCTATGAAGGCGCCTCAATGGCCGAGTTAACCTCCACGCTCGGTGTGAATAAGCCAAGTTTGTATGCTGCGTTTGGCAATAAGGAAGAATTGTTTAGGCAAGCACTTTCTAAGTATGTCTCCGGTCCAGCTTCATTTGTGAGGATGGTGATGAAAGAGCCAACAGCGCGCAAAGTCGCAGAAAAGTTTTTATTAAGTAGCGCAGAGTTTCTAACGAGTGAAGCACATCCCAAGGGATGCATGATCGTGCAAGGCGCCCTTTCATGCGGTGAAGGCGCACAGATCATCAAAGAACAGCTTATTCAGTATAGAAAACATTATGAGGGCTTGTTGACTGAGCGATTTGAGTTGGCACAACTGGAAGGTGATTTATCGCCTGACGTAAATGCCGTTGATTTATCTAAATATTTAGCTACTCTACATCAAGGAATGTCAGTGCAAGCGGTCAATGGCGCCACTCAAGAAGAACTCAAAAGGATGGTTAATGTAGCCATGTTGAATTGGCCGAGCAAATAAGGGTATCTACGCCCAATTATCGAAGTTTACACATCGAAAATACAATGCTCTGCTAAAAAACTACTCACTAGGACGAGCTAGTATGCTTGTTCATGATTCTCACTCCATGGGCATGCTAGCATTACCTCAAACAATTGCCTCTGGACTTGCCGTACTAGCCGATCTCATCATTCAAGCGATGGAATGTCTGAAGCGATGTGGTGCCTTCACCACTGAGGAGCTGTCAAACGCATGGCTCGTTGCAATCGAACTTCATGTTTTGTCTAGACGCTTTGCACTAATGGTTGAGTAGCAATTAATGAGTTGTACGGCGCCAGCGGCTTACAAATATCGTTGGCAATTTAACTCCAGATATCTCGCCTTTTATCGCTGAACGATAAAGTTTAACAAAGTGGCTTTGCAGAATAGGTGCGATTGAAATGTCATATTGCCAGATGGACGCATAAAAACTCACTCTAAAGCTTTTTATCCAGCTATAGATTCAGAAATCAAATTGTCTAGATTCTTAATCGCATCTCTCATAAAAAGAGCTGCGTATTTATTCTTATCATCATCAATTTCATTCCTTATTGGATGCCACACTCCTTGAAAATCTTGGCGAGACTCAAAATCTAAGAAATAGCTAACATCATGCCATCCCGGAGAAAACAAACCTAAGTCAAAGGCGATAGGCATACTCGGATAGCCACGCCATGTAAACCATTGTGTGACTGGTTGCTGAGAGATCGCGACGGTAATATCCCATCGATGTTGTTGTGTCCATTGTTTCTTATCAAAGCATAATGAGATAAATCCCAAAGATTTTGGTAAGGGTTTAGAAAATACAATAGCCCTTAGATCTTTTTCGATTTTTACAAGGGTAACCCAGTTTTCGATGTTAACGCAAGTTGCTTGAGTTTTTTTACAGCACTCCAAGTAGCTGCATCATTATTAAACATAAGCAGGTATAAAACGATCGCCATAGGGTCGTCAGATCAAGCGTCAAGGGCTTGTGAAGTAACAACTATTTAAAGTGTAGAAATTAATTATGTAAACTGCAAAATTTGCATACAAAACTTCAAGTTTATGCAAGTTTTGCAGAAAAATTCAATCGAATATAAAATTAGTCATTCATAATCAATATCTTATAATTTGGAATAATTATTGCCAGTCCTTCCTCTAGAGAGGAAGATATTAATGGCAAACATAATAAAATCAAATTTTTCATATTTAACAGATAAGTCAGAAGTAACAGCAATCAGTCTGTGGGTTGTTTTTATAATGGTCAGTGGGAATTACTCACTGTTCCATGGCATTTCAAAAATATATCCACTTACGATACATAACATCCCCTTTCTAGTATCAATCTCCCTATTTTTCACATTCTTAACAGCAATCTTTTTTCTTTCTGTTTGCTTGGGGAAATATGCACGCTGGATCCTAGCCTTCTTAATAATTGTTTCCTCTCAAGCTGCGTATTACATGGATCACTTGGGTGTGATCATTGATACAGTAATGATTGATAACATCATACAAACGAACCGAAATGAAATCTCTGGTTTAATAACTAGCAGCTTAATTGGCAGGACATTTATTTTTGGCTTAATTCCGGCTTGGTGTGTGATTAAGTATTTTCCCAAAAATACCAACTTTAAGAATGAATTAATTTCCAGACTTAAAACCATAGGGTTTCTGATTTTAGGTGTCGTTGTTTTGGTGATACCGTTTACAGCCGACTATGCGACATTCATCCGCGAGCACAAGATTGTTAGGTTTTATGCAAATCCAACCTATGCCACTTATTCATCGATTAAGTTTTTAACAAGTAAGTTGAGTGTAAAAACAAACAATGGGCCTTTAATCAATATTGCTGGCGATATAAAAAACCTTGACCTCGCAGATAGTAAAAAAGAGCTGATCATTATGGTTGTCGGTGAAACGGCGAGGGCCGATCGTTTCTCACTTAACGGTTATAAACGCGATACTAACCCTCGGCTATCAAAAGAAAATGTAGTTAGCTTCAGTAACGTATCCTCGTGTGGTACCTCAACATCAGTGTCAGTTCCTTGTATGTTCTCGTCTTTGGGGCGAGAACACTATGAAAAAGAAAAAGCTTGAGCTCAAAAGAATGTCCTTGATGTACTAAACGATCATGGAATAGCAGTTTTGTGGAGAGATAACAACTCTGACTCAAAAGGGGTTGCAACTCGTGTTCGTTACGAAGACTTTAAATCTCCAACCCTTAATCCTGTGTGCCATGGAGAATGCAGAGATATTGGTATGTTAAACAAACTGGATGATTATATTAATCAGAATAAAGGCAAAGATATATTTATTGTATTGCATCAAATGGGCAACCATGGCCCTGAGTATTATCGGCGCTACCCCAAAGAATTCGAAAAATTTAAACCAGCTTGCCAAACTGGTGAGTTGAGAGATTGCAGTAAGCAGGAAATTGACAATGCTTACGATAACGGTATTCTATATACGGATTACTTTTTATCAGAGGTCATAAACTTTCTAAAGAAACATGACGATAGATTCGAGACTGCAATGCTATATGTGGCAGACCACGGCGAGTCACTCGGTGAGCATGGGTTTTACTTGCATGCAGCGCCATACATGCTGGCCCCAAAAGAACAAAAGCATGTCCCTGCCATTTTATGGACAGGGAACAATTTTGATTACAACATTGACGATATTAAACCATTTAAAAACCAAGCGCTTTCACACGATGACTTATTCTGTTCAGTCATGATTGCATATGAGTTAGAGTCAGGTATGTGTGGAGGCAAGAATAAAATGCTAACCAAGAATAAGAACTTAAAGAACTACGCTATCTCTGATGAGAGTAACAGTGTTCGCATAGATTGAAATTAGAGGTCAACAGTAGACTCGAGGTCTGTATTAAAAATCACTTTAACAATCAGCCCTGTCGATTTAGGTTGTTTATTGATTAATATGATTTCAGCATGATGCTTCTGGGCGATCTCCTGAGCGATTGAAAGACCTAGCCCAGACCCAGATGCTTTGTCACTATGAGCGCGATAAAATCGCTCAAACACTTTGTGAATATCCTCTGGATGAATACCTGGTCCTGAGTCTTCAATTTCTATTTCAATCGCATGATGCTGTGATCTTATTTGAATATTTATCAATCCATCCTCGGGGGAATAGTTGATTGCGTTCACTAAAAGGTTATTGAATAGAATCTCAATTTCATCAGCTACTCCAAAAATATGGATATCTTCAGAGTAGGTCATGCCAACATCCAGTCTTTTTGCTATGTATATAGACCGAAGATCATTTAATACCCTGACGATAAGCGCATTCAAGTCTACTTTGCTAACTGATCCTGGTCGTCCATCAGGTTCGACCTTTGATAAGGTCAACAATTGCTCTACTAAACGTTCCATTCGAGTGAGACTGTCAAAAACACGCGGTAGTCGATCTTGCAGTTCTTTTTGATTGGCATGGCTTAGTGACGAGAGCTGTAGCCTCAAAGCGGTGACTGGTGTTCTGAGTTCATGGGCTGCATCGCTGATAAATCTTTTTCTGAGCGTAATAAATGCATTCGCATTTTTCATCCAAACATTTAAAGATCGAATGATTGGAATCAACTCCTTTGGCTGATTATTTTCATGAAATAGATTCAGCTCATCCACATTTCTTTTGGCCATTTCTTCTGACATCACAGTCAGCGGCTTAAATGTTTTTTGAATGATTAACAACGTCAAAATAATTAAAAAGGGCACCACCAGCAATTGGGGAATAATCAGCTTGATGGCTACATCTCGAATGGTTCGTTGGCGTAATTTATAGTCCTGAGCTACTACGCAAGTCAGACCCTCTTGGCTTAAAATAAAAATGCGCCAGCGTTTGTGATCTAACCATTGTGTGAATAGACCAGATTTGTCGGTTTTGGCTGCAAAGACGCCTCGATGCGACTGGTAAATAATCTGGTTATTTTGTTTAATCTGGATAAGATAATCTTGCTCTCCATGCAGCTTGGATTTTCTGAGTCCAGAAATGAAGTTCTGCTCGGGTGCCGCATTTCCAGCAAAATTCTCAATCATAGCCGATGCTAAATGCTCCATATTCGCGTCATATAGCTCGCCTAACTCGTCTTCTGCGGAGTGATAGGATAAAAAAGAAAGCAGCCCAATAATGAAGACGATGCCCAAAGAAAGATAAATAGTCAGTTCAAACTTAATAGAACGCATTTACTTTTCCTTTTTGTCAGGAAAGGCATAACCTATGCCTCGAATGGTCTGAATGATGTCAGGGCCAAATTTCTTGCGGATATGATGCACATGCACTTCAACCGCATTACTGTCGATTTCTTCACCCCAGCCATAGAGCTTCTCTTCCAATTGTGATTTAGAAAAAATCATACCTGGCTGCGACATCAGGTGATACATAATCGCAAATGCTTTAGCGGATAGCCGTTGACTGACTGTATCCGCAGATAATACATAACTGGCTGTATTCAATATGACGCCATTGACTTCCAGCTGATTGGTGAGACGTTCCTCTTTGCGCCTGAAAATCGCCCTCAATCTGGCTTCCAGTTCTTCGATGGCAAATGGCTTCAGCACATAGTCATCTGCGCCTGCATCCAATCCTTCAATGCGCTGTTCGATGGCATCCCTGGCTGTAATTACGATCACTGGCGTTTGATTGCCGGCTTTTCTGAACTCAGTGAGCCATTCAATTCCGTTTTTTTTGGGCAATCCAATATCTAGCAAAATAGCATCGAACATCTCCTGCATAATGGCTTGTTCCGCCTGCATCGCATTTTTCACCCAGTACACGGCGTGTGTACGCATGGCCTGTTGCAGTCCTTCGCCTATCATCTCATCGTCTTCTACTAGCAGAATTTTCACTTTGCCTCTCTCCATGACATGTGCGAGCAGATTAAACATTGAATCTTAAGGTTGCCTTAAGAAAACCACTGCAATATGCAGCCTCACATTATCCATTTTCCCTGTGTTATGAATCGAATCAGCTTTCTCAAGTGTGCGTTGTTGCTGATGCTGACCGGGCTGGCGGCCTGTCAAAGTCCTCAGTCTATCAAACCCCAAGCGCTTGTCGCCAATATCGTTGAACAAGACCAATCATTGCGTGCCAGGCAAACTCAGCAACGTAATGAAACAGATGACTTTCTTTCTGAGCATGCGGCGGTGATGCTGGCGTTGCATCAAAATCCTGCCTTTCAGGCGCAATTAACTGAATTAGATATAGCTCAGGCAGACTTGCAACTCGCCAATCAAATCAGCAATCCTTCCGTGTTTTATGCATTTGGCGTCGTTAACAAACCTTATCGGTATGCCATTGAGTTCCCACTGGAGGCGCTATTGCTCAGGCCATTAAGGCTCAACCAAATGCAAGCGCAATCACAACAGACGCAACTTCAGTTGATGCAAACGGGATTTGCCCTCGTTCGCGACACACGCGCTGCATACGCACAAGCCGTTGTCAGCCAGGAAAAAGTCAACCGACTGGAAGAGGCGTTACGCGTGAATAAGACGATCACCAGATTAGCTAAAATACGTGAGCACCTAGGTGATAGCAGCGCTCAGGACTCGCTGATTGCAGAAAATGAATTGTTACTCGTCGAGCGGGACTTGCAATCTGCAAAAATTGAAGCAGGCATCGCACATACACAGCTCATGCATATGCTTAATCATGTAGATGACAAACGTCAATTATCACTCAGCGACGCACTCTTGCCTTCCTGCTCTGCCGAAGATATTAGCCAATTGAAAAGTGCCTCCATCGCAAGCAGAGCGGATGTGTTGGCTGCTGATGCCGCGATTGAGGCGGTGAGAGAGAAGCGCCGTTTGAATGGATTAAACTGGTTAGCGCCTGCAGCCATTGCTGATGCGACCAGTGGCCAGACCAATGGTCACGTGCTGGCGCCAGCCATCAGATTCAATTTGCCCATTTTCAATCAAAATCAGGCACAGGTCGAACGCGTCGATGCGGAGCTAGTAAAAGCCTTGCACGAGGCTGAAGCGACCAAACTGAAGGCCTCATTGGATATTCAGGTCAGCCACCTCAAGTACCAGCGCGATTGCCAAGAGTGGCAGCAGTTGCAGGCAGCGTTACTTCCTAATTCAGTAAAAGTCATCCATGACGCTGAGACTGCCTATCAGAATGGTGAGATTGCCTATTTAGGTGTGCTGGAGAGCAGCAGAAAATACCTAAATCTTAGACTGCGTGAGACCCAACTTAAAGCCGACATGATCCTGAGCTGGTCGGACCTCATGCGCAGTACCAGTATTCCCCAAAATCTCACGACTAATCATCATTGAAAGAATCATCATGTCGATCAATCACCACATGATAGCCATTAAGTCACATCACGTCAGCACATGCCTCATAGGCATATTAATGCTGTGCCCTGTATTTGGTATATCCGAAACCATCAGTGTCAACGAAAATCAGTTCAATAAGGTCGCGTTATCAAGCAACGCCATCAAGAAACTGGGATTGGACGTCCAAGAAATACGCTTAGCAAAAGCGCTTTCTTCAAAGTTATATCCAGCACAAATCGGATATGCACCTCAAGCACTCACTCACTACATCACGCCCTTTAGTGGGTATGTCGAGTTGAATGCTAAATTGCATTTGGGAGATCAGGTCAAAGCAGGTCAGACCTTATTCAAAATCAAACCTGTGGTGACCCCGGAAACGCGACTCAGTTTGCTCACCAATCTTTCAGATACGGAAGGGCAGCTCAAATCTTCGCATGAACAAGTTGAAGCCAATCGTTTGGTTTTTAACAGAGCCAGACAGTTATTGTTGCAACACGTAGGCAGTCAAAAGAATGTCGATGATGCGCAGGCTAATTTAGCGATTGCGGAAACCAACTTCAATACCATCAAGCAGAAACAGTCGCTGCTTAAACAAGCTGTGGCAGATGGAGCGAGCGGCGTATATGAGATCAAGGCAGCCAAAGAAGGTGTCATTACTCTTCTTAATTTTACTTCTGGCCAACTCCTGGGTGCAGGCAGTCAATTAATGGACATTGGGAGTACCAATCAATTGCTGGTTACCGTTTTCGTTCCACAAGCGCAAATTAACAATCTGCAATTAAATGATGCCTGGATTGCAGACCGTGACATCAGCAATAAAGAGATCCCATTAAAGAAAATCCTGCTGCCCCCAGAAGCCGATCTGCAAACAGGGCTGCGCAAGGTCATATATGCAGCCTCCCACATGGGAGAGCTCGCCGCCATGCAAAAAATCAGTGTCAACATTCTTGAGCGAGAACCAACACAGATGGTATTAGGCTTACCCTGTTCGGCGATTGTGCTCGATATGTATGGCGGTGAGTGGATTTACCTCAAGGAGGATAAAACGCATTTTCGCCGTGAACGTGTCTTTGTCTCTGACAACACTTCACACACCTGTGTGGTGAATAAACCACATCTTCAAGGAAGATTTGTGGTGTCTCACGGCGCGCAAGAATTATTTGCGCTGGAAACCGGCTATGCGCACTAGGGGTGGATGGAATATGTTAAAAAAACTGACGATGCGTGCAATTCAATTACGCCATCTTGTCATTGCCCTGGCAATCGTGCTTATTCTGGCTGGTTTGCGGTGGATTCCAGAAACGCCTATGGATGTCTTCCCGGAGTTTTCCCCAGTCAAAGTGGAGATTCAAACAGAAGCACCAGGGCTATCTAGCCTGGAAACAGAGCAACTGATTTCCATTCCTGTTGAGCATGCCATGAATGGGATCCCGCATCTGAAAACATTGCGTTCAAAATCAGTGCTTGGTCTCTCTTCTGTGGTGATGCTGTTTGATACCAATACACGGATTGATCAGGCCAGACAGGCAGTACAAGAGCGACTATTGTTAGTCAGCCAACGCTTGCCCGCAACCGCCAAAACACCAGTGATGCTACCCCCGTTATCTTCCCTTTCCAGGGTATTAAAAATTGGCTTAACTTCAGATCGTTTATCCGTCCAAGAACTCAGCACTCAAGCATTGTGGACAATACGGCCTCGCTTGATGTCTGTTCCAGGTGTGGCCAATGTGGCGATCTGGGGATTGCGCGAGCCTGAACTGCATATTCAATTTGATCCAGTCAAACTTGCAGAGTATCAACTCTCAGTTTCCCAGGTCAGTCAACAGATTACGTCTGCAATCAATTCAGAAGGATCCGGTTATCTGGATACAGATCAGCAAAGACTGGCAGTCACTTATGACCGGCCCACAACCTCACAAGAAGCATTCAAAGACATGATCGTGGGCATCAATCATGGCATCCCCATTACGCTTGGACAAGTTGCTGAGGTTGAGTGGCATCATGCGATGCCTATTGGTGATGCAGTGATAAATCGCGGAGACGGCTTATTGTTGATTGTTGAAAAACAACCGGATGCCAACACGCTGAAAGTGACTGCAGAGATTGATCGAGCACTTAAAGAATTAAAACCCGGCTTAAAAGAGATGACTTTGGATGCCTCCATATTTAGACCCGCCTCCTTTATTGAGCAGGCCATCGATCACTTGAAACAGGCCATGATGGTTGGCATTGCGTTGGTTGCAATCCTTTTATTCTGGTTTTTACGCAGACCTGGGCCTGCACTGATTAGTCTTGTTGCCATTCCTGTATCGCTGGTGACCGCTATCCTGATGCTTACCTGGCTAGGTATCTCGATCAATACCATGGTGTTGGCAGGGCTGGTGATTGCATTGGGCGAAGTCGTTGATGACTCAATTATTGATCTGGAGAATATACTGCGTGCAGTAGAAACGAATCAGAGCAGCCAGCACCCCAAATCACTACTAAAGGTGATAGTTCAAGCTTCTTATGAAGTCAGAGGCGCAGTGATCTATGCCACGCTGATTGTCATGTCAGTGTTCATCCCGGTATTTTTCCTGGAAGGCATTGCTGGAGCATTCTTTAAACCACTGGCCTATGGCTACTTGTTTGCGATCTCAGCCTCACTGTTGGTCGCCCTGATATTAACCCCTGCGCGTGCCTATTGCTTGTTTAAGAATGGGCGCCATATTTCTTATGCAGCTTCACCAAAGTCTGACTTATTAAACAAATGGTTATCTCACATACTGGAACAACCCAAAAAAATCGTCTTTGGTGCAATGGTTTTATTATGTTTGATCATGTGTAGTGTGCCATTTCTGGGGTCGGAATTTATTCCAGCGTTTAAAGAGCGCGATTTTTTAATGCACTTTGTTTCGCGCCCAACCACATCTGTTGAACAGATGAAAAAAATGACTGTTCGCGCCAGTGAGGAATTGATGCAAATTGATGGCGTCAGAAACCTAGGGGCGCATATCGGTCGTGCAGAAGTCGCCGATGAAGTGGTTGGTCCGAATTTTGGTGAACTCTGGGTTAGCATTGCGCCAAATGTCCCTTATGAAGAAACGGTACAAAAAATCAATCAAACAATCTCTGGATACACCGGAATTTTTACGGATGTACAAACCTATCTGAAAGAGCGCACCAAGGAGGTCATGTCTGGTAATAGTGCCAGCATTGTGATCAGATTGTTTGGCGATGATCTGGAAACGCTAAGAAACAAAGCCGAAGAAATACGTCAAGCAATGGCTGATTTAGATGGAGTGAAAGACCTCAAGGTAGAGGCACAGGGACTGGTGCCACAAATTCATGTGCGTATCAAACATGCCAAGGCTGCGCAATATGGGATCAATGAGGCTGAAATTAAGCAGGCACTGGCTTTGATGACGCAAGGCAAAGTGCAGGGCGAAATACTGATGGATCAGTCGCGCTTTAATGTGCGTCTTATCAGCAATCATCCAGTACGTGATAACTTGATGTCTCTAAGAAAGTTGCAAGTAGTTAGCCCAACAGGTGCCATGGTGCAGCTCTCAGATGTGGCAGATGTGTATGTGCAACCGACACCAAACGAGGTAAAAAGAGAGTCCGCTTCACGGAAAATTGACATCTCTGCCAATGTTGCAGGAAAAGACATCGGTAGCGTTGCAAGATTGATTGAAAACAAGGTCTCACACATCCAGTTGCCCGCAGGCTACTACATTAAATTTATGGGCGAATTCACTGAGCAGAGGTCTGCCACTCACACGCTAATAGCATATACATTCTTGGCGCTAATGGTGGTGTTTATATTGATTAAAATATCGCTTCAATCAGTGCGATTGACATTGATGCTATTTGCAATGCTTCCGGTTGCAATTGCAGGCGGTGTTCTGGGAATATGGTTTTCTGGCGGAGTAACTTCTCTGGGTGCCATGATAGGACTCATTGCCGTGATTGGGATTGCAGCTAGAAACGGTATTTTGATTATTTCAAATGTTCAGCAACAGTCTCAGAACTCACCGATAACAAAGGATATTCTAATTTCTGCGATATCAGGCCGCGCTAGAGCAATCGCCATGACAAGTTTAGCAACAACGATGGCTTTAATGCCGATTATATTTAAAGGTCCAATTTCAGGATATGAAATTGAGTACCCGTTGGCTTTGGTTGTTGTCAGTGGTTTGTCGTTTGCAGTGATGGCCAATGTGCTGGTGTTACCGTCTCTACTGTTGATCACTAAGAGCCGGAATGGGGCATCTCTTTAAAATTAGCTTTGGATATCCGCATAAATCTAGTTAAGCTTTATGCTAGTTGCTTAATCATGCGCTCCAAAAAGATAAACGATTTATTAAGCTGAATCTCGAATTGTCAGAAAACACCTTCTCGTTGTGAATTTGCGATTACGACACCTATTAACTATATGATTTTATTGAAATGGCACTCTCGACTTGAATTGCAAAAATCTCAAGTTGAATTACAAACGACAAAAACCCATAAAATTTTTATGTATTAGCCCTTGAAATCAAAAAATCCCGCCCCAAATTAGCAATCAAGGTGCGCGAGTGCTAAAATGCGTACCGCTTTGATTGTTTTAGTTTTAACGTTACCCCTATAACACTTTAGGAAAACTCCAAGGAGAATCTCATGAACATTCGTCCGTTGCACGATCGTGTAATTGTTAAACGCGCTGCTGAAGAGCGCACTACTGCTTCTGGCATTGTGATCCCTGACAGTGCAACAGAGAAACCAGACCAAGGTGTGGTTCAGGCAGTTGGCAATGGCAAAAAAGATGACAACGGCAAGGCTATCGCTTTGGACGTGAAAGTCGGCGACAAAGTATTGTTCGGCAAATACTCCGGCCAAACAGTGAAAGTCAACGGCGAAGAGCTGTTGGTGATGCGCGAAGAAGACATTATGGCGATTGTTGAGTAATCACTCGCAACTCAATCCCACACATTTGTAATTTAGGAGAATTTAAATGGCAGCTAAAGACGTAAGATTTGGTGATGACGTTCGCCAAAAAATGGTAAATGGCGTTAACGTATTGGCTAACGCTGTTCGTGTAACTTTGGGCCCTAAAGGCCGTAACGTGGTATTGGAGCGTTCTTTTGGCGCGCCAACCATCACTAAAGATGGTGTGTCTGTGGCTAAAGAAATCGAACTGAAAGACAAGTTCGAAAACATGGGCGCACAGATGGTGAAAGAAGTTGCTTCTAAAACCAATGACATCGCTGGTGACGGTACAACGACTGCGACTGTGTTGGCACAAGCTATCATCCGCGAAGGCATGAAATCTGTGGCTGCGGGCATGAACCCAATGGACCTGAAGCGCGGTATCGACAAAGCGGTTGAAGCTGCTGTAGCTGACCTGAAAGCACAATCCAAACCCTGTACTACCAGCAAAGAAATCGCCCAAGTTGGCGCGATCTCTGCTAACTCTGACGCCTCTGTTGGCCAGATCATTGCGGATGCAATGGACAAAGTGGGTAAAGAAGGCGTGATCACTGTTGAAGACGGTTCAGGCCTGAGCAACGAGCTGGATGTGGTTGAAGGTATGCAGTTTGACCGTGGTTACCTGTCTCCATACTTCATCAACAACCCAGAGCGCCAAATCGCGTTGCTGGACAACCCATTCGTGTTGTTGCACGACAAAAAAATCTCCAACATCCGTGACTTGCTGCCAACCTTGGAGCAAGTAGCGAAAGCTGGCCGTCCATTGCTGATCATCGCTGAAGATGTCGATGGCGAAGCACTGGCAACCCTGGTAGTGAACAACATCCGCGGTATCCTGAAAACGACTGCAGTTAAAGCCCCAGGCTTTGGTGACCGTCGTAAAGCCATGTTGGAAGACATCGCGATTCTGACTGGCGGTACTGTGATCTCTGAAGAAGTGGGCCTGAAACTGGAAGCCGTACAACTGCACGATCTGGGTCAAGCAAAACGTATCGAAGTGGGCAAAGAAAACACCATCATCATTGACGGTGCTGGCAACGAAGAAGCGATCAAGGCCCGTATCACTCAAATCAAAACACAAATCGAAGAAGCTTCTAGCGACTACGACCGTGAAAAACTGCAAGAGCGCGTGGCCAAACTGGCTGGCGGTGTTGCCGTGATCAAGGTTGGCGCGACGACTGAAATCGAAATGAAAGAGAAAAAAGCCCGCGTGGAAGATGCATTGCACGCGACACGTGCTGCGGTTGAAGAAGGTATTGTGGCTGGCGGTGGTGTGGCATTGATTCGTGCCCGCGAAGCGATTGCCAAAGTGAAAGGTGACAACCTGGATCAAGAAGCCGGTATCAAGATCGTTCTGCGCGCGGTTGAAGAGCCACTGCGTCAGATCACCCAGAACGCTGGCGTTGAACCATCAGTCGTGGTGAACAACGTGGCTGCCGGTAAAGGCAACTACGGTTACAACGCAGCCAACGAAACCTATGGCGACATGGTTGAGATGGGCGTACTGGATCCAACTAAAGTGACCCGCTCTGCCTTGCAACACGCGGCTTCTGTGGCTGGCCTGATGCTGACCACTGACTGCATGGTGGCTGAACTGCCTAAAGAAGATGCACCAGCAATGGGTGGTGATATGGGCGGTATGGGTGGCATGGGCGGCATGATGTAGCCTTTGCTTGGATGACATCATTGCCGACCATACAAAACAGTGGCGCGGCATGATGTCATTTCAATCTTCCCTGCATCGGTGATGCGTCGTTAGTTTTGACATTTAGTCCTTGCCGTACTTCATGTACTGTCTGCGTCGTAAATGTTTCAACGCCTAGCCTCACCTTGGCATTGAAGTTGAAATGCCCTAACAAGCATTCACACAAACAAAACCCGCTTCTGCGGGTTTTGTTTTATCTGTCATTCTCCGCCATAATGGCGAATGGCGCGGCGCACATGCGCGGCATACTCATCTCACGAAAGAATTCATATGACTACTCTAAACACCCTCACTCAACGCCTGAGCTATATCGTCGGCGAAAATATGGCTCACCAATTGCAAAATGACGGCCTGGAGCTGGATGCTGCGGCCGTGGCGCTGGCAGTGAGCGATGTGATGGCCGGCAATGCTTCACGCATGACCGACGACGAAAAACGCAGCACAGTGGAACAAGTGCAACAAGAGAGCCAGGCCAGACAGATGGCTGCTCACGCGAAAAACAAGGCGGCGGGCGAAGCCTATCTGGCAGACAATGCGAAAAAAGAAGGCGTAACCACGACAGCGAGTGGCTTGCAGTATAAACAACTGGTCGCAGGCAATGGCGCGAAGCCTACCACCAGCGACCGTGTCAAAGTCCACTACCACGGCACACTGACCGACGGCACGGTGTTTGATAGCTCTTATCAGCGCGGCGAACCGATTGTGTTCCCGGTGACTGGCGTGATTGCAGGCTGGGTAGAAGGCTTGCAGTTAATGAACGTAGGTAGCAAGTTTGAGCTGACCATTCCATCGCACCTGGCGTATGGCGCAAACGGCAGCGGCCCTGTGATTGGCCCGGATGCGACGCTGGTGTTTCAGGTTGAGTTGTTGGCTATCGAATAAACCGGTCCTAGTAGTACAAATTCAAGGCAATACAGATTCAGGGCACCCGTCGGGTGCCCTTTTTCACGGGGCCGCCGATTCCCGGCTTGCCTCCCTGCCTGCGCTATTGTTAGACTTTGTGAATCTTTCACATTGTCGAGCGCCACAGATGCAAGATCCTCAATTAAACTTAACCGGTGAAATCGTGACTGTGCGCCCTGAACACAGCATAGATACCATTCAGCACCTGCCCAATTATGTGGGCATCTCTCAAATGACGGCGGGGGCCAGGGGCATTTCGATGAATATCGTGGTGATCCCGCCAGCGGCCAAAGCGCAACCGCATTACCATCAAGGCTTTGAAACGGCGATTTATCTGCTGAAGGGTGAAGTGCAAACGTTTTATGGTGAAAATTTGAGCAAGTCCTGCACCAATCAAGCGGGCGACTTTATTTTCATCCCGGCAGGGGTGCCGCATCAGCCAGTCAATTTGAGCCCTGATACCGAAGCGATTGCGCTCGTGGCACGTAACGATGCCAATGAGCAGGAAAGTGTGCGGGTCTATGCGGCTCAGGCCACTGTGCTTGGCTGATCAAGCCGCTGGCAAAAAACCTAGACGGACTCTTGTCGCTGACCGCGACCCAACAAGGCGCTGACGGCTGCTTGCGCCGTTTTCTGGTTGGTGAGTAGTTGATTGACTTCAAAAGTGATGGGCATTTCGACGTCTATGGTTTCGGCACGACGCATGACTTCACGCGCAGTGTTGACGCCTTCTGCCACGTGGCCCAATCCCGCCAAAATGCTCTCTAATGATTTGCCAGAAGCCAGTTGCAAACCGACTTCACGGTTACGCGAATATTGGCCGGTACAGGTCAGAATCAAGTCGCCTGCCCCCGCCAAGCCCATAAAGGTCTCGGCCTTGGCACCCAGCGCCATGCCAAAGCGGGTGATTTCGGCTAAGCCCCGCGTGATCATGGCAGCGCGCGCATTGTTACCAAAGCCCATGCCGTCAGAGATACCGGCGGCAATCGCCATCACGTTTTTAACCGCCCCACCCACCGAAGCGCCGACCACGTCGACGCTATCGTAGACGCGCAAGCAGCCGCCATGAATCAGCTGTGCCGATTGCTGCGCCAGCTCGCGGTGATTGGCAGCCAGAGTAATTGCCGTTGGCAGGCCTCGCACCAGTTCGGCGGCAAAGCTGGGGCCGCTTAACACGCCCCACGGATACTCTGCGCCCAACTCCTCTTGCGCCACTTCAAAAGGCAGTTTTGCCGTTTGCGGCTCCAGGCCTGTGTTGGCCCAGATCAAGGGCTGTTGTATGCCCAAACTTTTGAGTTGCTGCAAAATCGGCCGGAAACCCGCCGTAGGCACCACGGATAAAATCAAATCGGCGCCATCAATCGCTGCAGCCAGATCATCCTCTACCGAGAGTTTTTCAGGGAAAGCAAAGTCGCCCAGATACAGCGGATTGGCACGCGCCTTGCGCATGCCAGAAACGTGCCCGCTATTACGCGCCCACAACACCACCTCGTGTTGCAAGGCAATATGCATGGCAAGTGCAGTACCCCAGGCACCTGCACCAAGAACGGCAACTTTACTCATTTGGATGGATCCTGATCAGTCACCGCGAGCTATCTGCGGTGACTGACAAAGTGAGACGAAATTAGTTAGGAGCGCCAGCCGCTTGCGCAGCTTGTTGCTGCTGCTGCAGGTACAAGGCTTCGAAGTTGATCGGGTTCAACAACACGGGCATGAAGCCAGCGCGGGTAACCATATCGGAGATGGCTTCGCGTGCATAAGGGAACAAGATGTTAGGGCAAGCCACCGCCAGGATAGGCTCCATGTTTTCTTGTGGCACGTTGCGGATGGCAAAAATACCGGATTGGTTCACTTCTACCAGGAATGCGGTTTTATCTTCGATTTTCGCGGTCACAGTCACTTTGATGGAGACGTTGAAAATACCGTCTTCAACCTGTTGTGCCGTATTGCCCAGCTCTACATTGATCTGTGGCGTCGTGCGCTCGGTGAAAATCGCTGGAGCATTAGGCACTTCGATAGAAGCATCATGCACGTACAATTTTTCGATGCTGAAAATCGGTGCTGCGTTTTGGTCCGCTTGGTTTTGTGGTTCCTGAGCCATGAATCGTCCTTAAAATTATCAATACACAAAGGCGCTATTCTAACCGGACATCCCTGGCCTGACTATGGGTTTTTTATGACAGCGGACAGGTCACTTCAAGCGGTCAGCAACGGGTCCAGACCGCCCTGCACATCCAGGGCATGCAAGTCATCAAAGCCGCCAACATGGTGCTCGCCAATAAAAATCTGTGGCACCGTACGGCGGCCGGTTTTTTCCATCATTTCGGCCCGTAACTCTGGCTGCAAATCGACACGAATTTTTTCAATTTCGGTCACGCCCTTGTTTTTCAATAACCGTTCGGCATTGATGCAATAAGGGCAGACTGCCGAGGTATACATCACTACTTTTGCCATCATGATTCCTTTCAAGTGGATGACTTGGTGGCTGGCATCTTGGCCTCCACCCAGGCGGCCATGCCACCTTTGAGCACATTCAACGTGGTAAAGCCCTGTGCCTTGAGCAATTTGGCGGCGGCGTTGGCGCGGCTGCCGCGCTGGCAAACCAGCAACACCGGCTTTTCCTTGAATTTTTGAATTTCATTTATGCGGTCAGCCAGTTGCGCAAGCGGAATATGGCGCGCACCCTGCAAATGCCCCAGGGCAAATTCGTCCGCCTCGCGCACATCCAGTACCAAGGCAGATTTTCTATTCATCAGCATCACGGCTTCAGTGACTGAGAGCACAGTTGCCCCCGCCGCAGAACGGCTCAGCATGGGCAAGATCAGCGCCAGGCCAGAGCCCACCGCCAGTCCGATTAACAACACATTATGTTTTAAAAATTCCACAGCGTTACTCACTTTGTTGGGTTATGACGACCGGTGTGCGGTCTTCAGGAGACTGGCCGCTTGGGTAGGCGTGACCAGCGGTTGCGATTATAATAGACGAATTCATCAATCCGACATTTCGTCACCACTTTTAAAGATTGTTAGCCATGTCTATCAAACCTGTCATATTGCTGATCCTCGATGGTTTTGGCCACAGCGAGACCCGCGAACACAATGCTGTTTTACAGGCAAACACGCCCAACCTCGACCGGCTCAAAGCCACTTACCCCCACAGCCTGATCAACGCCTCCGAACATTATGTCGGCCTGCCAGACGGCCAAATGGGCAATTCTGAAGTGGGTCACCTGAATATTGGGGCGGGACGCATTGTCTTTCAAGACTTTGAGCGTATTAATAACAGCATCAGCAGTGGTGAGTTTTTCAAATTACCCGCCCTGGTCAATGCCATGCAGGCCCTCAAAGCCAGTAACAAAGCGCTGCATATCCTGGGCCTGCTGTCTGATGGCGGCGTGCATAGTTATCAGCCGCATATTCACGCCCTGCTTGAAATGGCCAAGCAACAGGGCCTGAGCAAAGTGTATGTGCATGCCTTTCTCGATGGCCGGGATACCCCGCCCAAAAGCGCGCAGCCTTACCTGCAAGCGCTCGAAGACCATCTCCAGCAGCTGGGCGTTGGCAGGGTGGCCTCTGTGGGCGGCCGCTTTTATGGCATGGACCGCGACAAGCGCTGGGAGCGGGTCGCGGTGGCTTATGAGTTGCTGGTCAATGGTACAGCCGAATATGTGGCGGCAGACAGCCTGACGGCCTTGCAGCAAGCGTATGCCCGCGATGAAAGCGACGAGTTTGTGAAGTGCACGGCAATTCGCGCGGCTGACGAAGCCCCCGTGCGTATGGAAGACGGTGACTGCCTGGTGTTCATGAACTTTAGGAGTGACCGCGCCCGCCAACTGACCGATGCCCTGCTCAACCAGCAGTTTGCAGGCTTTGAGCGCAGCCGGGTGCCACGCTTTAGCCACTATTTCACGCTGACCCAGTACGACAAAAACCAGACGCTGGCAGAACCGATTTTCGCGCCCTACACCGTGCCCAATACCTTTGGCGAATACGTCTCCAAACTCGGGCTCAAGCAATTGCGCATTGCCGAAACTGAAAAATATCCACACGTGACGTTCTTCTTCAACGGCGGTGAAGAAACCGTTTTTGCTGGTGAAGACCGCATTCTGGTGCCTTCGCCCAAAGTTGCGACCTATGACTTGCAACCAGAAATGAGTGCGCCAGAAGTCACCGACAAACTGGTCGCCGCCATTGAATCACAGCAATATCAGGCCGTGATCTGCAACTATGCCAATGGCGATATGGTGGGCCATACCGGCAACTTGCAAGCGGCCATTAAAGCGGTAGAAACGCTGGACACCTGTGTCGGCCGGATTGTGGCGGCTGCCAAAAAAACCGGCGCTGAAGTGATTATTACCGCCGACCATGGCAATGCCGAGAGCATGTTTGACCACACCAGTGCGCAGGCACACACCCAGCACACCACCAATCTGGTGCCCTTTATTTACGTTGGGCGTCAGGCGGTGATTCGTAGCGGCGGCGCACTGTCAGACATTGCACCGACCTTGTTATCGCTGATGGGGGTCGCACAACCTGCAGAAATGACCGGCCAGTCGCTGATCCAATTGAATGCAGCGGCCTGAGTGGCCGCTCAGGTGCATGACTCCGATCATCGTTAAGCAGCTGGCAAAGCCAGCGATCAAGTGTTTTAGCCTGTTGGCAGGCCTCTGGCTCTGTGGCGCCCTGAGCCTGCCAGCGCAGGCCGCGCCTGCGGACAAAACAGAAACGACCAAAGGCGATCTCGAACAGGTCAAAGAGAAAATCCAGCAACTGGCCAATGCGCTCAAAGCTTCGCGCGTGGCCAAACAGGATGCACATGAAGCGCTCAAGGCTTCGGAAACGGCCATCAGCGCATCCCGCAAAAAACTGCGAGAGATTCAGGATGCGCAGTTGGAAAACCGCAGCAAGTTACAAGACTTGCAAAAACAACTCAATGGCCTGCAACGTCAGGTCAACCAGCAAAAACAATCGCTCAACGAGCAGCTAAACCAGCAATACCGGCATGGCAACCATAGTCCGCTGCAAATGCTGTTGCAACAACAGGACCCCAACAACACGGCACGCAATCTTAAATACCTGGGCTATCTGACGGCGGCGCACCAGCAGCAGATTCAGTCGCTGCAAACCAACCAGGAAGCCATAGACCGCGTCCGCACCCAAACCACCGAACAATTGCACGAAACCGAACGCTTGGCCAGCCAATACAGCGACACCACGCAAAAACTCGAAAATGAAAAATCGCTGCGTAGCGAGGCGTTAAAAGAGCTGTCCAAACAGATCGAAACGCAAGAACAGCAGATGGTCCGGCTGAAAAAAGACGAAGAAGCGCTGTCACAGTTGTTCCAGCGCTTGCTGGCCGAGGCCAAGAAACGTGAGCAGGAAGCGCTGGCGAAAGCCAAGCGCGAGAAAGAAGCGGCGGCTAAAAAAGCCGCTGAACTGGCGACGCGCAAAAAGAAATCCGGCGGCCGCACGTTTGAGCATACGCCGCAAGCGACAGTCGATGAATCAGGCAGCGACACGCAAAGCAGCACCGTGATTGCCAAAAACGAAACGCTGCCTGAATACAATGCCAACAAGGAAAACTTTGCCCAGTTACGGGGACGCTTGCGCCTGCCGGTGCGCGGCGATGTGATCAACCGTTTTGGCACGGCCCGGGCAGAGACCGGGGTAAGCTGGAAAGGCATCTTCATCCGCGCCAGGGAGGGCAGCGAGGTGAAATCGGTCGCGGGCGGGCAAGTGGTGTTTGCCGACTGGATGCGTGGCTTTGGCAACCTGATTGTGATTGACCACGGCAACGGCTACATGAGCCTGTACGGTAACAACGAGGCCTTGTACAAATCGTCAGGGCAAAGTGTTAAAGCGGGCGATACGATTGCCGCGGTGGGCAATAGCGGTGGCAATGCTGAAAATGGGGTTTATTACGAACTGCGCCGCAACAGTGTGCCGTTTGATCCGCTGCAATGGAGTAGTGTGCGTTAGGCGTTGGCCCGCCTTGCGCACCCCGGTGTCCTGGTCGGCGCGCGGTCCTAGTACCGTTCTTCTGTTGAAGAATCCACGGCCTCGCGCACATGCTGCCTGGCTTCCAGATACAACTTGTCCAGCTCAGCTTGCGACATGGTAAGCGTGGTGTTAGAGACCTGCATGAGTTGCACGGGGCGTGTGCCCCCCGCTGCTGGCATGGCATCCGCTGGCGGCACCAGATCATTGGACGACACATCACTGGGTGGCAGGGGAAGCGCTGTAGACACTTGGCTGGGCGCATCTTCGCTACAAGCCACCACCAAGAAACTACAGGTCAGAGATAAAAACAGTTCAGAATAACGCACGGCAATACGACACTTCTATCAAATACTCAAAAATCTTATTCACCCATCACATGCATGAGGACGCGTCTGCGGGCAGGCAGGTGCCGATGCTCAAACAAAAAAATGCCCTGCCACTGGCCCAGGGCAACCCTGCCTTGTAGCACAGGAATCGACAAGCTGGTTTGTGTCAGCGCGGTACGCACATGTGCAGGCATGTCATCCGGGCCCTCCACGGTATGAATGAACAGGTCATCGCCATCCGGTACCAGCCGGTTAAAAAAGGCTTCCAGGTCCACCAGCACATCGCGGTCATAATTTTCATTGATCAGCAGGCTGGCTGAAGTGTGCTGGATATACAGCGTCAACAAGCCGGACTGAATGCCGGATTGCTGCACCCATTGCAATACCTGCGGCGTGATGTCATACAAACGCCGACCTTGGGCATTAATAGAGAGGGTTTCGTGCTGTTGTCGCATCCATCAATCTATCCGTAAATCAGCGTCAGTTTACCAGTAACGCCAGCCGCCGCCCCAATAGGGCCGGGGTCCCCAAGGGCCACCATAAAAACCGGGGCCGCCGTAAAAACCTGGCCCGTAAAACCAGGGATCCATGCTGCGCAACCGGGCATAATCCCGTTCACGCTTTAACTTGGCTTCTGCCTCAGCGCGCGCTTTTTCACGCTTGTTAATCTCATCGGCGATGGCGTTTTGCTGCGCCAGCGCATTCGCCTGCTGCATATAATCAAGCACGCCTTTGGAAATACCTTTTTGATGCCATGACAGCACCTCTGAAGGGGTCAATGCATAACGCGATTGCGACTGCTTGATTGCATCAATAATCTCGGCATCCGTCTTGCCCTGCTTGCTCATGGTCACAATCTCATCCAAACTCAACGTCGACTGCGGCGGTGGCACCAGCGCAGCGAGTTGCTCGGGAGAAATACGGTCAATCTGCACCGGTTGCGGTGGTTGTGTCGCGCATCCGCTCATCAAACCGAGCAAAAAAATGATCAAGGACAAACGCCAAGCTTGTGAGTCTCGCATAGTTGCTCCATTTTACACCCGCACAATAAAAAAGGGTCATACGAATATGACCCTTTGCCTGCACCACAGGTTCAGCCTGCATGCAGATGACTACGCTGCGCTCAAGATGAGTGCGCTGACACTCAGGCTTTGCGGAACTGCATTTTCCCGCCCTGAAAATCCACCTGTATCGTGTCTTTGGCCGCAAACTGCCCAGCCAGGATTTCACGTGCCAGCGGATTCTCAATTTCACTTTGAATGGCGCGTTTGAGCGGACGTGCGCCATAGACGGGATCAAAGCCCGCATTGGCAATCTCGGCCAGCGCTGCGTCGGTGACGTCGAGTTGCATCTCCATGGCCGCCAGCCGTTTGGCCAGCAATTGCAACTGGATATTGGCAATCGACTTCACATGCGCTTCACCCAGTGAATGGAACACGACCACCTCATCAATCCGGTTGATGAACTCTGGCCTGAAGTGCGTCTTCACCTCTCCCATCACCGCCAGTTTAACCACCTGATAATCCTGGTCACTCATGCTCTGAATCATCTGGCTACCCAGGTTAGAAGTCATGATAATGACGGTATTCTTAAAGTCTACCGTCCGCCCCTGGCCATCGGTCAGGCGACCATCGTCCAGCACTTGCAGCAACACGTTAAACACATCTGGATGCGCTTTTTCCACCTCGTCCAGTAATACGACTGAATAAGGCTTGCGTCGCACGGCTTCGGTCAGCGTGCCGCCTTCTTCATAGCCAACATAGCCGGGGGGCGCACCAATCAACCGCGAGACAGAGTGTTTTTCCATAAACTCACTCATGTCGATGCGCACCAGATGGTCTTCACTGTCGAACAGAAAGTTGGCCAGCGCCTTGCACAACTCGGTTTTACCCACGCCAGTCGGCCCCAGGAACAAAAAGCTGCCATATGGTCGGTTAGGGTCACTCAAGCCACTGCGTGAACGGCGGATCGCATCCGAGACCAGCCGAACCGCTTCGTCCTGCCCCACCACGCGCGCATGCAGGCTATTTTCCATATTGAGCAGTTTTTCGCGCTCGCCGGTCATCATTTTGCTGACCGGGATGCCGGTGGCCCGGCTGACCACTTCAGCAATTTCATCGGCACCGACTTCGGTACGCAACATTTTATGTTTGACCGTGCCACTCGCTTCAGCGCTTGACGCGTGCTTCAACTGGGCTTCGAGTTGCGGCAATTTGCCATACTGCAACTCTGAGACTTTTTGCCAGTCGCCTTTGCGTTTGGCGGCTTCCATCTCCAGTTTAATTTTTTCAATCGCCTCTTTCACGCCTGCCGAGCCTTGTACGGCAGCCTTCTCCGCTTTCCAGATTTCCTCGAGGTCGGCATACTCTTTTTCGAGCTTGCTGATTTCTTCTTCAATCAGGCCAAAGCGTTTCTGGCTGGCTTCATCTTTCTCGCGGCGCACGGCTTCACGCTCAATCTTAAGCTGAATCAGTCGGCGATCCAGCTTATCCATCACTTCCGGCTTGGAGTCGATCTCCATCTTGATACGCGAAGCCGCCTCATCGATCAGGTCGATGGCCTTATCCGGCAAAAAACGGTCCGTAATATAGCGGTTAGACAGTTCTGCCGCCGCGACAATGGCCGGGTCGGTAATTTCCACACCATGGTGTAACTCGTACTTTTCCTGCAAACCGCGCAAGATGGCAATGGTCGCCTCGACGCTAGGTTCATCCACCAGCACTTTCTGGAAGCGACGCTCTAACGCCGCATCTTTTTCGATGTATTTACGGTATTCATCCAGCGTGGTCGCGCCCACGCAATGCAGCTCGCCCCGGGCCAATGCAGGCTTGAGCATATTGCCGGCATCCATCGCGCCTTCAGATTTGCCGGCACCGACCATGGTATGAATCTCGTCAATAAAGACGATGGTCTGGCCTTCGTCTTGCGCCAGCTCCTTGAGCACCGCTTTCAAACGTTCTTCAAATTCGCCGCGGTATTTGGCCCCGGCCAACAGGGCGGCCATGTCCAAGCTCAATACTTTTTTGTTTTTAAGCGAATCAGGCACTTCGCCATTGACGATACGCTGCGCCAGGCCTTCTACAATCGCGGTTTTACCCACGCCGGGCTCACCGATCAATACCGGATTATTTTTGGTGCGGCGCTGCAAGACCTGAATGGCGCGCCGAATCTCGTCATCGCGGCCAATCACCGGATCCAGCTTGCCAGCACGGGCGCGCTCGGTCAGGTCCAGCGTGTATTTTTTCAACGCTTCACGCTGGCCTTCGGCTTCCTGGCTATTCACAGAATCATTGCCGCGCACGGCTTTGATCGCCTGCTCAAGTGCGGTTTTACTCAAGCCATGTTGCTTGAGCAGTTGCCCGGTGGGGCCTTTATCTTCGGCCAGCGCCAGCAAGAACATTTCGCTGGCGATATAGCTGTCGCCACTCTTTTGCGCAAGCTTGTCAGTGACATTGAGCAAATTATTGAGGTCGCGCGACACGCTGACATCGCCGCTGTTTTCGCTGACTTTGGGCAGGTTGTCTATGGCTTGCTGCAACCCGGTTTTAAGTGCACTGACTTGCGCACCTGCGCGTGACAACAGCGCCGCTACCCCACTGTCGTCCTGGTTGAGCATGGCCAGCAACAAGTGAGGCGCTTCTATGGTGGGATGATCCGCCCCGACGGCCATGCTCTGCGCATCGGCCAGGGCCTGTTGAAATTTAGTCGTGAGTTTATCAAAACGCATGGCAAACCCTTTCTTGATTAAAGTATCGCCGCACGCTTGCGGCTGGATACCCATATAATGCGGCGGGTTTTTGCGTTTTCAATAGCGCCAGATCAAATGACAGCGTTTTTGAGCTGGCTATTTTGCGAATGGCAGGACTTTCAAGCCTTGATCACTGGTATTCACGGCCAGCGACACCTGGCCTTGTAAATTGAGCCATTGCGGGTAATCCAGCTTGGTCGTGCTATGCAGCATGACACTGGGCGCGCCCCAGGTACGGCCACCATCCACAGAGACCATGGCCACAATATCAAAACCGCTGCCATCCCGCTCTTGCCAGGCCAGCCAGACTTTATCGGCCACGCTCAATAAGGCCGGGTGGCTGGCATTGCGCTTGAGGTCACCAATCCGTTTCGGCGGTGAGCTCACCCAGGCTTGGCCATCCATGCGCGCCAGCCGCAAGCCGGGCTTGTCCCCAGCGCCATCAAAATAGACCAGGTGATAGCCAAAGCCTTCACCAACCGCAATCGCAGCACCATGATGCGGACAACCATCCAGTTTCCAATGCCCATAACTGGCACGCACCAGCACCGGTTTGCCGGTACCACCAATTTCGGCCATGGCATGGTCGCGCTCACTGCCCTCAAATACGTGCCGCCACAAGACTGCCACCGTGCCATCCGGCTTGCTGGTCATGGCAATCCGGCAACACTCGCAGCTGCTATCCGCCAATTTTTGTTCTGGGGCAAAACTTTTGCCTTGATCGCTTGAAACCGCATAGTAAATGGCAGCCCCATCATACGGTTTACCCGTAGCCTTGGCGGCCAGCAAATCGCGCTTATCCACCCAGGCCACGGTGATGATGCCATTGGCGGCCACGTGCAAACTGTCAAAACGGTGGGTGATTTCATCGCGGTGCTGGTGCACGATATAAGGGGCCTCAAAGCTTTTGCCGCCATCGGTAGAGCGTGCAAACCAGATATACCCGGCATAAGGTTTTTTCAGCGACTCGGTCCAGGTGACATACAGATGGCCATTGGGGCCAACCGCAATCTTGGGCCTGGCTTCGCCGTCGGCGGCCACTTTCATCGGCAACGGATTGACCACGGTTTCCCGACCAAGGGGTTTGCCCGTGGCATCCAGCAAAGACACCCAGACCTGACCCTGCCTGGCCTGAGCCAGCCAGATGCGGCCGGCGCCCTCGGGCGCGACACTGACGGCCAGCGCGTTGGGCGCCTGCTCGGCATGGCCCTCATGACCTTCGTGCGCTTGCGCACAATCCACCCAGCTTGTCATCAGGACAAATAGCCCTAAAACCACGCTTAACCCGTGCCTGAGCAGATTGATTTTATGTATAAAATTGACGTTCATTAACACAAGTGAAACTCGCTAAAGTTTAGCGCCAACTGCGCCGTTAACCCACTTAATCGTCCCAGATAGACGCCTGGAATCAAGCAGACTGAATTATGTTACCCACCGTTTTTGATCATCATAGCACAGCATGGTTGCAGCCATTTGCCGTCACCATGCCCGATATGGCTATGCTGGCCATCAATCGCCGTGCAGTGAGCCTGGCGGCAAACGAACAGGCATTATCTCTGCTCGCCCCAATAGGCAAGGAATTGCCCAAAGAGACACGTCAGGTGCTCATCGAAGCCATGCGCGAAGGCAAAACCGAGCTAAACATCACGCTTACCCTCAAAGGCCTCAAGCGCGATTTCAAATGCAGACTATTCTATCCGCAACACACCCGTCGCGCCGTGGGCCTCATGCTGGAGGAGGAAGAAAAGACCTTGACCGACCAGTTGCTGCATATGCAATCCATCGTGCATTCACTGATCGAAATGAGCCCTGACCTGATTTGCATCAAGGATAGCGACAACCGCTGGATGATGGCCAACGAGCAAATGCTCAACACCTTCCAGATCAACCATTTTGACTTTGAGTTTTTGAATAACCGTCAAATTGCGCAGACCTTGCATCCGGTATTCCGCAACAGTTTTGAACATCACGAAAAATCAGACCAACAAGTCTGGCAAACGCGCCAGCCCTACCACAATGAAGAGTTGGTGCATTTGCCACAAGGCGGTCATAAAACGCTGGAGGTGCATAAAGTCGCCTACTACGACCGCGAAGACCTTCCAAGCCACCTGATCACGGTCGCCCGCGATGTGAGCGAGCAAAAGTTTATTCAAACCCAACTCAACAACCGCAGTGCCGTGCTGGATACCCTGATCTCATGCGACTGGATGCTGCACTCGACTGAACGCTGGCAAACGGTGGCAGAAAACGTGCTGCAACAATGCTGCCTGTCCTTCCGATTCAGTCGCGCCACCCTGCTGCAGCATGAGAATATCCATACGCGCAACAAGACAGAAATGCGCTCCAAGGCCCTGTTTCATTGGGCCATGAACGGCTTCCATGCCACGTATGAGCACTGGGAAAAAGTGTCTTTCCTCACGCCAGAACTACAACGCTGGCATGCCCTGCTGGCGCAGGGCCAGCCTGTCATGTGTGATGCCCTGAGCCTGCCAGAGGCCGAGCGCGCCCTGCTCAAGTCGCACGACACGGTCAACCTGGTCATTGTGCCGCTGATGCTGGACGATGACTGGTGGGGCTCCATGGTCATTGAACGCTGTTTTGATGCAGAGCCAACCAGTTCACAAGAACTGGGCTCACTGATGGCCATTGGCCGCACCTTGAGCGTGGCCATCAACCGCGAACAAACCGGCAAACATCTCAAGCTGGCAAAAATCGCCTTTGACAGTACCACCGAAGGCATCATGATTGTGAACCCGGCCGGGGAGCTGGTGGGGATCAACCAGGGTTACACCTTGATTACCGGCTACGCAGAAGAAGAGGTGCTGGGCAGCAAACCGCAAATCTTCAAGCAGCGTCCGCGTGGCTTGTTTGGTGCGCTCAAACGTCATGGCAAATGGTCTGGCGAAATTGAGAATGTCCGCAAAAACGGCGAGAGCTACACCGAGTGGATGACTATCACAGCGGTGCGTAACCACGCCAATGCCATCACCAACTATGTGGGCGTGTTTGCGGATATTTCGGAAATGAAACGTTCGCAACGCCAGTTGAACTCTCTGGTCAATCACGATCCGCTGACCGGTCTGCCTAACCGCCGCCTGATTAATCATCTGTTCGCGCATGCGATTCAGCGCTCCGGCCGCAATGAGCAGCAAGCGGCCATTCTGTTTATTGACCTCGACCGCTTTAAAAATATCAACGACAGCCTGGGGCATTATGCAGGCGACCAGTTATTGTTGAGCGTAACCGAACGTCTGCGTCAGGCCGTCCGTGAGTCTGACATCGTTGGCCGCCTTGGTGGTGACGAATTCATCATCATGCTGGAAAACCTGCGCAGCAAGGCCGATGCGTCACAAAAAGCGCATGATATTCTGGAAGCCCTGCGTGTTGAATTCAATATTGATCACCACCAGATTTTTGTCAGTGGCAGCATTGGTATCTCGATGTACCCGCAGGATGGGCAGGATGTCGAGAGCCTGATCAAAGCCGCCGACCTCGCCATGTATCAGGTCAAAAACAACGGTAAAAACCATGTCGCGTTTTACGATGCTGCACTGAGCCGCGACGCCGTTGAGCACTTCCAGCTGGAAACCGAGTTGCGGCAGGCGCTCAATAAAAACCAGCTGAATATGTTCTATCAGGCCCAGATTGACCTCAAGACAGGCATGATTATTGGCGCGGAAGCGCTCATCCGCTGGATGCATCCGACACAGGGCATTATCTCGCCAGCCAAATTCATCCCGCTGGCAGAAGAAACCGGCCTGATTCTGAGCATAGGGGAATGGGCCCTCGCTCAGTCGGTCCGGCAAGCGCATGCCTGGCATCAACAGCATCCGGAATTCAAGAAAATTGCGATTAATGTCTCTGCTGTGCAGATCATGAAAAGCAAGTTTGCCGACACGGTCTACGGCATCCTGATGGAAAGCGAATGTGACCCATCCATCATTGAGCTTGAAATCACCGAAAGCACCTTGATGCAGCATACGCAACATGTGGTCGACACCTTCAATCAACTCAAGCTGTTGGGAATCAGCATTGCGATTGATGATTTTGGCACCGGCTACTCTTCACTCTCACACTTGAAACGGTTGCCGCTGGACCAGATCAAGATAGACCGCAGCTTTGTCAAAGACCTGCCAAACGACAAGGACGATGCTGCGATTACCAGTGCGATTTACGCCATGGCAACTCAGCTGGGATTTACCGTGGTGGCTGAGGGCGTAGAGACAGAAGAGCAGGAAAAATTTTTACAGCGACTGGGGTGCCAGACAGCCCAAGGCTATCTATACGCCTACCCGGTCAATGCGGACGATTTTGTAAAACTGTTAACATTAAACAATCAAAGAAAAATAAAACGCCATGCATAATCAAGCCTCCGACACTTA
>JABLTH010019713.1_pt1 | contig 120072 bp, 93 predicted proteins | sample 7875711 | NCBI WGS metagenome assembly JABLTH01 (sample SAMN14941262, study PRJNA633318) | bioreactor metagenome | isolation source: bioreactor | place: China | collected 2019-03-05
CGCGGCCTTCTTGGCCTTCTGCACCGGCAGGTCGGTCTGCGCGCGGAGCTCCTGGAGCTTGACGACGATCCGGTCCTCGGCGTCGTCGCCGCGGATCAGCAGTTGGCCCCGGGTCACGGTCTGTCCCCCGGCCACCAGAAGTTCCATCACGCGCGTGGCGGCCGAGAATCCCATGATCGCGTCGCGGCTGGGGCGAGTGACCGCCTTGATGCCGTCGAAACTCTTGACGTCGCTCTCGCTCGGCCCGGCGGGCCGCGGCGTCGCGACTTGGCTGCTCGGCGGGTCGGGTTGGTTCCGCGAGGGGATCGAGGCGGGCGAAGCGGCGGCGCATGCGACCGCCGCGATCGCCACCCAACGATCGAGCCCCCGCACGCAGGTTGTGCAGGTCATGGCAGGACTATACATCGACGAACTTGCCCAGAGTTCCGTCGAACCAAGGATGACATCCATGATCCTGACACAAACCAAACGCAGGGGCTTGGGCCGGGGCGCTATTGTTCAACCCCGGTGAAGGTCCGCCCGTTCGGCGGGATCACCCGGCTCCATGGAGGATGAATCGTGAGTCAAGCCGTCGCCCCCGGTCGTGCGGTTCGGGAACTGTCGTCGCTGGCCATCGCGGGGGGCACCCCGGTTTCCAAGACCCCCGTCCCCTTCATGTCGACCGGACTGGCCCAGGGTGACATCGAGCAAGCCCTGGCGGTGCTCAAGAGCGGCATGCTCCGGGCCGCCAAGAAGTGCGAGGAGCTTGAGCAACGCTTCGCCCAGATGTCCGGCGCCAAGCACATGATGACGTGCGCCAACGGCACGTGCGCCCTGCAGCTCGCCTATGAGCCGTTGTTTGCGCCCGGTGATGAGGTGCTTGTGCCCGCGTGGTCCTATATCGCGACGGTGAGCATGGTGGTGGCGCGCGGCTGCGTGCCGGTGTTCGTGGACGCGAACCCCGACACCTTCCAGATCGACGTCGCTGATGCCGCCCGGAAGGTGACGCCCCGGACGCGCGGGATCGCGGCGACGCATCTCTACGGCTGTCCGGTCGATATCGACGCCGTGCAGGCTCTGGCGGCGCGGCACAACCTGAAGGTCGTGTACGACGCGGCGCAGTCGCACATGGCGACCTGGAACGGCAAGGGAATCGGCGCGTTCGGCGATGCCGTGACCTATTCGTTCTACGCGACCAAGAACCTGGGCACCGGCGAGGGGGGCTCGATCTCGTGCAACGATGACGCGCTGGCGCGCACCATCAAGCTCCTGCGCTCGCACGGCGAGACCGACAAGTACCTCCACGAGTCCATCGGTTACAACTACCGGATGAACGACATCACCGGCGCGATCGGATGCAGCAAGCTCGATCGCCTGCCGGCCCAGACCAGGCAGCGTCAGGCCAACGCGGCCCGGTACGACCAGATCATCGCGAAGATCCCGGGCCTGACGGCACCCAAGACCACGCCGGGCGGCGAGGCGGTGTTCCACCTGTACGTGATCAAGATGGACCCGTCGAAGTTCTCGTGCACGCGCGACGAGTTCTGCAGGGCGTTGGGGGCCGAGGGCGTGCCGACGGCGGTTCACTATCCCAGGCCGCTCCCCAAGCAGCCCGCGCTTTCGAAGTGGGACAGGAAGGATTGCCCGGTGGCGGATGCCTTGTCGGCGAAGGTTCTGGCTCTCCCGATGCACCACGACCTGACGGACGAGCACTTCCGGATCGTTGAGGCCGCCCTGACCAAGATCGCGGACTTCTACCGCGTGTGAGCGATGATGGCATGTTGAAGGAACGGGGAGATCGCCGAGGGTGCGATCCGCCGCGCTTGTTGCCGCCATCGGGCACATTGTGTGGGCTCTGTCAAGCGATCGCCTCGTTCTGCGAGGGTTCGCCTCGGGTGGAGATTCCGAACGGGGCTTGTCCCTGATGCAAATGGCATTGACACCATTCACGCTCGCGTTATGGTGGTGGCTCGCGTGCGGGGCTTTCTGGCTGGCGTGGGTGGGAGTCGCGCGATACTCCCGACGGATCGCGGCGTTGGCCGCGACTTGAACCGGAGCCGGCGCATGGCCGCGCCGGGTGTGACGTGAGTACGTTCCCGCCCGCGACCCAAATTCCAGGTGAATCCAAGTCAGGTGGCGGAGGCTCCGAGCTGGGCTCGGATTTTCTGCTGCTCCAGCGCATGACCTACGGCGCGACGTACCAGGACCGCGCGATGATGGCGGCGCTGGGGAGAGACGCGTACGTTGAGTGGCAGCTCGCGTATGAGTCGATCGACGTTGCGTCGCTGGAGGCCGAACTCCGGGCGCGGTATCCGTGGCTGAACATGTCGGCCGCGCAGATGGTGGCGAACGGGGTGGAGGAGGTTGACCTTGGGCACGCGGAGGTGACGATCACCCGCGCGATCCGGAGCCCGCGTCAGTTGTACGAGCGGGTGGTGGAGATGTGGAACGACCACTTCAACATCACGTCGAGCGGGCTGACGATGGCCTGGACCCGTGCCGTCGACGACCGCGACGTCATCCGCGCCCACGCGATGGGCAAGTTCCGCGATCTCCTGGGCGCGTCGGCGCGGAGCCCCGCGATGATTCTGTACCTCGACAATGCCAAGAACGTCGCCGCGGCGCCGAACGAGAACTACGCCCGAGAGGTCATGGAGCTGCACACCACCGGCGTCGGGCCGTACTCGGAGCAGGACGTGCGAGAGGTCGCGCGTTGCTTCACAGGCTGGACGGTTCATGACAGCAACGAGGGCGACATGGCCCTCACGTTCAAGTTCGACCCCGCGGCGCACGACGACGGAGCGAAGGTCGTGCTTGGCCAAGTCATCCCCGCCGGCGGAGGGATCAACGACGGCGAGATCGTGCTGGACATCCTTGCGGCGCATCCTTCGACCGCGAGGCACGTCTGCCGCCGCATTGCCCGCCACTTTGTTTCGCCGACGCCAAGCCAGGGGCTGATCGATCGGCTCGCCGGTGTGTTCAGAGCGAGCGGAGGGGACATCCGCGAAGTGGTGCGCGAGGCCCTGTCGAAAAGGAGCCAGGTCTTTGCCCAGCCGAAGTTCAAGCGGCCATTCCATTTCGCCGTGGGGGTGGCGCGAGCTCTGGAGGCGACGATGGCTCACTCGGGGCAGCTCCGCCTCAGGCTCGCCCAGGCCGGCCACATGCCGCTCAAGTGGGAAACACCCGACGGATATCCCGACCGCACGTCGTACTGGTCCGGGGCGCTCCTGTGGCGATGGCGCTTCGCCGCGTCTCTCATGTACAACGAGATGACGGGCGTCGAGGTCGATGTTCAGCGGCTCATGTTCGGCGCCTGGAGCATCGGGCAGATCGTCGATCGCATCGACTCGATCGTGTTCGGAGGCACGATGCCCGCGATGACCCGTGCGCTGCTCGAGGATTACCTGAAGGTGAACAACCCCACCACCGGCGTGGTCGCCGAGGCCATCGGCCTGGCCATGTCGTCGGAGGCGTATCAGTGGTTCTAGACCCGCGATGCGCCGGCGGACATGGGGAGAATCCGAGCGACGACGTGTCGGCACGGACGGGTGGCGAGACGAAGTGCAGAACCGTGAAGCTGTCATGGGCCTCTGGCCCCGAGGGATCGCCTGAACCGAAGGAGTTGTGAGTGTTCGGACAACCCGTGAGTCGGCATGGTGGGTGCGGGTGCGAGGAGTATCGCGGTCTGTCTCGACGCGGCTTCCTGGGCGCGATGTCGGCGGCGCTCGCCGGCGCGCCCGCGTGGCTCCCGCGCGTGACCTTTGCGCGAGATGACCGGGCCGCACGCGATGTGATCGTCTCCATCATGCTGCGAGGCGGCGCCGACGCGCTCACGATGTGCGTGCCCTGGGCCGACCCGTGGTATCTGCCCCTGCGTGGCCCGCTGGCGGTCCCCATGCCGGGCGCGGGGCTCAACGCCGCCACGGACCTCGATGGCTACTTCGGCTTCCCGCCCGCGATGCTCCCGCTGCTGGAGGCCTACGGAGCCGGAAAGCTGGCGATCGTGCACGCGTGCGGCTCGCCCGATCCGTCGCGGTCTCATTTCGACGCGCAGCGCTCGATGGAAGTCGGAAAGCCGGCGGATATGACGCTGGCGACCGGCTGGCTGGCGCGCCACCTGCTGACGACCTCGCCCACTCGCGCCGACGCGGTGCTGCGCGCGATGTCGATCACGCCCGGGCTCCCTCGCTCGCTGAGCGGCGGGCCGTTGTCGCTCCCCGTCGCGGATCCCGCCAACGCGGGGCTGACCGGCCGCCCCGCGAGCAAGGCGTCGCGCCTGCAATTGCTGGGAGAGCTGTACATGGACGTGGACGAACCGCTGCGATCGATCGCCGCCCAGACGCAGGCGACGATCGCGATGCTGAGCTCGATCAACTTCAGCGGCTATTCCGCGTCGGGCGGCGCGAGTTACGGCGTCGATCCCTTCGCGACCGCCCTCAAGAGTGCCGCGGCTCTCATCAAGGCCCAGGTGGGGGTCGAGGCGATCACGATCGAGCTCAACGGCTGGGACACCCACGTGTCTCAGGGGATCTTCACGGGTGGAATGGCGACGCTCATGCAGACGCTCGCCAATGGGCTCAAGGCGTTCCACCGCGACGTCATCCAGAGCTCGAGCACGAACGTCGTCGTGGTCGCCATGAGCGAGTTCGGGCGGCGCATCGCTCCCAACGCGGGCTTGGGCACCGATCACGGGCACGGCGGCCTGATGCTCGTGATGGGGCACAAGGTCAACGGCGGTCAGGTCCATACGATCTGGCCTGGCCTCGACCACCCGTACGACAACCGCGATCTGGCCGCCACCATCGATTTCCGTGATGTGCTGGGCGAGATTGTTCGCTATCGCCTCGGGAACGCCGCGCTCGACGAAGTATTCCCGGGGTATTCGGTTGTTGATCGGGGAATCGTCTCACACTGACGTTGCCCGAGTCGCGAATTCTTCATCCGGGGTCCACACGCCGCGGCGAGGACATCGTCCTTTCGGGAGAAGCATCAGAGGGTGATGCCAAGCCGAAAGGATCAACATGTGCACGATGAATCGAGTCCTTCCAGCCCTGGCGGCGACCTTGGTCATGTTTGCCGGGGCGGCCACATCGCTCGCTCAGGAGCTCACCAAAGAAGAGCAGCGTGAGCGGGCGCTGTCCTCCCTCACGCTGGATCCCCGCGACGAAACCAATGCCGCGCTGCATTACTACCGGATCATGTGCACGCCGTTCGGCGAGGCGGCGACATTGGTGAGCGAGCGCCGGAACGCCGACGATTGGATTCCCGACGCCGAGACCGCCAAGGCGCTCGAGAATGAGCAGGGAACAATCACGCAGTTCGTCCGCGCTTCCAAGATGAAGGAATGCACGTGGGGGACCGCGTACTACACCGACGGCTTCGGCGTGCTCCTCCCGGCGCTGGGAAAGATGCGGAGCGCGGCGCGAATGATTTCGGCGGACGCACGCCGCCTCGCGAGCCAGGGCGAGTCACGCCAGGCCGCCGAGCGACTCGCGGCGCTCTACCGCATCAGCGACCACGTGGGGCGCGAGCACATCCTGATCGGGTCTCTGGTCGGGATCGCGATCAGCTCCTTGACCAACGGCGACGTGAAGCTGCTGATGGACAAGGGCTGGCTGGACAGCGAGAGCCGGGCGATCGTGGCCGCCGCCGCGGCTCAGGCCCGCGCCAGCGACTTCCACATGAAAGACGCCATCGAGATGGAGCGGATGATCGTCAACGATTGGTTCCGCCGGGCGGTCCACAGCCCCGACGGCCCGAACCGGATCCGCGAGTACACATCCATGGAGAGCAACGACGCCGCCAAGGTCGATGCGCTCCTGGCGATGTCCCCCAAGCAACTGGACGGCCAGATCGATGAGGCGCTGAAGTTCTATGACGACGCGATCGCCGCGTTCTACCAGCCAGACGGCGACGTGCTCCTGAAGTCCCTCGCCAAGGATGTCGAGAGCGGGCGGTACGGCCTGTTCGGCTCGATCTTCTGCCCCGCGTTCGAAAAGTGCCGGACCTCGTGGGGCAAAGGCATGGCGGAATTGGATGAGTCGATCAAGCGCCTGGGCGGCGTCCCGGCGGCGGCCGTCGAGTCCAGGGTCAAGTCCAGGAACTGACGCGTGAGCATCGCCAGCGACCACGACCTGCTCCGGCTCATGCACCGCGGCGACCAAGCCGCGGCGCGTGAGCTGTGGTCGCGCTTAGGCGGAAGGCTGACGGCGCTGGCGTCGGCCATGCTCCGCAACTCGGGCGGCGCGTCGCTCGGGCCCGACGTGGTGCAGGGGGTGCTTCTCCGCGTGCTGAAGCTCCCCACCCGGGAGATCAGCGCCGTCCGCGACGCCGCCGCGTGGCTAACGACGCTCGTTCGACGCGAGGCGATCGACACGCATCGCAGGCTCGCGCGGACTTCGGGCCGGGAATCGGCGGGCGGCGCCGGGATCGACGCCGGCCGTATGCCCTTCGGCGCCGAGGCCGACCTGCTGGCGGCGATGGACGGGCTCGCCGATCACGAGCGCGAGCTGATCCAGCTCAAGCACGTCGCGGGCCTGACCTTCGACCAGATCGGGCTGGTGCTGGGCGAGAACCGCGACACGTTGGCCTCGCGCTACCGTGTCGCGCTGGGCAGGCTTCGGGGCATGGTGGCGGAGCGGGAGGGCGCGGTGCGAGCGGGTGCCGGGAGATCGTTATGAGCAACGGAGATTTCGAACACCGTCTTGATGCGCTCGGTCGTTCGCTGGCGTCGGCGCACGACGGGCCCATGCCCGCCGCCCTCCGCGAAGCACTGGCCGCGAAGGCGGCCGCCGCTCGGGCGACGAAGGTGTCGATCGCCGTAGCGGCGCTGCTGCTGTTGCTGGCGGTGTTCGTCCTGCTCCCGCGCAAGGCCGCGGAGTCCGATCGAGTCATGCTGGACGATCTGGAGTCGATCCGTCGCGCGGTCGCACCGGTATGGCGTGAGCACGTGAGCGAGGGCAGCACCGTGGCGCCCGCCGATGGTGACACCTCCCGCGCCGGCGATCGAGGGCGCGGCGTGATCCCCGGTGGCGAGTCGCGCGAGGCCGAGGGGCTGGATCAAATCGCGCGACCGAGGCCCGGCGGACCGGAATAGCGCGGACTCGTACACTTGCCCCATGCCGCACACCCGGCCAGTCGAGTTGAACCCCGAGCAGCAGCGAGCCGTGCGTTGGGGGCGCGGCGAGGACACCGGCCCGGTGATCGTTCTGGCCGGCCCGGGCACGGGAAAGACCCGCGTGATCGTCCATCGGATCGCGTACCTCATCGAGGAGGCGCACGAGGACCCATCCTGCATCGCCGCGGTGACGTTCACGAACAAGGCCGCCGGAGAAATGCGGGGCCGGCTGGTCGAATTGCTCGGCCCGCGCGCCGAGCGTGTGTTCATCGGGACGATTCACTCGATGGCGCGGCGGATTCTCGACCGCTTCGGCGATCGGCTCGGTCTTTCGTCGCGTGTGGAGCTCCCCGATTCAGCGCAGCGCCGGCGGCTCTCCCGGCGCCTGGCCCAGCAGCACTCGCTGTTCCGGGCTTCGCTGGGCCAGGGCATCGACGGCGCTCTCGCCCGCGCGTGGGCGCTGATCGACGTGATGCAACAGCACGCCGTCGACGCGCCCCGCGCCTTGGAGATTGCGCGACGCGACCTGCACGAATTGCTCACGCGGCCGCCCGGCCCGGACGACCCCTCGGGCGAAGAGCGCGAGGCGCGGCTCGCCGAGGCACGCGAGCTGCTCGATGTCTCCTTGCTCTATCAACTCGCGGGTCAGGATTTCCTCGCCCGGCAGCTTGTCACCCATGACGATTCGATCGCGCTGGCGCGGCGGGTTCTCGACGAGCACGCCGATGCCGCCGCGATCATGCGGTCGCAATGGCGGCACATCATCGTCGACGAGTTCCAGGACACCAACGCCGCGCAGCTCGAGCTTTTGCGGGCCATCTCGCCTCCCGGCGCCGCGGGAGCGGCCCTGATGGTTGTGGGTGATGACGACCAGTCCATCTATTCATTCCGCGGCGCGGACGAACGGATCTTTCATCGCTTTGCCGCGGCGTGGAAGAATCACAAGGTCGTGACGCTCTCGCGGAACTATCGGAGCGATCCGAGGATCGTGGCGGCCAGCAACGCCGTGATCGCCTCCGCGAACGCCAGGTTCGACGCCGGGAAGGTCATCGTGCCGGGCTCCGACCGCCCCCGGGGGGCCGGCGCTGTCTGCGTCGAGTTATCCAGCGACGATCGAGACGCCTCGGCGATCATCGCGCTGATCCGGAGGGAACGCGAGCGCAATCCGGGCCGCTCGCTGGAGTCCTTCGCGATTCTCGCGCTCAGGCACGATCATCTGGACCGCTACGCGCTGGCGCTGGAGCTGGAGGGGATCCCGAGCGTTCGGCGTCGCGCCGGCCCAGTGCTTTCGGACGCCGGCGTGCAGGACGTCATGGCCTGGATGAGGCTCCTGTGCGATCGCGGCGCCGATTGGGCGGTGTGCAGGCTCCTCTCAAGGGGCTTTGGCGTTCGGCTCGAAGAAGCCGCGGCGTGGCGTGAGTCGTGGCGCAAGCGTGATGATCGCCGAGCGATGGACGGTCAATCGCCGCGATCGTTCTTCGACGAACTGGCGGACCAACGGGGTGGTGATGCGCGCGTGGCGCGGTTCCTGGCGCTCCACGCCGCCCTTTCCGAGATCGCCGCACGCTCGGATGCCGCGGGAACAATCCAGGCGATCATCCGTGAGAGCGGGGTGGCGACGCGCGAGCTCCTGCCCGCGCGGGAGCGGTCGCGCCGGATTGCGGCGCTGGTTCGAGTGCTGAAATTCGTGAGGGAGCGTCTCGATCGCCTTGATCAACCGCGCGACGTGGCGAGCTTTCTGGCTTACTACGACGACCTTGATCCGAATGAGCAGCAGTTTGCATCGCTGCGCGACTCTCCCAACGAGGAGGAGTTGGACGACGAGGATGCGGCCGGCGGCGTGCAGCTCCTGACCATCTTTGCCGCCAAGGGCCTGGAGTTTGAGACGGTCTTTGTCCCGCGCGTCAACCCCAGCAGCAACTTCCCGTCGCTGCGCGGCAGGGACAGGGTGGTGGAGCTCCCGGAGTCGTTCATCGATCGCGCGGGCGACGTTCGCAGCGCCGAGGAACGGCTCTACGACGAGTTTCGCCGGCTGTTTTACGTGGCGTGCACGCGTGCCGAGTCGTCGCTGTATGTGCTTTCCAAGGTGAACAAGAAGCGATCTGGTTCGGTCAACTTCTTCGAAGAGCTTCGCTTTGCCGAGCCGCCGGTCGCGAGCGTCATGAGCGAGAGCGACCTGCTCGGGCCCGCGGCGAGCGCCGAAGTGGAGCGGCTGACCGGGGCGCCCGCGGCGGACCTGGCGCGGGCGGAAGCGCGAGCTCTGGCCGCGATGGCGTTGGACGCGATCGACCGGCCCGGTGTGCGGCCCGACGAGATCGACGCCGTGGGAATCTCGCTCACCGAAGCCGCCGCCCGCCTTGCGCTTGCCGCCCATATCCGCGCCGGTGGAGCGATCCCCGCGTGGGCCAGGGAGCGAGGCCTGAGCGACGCGGGCGCGGAGCTTGCCGGGCGCGGCGTCTGGCGTGGGAGGATGGTGCCCAAGCCGCCGCTCGAGCTGAGCTATTCAAAGCTCGAGTTGTACGAGCGCTGTCCCGCCTGCTTCTATCTCAGGCATGTGCTGCGACTACCCGAGGAACCCAGACGAGAAACGCGGCTCGGAACCGTGGTGCATGACACGCTGGACAGGTTTGTCGGGCTCCGGCGGAGCGCCGAGAGCGAAGGGCGCCCGGCGCCTTCCATCGGTGTGCTGAAGCAGATCGGACGAGAAGTGCTGCTGCGCGACCAACCCGACGCAGGCGCCGACGACGTGCGCGCTCTGGAGGCGCTGCTGGACAGCTACTCGGATCGGTTCCACGACGCCAACGCGGAGACCCTGGAGACCGAGCGCACCGTTCACTTCAACTTCGAGCACGCCGGCGTGACGCATCGCATGACCGCCAAGATCGACCGCATCGATCGGATGCCGCGCGGCTTCCGCATCATCGACTACAAGACGGGCGGCGCGTGGAAGGAGTTGCGCGAGCCCCCCAAGACCGATCTGCAGATGGGAATCTACGCCATGGCGTTGACCGAGCTCTACCCGGACGCGCCGCTGGAGGGCACCGCGGAGTACTGGCTTCTCGCCTCGGGGCAGCGCGGCGTGATCGGGCTCGACGCGCTCGAACTCCCGAAAATCCGCGCCAAAATCGGGAAGCTCATTGACGGAATCCTCGCGGGCGAGTTCGACGCCAAGAAGAACTGCGAAGGCCCGTGCGGCACGTTCGGGCTCGGCGTTACCGCGTGAAGAGCGCGCGCGAGGGCCTGGCGTTCAAGGGTCGGGCCTGACGCGCCAGCAACGCCCGCGGCCGATTCTGGCGAGTCGAGGAGGATGATCGCGACCAACGATTGGCACGCCGAGCAATCGCCGGAGTAGCAACCGGCGGGACGTTGAACGTCATGAGCAGGACGGCATTACGCCAGGGCCGCCGCACCCGAGATAATCTCGGTCAGCTCCGTCGTAATCTGGGCCTGCCGGGCGCGGTTGTACATGCGGGTGAGGCGCTTGCCCATCTTCCCCGCGTTGTCGGTCGCGGCCTTCATGGCCACCATGCGCGCCACGTTCTCGCTCACGTTGGCGTCCATGAAGCACTGGAACAGGGTCGCCTTGACCGCCGCCGGAAGGAGATCGTCCAGGAGCTCCTTGGGCGAAGGGCTGAACTCGTACTGCGGCTTGGCCTTGGACTCGCTTGCCGGCGCGTTCCCCTCGGATGCCGCGGGCTTGAAGGGCAGGAGTTGCAGCACTTCGGGGCGCTGACGCCCCGCGGAGATGAACTGCATGTAGATCACCTTGACCGTGGAAATCTCGCCGCTCGAGAAGCGGTTGATGTAATCCTGGGCCAGCGCGTCGACGGCCTCGTAGGTCGGCTTGTCGCCGAACTGGGCGTGCTGCCTGGCGACGGGGATTCGGTTGTATTTCAGCGCGCCCGCGCCCTTCTTGCCGACCAGTTCGATCACCCCGCTCTTGGCGGCTTCGTTGGCGCGGAAGAACTGCATGGCGGTGCGCAGCAGCGAGCCGTTGTACGGACCGCACAGGCCGCGGTCCGATGTGATGATGAGCGTGAGCTCCTGCCCCGAGCCGCCCGCGGTCAGGAGCGGGTGCGAAACATCGCCCAGACCTTCGGTGAGTTCGCCGACCAGGGCGAAGAGAGCCCTCGTGTAGGGCTTGCTCGCGACCGCCCGGCTCTGGCTGGCGGAGAACTTCGCCGTCGCGATCATCTGCATCGTCTTGGTGATGCGGCGGATGTTGCCGACCGCCTTGATTCGCCGCTTGATTTCGCGCGTTTTGCCCATAGGGGCGGAAGTGTAGGCGACGGATTCGCCGGCGTCGGTCAAGTGTGCCGACGGGCCGATGATCGGGCGGCATTCGGCTCGATCGCCTAGCCTTGCTTCATGCCGGTCGGAGATTGGCAATTCTGGGTGGTGTCGGGCCTCGCGCTGGTCGCGCTCGTCGCCGTCGTGCGCATGGTCGTGCCCCCCTCCCTGTGGCCCAAGCGATTCCGGCGCAAGACCAAGGGAAAATCCACCACGCTGACCATCGGCGGTCGACCTGTCGGGGGCGAGGCCAAGCCCACCCGCAAGCCTTGAACATGACGGAGTCATCATGAGCGACGCGACGACCGTACAAGACCCAATCGTGGCCGCGTCGCATGTGCTCACCGCCCCTGGCCTGGGGTTTGAGATCGAGCCCCGTGTTCGGGAGAAGCATCTCCGCTGGCTGCTCGAAGTGACCCAGATCCCGACCGCCGCCGGGCGCGAGTTTCGTGTGATCTCGTGGGTGCGTGCCTGGCTTGCCACTCGGCCCGACCTGGTGGTGACCACCGACGAAGCCGGCAACATCCATGTCACGATCAAGGGACGCGCCGCAAACCCGACCGATCCCAAAGTCCGCCCGATCTATTTCACGGCCCATCTCGACCATCCCGCCTTCGTCGTCGAGCGAGTGATCGCCCCCGGCGTGGTCGAGTTGTCGTTCCGCGGTGGCGTGATGGAGGACTACTTCCATGATGCTCGCGTTGTGATCCATGACTCTCGGGACGCGAGGGTCTCGCGGGATGCTCGCCACGCGCCTTTGGTCGGCGCCAAGATCACCGGAAAGCTCGATCAGGCGCGCCGACCCGACGGGACGCCTTCGCCCTTCACGCATTACCTCGCCGAGCTCGATCGCAGCGCCGATTCCATCGCGCCCGGCGACATCGCGACATGGGAGCTCCCCGCCGCCTCGATCGACGATGGGCTGGTTTCCACGCACGCCTGCGACGACCTCGCCGCCCTGGCCGCGGCCCTGTGCGCGTTCGACGAGCTTCTCTCTCGCGACATCGGCGGCGACGTGCGCCTGCTCTTCACCCGCGCCGAGGAGGTCGGCTTCATCGGCGCGATCGCGGCCTGTCGCCCGCCCCGCGACCAGCGCCTCATGCCCATGCACGCCCGCGTCATCGCGTTGGAGAACAGCCGCTCGTTCGCCGAATCACCGATCGGCGGCGGGCCGATCGTCCGCGTCGGGGATCGGGTCAGCGTCTTCTCGCCGCAGCTCACCGACGCGATCGCGAAACGGGCCGAGGAGATCGCTGGCGCTCCGTCGACGGTGACCGCGTCGCAGAAGCACTCGTCGCTCCCGAAGTGGCACTGGCAGCGGAAGCTGATGGCGGGCGGCGCGTGCGAGGCTTCGGTCTTCTGCGAGGCGGGGTACGAGGCGACGTGCGTCTGTCTGCCGCTCGGCAACTACCACAACATGGCGGACCTGGCCAACGTGCAGGCGGGCACCAACACCACGCCGCCGCGTGTCGGGCGCGAGTTCATCAGCGCCCACGACTTTCACGCGCTGGTCGACCTGCTGATCGCCTGTGGCGTGTCGCTCCCCTCGGGTTCGCCCGTGACGGCTCTCGCGACCAGACTCTGGAACGATCGGAGCTGGGTGCTCGATCCCTGAGCGAGCGAGTCACGCCCCGCCCGCCTTGTCGGTCGCGACCAGCGCGCCGCCGACCTTCGCCGGCGGCGTGTGCCACACCGGGCGCTGGTCTTTCCCCTCGCGCACGTACCACTGCGTCATCCGCTTGATCCCCTCGGCCAGCGGGATCGCCGCCTTGAAGCCCGCCGCCGCGACCTTGTCGGCCTCGAACTTCGTCTGCGTCGCGAACAGCTTCTTGATCCGCGCCGTCGAGATCGGAAGGTTCTTCCCCGTCAGCGCGATCACCAGGTCGAACGGAAGCCCCCCCAGCATCGCCAGCCACATCGGCACCGCGAAGCCCGGCGGCCTGCGGTCCAGCGCGGCGTAGATCGTCTCGCCGATCTGCCTGCTCGTCAGGTCGGGCTTGTCGATGTAGTTGAACACCTCGAAGGGCTTGGCGCCCGGGCGCTCCCACAGAAATGCCGTCGCCGCCACGATGTTCTCGACGTACGACAGGCTCTTGATGTTCGTGCCCGGGCCGACCTGGAAGTACTTGCCCGAATAAATCTGGCGGATCAGCGAATACATGTTCGCAAAGTTTCGCGGCCCGAACGTGACCGTGGGGCGGATGACCAGGCACGTCCTTCCCTCGCCCTTGCTCGCCCACGCCGCGAACACCTTTTCACCGGCGAGCTTCGACGCACCGTAGGGCGAGCTCGGGCTGGTGGGCGAGTCCTCGTGATGAGGCTCGGGCGCGCTGCCATACACCGCGACGGTGGAGTAAAAGCACACCTTCCGGATGACAAGCTCGTCCATCACGTCGCACACGACCTTGCTGCCGCGCTCGTTGACGTCGAAGTAGGTGTCGGTCTCGATGCCGAAGTCGTGGTGGGCGGCGGCGAGGTTCAGCACCGCATTGCAACCCTGCATCGCCGCGCGGACCGCCGCGGGGTCGCGCACGTCGCCCTGATGAAACGACGCATGACCGATATCCCATTCGGGCTTGACGAGGTCGAGGATTGAGATCTCCACGCCCCGCGGCGTGAACAGCTCGTGGAAATAGCGAGCGATGAACCCCGAGCCGCCTGTGATCAGTACCTTCACGCGCTTGCCTTTCGTCTCCAGCGCCGTCGCTTCGGTCTCATCGTCCGTCCAATGCCCGCACGGGGCCGGTCCAGAGCGAACACGTCAGTGGCTGCCCGCCCCGAACAGACGCCGCCGCTCGCGCTTCAATATATCGGCGTTCACGCCTTCCGGCTGAGGCGGTGGGGGAGGTACGAACGCCGGGGACTCGGGTTCGGTCCCTCCCGGAGCGAGGAAACGAGGTTATTCCGGACTCGTCCGCGAAACGTACTTGCAGGCCGAGCGCACCCGCGAGACGAAGGACGAGGGCAACGCAAGTCTTTCCCTTTCTTGGCGGAGGCGTAGGCCATCCTTGCGGTTGACGCCGGTGCCTCCGATCTCAACGCCAACGGTGTTGCCGAAGGCACCGACGCCCAGGCCTTCTCCGATGCCGCCCACATCCTCGGTGTTGGCCGATCTGAACGAAGATGGGCGGGTCAACACCGAAAGCCTCGGCACGTTTGTCTGGTCTTACGAATCGATGAACGCCGAGCGACCGGAGAACGCGGATGAAAGCCGCGACGAATGCTTTGACGATCGTTTCGCTCGCGTCGCCTGCTGTTGCGGGAGAAGGCGAAGCAGGAGGATGATCAGCTCCGCCCAATACCGATTCCTCGCCATCGAAAGCCCTCCGCAGCCCAGGCCGGAGTATCTCCGATTCTGGACCGGTGTGGAGGGGGCAGGTCAGCCGGACAAGTAGCCCTACGCAACCTTGGGCTTGGACTGCGCGGACTCGCCCTTCTTCGCGCCCTTCGCGGGCTCATACGCCGCCCGGAGCAGGTCGCGCCACGTCACGATGCCCAGGCACACGCCGTCGGTGTCGACCACCGGCAGGCACGAGATGGAGTTGTCCAGGAGCAGCGCGGCGGCCTCGTCCGCCGTCATCGCGGGTGTCCCCACGATCAGCTTGCGCGTCATGACCTGGTGGACTTTCCGCGAGAGGCTCTCGGAGTCGACCCGCCTCTCGGTTGTCGTCCCGACGAACGGGCTGATGTGCGACAAGAGATCCCGGTCCGACACGATCCCGACCACCCGCCTTCGCTCGACCACCACGACGTGGTGAATGTGATGGGCGGCCATGACGCGGCGCGCCTCGGCCAAGGTCTCATCCATCGACACCGTGACAACCCGGCGCGTCATGATTGAGTCGAGCATCATGCCTTCATCCCAGACTCAACGGCCGAACCGTAGCGACGAAACCGGCCGCACTCCCGGCGCGCGGCACGCCCGCCGAACGCGGTGACCCGTCCCTTCATCGGAAAACGCCGCACGCGCCGCCACATCGTCCGCGCAAACCCGGTGATTCACCCGGGATGCAATGACGACGCGCGCCGGATTCTCGGACCGCCTACCTCCGCGGCTGGGCCCGGAACCACTCGATCGTTCGGCGGAGCCCCTCTTCAAAGCCCATCTGCGCACGCCAGCCCAAGAGGCGCGCCGCCTTCTCCGTCGACAAGCACCGGCGCGGCTGCCCGTCGGGCTTGGTCGCGTCCCACTCGATCGCGCCCTTGAACCCCGTCAGCTTCACGATCAGTTCGACCAGGTCTTTGATCTTGATCTCGAACCCCGCGCCGAGGTTGATGGGATCGGGGTCGTTCATCACTTCCGCGGCACGGATGATGCCGTCCGCCGCGTCGTCGCTGTACAGGAACTCGCGGCTGGCGCCGCCCGTGCCCCAGCACACGATCTTCGAGTCGCCGCGTTCCTGCGCCTCGACGCACTTGCGGATCAGCGCCGGGATCACGTGGCTCGTGTTCAGGTCGAAGTTGTCGTTCGGCCCGTACAGGTTCACGGGAAGAACGTACGCGCTCTTCATCGCGTACTGGAGCTTGTACGCGTCGAGCATCTGCCACGCGGCCTTCTTCGCCACGCCGTACGGTGCGTTGGTCTCTTCCGGATAACCGTTCCACAGGTTGTCCTCGGTGAACGGCACGGGCGTGAACTTCGGATAGGCGCAGATCGTCCCGACCTGCACGAACTTCCCGCCGCGCTCGACCAGGCCCGTCATCCGTGCCTGCTCGATGAGGTGCAGGGCCATCGCCATGTTGGCGTAGAAGTACCGCCCGGGGTTGGCGCGGTTGGCCCCGATGCCGCCGACCTCCGCCGCCAGATGGATGACGACGTCCGGCTCGGGGAATGCCCGCGTGTAGAGGCGGACGACGTCGTCCTTCTCGGTCAGGTCGAAGTCCTTGCGTCGCGGCACGAACAGATTGGCGGGCCGAACGCCCTTGGCCCCCAGACGCGAGCACACGACCTTGCCGATGAATCCGGCCCCTCCGGTGACGATGACTCGCGCGCTTGACCAATCGAGGTTGGACATGACGACTCCGTGAAGTGTGACTGTCTCGGCGGATTGCCGGCCCCAGTTTAGGAGTGCCGGTTCGGCGCTACGCGGGTGTAGACCCCGCCTCCCTCGATCCGGAGTTCCGCTCCCCGCGCCGCCCACGAAGTACGCCGCTGATCTGGATTCCGGAACAAAAAAAGAACCGCCCGCCGGAGACAGACTTCGCGGCGGGCGAGAGGAGGGTCCCTGCCTATCCGAGCCTGACGTGCTCGGGCGCTTCGCTCGCCCGCTCGCCATCACATCTCGTACGCCCCGGCGGGGCCCAGGTTCGCGTGTTATCCGCCGATTTCGGCTTGGCAGATTTGGCGGAGATTCGGGGTTGGGAGGCTTCCTTTTTATCCGGTTGCGTTCGTTCCCGGACGTCGGCGTTCAGGCGCGCGAAGGGAGCGCCGATATCGCCCCTGGCGATCGCCGCGTCCACGGAGCGGCGTGCGGTCGTCACGCACGAACCACACGGACGCACGCCATGCCCGACCACGATTCCAACGAACCTCAGGCCCAAGCGGGTCAGCCGGACCCGTTGCTCGACGACGTGAGCGAGCACGGCATGCCGCGCCCGAGAGTGCCGGGCGACGAAGCGGTCCTGGATGTGCTCTCCGAGTTTCAGATGGGCTTGGAGAGCCTCAAGAATCTCTGCGCCGAGCGCAAGACGCAGATGGAGCAACTCCGGCGTGCCGAAGCCGAGCTGACCGCGCGTGCCACCGCGCTGGCGTCGGCCGAGGGCGTGCTCTCGCGCGCCCGCGAGACGTTCGAGCGGGAGAACGCCGCCCTGCTGGCGTCGCGCGCCGAGTTTGACGACCAGCGCGCCGCTTTGTCGCGCGAGCAGGAGTCCCGCGCCCGAGAGCTCGACGTACGCGCCCGCGAGTTCGAGCACCGCGCCCGCGAGCTTGAGGCCAAGCGCGTCGATCTGGACGTGCGTGCGGCGCAACTGGCGACTCAGGAGGCGGCCCTCGCGTCCGTGCGGAACAACCTCGACGGCGCCACACGCGAGCGCAACGAGCTGGCCGCCAAGCTGAACCAGGCCCAGCAGTTCGCGTCGCAGATGCGGCAGGAACTGGAAGCCTCTCGTGCCGAGATCGCGAACCTGAAGGGCGCGCTCGATCGCGCCCTGGCTCAGGTCAGCGACGCCGGGGCCCAGTCCACCAATGCAAGCCAGGAGCTTAGCGCCGCCAGGTCGAAACTCGCGGAGTTGCAGGCGCGGGTCGGCGAGCTCGAGGAATCCGCGGCCCAGGACAAGCGGAAGCTCGAACAGGCCGCGGACCTGATCGAGCACCTCCGGGCCGGCGGGGGAGAATCAACCGCCGAACTCTCCAAGGCCCGGGCCCATATCGAGACGCTCTCGCGCGAGCTCTCCGACTGCCGTGCCAAGCTCGAGGAATCGCGGCACGACCTCTCGGTGCTCGAGCAGACCGAGCAGCGCTCGCGCGAACTCGCGCAGCGCCTGGCCGAGGAGCTCAAGGAAGCCCGCTCGTTCGGCGGCGGGATCACCGAGGTCGCGCGCATCCGCAAGAACCGGCTTCAGCGCGCCAAGCTCATGCTCCGCGAGCAGTCCGAGAAGCTCCGCGTCGCGGGCGACGCGCTCCGCAGCCGATTCGAGCAATGCGAGCAGGTCCTCGCCCAGCGGCAGGAGCTTCTCAGCGCCCGCGAGGTCATCAACGCCGCTCAGCGCCGCCTCGAGAAGACCAGGTCGCGCGGGAGGGCCGCCGCCACGCTCATGTATGTCTGCATGACGATCCTGCTCCTGGGCGGGATCTCGTGGATCGCCTCGGGGCAGATCTGGCCGGGCTACTTCGCCGCACGTTCGGCGATCGGCGCCGACTCTCGCACCCGCACGCTGTCGCAGGCCGAACTCGCCGAGTGGCAGACGTTCCACCAGTCGCTCCTCGACGACCCGCGATTCCACGAGGCCGCCGCCGATCGCTTCGCCAGGCGCGGCCTGACGACCCTGGGCGCCGCGCCGGCCGTCGCCAAGTTCCTGAAGGAATCCGCCTCCGCGGAGTTCAACGAGCCGGGCGAGATGAAGCTCGAGGTGCGTGCCGAGGGAGCCGATCGAGCCGAGCGCATCGCCGACACGCTGACCGGCGCGCTCATCAGCTACGCCAACGCTTCGCGCCAGCGCCGCGTCGACGGCGCGGTCACCGTGCTGCGCCAGACCCCCGCCGCGGGCAACGGCCCCATCGATACCACGCGCCTCCAGATGGCCGGCGTGCTCATGGGCGGCGGCTCGATTCTCGCGGCGCTCGGCGGCGTGCTCGTGTGGCGCAAGCTCGCCAACGCCAAGAGCACGTTCGAGCAGACCGCCATGCTCGACGCCATCCTCGACGAGCAGCGCTGGCAGCCCCCGACGAAGTGAGACGCTGAAACCATCGGCGCGAAGCGGGGCGGCAAGGCGGGGCGGAAGGACGCCCGCGTGCCGCGCGATTCTCCTTGTTCCCGACGCCCGGGGCCTCTTCAGTAGGCTTTTCTCAGCCTCGCCGGCGGGATCTTGAGCTGATCCCGATACTTCGCGATCGTCCGCCGCGCGATCTCGATGCCGCGCTTCTTCAGTTCCTCGACCAGCGCCTCGTCGCTCAGGGGCTTTGACTTGTCCTCGCCCGCGATCACATCCTGCAACGCGGCCTTGATCGCGTCCCAGGACACGTCCTCGCCGCTGTCGGTCTGCGTCCCGCCCGTGAAGAACTTCCGCAGCGCCACAACCCCGCGGGGCGTCTGCAGGTATTTCTCGGCCACGGCACGCGAAACCGTCGCCACATGAATCCCGAGCTGCTCCGCCACCTGCGTCATCGGAAGCGGCTTGAGCGCCTGCGGCCCGAAGTCAAAGTACTCCCGCTGCGCCTCGACCACCACCCCGATCACGCGCTCCAGCGTCCGCTTCCGCTGCTGCACCGCGTCGATCAGCCACTGCGCATTCCCGAGATTCGTCCGCAGAAACTCCTTCGACTGCTTGTCCGTGCCTCGGTCCTTGGCCATGAGCGCGTACTCGCGGTTCAGCGACAACTGCGGCAGGCGGGCGTCGTTGAGATACCCGAAGTATCGATCATGGTCCGCGTCGTACTCGACGATCGCGTCTGGGATGATCGGCGTCGGCTCGTCGTCCACCAGTTGCCTGGCCGGCGCCAGCGAGAGGCGACGCATCAGCCCCATCGCGTCCTTGATCTGCGCGAGCGTCAACCCCGTCTTCTCCGCGATCCGCGGCAGGCGATTCTGCGTCAGGTCCTCGAGGTGATGCTCGATGAGCGTGCGCGTGTGTTCGATCAGATCGACGCCCACCTCGCCCGGCTCGTCCTCCATCGCGTCGAGCTGCAGCAGCAGGCACTCGCGCCGGTCGCGCGCCGCCACGCCCGCCGGCTCCAGGAGCAGCTGCAGCGCGCCGATCGCTTCCTCGACCTCCGCCGCCGTGGGCTTGGCCTGGTCGCCCGGAGCACGGTCGATGATCGTCTCGATCGGCGTGCGCAGGAACCCGTCCTCGTCCAGGAACGAGATCACCAACTCGCCGATCCGACGCAGATTGTCCTTGACGTCGACCAGATGCCACTGTTCGAGCAACTGCTCCTGCAGCGAGGCCTTTCGCGCCGGCGCGGCCGCCATCGCGTCCATCTTCGGATCACGCTCGCCCGTCGAGCGCGGCGCCAGGCCCGTGGCCCGCTCGATCCGCTCTCGCACCGACGAGCGCCCGGGCGTCAGCGGCTGCCCGTCCTCGCCCTCGGCCACCGGCTCCACGATCTCCAGCGTCGGGTTGCTCTCCAGCTCCTGCTCGATCCGCTCCTGGAGCTCCCCCAGCGGCATCTGGAGGATCTCCATGGACTGGATCATCCGCGGCGCCAGCTTCATCTGCTGGCCGAGCTTCATGTGCTGGGACGCTTCGAAACGCATGGCGTGTGTTCAGCTTACTACATCGACCGCCGACCCTGGATCGCATCGGCCAGGACCGCACGGTTCGCAAACTCCAGCGACGACCCCGTCGGCAACCCCCGCGCCAGCCGACTGACCCGCACTCCTCTCTTCTTCAACTGCTCCGCCAGGTACATCGACGTGCCGTCGCCTTCAACCGTCGGGTTCAGTCCGAGAATCACTTCCTCCACCTTGGTTCCGCCCGGATTGTCGTCCGGCTTGTCGATCCGTCGGAGCAAGTCGTCCACGGTCAGGTCCGCCGGCCCGATGCCATCCAGCGGCGACAGCCTCCCCATCAGGACGTGGTACAGCCCGCGGTACATCCCGGTCTGTTCCAGGGCGATCAGGTCCTTGGGCTGCTCCACCACCAGCACGCGCGAGCGGTCGCGCCGGGGATCGGCGCACACCGCGCACAGATCATCATCGCTCAGGTTCGAGCACACGCGGCAGTGCTTGACCAGCTTCTTGACGTCGTGGATCGCCCGGGCCAGCCCGATCGCGGCCGGCTCGTCGGACTTCAGGATGTAAAACGCCAGACGCTCGGCCGAGCGTCGCCCGACGCCCGGAAGCCTCGCAAACTCGGCGATCAGCCGCTCGACCGCCGCGGGGTACGCCGAGCGAGCCGATGCTTCGCCGGGAGCCGCGCCGCCGCCCGGCGCTGCCGCGCCACCCAACGCCGTCGCGCTGGCTTCAGACGATTTCCTGGTGCGTGGGCGATCCATCAAGTCCATCCTACGCCGCGTTGATTCCTCCCGCGCGTGAGTTTGCTTGTTCGGCGCTACGATCGTGCGATGAGTTCGCTCGTCCCGCCCGCCAACCCCGCCGCGCGTGACCCCCGCCATGCCGGGCAAGCCGCCGCGTCCGCCCCGTCGAGTTTCCCACGCATCGCCGCGCTCGCGCTGATCGCCGCGCTCGCGGTGTGGTTTTACGTTGGCTGCGTGCGCCCGAATCTCGTCCCCAAAAACTTCGGCGTGGTCGACCAGGGGAGGCTCTACCGGGCGGGCGAACTCTCCACCGCCGCGATGCGCCGGGTCGTCGAGCAATACCGCATCCGCACCATCGTCGATCTCGGCGCGGCCGCCGAGGGATCCCGCGACGATCAGCGAGCCGCCGTTGTGGCCGACGCGCTGGGCGTCGAGCGCTACCGCTTCCACCTCCACGGCGACGCGACCGGCAACCCCAACAATTACGTGCAGGCCCTGGCGATCATGACCGACCCGGCCAAGCAGCCCGTGCTCGTGCACTGCGGCGCCGGGAGCGAGCGCACCGGGTGCGCCGTCGTGCTCTACCGCGCCGCCGTCCAACGCAAGAGCGTGCCCGAGTCCTTCCCGGAGACGTTCGATTTCAGGCACCGCGACGAGCAGAACCCCTGGCTGCGCAAGATGCTCAACACCTGGGGCATCAAGATCCTCCGCGCCCACGCCGCCGGCATCCAGATCCCCGATGCTGAGCAACTCCCCGCGCCCGTGCCGACGGGACGGCGATGGTCGCGTTGAGGCCTTGTTCCCGGCGCCGGCTTGTCAGCGTGGCGCTCGCCGCACCGCCGGGTACCATGCGCTCATGCTCATGCTCATCCTCGCCGTCGTTCTCGCGCTCGCCGCCAAATCCCCGGGCGATCGCCCGGACGACATTGTCATCGCCGACTTCGAGTCGGAGACCTACGCGCCGTGGATCGTTACCGGCGAAGCCTTCGGCCCCGGGCCCGCGCGGGGCACGCTCCCAGGACAGATGCACGTCGACGGCTACCAGGGCTCACGTCTCGTCAACAGCTACCACCTCGGCGATGAAACCACGGGCACGCTCACCTCGCCCGAGTTCAGGATCGAACGTCCATACATCTCGTTTCTGATCGGCGGCGGGAAAGACCTCGAGAACACATGCATCCAGCTCCTCATCGGCGACGCCGTTTCTCGCGTCGCGACCGGACCCAACGATCGCCCGGGCGGCAGCGAGCGCCTGGCGCCCGAGGGCTGGGACGTCCGCGACCTGGTCGGGCAGAACGCCCGCATCCGGATCATCGACAACGCCGGGGGCGGCTGGGGGCATATCAATGTCGATCAGATCGTGCAGACCGACCGCAAGCCGCCGATCATGCTGAACAACGTCCGCCGCGATTTCGAAGTCGCCGCCCGCTACATGAACATTCCGATCAAGAACGGCGCACCGCCGCGTCATGTGACGTTCATGGTGGACGGTCGCGGGGTGTGGGCCGACGACATCGAGCTCGCCGACGCCGCGCCAGACTGGTGGGCCCCGATCGATCTCTCGGCGTATCAGGGAAAATCCGTTACGCTCGAAGTCAACTCACTTCGCGATGATTCCGCCGCGCTCTCGGGCATCACGCTGACCGACACCATCCGCGGCGCCGAGAATCTGTACAACGAGCCACTCCGGCCGCAGTTCCACTTTTCGTCTCGCCGCGGCTGGCTCAACGACCCCAACGGGCTCGTCTATTTCAACGGCGAATACCACATGTTCTACCAGCACTGCCCGTTCTGTCTCCAGGGCTGGGCCGCCAAGTATTGGGGGCACGCCGTCAGCAAGGACCTCGTGCACTGGACCGAGCTCGACGACGCGGTCGCGCCCGACGAGCGCGGCCCGGTGTGGAGCGGGAGCGCCGTCGTCGATCGTGACAACACCAGCGGCCTGGGCAAGCCCGGCGCGCCCGCGATGGTGATGTTCTACACCGCCGCCGGAAACCCGTTCACGCAGTGCCTCGTGTCGTCGACCGACGGGCGCACCTTCACAAAGCTCGCGACGAATCCCGTCGTCGCCAACATCGCGTCCGACAACCGCGACCCCAAGGTCACGTGGCACGCGCCGAGCAAGCAGTGGATCATGACGCTGTGGGTCGGCACGGAGGGCAAGCCCTGGATCTACTTCCTCGGTTCGACGAATCTCCGCGAGTGGAAGCAGCTCAGCCGGGTCGAGGGGTTCTACGAGTGCCCCGATTTCTTCGAGCTTCCGCTCGACGGCGATCCGGCGCGCATGAAGTGGGTGCTCACCGCCGCCAACAGCGAGTACATGGTGGGCACCTTCGACGGCACGACGTTTACGCCAGAGACGCCGAAACTCCCGGGCCATCGCGGGCGCGGGTTCTACGCGGCGCAAACGTTCAGCGACATGCCCGATGGGCGTCGCGTTCAGATCGGCTGGTTCCAGACGGAAACGCCCGGCATGGCGTTCAACCAGTCGATGACGATCCCGCTTGAGTTGTTGCTGGTCTCAACGCCCGACGGCCCGCGGTTGAGCTGGAATCCGGCGCGCGAATTGGAATCGCTGCGAGCCAGGACGCACGAAGTCAGATCGTTCACGCTCACTCCCGAGTCCTCGCGCAATCCGCTCGGAACTGTCAACGCGGAGCTCTTGGAATTGCGGGCGAACATCGAGCCCAGGGGCGATGTCTCGCTCAACATCCGCGGCGTAAAGGTCGTGTACGAGGTCAAGTCAGGCGAAATGGTCGTGAACGACCATCGCACGAACGTGCCGCTGGTCAACGGCAAGCTGCAACTGACTATCTATTGCGATCGCGTCGGCGTGGAGGTCTTCGCCGCCGGCGGGCTCGTGTACGTCCCGATGGCGATCATTCCGAACGCCAACGACCGATCGGTCTCGATCGCCGCACTCAACGGCGATGTGAAAGTCGAATCGCTGGTCGTTCACGAGCTCCGCTCGGCGTGGAGGCGGGAGTGAAAACACGCGTGTTGAATCGCCCGGTGTCGGTATCATGCAGCAAAGGAGCCGATCCATGCATTCTTCCACACGTCGCGCGTCGCTGGTGATCGCCGCATTCTCGATCGCTGGGCTCGCGATGCTCGCGGCCGGCACGCGCGGGGGAGCGCCATCGCCCGGGCCGTCGGCGGTCGAGGCGATGCTCGACGACTGGCACGACGCGGCGTCGCGGGCCGACGGCGTGCGGTACTTCGGGCACATGACCAGCGACGCCGTCTTCCTCGGCACCGACGCGTCGGAACGATGGACGCTCGAACAGTTCAAGGCGTTCGCCAAGCCCTATTTCGATCAGGGGCGCGGCTGGACGTACCTGCCCCGCGAGCGGCACGTGATGCTGTCGCACGACGGGAGCGTCGCCTGGTTCGACGAGGTGCTGGACAACGCGAAGTTCGGCGAGTGCCGCGGCTCGGGCGTGGCGCTGCGCGACGGCGAGGAGTGGAAGATCGCTCACTACAACCTCACGGTGCCGATCCCCAACGACCTGCTCCCCGGCTTCGCGGAGAAAATCCGCGAATTCACCAAGAAGCCGCCGGTCGTGCCCGCCAAGCCGGCGGAAAAGACGGCACCAAAGAAGTAGCGGCCTCCACGCGATCACGCAAAGGTCAGCAGCACCTTGAGCCCCGAGGCGCTGCGTGAGATCGCCTCGCGTGCCTGGGTGAGCGGGAAGCGCGCGGTGATGAGGCTGAGCACGTCGACGCGGCGCTGCGCGAGGAGCTCGAGTCCCTCGGCCAGGCGCCCGCCGCGCACGCCCTGGATGGTGAGCTCGTTGACGACGGCGGGCGACAGGTCGACGCCCGCGCCGCCGGAGGCGCCGGGCGCGGTGGAGGGGGTGCTGAGCGTGAGGATGGTGGCGCGCGGTCGGGCCATCTGCATCGCCAGCGCCAGCCCACCGGGAGCGCCGGTGCAGTCGATGACGATGTCCTGGTCCTGCCTGCGGCCTGGCTCGTCGACGTGGCGGTGCTTCACGCCCCATTTCTCGCACAGGCCGAACTTGTCCGGGTGCTTGCCGAGCAGACGCACCGACTCGTTGGTTGAGGCGAGCACCTGGGCGGTGAGCAGGCCCATGACGCCGTCGCCCAGGATGGTGATGAACGACGATTTCCGCGTCGCGGGCAGGAGATTCCTGATGTGCGCCACGCACGCGAGCGGCCAGGCAAAGACGGCGGATTCATCGTCGATCGAGCGCGGCACCTCGAGCATGTTGAGCAGCGGGACCGAGACGAGCTCGGCGAAACAGCCGTCGCGGGCGTGGGTGCCCATGACGCGCCGGGCGCGGCAGTGGTTGGGCAGGCCGCCCTTACAGAGGTCGCACACGCCGCAGGTGATGACGGGCGACGCGACGACGCGCGCGCCGGGGAGCTTCGGTGACGACGCGTCGACGACGCCGACGAACTCCGAGCCCATGATCGCGCCGGAGGCGATGCGCCCCGCGGCGATGTGACGATCGGTCGCGGAGATCCCCGCGACCACGGGGCGGACGAGCACCTCACCCGGCGCGGGGGCTGGGTCCGCGGCCTTTGGGTCCATGGCCAAGCTGCCGGAGATGATTCGGAGGGCTCTCATGACGCGGGAACGGGCCATCGAGGCTGGGCAGTCGCGAGGGAATGAATCTCAGCGCGGCCTCGGTGTCGAAGGAGTCTTACTGCTCGGCGCCGATCGCTGGAGATGAGCCGGCGGGCGTGGCGGATGCCTCGTTGGGAGGCGGCGGCACGAACGGCAGGTACTCGTACCACTCCTTGTCGCGACGGAACGCTGGATAGAGAAACGCCTGGCGAGCCGCGAACGGCTCCTTGGTCGACGCGAGCCAGTCCAGCCACTGGCGGCGATCGAACGCAAAGTCCTGCCCGGTGAGCGTGCGCATCGACGTCCGGGCCGCCTGCTGCACCGCGAGGCTGGTGTCCTCGCCCAGGGCGGCGATCAGCGGCTGAAGCACGCGCGGATCGGGGTACTGGGCAAGCGCGGTCGCGGCTTCACGACGCACGTCGGGGTCCGGCTCGTTCTTCTCCGGGACGACGCGGAGGAGGTTGGGCACGACCTTCGGATAGTGCAGGCGCTGCAGCGCGCGCCCCGCCTCACGGCGGACGATGGGATCCTTGTCCTTGAGGGCGGCGGCGACGATCTCGGCGTGCTCGGGGCGACCGTGATTGCCCAGCCCGCGCAGGGCCGCGGCGCGGACGCCCGCGTCCTCGTCCTTGGCGTTGTCGAGGTACAGCTGGATATAGACATCATCCCCGCCGTAGGGCTTGGAGGCCAGGAAGAGCGTGCCGCGGTATCGCTTGTCGGCGTCGTAGGGATCGATGGCCCAGGCGGCCGATTCGACCGCGGATTGCTCGGTGACCAGCGAAAGGAGCCCCTCGGCGCCGGGCTTCACGTCACCGGTATTGCAGGCGCCCAGCAGCGAGCAGACCAACACGCCAAACCCCGCGGAGACGCGCGGCGAGGCGCCGAAATGACGTTGACCACGACCGGTGGTGCGGATCATGCGAGCAGTATAGTGGAAGACAGAAGACACCGGGCCCGCGGCACGAGGAGAAGAACCAGGCTGCAACTTGCCGAGCCCAGAAACACCCGGCCTGCCATAGCCCCGCGAGCGCCGCGGTTAGTTCGAAGTCGGCGCGCGGGTGAAGTCGACCGGCGCGCTGGTGGTGAATGAAGCCTCGGGGCGGCTGACGCCGGTGTCGAAGAGCGTCTCGGCCCACCGGCCCGGCGCGATGTACGACAGTATGCCCGAAAGCGTGACGCTCGACGCGCTGGGCGGTGAGGCGCCGGGCGCCAACGGCAAGACCACGGGCAAAACGAGACGCTGCGTGCCGAAGCGGCGCAGCGTCGCTTCCGGCGAGCGGACGCATTCGAAAACCCGCCGGCCGTCGACCTCCATGGCGTAGCGCACCTCTCGCAGCGGCATGGGCTCGGCATTGGGGTTTTCGGCGTCCACGAGGAACTCGACCACGACGCCGGTGGGGGCGGATTCGCGGACGCGCGTTTCCGCGACGGTGAGCACCGGGGCGCGGTAGGAAGTGCACGCGGCGAGGAGCGCGATCGGCACGAGCGGGCACAGGCGGACGGCGGGGTTCATGGGCGAGAGTGTACCGCGATGGGACGCGACATGAGGAGGTGGCGACAACCGCCGGCCACCCAAAGGCCAAGCGCGTGACGCTAGGCCGAGGCCATCAGGCCGGCGGCGAGTTGTTCGCCCGCTTCTCCGGCACGCTGGTTGAGCTCGCGGAACTTGGCGGGGACGCGTGCGGCGATCGCGGCGGCGAGGGTGTCGCGCGGCACGACGGGCACCAGCGTGTTGAGCACGCACAACGCAACGGTGTTGGCGACGACCTTCGTGCCGACCTTGACCGCGGTCTCGGTGATGGGCAGGCGGAAGACGCGCCCGGGGCTGGAAAACTCGGGCCCGATGTTCGTCGAATCAAAGATGACCACGGTCTCGGGTGTGCACTTGCCGCCAAACTTTTTGGCGGCCTCCGCGGACATGCACAGCAGCACGTCCGGCTGCGTGACCTCGGGATACGCGATCGTGCCCTTCGAGATGATGACCTCGGATTTGCTGGACCCAAGGCGGGCCTCCGGGCCATAGGTCTGGGTCTGCACGACGTTCCGCCCGTCCATCATCGCGGCCTCGGCGAGGATGACGCCGGCGGTGATGAGCCCCTGGCCTCCCGCGCCGCTGAAGCGAATCTGCACCGGGTCTTTGGTCAGTTCTTTCATGACGCGCTCCGTTTGGCGCCGGCGGCGGCGACCTTCTGCTTGTACAGCGACTCGTAATCGGCGCGTTCTTCCTCGCGGAAGATGCCGGTGGGCATGACCTCGGGCTTGGGCTCGTCGCTCTCGCCGCAGGTGCAGTCGTGGAGTGGAGCGCTGGTGTCGCGGAGGTAGTGGACCATGTCGTAGGGCTCGGCGATCTCGTTCATCCGTCCGAAGTACGTGGGGCAGGAGGTGAGGATGTCGACGAAGGCGAAGCCCCGGTGCGTGATGGCGCGCTTGATGTACGACGTCAACTGTTTGTGATCGAAGGAGGTCGTGCGTGCGACAAAGCCCGCGCCGGCGCCGAGCGCCAGGCGCACGAGGTCGAACGGCTGCTCGATCGAGCCGCCCGATGAGGTCGTGCTGCGTTTTCCGACGGGCGTGGTGGGGGCCTGCTGCCCGCCCGTCAGGCCGTAGATCCCGTTGTTGAAGACCAGCGCGGTGATGTCGAGGTTCCGGCGGCAGGCGTGGATGAAGTGGTTGCCTCCGATGGCGGAGGCGTCGCCGTCGCCCATCATGGCGATGACGCGCAGCTCGGGATTGGCGAGCTTGATGCCCGTGGCGAAGGCCAGGGCGCGCCCGTGGGTGGTGTGCATGGTATTGAAGTCGAGGATGAAGGGGGTGCGCCCCGAGCAGCCGATGCCGCTGACGACCGCGACCTTGTTCTGATCGAGGTTGAGCTCGCCGACGGCTTCGAGGAACGCCTTGACGATCATCCCGTCGCCGCACCCGGGGCACCACACATGGGGAAGCTGGCTGGCGCGGAGGAACTTGCGATAGTTGTCGCTCACGAGCGCACCACCTTTCCGGCCGCGGTTCGGCCGGCCGTCTCGCACGGCGAGGCCGCGGCTTGGGCGATCTGGGCCGGCGTCAGCAGATGCCCGTCGATCCTGCTCACGGGGAAGACCCGGCAGCGACCGCCGGCGGCCCGCTCGATCTCGCGCACGAGCTGGCCCATGTTCAGCTCCGGGACCACGATCGAATCGACGCGATCGGCGACCTCGCGGATAAGAAAATCCGGGAAAGGCCAGAGCGTCTTGAGGCTGAGAAGGCCGGCCCGGATTCCTTGGGCACGCAGCAGGTCGACCGCGGACTGCGCGGGGCGGCTGGTGATGCCGTAGCTGATGATCGCCAGCTCGGCGTCGTCCAGCATGGAGCGATCGTGGAGGGCCAACTCACGCGTGTGATCCAGAACCTTTCCGACCATGCGTTTGAGCTCGCGAGCGGCGGCCTCGTCGTTGGCGGTGAAGCCCTCGGCGCCGTGGGACAGGCCCGTGACGTGGTAGCGCGCGCCGTGCCCGAAGGGCAGGAACTCCTCGTTGGCGAAGGGCTTGAAGTTCCTGATGTCGGCGGGGCGCTTGGCCTCGACGATCTCGATCTCGCCGGGCTCGGGCCAGTCGATGTTCTCTCGCATGTGGGCGAGCACCTCGTCCATGAGCAGGACGACCGGCACGCGGTATTGCTGCGCGAAGTTGAAGGACTTGACGGTCATGTCGAAGGCGTCGCGGACGGTCGAGGCGGTCACGACGATGATGGCGTGGTCGCCGTGCGTCCCCCAGATCGACTGCATGACGTCGCCCTGCGCGCCCTTGGTGGGCTGGCCGGTCGAGGGGCCCCAGCGCTGGCAGTTGACGATGACGCACGGGGTCTCGGTGATGGAGGCGTATCCCAGGCCTTCCTGCATGAGCGAGAAGCCGGGGCCGCTGGTCGCGGTGAGGGCTTTGGCCCCGCCCCACGCCGCCCCGATGATCGCGGAGATCGAGGCGATCTCGTCCTCCATCTGGATGAAGGTGCGCCCAAGCCTGGGCATCTCGTAGGAGAGAATCTCCATGACCTCGGAGCTCGGGGTGATGGGGTAGCCGGCGTAGAAGTTGCACCCGGCGTACAGGGCGGCGTGGGCGCACGCCTCGTTGCCCTGGATGAGACGTTGCTTCCTCACGATACCGGCGCTCCTTCCTTGGCGAACACGCGGGCGCGGTCGGACGCGCCGCGCTGGATCCAGATGGCAAAGTCGGGGCAGCGGGCCTCGCACATGCCGCAGAACACGCAGGTGTTCGGATCCTTCACGATGATCTTGGCGGCCGAATCCAGCGCCAGCGTGTTCGTCGGGCAGCTGGTCACGCACACGTTGCAGCCCTTGCACAGCTTGGGAGCGGTGGTGAGGCGGTAGTCGGCCTGGTAGTGCTTGATGGTGCCGTTGTCCGACTCGATCCTGGGCTCCGGCGTTTCGCGGCGCTGCACCCGCGCCTTGCCGGCGAGGACGCGGTCGATCGCGAGCGCGGCCTTTCGCCCGTCGCGCACCGCCTGGACCACGGTCGATCCTCCGTTGATGCAGTCGCCGCCCGCGAAAACGCCGGGCACGCTGGTTCGCATCTCGTCGTCGATCTTGACCACGCTGCCCTTCATCTCGACGCCGAGCGCGGTGAAGAGCTCAAGAAGCGGCTTCTGGCCGATCGCCTTGATAACCATGTCGGCCTCGACCACGAACTCCGAGCCCGGGATGGGCTCGGGGCGCGGTCGCCCGGAGGCGTCGGGCGGGCCGAGACGCATCTTGACGCAGCGCACGCCCGTGACGCGATCGGTCCCGATGAACTCCAGCGGCGCGACCTGCGTCATCAGCTTGACGCCCTCGCGCTTGGCGGCATGGATCTCGTGGGCGAAGGCGGGCATGTCGGCCTCGCTCCGCCGGTAGAGCATGACCACCTCGCCGGCGCCGAGCATCATCGACTGACGCGACACGTCGATGGCGGTGTTGACGCTGGTCGCCTCGGTGGCGTGGAGCATGACGGCCTCGCGGGCGACGTCGATGGCGGTGTTGCCGCCGCCGATGACCGCGACGCGCCGCCCGATCGTCAGGCCCCCGGCGGGACCGAGCTTGAGGGCTTCGATGAACTTCAGTGATTCCCAGACGTTGGGGAGCCACTCGCCGGGGAGCTTGGCGGGCATGTCCTCGCCCATGCCGACGCCGATGAAGATGGCCTCGTGCGCCTGGCGGAGCTGGGCCGGCGTGATCTGTGTTCCCACGCTCACGCCGAACCGGAGCTGCACGCCAAGGCGCTTGATCTGTTCGACCTCTTCGGGCAGGGGCCGATACTGCTGCTTGTAGGGCGCGATGCCGCGGGTGATGAGACCCCCGGGGAAATCACGCTGCTCGTACACGACAACCTGGTAGCCGAGCTTGGCGAGTTCGGCGGCGCAGGCGAGCCCGGCGGGACCGGCGCCGATCACGCCGACGCTGGCGAAGCGCTGAGAGTTCTGGCGCGGGGTCGCAACGGCCGTCCCCGCCTCGAGGCCCTTGTCGGTCGCGAAACGCTGCAGGCGCCCGATCTGGATGGCGCGCCGGCCTTCCTTCAGCAGGACGCACGAGCCCTGGCAGAGAACCTCGACGGGGCACACGCGGGCGCACGTGCCTCCCAGGATGTTGTCGGCGAAAATCTTCGCGGCGGCGTCCACGGGGCGTCCCTGGGCGATATCGCGGATGAAGCCGGGGATGTCGATCCCCGCCGGGCACGCGCCCACGCACGGCGCCGAGGTGCACGGACCGCCGCACTGAAGACATGCCTCGGCCTCGAGCACGGCCTCGGACTCGGTCAGGGTCGGGTGGGCGTCACGCGTGACGGGCCCGAGGAGCGACGCATTGGGGATCGTGGTCAAGATCGGACTCCTCCGCACTGGCGGGGACGAGGTTTCCGGCGAGATTCAGATCGTCTCGGGCTCCATGCGGATCGCGCCGCACGGGCATTCGGTCGAGCACAGGCCGCAGCCCTTGCAGTAGTCGTAGTTGAACTTGAAGCGCTTGCCGGGCCCGAGCTTGATGACGGCATTGTCCGGGCAGACGCCGAAACAGTTGTCGCACTCGAAGCAGTTGCCGCACGAAAGGCATCGGCGTGCCTCGAAAAGGGCGTTGGACTCGTCGAGACCGCCGACGACCTCGTCGAAGTTGGAGACGCGTCGGACGGCGTCGAGCGCGGGCTGAACCGTCACGGGCGCGTCGGAGTAGTACCACGTGTTGAGATTCTCGAACCGCGCGATCTCGTGCTTCGGCGCGGGGACGTAGGTGGTTCCGCGGAGGTAGGCGTCGATGTGGCGCGCGGCCTTCTTGCCGTGCCCGATCGCGACGGTGACGGTACGCTCGGCGGGGACCATGTCACCGCCCGCGAACACACCGCGACGCCCGGTCATCATGTCGGGCCCGACCTCGACCACGCCGTCGGTGATCGTGAGCCCGTTGACCTTGGAGAGGAACGACAGGTCGACGTCCTGGCCCAGCGCCAGCACGCACGAGTCGGCCTCCATGGTCTCGAACTCGCCGGTGGGCTGGGGCTTGCCCTTGTCGTCGAGCTTCATCTTCTCGACGGTGAACTTGCCGCCGCTCTCGGCCTTGATGGTCGAGAGCCACTTGAACATCACGCCCTCTTCCTCGGCCTCGCGGACCTCGAAGTCGTGGGCGGGCATCTTCTCGCGGGTGCGCCGGTAGACGACGATCGCTTCCGACGCGCCGAGGCGCTTGGCGGAGCGGGCGACGTCCATCGCGGTGTTCCCGCCGCCGTAGATCAGCACGCGCCGCCCCAGGAGGGGCTGTTCGCCGGCTTCCACGCCACGCAGGAGCTGGAGCGCGTCGAGGATCTTGCCCGCGTCGCCCGCGGGGATGTAGGCGCGCTTGGCCAGGTGAGCGCCGACAGCGAGGAACACCGCGTCGAACTTCTCGGTGCGCATCGTCTGGTCGAGATCCGCGACCTTGTGGTTGAGCTTGATGGTGACGCCCAGGTCGGTGATGCGCCGGATCTCGGCGTCGAGCACGTCGCGCGGCAGGCGGTACTTCGGGATCCCGAAACGCATCATCCCGCCCGCCCACGGGCCGGCCTCGTAGATGGTCACGCGGTGCCCCATGCGGGCCAGGTGGTACGCGGCCGAGAGGCCCGAGGGCCCCGCGCCCACGACAAGCACATGGCGTCCGGTGCTCGGCGCGTCGGGTTCGACACGCCAGTTGTTCTTGATCGCCAGGTCGCCCAGGAATCGCTCGACGCTGTGGATCGACACGGCGGTGTCGACGCGAGCGCGGTTGCAGAAGTCCTCGCACGGGTGATAGCACACGCGCCCCATGCACGCCGGCATGGGGTTGTTCTTCATGATCTCGCGCCACGCTTCCTCGTAGCTGCCCTCCTCGGCGAGGTACAGCCACTGCTGGATGTTCTCGCCCGCGGGGCACGCGTTATTGCATGGCGGGAGGCGATCGACGTACACCGGGCGCTCGGTGCGCCACGAGCCGGTCTTGTTGGCGAGGCTCGAACCGATGTCCAGCGTGATGGCGAAGTGCTTGTTCACGCGGGTGCTCCTTCCTCGACCAGGCCAAACCGGCGGATGTTGCGGTCGGCGATCGCCTGGATCATCGCGATGCGGGCGGGATCGCCCTTCCCCTTGAACAGGTGCGCGAACCGGCTCTGGGCCCTGAGGTAATCGTCGACGGGGATCCGCTTGCGGATGACGCGCCGACCGGTGATCTCCCCGTACTCGGCCTCGAAGATCGGGAACAGCCCGGATTCCGCGGCGAGGCGCGCCACCTTCAGTGTGTCGCCCGTGTCGCATCCCCAGCCCAGCGGGCAGGGGACGTGGACATGGATGTACCGGGCGCCGTGGAAGCCCATGGCCTTCTCGACTTTGTATTCGAGATCGCGGAGGTCGCAGACCGACGCGGTCGCGACGTACGGAATCCCATGGGCCATCGCGATCAGCGGCACGTTCTTGCCCTGCCCGAACACGTTGCCGGGTTGCTCGCCCACGGCGGGCGTCGTGGCTGTCCGGGCCGCGGCGGGGGTGGCGCTGGAACGCTGCACGCCGGTGTTCATGTAGGCCTCGTTGTCGTAGCAGATATAGAGCACGTCGTCGTTGCGCTCGAACATGCCGGACAAGCACGCAAAGCCGATGTCGACCGTCCCGCCGTCGCCCCCCTGCGCGATCACACGCACGTCAGGACGTCCCTTCACGCGCATCGCGGCGGCCATTCCCGTGCCGACGGCGGCGGCGTTGGCGAAGAGGGAGTGGAGCCACGCGACCCGCCACGAGGATTCGGGGTACGGCGTCGAGAACACCTCGAGGCAGCCCGTGGCGTTGGCGACCACCAGCTTGCCCTTGACGGCGCGCATGGCGGCGTCGAGCGCGTAGCGGGCGCCCAGCGCCTCGCCGCACCCCTGGCACGCGCGGTGCCCCGAGTTGAGCGAGTTGTTGCGGGCGCTGTCCGATTGCACGCTCCTCACCGAAACGTCCAGCAGCCGATTGCCGACCGTGAACGTGCCCGTCTGATAGAACTTGACGCGTTGCGGACCGCTCATGGAGAGTCCTTTGCAGAGAAGCATTTACCGGGCCGCCGAGGGGGCGGCGTTGAGGTCGCGGAGGATCGCCTCCGCGGCCGGGCCGGTGCGGCGGGTCTGGCGCTCGCGTTCGAGCTGGCGCTGCACCACGCCCAGGTTGAGGTCGAGGAAAGTGACCGGCTCGAGCAGGCCGTCGATCCCCGCGCGGAAAACCTTCTTCAGGCTGGCGCGGGTGATGGGGCGCCCGCCGAGGCCCGCGATCACGCTGTAGACGGTGGTGTTGCGGTCGGGGAGAGCCATCCGCAGGTTGTGGGACACGTTCCCCCCGATCCCGACCGACAGGCTCTTCTCGATGGTGATGATCCGCTTGGCGTGCCCGATCGCCCCGTTGAGCGCGGCGATCGGGAAGGGGCGGAACGAGCCGATGCTCACGCACCCGATCTTCACCCCCTCGCTCCGCATGTCGTCGACGACGTCCTTGATCGTGCCGATGACCGAGCCGAGCGCGACGACAATCGTGTCGGCGTCCTCGGCACGATAGGTCCGGATCAGCCCGCCGGAATCACGCCCGAACTTCTGCCTGAATTCGGCCGCGAGTTCCGGGATGAGTTCCAGGGCCTGGAGTTGCTTGGCGTGCGCGAGGTAGCGGACTTCCATGAACGCCTCGGGCCCGACCATCGCGCCGATCGTCACCGGGTCATCGGGATCGACCACCTGCCGCGGCTCGTACGGCGGAAGAAACGAATCCACCTGCTCCTGCGTCGGGATGTCGACGCGGTCATACGCGTGCGTCAGGATGAAGCCGTCCATGCACACCATCATCGGGAGCGACAACTCCTCGGCCAGCTTGAAGGCCTGGATGTGCAGGTCGACCGCCTCCTGGTTGTCCTCGGCAAAGAGCTGGATCCAGCCGGCGTCGCGGAGCGCCATGCTGTCGGTGTGGTCGTTCCAGATGTTGATGGGCGCACCGATGGAGCGGTTGCCGACCGTCATCACGATCGGGAGCCCCAGGCCGCCCGCGTTGTAGACGGCCTCGGCCATGTAGAGGATGCCCTGGCTGGCGGTGGCGGTGTAGGCCCGCGCGCCCGCGGCGGAGGCGCCGATCGCGACCGACATCGCCGCGAACTCACTCTCGACGTTGATGTATTCACAGTTGGCCAAAGCCCCGCTCTTCACCAGCGAGCCCAGGCCCTCGACGATGTGGGTCTGCGGCGTGATCGGGTAGGCGCAGATCACCTGCGGACGACACAACGCGACCGCCTCGGCGACCGCCTGGGAGCCCTCACACTGCTTGAGCATGGCGCGTCGCTCCTTCCTTTTCCGTCGTCAAAGCCCCCGCGCGAGCGAAGAGCGCCGACGCCTCGCGGGCCGCGGCGATGTTCTTCTCCGCCACCTCGCCCTTGAACTTGCGCCGGATCGCCGCCTCGATCGAGGCGAGCTTCAGTCTCCCCGTCATGGCGCACAGCCCGGCGAGGAGCACCGCGTTCGGCACAGGGCGGCCGACGTGGCGGAGGGCCAGCTCGGTCGCGGGGATGCACGCCACATGCCCGGGCGGCAGCTTGCTCACAACCTCGCCGATGCCGAGCTGATCCGGGCTTCGCGCGGAATTGATCAGCACATAACCGCCCGGCGCGAGGCCCTCGAACACCTTCACCTGGTGGAGCAGCGTCGGGTCCTGGATGATGACGGCGTCGGGCGTCGTGATCGGCTCACGCGAGCGGATCTCGCGCTCGTTGAGGCGGCAGAACGCCACCACCGGCGCGCCCATGCGCTCCGAGCCGAAGCTCGGGATCGCCTGGGCCCAGTGCCCCTCCTCAAACCCGGCGATCGACAGCATCTCCGCCGCCGTCACCACCCCCTGCCCACCACGCCCGTGAATGCGCACCTCAAACATGGCGGTCCCCTTGGCGACCCGCGCCTCTGGACACCACGCTGCAAACCGCACGCCACATTGACGACGTGTGAGTCCAAATGTCATCTAATCGCATCGAAACGACCGAAGTGGCCAACCGCCGACGATGCCCTCATCACTCGCTCCGTTTCCCCAGGCGATGGCCTGATACAAACGGAAAGCGAATACGTCGGCCATCGCGGGCACGCGTTATCAGAACCGAGAACCGAAGGGGCGGGCTGTTCCAATTGTGGAGAATCGCACGCCGGTTCTACGGGGTCACTGCGTGGAGTGACTGGAGCACCACGCGCACCCCGACGGCCCCCAGCGCGAGCGCGAGCACCCGAAGGATCCAGGTGCCGGGCGTCTTTTTAGCCAGTCGCGATCCCACCTGGGCGCCGATCACCGCCCCGATGCCAAGCGCCACGGTCCGTCGAACGCCCGCGTGGAACTCGCCGTTGGCGATATGGACCGCCGTGCCGGTGAGGGCGGTGAACGCGAGGACAAAGTGCGAGGTTCCGGCGGCGAGGTGGACGGGGAAGCGGAGCACATACACCATGCCCGGGACATGGATGATCCCGCCGCCGATCCCGAGCAGGCTTGAGATGAACCCGACGAGCAGGCTGAGGAGTCCGCCGCGGACTCTGGCATTGGGAACGCTGGCGCGGGCGTCGACCTCGTCCCGTGGGCGTGCCGCGCCGGCGATGAGCAGGATCATGGCCACGATCGCCAGGAGCGAGCCGAGCCAGAGATCAAAGACGTGGCGCGGGATGCGGGAGGTGACCAGGGCGCCGACGATCGCGCCGGGGATGCCCATGGCGATGAACAGCCAGCCGGAGCGGTAGTCGATCTTCTTCTGGCGCGCGTAGCCGATCGAGCCCGAGGCGGCGTTGAGCGCGACGACCGCGAGCGAGATGCTCGCGAGCGTTTCGGGGCGTTCGTGCGGATAGAGCAGCACGAGCACGGGCATGAGGACGAAGCCGCCGCCGGCTCCGATCAGGGTCCCGACGCCGCCGATGAGGATGCCAAGCAGCGTGAGTCCGGCGTACATCATCGGTGGGCGAAGCTCCCGGGCCAGACGCGAGCATAGCAATCATGGAGCGCGACGCCGATCAATCAAGATCGGATGGCGAATTGATGTTCGCCAGGGCGCGCCCATCGCAGGGCACGAGCACAACGTGCTCCCGGGGCAGGGCGGAGTGGAGCGCGCGGCGGTCTTGCGCGAGCCGCTCACGCAGGATCGAGAGCGACGCGGGGTGGTAGATCGCGAGCGTGGGATGCGGCTCCGGGTCGGCGGCGAACACGGCGAGCGCCGCGGGATTCGCCGAGAACGCGGCGACCAGCGCGAGAATCGTGCCGCGGTCAACGCCGGGCATGTCGCCGGCCGCGACGAAGACACTCGAATTCGTCTGGGTGAGCGCGGAGACGACCCCGCCGATCGGTCCGACGCCCGGGTGCCGGTCGTCGATCACGCCGTCGCCCAGGGGGATGAGTGAAGGATCGCACTCGCCGACGAGCAGGACGCGCGGTCCAAAGACGGCTCGGAGGGCGTTGATGGGCCGCCGGACCAGCGGGGCGCCTTGGTATGGATGGCGGAGCTTGTCGCTTCCGAAGCGCCGGCTCTTGCCCCCGACCAGGACAACCGGCTGGATCGACGCCAGGAACGCGTGAAGTTGTGCGTGGGGTGTGGTCATGAGGGCGAGAATGCAATGCTCCGGCCAGGACCGCCGGCACTCCCACGCCGGCGCGAACGATCAGCACCACATCCCTACGGCTCGGGATGGATCACCCTTCCGCCGGACGCGCTGGTCGGCCCCTCGTCGGGTCGCCCGTCGTCTTTCACGTCGCCACGCAGCGTGTCGATCGCGTGGGGAAGGATGTCGAGGAGGGCTTCGAGGCTCTGGGTCGAGCCGCGGAGCGAACCGGGGAGCGTGAGAATGAGCGTGCGCCCGATGGTGCCCGCCACGCCACGGGAGAGGAACGCGCGGGGCGTCGCGGCCAGGCAGCGGAGGCGCGCGAGTTCCATCAGGCCGGCGTGGTGGCGCTCGAACACAGAGACGGCGGCCTCGGGCGTCACATCGCGCGGCGAGAGCCCCGTGCCGCCCGTGCTCACAATCAGATCAACGCCCGCCTCCGCGCGCGACCACTCGAGAAAGCACGCCGCGATCTGGTCGCGCTCATCCGGGACACAGCGGGTCGCAACGATCGTCGCGCCCAGCGATGCGCGCAGCCGTTCGCACAGCGCGGGGCCCGAAGTGTCGGTCGCCTCGCCGCGCCAGCAGCGATCGCTGACCGTGAGAACGCCGGCGCGGATCGGCTTCGTGGCACTCACGGGGAGCCTTTCCCGGCAGCGCCCGACAATCCATGCGGCGACGGAATCGGCGTGGGCGACTGGCGTGGTGCTGAATATGCCCCCGAGCGCCCGCCGCTCTTTTCCAGCACACGGATTCCCTCGATCACCATGCCCCTGTCGACGCCCTTGCCCATGTCGACGACGGTCAGGCACGCGACCGCGACCGCGGTGAGCGCCTCCATCTCCACCCCGGTCCGGGACTGTGCGCGGGCCGTCGCGCTGATGCGCACGCGGCCATCCAGCAGCTCCGCACGCACGTCGATGGCGTCGAGCGGGAGCGTGTGGCACAGCGGGATCAACTCATCGGCGCGCTTGGCGGCCTGGATCCCCGCCAGACGCGCGACCTCGAGCAGCGAGCCCTTGGCGAGCGAGTTCTCGCGGATGCGGCCAGCGAGCTCCGGCGAGACGCGGACGAATCCCTCGGCGGTGGCGGAGCGCGCGGTGACCGGCTTGTCGCCCACGTCGACCATCCGGGCCGTCCCGTCGGCAGAGAGGTGAGAGAGCGGCGTGTGTTCAGCGTTCCCGTTCGTCACGACTGTTACCTCTTGTATGAGCCTAGCTCGATGGCGCCAACCCGATCGCGGGTGCGATCCCTTCGTGTCAGGAACCCCAAGCCAATGCTCGTCGCCATCGGATGTGAGCCCGATCGTGCTCAACGCTCGGTCGCACGCCCAGCCCATTGAACACCGCTTGATCCGGAGCGGAAAGGGCGTATTATGGATACGCACGTCAACTATCAGGCGCAGCATCGGAATCTTGGTTTCGCACGACCTCTTTGAGGAGTTGGACATGCCCGGTACGGCCCAGCCTTCGGCACCCAAGGGTTTGCGTGGTCGGCGCTTGCAGTCGCTGAAGCGGCCGGTTCCATCAGACATCGCGATCGCGCAGGCCGCGGTGCCGCGTCCGATCGCCGAGATCGCGGAGGAACTCGGCATCCTCAAGAGCGAGTTCGAGCCCTACGGCCATACCAAGGCGAAGGTACATCTGGAGATCCGCGATCGGCTGGCGACGCGCCCGACGGGCAAGTACGTCGTGGTCACCGCCATCACGCCGACGCCGCTGGGCGAGGGAAAAACGACGATCACGGTGGGCCTCTCGCAGGCGCTGGGCGCTCACCTGGGCAAGAGCGTGTTCACCTGCATCCGACAGCCGTCGATGGGACCGACCTTCGGCATCAAGGGCGGGGCGGCGGGGGGCGGCTACAGCCAGGTGATCCCGATGGAGGACTTCAACCTCCACCTCACGGGCGACATCCACGCCGTCGCGGCGGCGAACAACCTCCTGGCGGCGGCGATCGACACGCGCGTGCTCTACGAGGATACCCACCCGGATGATCGCGCGAACATGGCGGCCCAGTGCAGGAAAGACGCGAACGGCCGCCTCCTGTTCTCCGCGGTGCACGCCCGCCGGGCGGCGCGACTGGGCATCAAGGCGTCGTCGCCCGAGGAATTGAGCGACGCCCAGGTGCGCGACGTGTTCCGATTGGATATCGACCCCGACACGATCACGTGGAACCGCGTGGTCGACGTGAACGACCGGATGCTGCGCCGCATCCAGATCGGATTGGGCGCCGAGGAAAACAGGCCGCGGACGACCGGGTTTGACATCGCCGTGGCCAGCGAGGTGATGGCGGTGCTGGCGCTCTCGACCGGACTGCGGGACATGCGGGATCGTCTGCGGCGGATGGTGATCGGATTCGATCGTCAAGGGCGACCGGTGACGGCCGACGACCTCGGCGCGGCCGGCGCGATGACGGTGCTGCTCAAGGACGCGATCATGCCCAACCTGATGCAGACGCTGGAGGGCACGCCGGTGTTCGTCCACGCCGGACCGTTCGCGAACATCGCCCACGGCAACTCGTCGATCATCGCCGACCAGATCGCGCTCAAGCTGGCGGACTACGTCGTGACCGAGGCCGGCTTCGGGTCCGACATCGGCTTTGAGAAATTCGCGAACGTGAAATGCCGGTGCAGCGGGCTGCGCCCCGCGTGCGCCGTCGTGGTGGCGACGCTCCGGGCGCTCAAGATGCACGGCGGCGGCCCCAGGGTCATCGCCGGCAAGCCGCTCGACGACGCCTACACGAGCGAAAATCTCCCGCTGCTGAGGGCGGGCCTCCCCAACCTGATCCGGCACGTCCAGAACGTTCGGAGCTACGGCGTGCCCGTCGTGGTCGCGGTCAACTCGTTCACGACCGACACCGACGCGGAGATCCAGATGGTCCGCGAGGCGGCGCTGGCGGCGGGGGCGAGCGCGGCGTGTCGCACCAGCGTGTGGTCCGACGGCGGCGCGGGCGCGGTGGAACTCGGCCAGGCCGTCATCGCCGCCTGCGACCACGCGAGCGAATTCAGGTTCCTCTATCCCGCGGAAGCGTCCATCGAGCAGAAGATCGAGGCAATCGCGAAGTCCTACGGCGCGACGGGGGTCGATTTCGCGCCCGAAGCTCGTGCCAAGATCAATCGCTACACCGAGCTTGGCTACTCCAGCCTGCCCATCTGCATGGCCAAGACGCACCTGTCGTTCTCCGACAACCCCGACCTGAAGGGCGCGCCCGAAAACTTCCGCATCACGATCCGCGACATGCGTGCGTCGGTGGGGGCCGGGTTCATCTACCCGCTCGTGGGGACGATGCGCACCATGCCGGGACTCCCGCCCAGGGCGGCGTTCATGGACGTCGACATCGATCCCGCGACCGGGCGTATCGATGGCTTGTTCTGATCGGTCCAGGTCCGATCCGGCGCGGGTTGGGCCCGCGTCGCACCTTCCTAGGATCCTGCTGCGCGGCGGGCTTGTTCTGACAGGGTCGCCCGCGAGAAAACGCTGACGCCGGCGAGCACGGGAGAAGCGCCATGAGCACCAGGTCCAGGGCGTATCGCGCGACGCACAACCCCGACGAGGCGTTGCAGCCGGTGCTCCCAGAGTTCCACGACGTGGCGCAGGAGCGCGGCCGACTCGATGCCGCGGCGGTCGCCGAGCTGGCGCGGCGCGTGTCTCTCCCGGTCGCGGCGGTGCGCGGCGCGGTCTCGTCATACGACGACCCGCACATGAGTCCCAACGCGATCCGCGTCTGCACGGGAACCTCCTGCATGCTCTCGGGCGGCGTCGAAATCCTGCAAGCGCTGCGGAGGCATTCCCCATGCCACGGCACCTACTGCCTCGGCTATTGCGACCGTGGGCCGGCGGCGATGACGGCGGACGGCTTCATCGTGACCAATCTTCCGCCCGACATGGCGGAGGTCATCGCCAAGGGAGGGCCCTTCCCGTACCCCGCCCCGCCGTCGATCAGAACGGCCTCGCGCCACGCCATCGTCAACGCACGCCTCCAGCAATCGACCGACCCGCGCGGGGCGGCACCGGAATATGTCGGGTTGTCCGCGGCGCTCAGGATGTCCCCCGAGCAGGTTGTCGACGCGGTGCTCGCGTCGGGCCTGCGCGGACGCGGCGGCGCGGCGTTCCCCACAGGAAAGAAATTCCAGCTCGCGGCCCGCGCCGGCGGCACGCCAAAGTTCATCGTCGCCAACGGCGACGAGGGAGACCCGGGCTCCTTTATCGACCGCGAGCTGATGGAACGCGATCCGCACTCGATCCTCGAGGGCATGGCGATCGCCGCCCACGCGATCGGCGCGTCGCGCGGCATCGTGTTCATCCGCTCTGAATATCCCGTTTCCGCGGAGGTCATGAACACCGCGATCACCCGCGCGACCGAAGCGGGATTCCTCGGGAAGCACGCGCTCGGAAAGGGAAAGCCGTTCGAGGTCGAGGTCGTGCGCGGCATGGGCTCGTACGTCTGCGGCGAGGAGACGGCGCTCCTCGGCGCGATCGAAGGAATGCGGGGCGAGGTCTGGCCACGCCCGCCATACCCGATCGAGGCCGGCGTCTTCGGCAAGCCCACGGTCGTCGACAACGTCGAGACGCTGAACAACCTCCCATGGATCATGGCGCACGGGCCCGCGGCGTTCGCCGCCATGGGCACCCCCGACAGCAAGGGAACCAAGGCCCTGTGCTTCAATAAGGGCTTCGCCACACCAGGCATCGTCGAGATCGAGTTCGGGATGTCCCTCCGCGATGCGATCTTCAACCTCGGTGGCGGCGGCGCGGGCGGCGCGGAGCTCGAAGCGGTGCTGGTGGGCGGCCCCATGGGGAGCATCGTCACGCCCGACCAGTGGGACACGCCGATCTGCTTCGTCACCATGGCCAAACGCGGCATCAACCTCGGGCATGCGGGCCTGGTCGCCATCCCAAAGCCCGCGGACTGGCGCGCGATGCTCAGGCACCTGCTCGCGTTCATGCGCGATGAGTCCTGCGGCAAGTGCGTGCCGTGCCGGCTCGGCTCGTCCCGTGCGTACGAGATGGCGATGAGCGGGCTTTCACGCGGCGATCGGCCCAACCTCGAAAGGATCCTCGCGCTGATGAAGGAAGCCAGCCTTTGCGCGTTCGGGCGCGAAACACCCGGGCCCGTCAGGACCATCCTCGAGAAGTTCGGTGATCGCGTCTTCTCGGAGGGCCGCCCATGAGCGCCACCGATCGAATCACCGCGACGATCAACGGGAACGTCGTTGACGTGCGGCGGGGCGACACGATCCTCGCCGCCGCGAACCGCGCGGGGATCGAGATTCCCACGCTCTGCCACGGCGACCGCATGGAGCCCGAGGGAGGCTGCCGCATGTGCCTGGTCGAGATCGACGGGCAGCGGGCCCAGGCGGCGTGCCACACGCCGATCGCGCCCGGGATGAACGTGCGCACCGCCACGCCGCACCTGACAAGCGTGCGCCACGATCTGCTGGCGCTCATGCTCTCGACCCAGCCCAGGGACGCGTGCGTTCCCGACGCCAAGGGCACCAGGTTCGAGCGCCTGCTGGCGGAATACGGCGTGGTCGAGCCCACCTTCGGCAACCACGGCACGCACGCCCCGCTGGACGAAAGCCATCCGTACCTGCGATTCGACCGCGACAAGTGCATCACCTGCCGACTGTGCCTCAACGCCTGTGAGCAGGTGCAGGGGCAGTTCGTGTACGCGATCGAGGGGCGGGGCGGTCGCTCACGCCTGGTCTTCGGCCCGACCGATCGCTTCGCCGAAAGCGGTTGCGTGTCGTGCGGCGCGTGCGTGGTCGAGTGCCCGACGGGCGCGATCACGGACCGCGACCGCATCGAGCTGGCGCCCTCGTGCGCGCCGCTCCACGCCGCGGGCAAGGCCGCCACGCGCCAGCACGTCCACGCCGATCACGCGGTCGAGTCCGTGTGCGGATACTGCGGCGTGGGCTGCCGCGTTCATGTCGAAGCCAAGGACGGCGTGGTGCTCCGCATCAACGGCGTGGAGGATGCGGCGGTCAATCATGGGCATCTGTGCGTCAAGGGACGCTATGCCCATGGCTATCAGCGTTCATCGGATCGACTCACGACGCCGCTCCTCCGCGACGCCTCGGGAACCCTCCGCCCCGCAACATGGGAACAGGCGATCAGTTTCACCGCCGAGCGACTTGTTGAGCTGCGCGACACCTACGGGCCCGACGCGCTGGGCACGATGACCTCGTCCCGATCGACCAACGAGGCCGCCTACCTGCTCCAGAAGCTCTTCCGCTCGATCATCGGCACGAACAACACCGACTGCTGCGCCCGCGTGTGCCACTCGTCGACGGCGGTGGCGCTGGGCATGACGACCGGCACGGGCGCGGCGACGGCGTCGTACGCCGACATCGACGAGACCGGGCTCATCGTGCTCTCGGGCTCGAACCCCACCGAGGCCCACCCGGTGATCGGCGCGCGGATCAAGCAGGCCGTGCTGCGCGGCGCCGCGCTCGTCGTGATCGACCCGCGCTCGATCGAGATGACCAGCTACGCCGCGGTGCACCTGCAGTTGTGGCCAGGCACCAACGTGCCTCTCTTCAACGCGCTCGCCAAGGTCCTGGTCGAGGAGAACCTCTACGACAAGGACTACGTGGCGTCGCGCTGCGAGGGCTTCGATGAGTTCAGGTCGTTCCTGGCGTCGCAATCGCTCGACGATCTCTCGCGCCTCACGCGTGTGCCCGTCGAGCAGATCCGCAGGGCCGCCCGCATCATCGCCGAGCGCGGCCCCGGGCTCTTCGTCAGCGGGCTCGGCCTGTCGGAGCAGACGCAGGGCGTCGGGAGCGTGATGGCCTACAGCAACCTGGGCCTGCTCACTGGCGCGATCGGCAAGCACGGCTCGGGGATGCTCCCGTTGCGCGGGCAGAACAACGTCCAGGGCAACGCCGACATGGGCTCGCAGCCGTATTCCCTCACGGGCTACATGAAGCTCGGCGACGCCGCGGTGCGCTCGCGGCTCGAATCCATCTGGGGCAAGGCGCCGCCCGTCGAGGCGGGCAAGACCATCCCGGAGATGTACGCCTCCGCGATCGCGGGCAAGCTCAGGGCCCTGTGGATCCAGGGCGAGGACGTGGTCCAGAGCGATCCAAACACCGAGCACGTGAAAAAGGCGCTCTCGAGCGTCGATCTGCTCATCGTGCAGGAGATCTTCATGACCCAGACCGCGGAGATGGCCCACGTGGTCTTCCCCGCGGCGGCGGTCCTGGAGCAGGAGGGCACGTTCACCAACGGCGAGCGCCGCATCCAGCACGTGCGCCCCGCCGTCCCGCCGCCCGGCATCGCGCGCCCGGACTGGGAAGTGATCCGCGACGTGGCGATCGCGATGAAGGGGCTGGGTTCGCGCTGGAAGTATGACTCGCCCGGCGACGTGATGGATGAACTCGCGAAGGTCGTGCCGCATCTGTTCGGCGGCGTGTCCTACGAGCGCCTCGCCGGCGACGGGCTGCAATGGCCCTGCCCCTCGCCCGACCACCCCGGCACGCGCACGCTCCACGCCGACACGTTCGTCCGCGGCAAGGGCCTCTTCATGAGCGTGGACTACAGCCCGCCCATGGACACGCTCTCGCGCGAGTTCCCGCTGGTGCTCATCACCGGCCGCGTGCTCGATCACTACAACGTCGGCACCATGACACGCCGCACGCCCAGCGCGAGGATCGTCGATCGCGACGTGCTGGAGCTTCACGCGGAGGACGCGGCGCGCCTCGGGATCGCCGACGGCTCGCGCGTGCGCGTCAAGAGCCGCTGGGGCCAGACCGTCGCGCCGGCCCGCATCTCACGCCGCGTGATGCCGGGCACGAGCTTCCTGACGTTCCATTTCCCTGAGACGGGGTGCAACCTCGTGGTCGGGCCCAACTGCGACCCGACGAGCAAGTGCCCGGACTACAAGGTGGTGGCGGTGGAATTGACGCCGGCGTGATGTGTCGCTTCGCGCGTCGCGGCGCGTGGGAGTTCAACCAAAGGCAGAGGCCTCGCTCGCAGCGGGCCCGAGTGTGAGTGCTCACGCCGTCGCGGGCTGGGCCTGCGGCGCTCGCGGCGCGGGCTTGGCGAGGGCGGGGCGCTTGAGCGTGTGCCACTGGGCCGCCACGCCGAGCAGCGACAGCACGCCCCAGGCGATGAGCCAGTGGTGCGGCTCGGCGTTGAGCACGCTCGTGACGCCGGCGGGCAGGTCGGCGCTGAAGATGTTGACGAGGGAGCCGCCGCTCGCGAGCACGAGTCCCGAGCCGAGGATCGCCGTGATGAGCGCGGCCGAACGCTTCGGCGCCAGGAACCCCAGCAGCAAACCGAGCACCCCCGCCGACAACGCGCCCCCGATGATCCCGGAGCGGCTCCGCGCGGGCATCGATGCCCAGCGAGCCTCCAGATCCTTCGACATCGTGTCGCCCACGGCCTTCCAGTCTCGCGAAGTCGCCAGCGCCAGGACCGAGCCCTTCGGGGCGCTCCCCATCGATGTATTGATCCTGGGATCGCTCGCCGAATACGTCGAATCGTTCAAGGCACGCTGATATTCCGCCACGATCGAATCGACGTGGGCGCGAACCGGGTCGGTCGTGCCGAGCGGCTCGCCCAGCGCGCCGGGCTGACCGGCGAGCGACGCCGCGACCGCCAAGGCGCCAACGCCGGCGAGCGCGGTCGCGCCCGCGGCGCCGACCACAAAGCGGAACGCGGCCAAACCCAGCAACAGCCCGACCGCGCCGCCGCCCACCATCCCCGTCAGCACGGGCGGGATCGGAATGTTCTGGAGGGGCCCGATCTCGGGCCCGATGCTCGCGCCCGCCGCACCGCCCAAGAGCAGGCCGGCGGTCGCCACCATGGCCCGGCAGAGTTTTCCGCCGACCGCCCACAGCGAGAGCCCGACCAGCACACCCACGACGCCCAGCGCCCAGCCCGCGATGGGCGTCGACACGGCGCTGCTGGCGGCATCCTGAAGCCAGACCGGAGGTTGGGCGGTGGTGGGGTTCACGGGCATGCCTTTCGAGCAGGCGTTCCAGGCGAGGCCGAGCCGATCACATGTGGGGCCGACGCGCCCATTGTAGTTTTCGGATCGCGCTCCCCCTGATTTCGGAAAGTCCCGGCGTTTGGCGGACGATCCGTCAATGATCTCACAGTCGATATAGACGGAATACCGAACATAAACCGGCCTTTACGGCCGAGATTGACTGAGGCAAGCATGGCGGGCAAGGGTGGCAAGAGGACGCCGGGTAAGGGGAGGGGTGCCACGCCGGCGCGGGTGAAGTCGAAGAAGTCGGGGCCCATCCTCGACAGGCGCCCGACCCTGAGCAAGCAGGCCGCCCAGGACGCGCTCGGGAAGCTCCGGGTGGGAATCAGCGGACTGGACAAGAAGCTGGTGAAGCTGCTGAATGAACGTGCGAAGCTGGTGGTCGAGGTGGGGAAGGTCAAGCGTCGCGCGGGCTTGCCGATCTACACGCCGCACCGCGAGGCGGAAGTCATCGAGCGAGTGATCGGCTACAGCGGCGGGCCGCTCCCCGACCGCACGCTCGAGGGCGTGTATCGTGAATTGATGTCGGGGAGTTTCCAATTGCAGCAGCCGCTCCGCATCGGCTATCTCGGGCCGGCGGGGAGCTATTCGCACATGGCGGCGGTGAAGCACTTCGGATCGAGCGTCGAGTTCGAGGACCTGCGCGAGATCGCGGGCGTGTTCACGGAAGTTCAGCGCGGGCACGTGCAATACGGCCTGGTGCCGATCGAGAATTCAACCGGCGGCGGGATCGTGGAGACGCTCGACGCATTCCTCGACGATCGCACCAACGTGCACATCTGCGCCGAGGTGCAGATCGCGGTGCATCACGCGCTCTTGGCGAACTGCGCGCCCAAAGATGTGCGGAGGATTCACAGCAAGCCCGAGGTGTTCAGCCAGTGCCGCGTGTGGCTGGCGACGCAATATCCTCAGGCGGAGTTGATCCCCGGGGCCAGCTCCAGCCGGGCCGCCCAGACCGCGGCGGAGGAGTGCGCGACCGCGGTCAAGATCGGCGCCACGCCGGGCTCGGCCGCGATCGGCTCCCAACTGGCGGGCGAGATCTACGGGCTCAACGTCCTGTTCGCCAAGATCGAGGACAACCCCAACAACATCACGCGATTCTTCGTGATCTCCCGGCACGCGTCCCAGCGCAGCGGCGACGACAAAACCTCCATCATGTTCACCACCGCGGACAAGCCCGGCGCCCTCGTCAGCGTTCTCTCGGTCTTCCATCACGCCGGCGTCAACCTCTCGCACATCGACAAGCGACCCAGCGGCAGGACCAACTGGCACTACACGTTCTTCATCGATGCGATCGGGCACCGGGACGATCCGGTCCTGGCGGCGGCGATCAAGGAGGCCGCCACGCACTGCGAGCACCTGGCGGTGCTCGGCAGTTATCCGCGCTCGAAGCGGATTCTGTGAACAAAGGTGGGGGCGGCGCGGGAACTCGCCGGGGGACGCCCGCGTAAGACCTTGTCGGCCCGGAGTGCGCGGGGCTTGGTTGCATGCGAAGCCCAGAGGCGTCGCACCCGAACGTTATCCGATCAAGGCGCTGCGAAGCTGGGCCTTGGGGAGGCGCGGTGCGGCGGCGCGTCATCCAAGACCTGACCAATGCAGGGTCGCCTTGAGGAACGACGCCGGGTCGTGTACGTTGTATCTTCCGGGTGAGCCCTTGCGGAGTGCGGGGCTCTGGTGGGCGGCGTGGCGCGGGCCATGGTCCACGAGAGCCTCAGGGCCGCCGGAGCGTCGGAAGCGGATTCGGATCGGGTGATCCAAAGCCGCGGGACGCAACACGGGCATGCTTCCAATGCGGGGCGTGGCGCGTGCTTGGGGCGTGGGCCCCGAGTTCGCGGCGCGTGATGCGCCGAGGAAGAAGCCCGCGGATCGACGCCGCGTGCGTCGCGGGTTATCGTTCCGACCTTGCGCGGCGTGCCGCGCGGGAGCGGCGCGTGTCCGGATCGGTCGGTGGTTGAGCGAGGGTGGCGGACGGGGCACGGGTGTTGGAGTCTGAATCGGGCGAGGCCCTGGAAGCCCGGACAATTCGATCGGCGTTTACGGACAGGTGCAGGAGTCGTCATGAGCATTTCTCGAAGCGTCAAGAAGTCGCTGGCCCGTTTCATTCAGCGTTTCCGCGGGGATCGGCGGAGTGCGTCGGCGCGGCTGATGGCGGCGGCGGGGACCGACGGGCGCCCCTCGATGGACATGCTCGAGCCTCGCCAGCTCCTCTTCACGATGACGATTACCGACAACGACGTGATCGCCAACGGCATCGGGCAGGTGAGCGCTTTCTTCGCGTACGCCGCTCCGTATCTCAATTCGCCCGCCGCGGTCAACGACACCGAGCCCCAGGTCATCGACGAAAACTTCGACGACGAGTTCCCCGTCGGGCAGGGGAATCTCCCGCCGGTCCAGAATCTGCCCAACAACCAGGTGCTGCTCCAGTCCAACATCCGCGTGCGACACAATGTGGGCGTTGCCAACAACGTGCAGATCGAGGCGCGGCTGAACGACCAGGGACAGCCCGACTCGGACCGGCGCGTGCGCGTTCGGTTGAACACCGGGGAATACTTCGGCTTCCGCCCCGAGAACGCGACCGGCACCCGCATCGCCGTGGGTTCGATGTCGTTCGACATCGAGCCCGGCCCCAACTCGACGGTCGGCATCAACGCCGCCAACATGCAGGCGCAGCTGTATTTCCAGGGGCAGCTGATCGAGCAGACAACGGGCGCGGCCCTGCTGGCCAAGAGCAGCACGGGCCTCGGCGTCGGCCGGTTCACGTTCAACGCGCCGACCGGCTTTGCCGCGTTCGATGAGCTCCGGATCTTCGCGATCAACGGGCCGAATGACTCGTTCTACCTGGACAACCTTCAGGAGACGATCCCGCAGGGCCGGTTCGCCGAGATCGTGGGAAACCGCATCCGCGGCGCCGAGATCTGGCTGGCGGGCCCGGTCGGAACCTCGCTGACCGTCTCCGACCTCTACGGCCGGGACATGGTGCGCACGCTGGCGCTCGGCAAGCCCGAAGGGTTGGAACTGACGCTCGTCGACATCGACGACGACGGCATCCCCAATTTCAACGACGGGATCGGAAAGATCGTCGTGACCAACGGCGGCCCGAACGTGGCGCTGTCGATCTGGGGCGGCGTCGTGACGACCTACACGGACACGCCCGACCAGGACGCGGATTCCTTCGCGGGCGGATTCCAATACATCCGCTCCGATGATGTCGGCGGGAATCTCTCCGACTTTGAATCGACCGTGGGCTTCGGATACGAGTACGACCCGATCGCCAACGCGGTGGGCGGACTCCCGACCGCCGGCGGAACCGTGATCATCGGCAGCCCATTCATCCGCAACCAGAACAGCTACAACCCGGCCGGGCGCCCCACGGGCACCGGCAACGTCGTGCGCACCGGGTTCGTGAATCCGAACCAAGGCATCTTCGTGACGGGCGGCAAGTCGATCGGGAGCGTGTCGGTCAACGCCGTGCTCCACGGATCGTCGAACTTCTCGGGCTCGGTGGGGGCCCTCAATATCGGCTATCTGGTTGGCTCGGTGACCGTGGCGGGCGACCTGGGATCGATGGTGGTGCAGAGCGAGGCAGGCCGCTGGTCGGACGACCTGGGATTGCCGCTGACCACGCCGCACTTCAAGACGGGCTCCCAGCTCGTCGTCGGGCGCACGCTGGGCGAGGTCGTGATCGGCGGACGCTCGCTGGTCGATGTCACGGTGTCGGGCGACCTCACCGACGCAACAAAGCACCCGGCCCGCGACGTCTTCAACTACCAAGAGTCCGAGTTCGTCTTCGGCATCGACCCGGCGAACACCGAGGGCGCCGAGGCTGTTATTCTCGCGAACCTTCAGAACACAGGGCTGTCGTCGCTCTCGGGGCTCTTTGGCTTCCGCGCCGCGTCGCAGGCTCCGTGGCTGGGCACCGGATTCCGCCGTAATGATTCGCTTCTCTCGGCCGAGTGGGTCGGGAACGCGGGGACGGGCGTCCGAATCTACGGCGACCTCTCCGGCCGGGACCCGGTCAACGCGGGGGACGACAACGTCGATGTCTACGCCTTCGCGACCGACGGCGTCACGCCCATCACGGTGCAGGTCCAGTCGCCTGCGACCGCGACCAACTTCACCTACTTCCGCCTCGTCGACGCCCACGGGCGGACCGTGGCGGCGCCGGGCAATGTGCGCGGCGTGGGCGACCTCACGTTCCTGACCTATCAGCCCAACCAGCCGGGCGTGCTCTACCTTGTCCTCACCGACCCCGCCGATTCTCCGCCGGATACAGCCTTCGGCACCACGTCATACACCGCGACGATCCTGGGCATGGCGCCCTCGATCGTCGGGTCGTACCGCACCGTCGGCACCTCCGGCGCCGCCGGCGGCGTCAACGACACCGTCGACATCGGCCTCTCGCAGAGCATCAACATCCTCAACGGCGGGATCGGCTCGATTCGCATCGGCACCGGCATGTTCACCAGCGGCGGAGCCGAGGACTCCGCCCAGGGATACATCAACACCCCCGACGGTGACCAGGACTTCCTCAACTGGGGCGGCGGAACCTGGAGCGTCCAAGGCGGCGTGTGGGATATCACGCTGGGCTCTGATATTCAGGCCAGCCGCACCGTTCCCCTCACCCTGACCATCGGCGGCGACCTCGGCCTGCTCACCACCGGCCTCTCGAGCCTCACCGGCACCGGGCCCCTCGAGGGCGATGTCAACTTCGTCAACTTCTACGTCGGCGGCCGTATCGGGATGATGGATATCTCCGGCGCCATCGGCATCGATCAGGACAGCGAACCCGTCGCGGACGTCGGCTCCCCCGCCACCACCCAGATCAAGACCGGCCTCAAGACCGGCAAGGGCGACATCGGCCTGATCCGCCTGGGCTCGCACATCTACGGCGATTCGCTGTCTCTCTCCACCCCCGCGGGTTCGATCGTCGGCGGCCTCCTTGTCTCCCAGGACATCGCCCCAACCGGCGCCGCCCGCGAAGGAATCTACCTTGGCAGCGACGGCATCCCCATGAGCCTCGGCGCGGGCTCGGACATTCGATTCGTCGACACGCCGCGCATCGACCTCCGTTCCACGGTCGACGCGGACTTCGTGCTGACCCGGAACGTGGCGCAGGAGTTTGTGGATGACGGCGGCGGCACCGTCCGCATCCGTCTCGTCGCCGGCGCCACCGACTTCCCCACCGGACGCGTCATCGCCGTCCCCGTCAACGGCTCCGGCGGCGTCGCCATCGCCCAGATCATCGTTGATCTTTCCGGCGGCGGCTCCCTCGAAATCGACAGCGGGACGACCGGCTCGGCCTCCGACGTCATCTCGATCGGGCGCATCATCGTCCAGGGCGCCGCGACGAATTCCAACATCACCATCAAGGGCAACGTCCAGGTCGACGTCTTCCGCATCGATTCGACCGCGGCGCTGGTCGCGATCAGCAACTCCACGCCCGGGGGCGACATCGTCGCCATCGACGTCGCGGGCCTCACCGCAAGCCCCGCCAACGGAAGCCCGGTCGCGCTGGAAATCAGCAAGGGCAACCTCGGCCGCACCGAAGTCCCGGCGTTCGGCCCGCAGCTCATCGGGCCCTTCATGGGCCTGGCGGGCACCGGCTCGGGAAGCACGATCGCCGCGCCGGCGATCACCGGACGACTCGACGGTGATTTCAACGGCCAGGGCCTGCGGCCCGTCGGAGACTCCAGCTACGCCTCCGGCAACGCGTACATGGACGACATCGGCTCGCCCTTCGATCCGTGGCTCAACGGCCTGATCGTGCGCGGCGGCAACGTCGACGGCGAAGTCCGCGTCTCGGGCAAGCTCGGCGACGTCCTCGTCGTCGCCGGCAACCTCAACGCCCGGATCTACGCCAATTTCGACAGCAGCACCGGCGTCGGACAGTTCGACGGCATCGTCGGAACCATCTACGCCTCGGGCACCATCAACGATGTCGATATCGGCGACGGGCTCGCCGCCAATACCGGCGGTCCGCTGGCCACCACCGGCATCTTCGCCGGCAACGACATCGGGCTCGTCCATGTCGGCAAGTCAAAGACCGCCGACATCCGCGGCCCGATCGGCGCGGCCAACGCCACGAACGACTTCTTGCTCGGCGGCGGGACCGACGGGATCGGCGAGATCAGGCTCTCCGGCGGCGGCGACTTCATCGGCGCCTACATCGGCGCGATGAACATCGACAACTTCTGGTCCAGCTTCCTCTTCGGCGACGACAACATCTCCACCGGCGATGTCAACTTCATCTCCGGTGACCGGGCCGACCTCCTCCGCTCCGAGGTCAACGGGCGAAACCTCAACACGCTCACGCTCCGCGACGGGTATTACGACGCCACGTTCACCTCGTTCACGCGGAGCATCGGGACGATCACCGCCAAGGGCTATCGCAACTCCACCCTGGTCGGCGGCGACCTGGAGTTCCGCGTCAACTCGATCCAGACCGGTCTGAACCTCGGCTCGCTGCTCACCCAGGACTCCACGGGCGAGATCAACGACCTGCTCGTGGACGTCGTCGGCTCCGTGACCGGCCGCATCAGCGCCAGGAACATGACGCGCGTCGATATCGGCGTCGACAACACGATCACCGACCTCCGCATCAGCGGCGACGTCCGCGCCAGCTCCGTCGCCGCCGGCCGCATGCCCAGCGTCGCGATCGACGGCGACCTCACCGCGTCGCGCCTCACAGTCGCGGGCTCCCTCGACAGCCTCGTCGTGGGCGACAGCATCGTCAACAGCGAGATCGCGGTCACCGGCCCGTTCGGCAAGATCGTCAAGATCGTCGCGAAGAACAACATCAGCGGCTCCATCTCGGCCTCCGGTCCGATCACGTCGATCGAGGCGACCAGCGGCGACATCGATGCCTCGATCACGACCATCGGGTCCAGCAGCAACGTCACCACGATCAAGGCCGGACGCGACGCGATCCTCGCCACCGACATCGCCGGCACCGTCGATTCCATCGTCGCCGGGCGTCACATCGGCAAGAAGGGCCGCGCCAACGCCATCGTGGTGCGCGGCACGCTGAAGGAGGCGACCGCCGGCGGCGCGCTCTACTCCGACCTCCGCGCCGGACAGGAGATCACCAAGGTCACCATCGCCCGCGTGTCCAGCAAGCCCGGGAACAACCTCACCTCGACCGGCTCGATCATCGCCTTCGGCGCGATCCGATCGGTCGTGATCGCCGGCGACTTTGACGGCGACATCATCAGCTATTCGAACGGGATCGACTCGGTCCTCATCTCGAACGGCTCGTTCCTCCCCGGCAACACCATCGCCGCGTACGACGGGCACATCAACAGCATCACCATCGACGCCGGGAATCTGTACGGCAACATCCACGCCGACTGGATCCTCTACGCCGTCAACGTGCTCGCCTCGTCGGACGGCGTCTTCGGCGACATCGGCGTGAACGCGTCGATGTCCTCGAACGTCGCCGCGGACGCCTTCCGCAATCAGCTGCCCGTGGGCGTCGCCGCCACCGTCAACGTGGACGGCCCGCGCATCAGCGCCGGCTGGAACATCGGGCGCGTGTACGTGTCGGGCGGCTCGATGTACGAGTCGCAGATCATCGCCGGGCGCGCCATCGGCTTCATCGAGATCCACGGCTCGATCGAGAACGATCCGTTCACACCCACCATCGGGACCAACATCGTCGCGGGCGACTCGATCTACGCGATCGGGGTGCTCGGCAACGCGACCCAGGCCGGCAACGTCTCCCTGACGATCATCGAGGCGGGCGCGACGGACCTCGGCAGCGACGGCCGACTGATGGGCACCGGCGCCGCCGCCGACACCGTCAAGTCCGCCTGGATCAACGACCTGTACTTCAGCGGCGACGCGTACGCGCTGGTCGTGAGCGCGGGCATGCGTCCCGGCTCCGACGGCATCTACAACACGGGCGACGACCGTGTCGCGCCGGGCGTGTCCTTCATCAACTACGTGACGATCAGCGGGAACGCCCAGGCCGTCAGCGCCTTCTCCGATTCGTTCAGCATCCCGCTCTACAACGAGACGCGCTACTTCAAGGCCGGGCCGGCCCTGCAGCTCTCCGACTCCCGCATCTGGGATGGCTACAGCAACCCGGGGGTGTTGATCACCTCGGCGGGGCTGGCGTTCACCAACGGCTCGAACACCGGCACCCTCTACTTCGCCGGGCCCGGGCAGGCCTACTGGAACCAGTCCGCCCAGCGCATCACCGTCGTCAACGGCTCGCTGGCGAGCGCCCTGACGGTGCTCGTCGACGGCACCAATCCCACGCTCACCAACTTCGACATCGTCACCAACGACGATTGCTCGATCGGCGCGCTCTACATCGGCGCCAACCTCGCCGGGAACTCCGACATCATCATCGACGCCTACCTGCAGACGCTGACCGTCGGCACCATCTCCGGCAACGGCGAGATCAATATCGGCGGCGACTTCGGGACCCTCAACAGCGGCACCTTCAGCGGCGGCACGCTCATCGCCAAGCAGACCGCCTACATCAACATCGCCGGCGACTTCGGGGCCTCCAAGTACACCACCCGCGGCGAGGCCAACCTCGACCTCCTGGCCGTCGGCTTCATCACCATCACCGGCGCTGATCGCGGGCGCGTCAACGTCGACCGCGACCTGACCAGCTTCAAGGTCGGCGGGATCATGGAGGGCGCCACGGTCCGCGCCGGCTCGTCGCTCGGCGACTTCTCCGCCGGTTCCGTCTCGCGATCCTGGATCTCGGTGAATGATTTCTTCGGGTCGATCAAGGTGACCGGCGACGTCTTCGACTCCTCCATCATGGCCGGCGCGGATCTCGGCCACGACACCGAGTTCGGCGGGACCGGCATCAACGCCGACCGCGTCACGTCCGGCTTCCTCGGCGATGTCTCGATCGGCGGGAACTTCTACGAGAGCGACCTGGTGGCGGGCATCATCCGCGGAGCCGACGGGTTCTTCGGCACCAGCGACGACAGCTTCTCCGAGGGACGCAGCGCCATCGGCAAGGTCACGATCGGCGGGACCGGCGTCGGCTCGACGCGCGACAGCGAGTCCTACCGCATCGCGACGACCGGCACGCTCGGGGCCGTCACCATCGGCGGCTCGGCGGGCAACAACTCCGGCAACTTCAAGATCGACCGGAGCATCCTGCCCCCGACGCCCTTCCAGGTCACCGACCTGTCCGTGCAGGACATCGCGAGGGTGTCGACCGCCAAGCTGGTCTTCAACCAGTCCGTTGACTCCAGCACCCTGGCCGCCGGACTGTCGATCTATCAGATCCGCGGTGAGTCCGGCGAGCAGGAGCTCCGCCTCATCAACACCGTTGACTACACCATCGAGTACGACGCGGCGAACAACACGGCGATCGTCCGGTTCTCCCGGGCCCTCACCGGCCGCGACCTGCCCGAGCAGGCCGGCGTCCCCGGCCCGGGCCTCTACCGCTTCCGGCTCGACTCGAACATCATCCGCGCCACGCTGGGACGCACCTACCTCGACGGCAACGCCGACGGGGTGCTCACTCCCAACGACCACTATTCCGACGACAACATCGTCGGCGACGCGGGCGACAAGCTCACCAGCGAGCGCGACACCGTGCTCGACCCGGACACCAACCAGCCGGTGCTCACCGTCGATTTCTACACCCCCATCAATCTCAACGTGCTCCTGGACAACAACCGCACCCCGGACGGCCTGCCCGACGCCAATCGCACGTTCACCATCCGTGGCGCGATCGGCGATCACCCCGACAACGACTCCAATTACTTCCGCTTCGCCGGCGACACCGACCTCTACAAGATCACGCTCCAGGCCGGGCAGATCCTCAGGCTCGGCGCTGTGACCGGCTCGGCCTACCTGACCAGCGTCTTCCTGGTCGACAGCACCGGCGCGCAGGTCAACGCGTCGCAGGCGCTGTCCCTCCCGGTCAACTCGGGCGATATCACCTCCCAGACCTTCGAACAGAATCTGCTGATCCGACGCACCGGTACCTACTACATCGTGGTCGGCAACCCGCAGACCGACGGGAGCTATGCCTACGCCACCCCGGGCGTCGTGCCGAACCCCGATATCGAGCCTGCAACCGTCGGAGACTACGCCTTCACCATTCAGGTCTTCGACGACGGCGACAGCGGCTTCCGCGACAGCACCGACGCCGGCAACGGCGACAAGATCGTCAACGCCCCCGCGCCCATCTCGTTCGCGGGCGTCGATGGCGTGTTCGGCACCGCCGACGACCTGAGCGTCATCACCATCGGAAACTTCACGTTCACGCTGTCCACCGGCAACGACGGCATCCCCAACACCAGCGACGACCTGGTCACCGGCTCCAACACCTCCGGCGATATCGTCTCGACGCGATCCGGCACCGGCGCCATGACCTCGACCGTCAATTCGGCGATCGGGCCCGCCGGGCACCGCGGCATTCCCAGCGATGTCTTCCCCGATGTCGATGTCTTCCACCTCAACAACGGCCTGACCATCCCGACCGGCTCCAAGATCAAGGTCACCATCAAGCTCTCCAACGCCGGCGCCGACCTCGGCAGCCGCAGCCAGCTCGGGCTCAACAACACCCTCAACGCCACCATCCCGCAGGATTACAGCGGCTCGGTGCAGTTCGGCGTGTTTGACACCTCGCTCTCCACCGGCGCCGGCGACGCCGTCCTGGTCGCCAGCTCCAGCGAGTTCAGGCCCAACGGCGGGCCCACCGGCGTCATCACCGCCGGCGACAATGCCAACTACGGCTTCGACGCCAACGGCGACTTCTACATCGAGTTCCTGACGCCCGGCCGGCAGGTCTCCAACACCACCCTCGACGCCTCGTACGCCCTCTATCTGCAGGGTGTCTTCAACACCGACTATCAGATCGTCGTCGAGCAGAACGCCTCGCGGGCGACCACCGCGATCTCCAAGACCACCCAGAACTTCCTCATCGAGACCAACGGCGGGACCATCAACTGGCTCGAGGTCGCCGGTCAGTCGACCTCGCTCCGCAAGTTCGACCTCTCGCTCCTGGGCTACACCGGCACCATCGGCAACGGGCAGCCGATCCAGGACTACGTGCTCAACAAGATCCGCACCGACCTCCAGGCCACGTTCAACGCCGCCGGTCTGGCGGTCAACATCTCCACCAACCCCCTCGACTTCGAGTTCCAGGATTTCTCGACGATCTATCTGGCGTCCACGAGCGATCCCGTCTCGCTGGTCTTTGCCAACGCCAACATCGGCTCGCTGCTGGGCCTGGGCGGGAGCGCGTTCCTCACGACCCAGCCCTACGGCTATTCGCAGAAGGTCGACGTGCTCAACGCCGACTCCAACGACGACGCCGTCGTCTTCCTCCCCACCTTCGCGACGCTCGGATACTCGCCCAGCCAGGCGGACATCGATAATCTTGCGTCGTCACTCACCGCGGCGATCGGGCGACGCGCTCTGGAACTCATGGGCGTCCGGATCACCGCCAACTATTCAGGCCAGGCCACGTTGCTGGACCTCGCGGCGGCGAACTCGGTTGTCACCGTGCCCGGCACCGGGCAGTCCTACACCATCTCGAACCAGTCACGCCAGCTCTCCGACACCCTCGACTCGGTCGAGGCCACCAACTTCTTCCTGGGCCTCGAAAACACCCGCTCGCTCCTCTCGAAGCTGATTGACGCGAGGTGATCGCCCCAAGAGACGCGGGTGGATCGTTCGTCTGATCGCGGTACTCACCAATCCCCCGGCCAGGCGCCGGGGGATTTTCATTTGAACGCGACGGCGAGCGCCATCACAGGTCGCCCGCGCCCGGCCTCGGATACTCGCCGCGTGTCTGGCGACGCAGCATGGCGCGCAACTCCCGGCGCATCGTGTCGATCTCGCGATGCAGCCGCTCGAGCGCCGCGTCCGGCCCGTCCTTCATCAACTCGTCGTGCCCGATCGGCTGTCCGTACATCACCGCGATCGGGCAGGTGAAAGGACGGGGCCTTCCATCCCGCTTCCACGCGTCAAAGCACCCCTCGACCGCGGTCGGAAGCACGGGGCACTTGGCCTTCTTGACCAGGAGCAGGATGCCGCGCTTCAGCGGCGTCATCGCGCCCGTGAACGTGCGCCCGCCTTCGGGGAAGATCACCACGGCGTGCCCGCGATCGAGCCTTCGCACGATCTCACGGATCGAGCCAGCGTCCCCGCCGTCGCCCGAGACCGGCACGCAATTGATCGCGCGCAAGAAGGCCCCGAACGGCTTGAACGAAAACAGCGGCGCCTTGGCCAGGTAAGAACAGTGCCGTGTTCCCGCCATGCCGCCCACCAGCGGGGGGTCCAGATACGACTGGTGATTGGCCGCGATAATGAGAGGGCCATGATCGGGCACGCGATCGGCGTGATACGCCTCGGCCCCAAAGAACTCACGCAGCACGGTCACCGCGCCGGTCCGGCACGCCTCGTACAGCGCCACCGGCCCGAGCCCCGGATCGGGCGATCGAGATCGAAGTCTCAAAAACATCGAGGTGAAGAATACTCGCCTCGGCCCGCCTGCGACGAGCCGCGCGAAACGAGAGAACCCCGTGCCGGCAAGCTCGGCCATGGACGGCGCCGGTGAGCGATGAACACAACGGCCGCGGCGATCCTCCGCCCTTGTGAACCGCGTCGAGCAGGCCGCCGTCGTTCAGGTGGAATGGCATGCGCGATACCGTCCGCGCTCTCCGCTTGTCCATCCCCGTTCACCACGCCGCTTGCATCGTCAAGCGATGGAAGTCGCGAGGCTCGATCCTTGGGAGTTCCCCTCGGCGCAGCACATACATCGGGGCCTGCGGCGGACAGTTGAACCGCGCCTCGATCACCGCCTGACCAAGCCCGCGGCTGACGGCGCACAGCGTCTGTCGAAGCCGCAAGACTCCCGTGGCAAGGTCGGGGGGCAAGTCGCTTGATGTGTGGGGCGCGAGCTTCGGCCCCACGCGGAATTGTCCCGCGTGGGTGTGGCCCGCCAGCACCAGCGGGATGCCCAGCGCCGCGGCCGTGTAGATCTCCGAGGGATAGTGGATCAGGGCGATGGACAAGGCGCCGGGTTCGGGCTGGGGGCTCGCAAGAACGCTGGCGAACAAGTCCTCGGGCTCCTCGCTCCCGATCAGGCGCAAGGAGGGAACAACATCCCACGTCGGCGACCCACGCCTCAGCCAGCGCACGCCCCCAAGCTCTCGCAGCCGCTCACGCAGCGGCCCCGAGTCGTGGTTGCCGACGACACCCGCGATCCCCAGCCTCGCCCGGCACGCCGCCACGACTCGGCGAAGTGATTCCAGCGCGGATTTTTCGTCCCCGGGCCGATCCATAAAATCGCCCGTCATCACCACGAGATCGGGCTCTGTTTGGTCCAATGCGTCGATCAGACTGGCGATTGTCGGAGGAGTGGGTCTGTGCCTGCGCACGTGCAGATCAGAGATATGGAGGATGGCGAGGCCTTCCAGGGCCTTGGGAACCGCGGGATGGAAGAGGTCGAATCGCTCTATTGGAGCCGGCGGCTGGGGACGCCGGAAGAGCGGCACTTTGGGGCGGGTCGGCGCTCCTCGCTTGATGCCGAGCCCTTGTGTCGCTAGCTTTTGCGTTCCCGATGGTGCTGGCGACACTGGCCCGAGATGCTCCGGCCGGTTGAGGTCGGTTCCCGACGCTGTTGGGCGGGTGCCGGGTTGTTCTGAGGTGGAGTCGCGCATGGCGAAGATGTTCTACACGCTGGAAGAGGCCGCCAACAAGCTTGGGAAGAGTACCGAGCAGGTCAAGGAGATGGTGGCCAGCAACCAGCTTCAAGAGTTCCGCGATCGTGATCGCCTGATGTTCAAGGTCGAGCAGGTCGATCTGCTCGCCGGCGGAAAGGACGAGGAGTCGATTCCCCTGGCCGACAGCGGGGAGCTCGAGCCGTTGTCGCTCGCCTCCAGCGGATCGGCGAGCGGCATCATGGTGTCTCCCGAAAACGCCAAGGAGCAGACGGGCATCAGCATCTTTGATGCCGACGCGACCGAGGAAGCCGACCCCTCGGCCGTGACGCGCGTCTCGAACGCTCCGTCGCTGGCCGATCCCGGCCGCTCGGGCTCGGGCTCCGGGCTGCTCGACATGACCAAGGACCAGGACGACACGAGCCTGGGCGCGAACCTTCTCGACGATGTGTACGGCAACGAGACCGTCGCGCAGCAGACCGCCGTCGAACCGGCCGCCGGCGAAGAGGGCGGCGCCCTCTTCGAATCCCCCGCCGCCAGCGAGGGCGAGAGCGCGATGGCCGCGGCGGGCGCTGCGGCGGTCATGCCCATGCTCGCCGCGGAGCCCTACGACGGCGCCGGATCGGGTCTGGTCGGCGGGCTCTCGTTCGGCGCCGCGGTGGCGCTGCTTGTCGCGGCCTTCGCCATCGTGCTGGGGCTCACCGGCGTTGGTGATGACCTCATCGGCATGCTGGGCGACAACTTCCTGGCCATCGTCGGCGGGCTCGGCGGCCTGACGCTCGTCGCCGCGGGGCTCGGATTCGTGCTCGGCAAGAAGTCGTAAGCACCCGACGAGTCTCCGAATCACATGAACCACGGACCCGCCTTCGGGTCCGTGCTTTGTCTTTGCGGGCCCATGCGCCGGGCGTCGCGTGGACCGGCGGCGATCACGCTCGCGGTGTGATCACAGCCCCACCTGCTTCAAGAGCGGCCTCACCTCGACCGGCACGCCCTCGCGCGACGACCTCCGCACCGCTTCCATGATGCAGAACGTCTCGACTCCCTCTTCCAGCGAAGGCGACGCGTCGGAGTTGTTGATGATCGAGCGCGCGAAATGCTCCGCGTAGTTGGCGAATTCGCCGTAGTGCATGCCGTGGACCTCGCTGTTGAAGTAGTAGTGCCGCCCGGCGTAGAGATAGTCCTCGACGACCTCCGTCCCGTCCTTGGCCAGGTGCGTGTATCGCATGTCGTGGTACTGGGCCTGGCTGGTCGATTCGCTCCCGTAGAGCATGAGCTCGATGCAGTTGCGGGCCCGCGGGAGCTCGTGGCAGCCGTAGTGGCCCATCGCGCGCCCCAGCGCTCCGGACCGCGAGAACGCGTTGACGATGTAGATGTCCGGGCCGACCACGCCGCGCTCGCGCCCGAGCGCGGACGTGCCCGCCATCGCGCTCACGCGCTCGATGGGCCCGAGATACCAGCGCAGGAGATCGAGGGGGTGCGAGAGTCCGAGGAAGACCCAGTCGGTGCCCTTGGCGACCCACGGGCTCTTGTCGTAGTACCAGTCCATGCGGTGGATGTAGTGGGCGTCGGCCAGCTCGAGCGTGCCCAGCTCGCCGCGCTCGAACGCCTCGCGCTGGCGCCGGAACGGCTCGAAGAACCGCGTCGATTGCCCGACCAGGAGCCTGCGCCCCGAGCGACGCCCCGCCTCGAGAATCAGCCGCGCGTCCTCGAGGCTGTTCACCAGCGGCTTGGTGCAGATGACGTGCTTGCCCGCCTCGAACGCCCTGACGATGTGCTCGCCGTGCTGCGCGTCGGGCGTGTAGATCGCGACGATGTCGACGTCGCCCCGTTTGAGCATCTGGTCGTAGTCCGTGGTGTAGAAGAGGTCGGGCAGTTCGCCCTTCGAAGCTTCGATCTTCTCGTGCGAAAGGTCGCAACCCGCCACGGGTCGTGCATCGCTGCAACGGGTCGAGAGCGAGAGCAACAGCGTCCGCCCCTCGTGCAGGCCCAGCACCCCAACGCCCAGCGTCTTCTCGTGATGTCGCACGGGCTCGAGCGGCTTGGTCCCCGGGATGTGTCGGATGAACCCCATGGCGGCTCCTGTTCGGCGTGTGTTGTTCTGACGATCGGCGAACCAGACTCCATCGGCGCGATCACGGGCAAAGCGGCGCGCGTTGCCTTCGCACACGAGTCCCGCCTTCCGGTAGAGTAGAGGCCCGACCGGACGGAGCACGCCGACGCCTTTCCCAGAGAGCCCATTGATGAAAAGCACCATCGCGGCCCTGGCCCTGATCACGCTGACCTTCCCCGCCGGAATCGCCGGCGCCGACGGGGGCACGCCGCCCGCACCGTTCGACGACACGCCCAAGGCCAATGACTGGTACGCCTCGGGCAGCGATTGCTCGCTCTACGCGGGCGCGGACTTCGACGGCGACGGGCTCGACGACCTCTTCACCTTCAACGCCGGGCGACAGCTCTTCTACTCGCCGAACGTTCACGGCTGGAAGACCGCGGGCTGGCAGTTGATCCTGGAGAACGGCCCGGAGGGCGCGGTCGCGCTCCAGGGCGGAGATTGGATCGCGGACCTGCCCGGCGAAGAAATCGCGATCGTCGGGCCGCACGAGGTGCGCGTCGTCGGCAGGCCCAAGGACGGCAAGTTCGATCAGGTGGTGACGCTCGCGGCGCCGGATGGAGTGATGTTCAAAGCCGCCGATCGCACCAACGACGGGCACGGCCGGCTCTGGAGCGGCGAACACAAGGCGTTCGTTGTTCGTGATCGCGAGATCGTGCCCGTACCCGCAACGCCCACAGCGCCAGAGCCGCCGAAGGGAATTGTCCAGAACACGGTCGAAGCGGTGGGCAGCGCGATTCTTGCCCGCGTGCTCTCGTCCTCGTTCGGCGAGGGCATCGATACACTCCTGCCGAAGTGGGCGCCGCCCTACGAGCCCGGCGCCAAGCCGATCGCGATCTTTGAGTTTGGCTTTGCTCGCCCGCGCACCGACGGCGAAGCCGGCGAGTGCGCCGTTGTCTACGACTGTCACGTTCCGCACGACCATCACGTCATCCGCGTCGTCACGCTCGGCGACCCCGCCCATCTGGACTCCGACGCCGACGGCCTGACCGACCAGCATGAACGCGAGCTCGGCACCGATCCTTTCGACCGCGATACCGACGACGATTCGCTGCTCGACGGCTGGGAGGTCAACGGCCTGCCGCGCGGCATCGACCTCGGGCCCGACATCCCGCTCTACTCCAAGGACCGCCCCGAGAGCGATCGCGACAAGCAGCTGAGCCCGCTGCGCCAGGACGTCATCTGCAACGTGTCCTACTTCGAGGGCGTCGATCCCAAGCAGTTCGCCAACGAGATTCCCCAAGTGCAGCGCCTGTACCGCGAGTTGAACACGCCGAATCCCGACGGCTCGCACGGCATCTGGGTCCACGTCCGCCCGCTCCCCGCGTTCGTCGTCAAGGCCGATCAGGGGCTCGCGTGGTGGGACGTCGGCGCCAAGTACTTCGCCAGGAACGAGCGCGGGCTCATGCACTGGATGCAGGTCACGCCCTGGGGCGGCGGTCAGGCGGCCCAGACCGGCGACATGGGCGGTTGCGGCAACGGCTGGGCCGTATTTTCGCACGAGTTCGGGCATCAGCTCTCGCTCTCGCACGAGGGCGATTCGGCCGCGGCCTGGTGCCCCCTGTATCCCTCGCTCATGTCCTACGCCTTTAGCTATTCGTTCGACGGCGACGGGAACAAGATCCACTTCTCACGCGGGCAATTCCGCGACACGATCCTCGACGAGCGCCACCTCAGCGAGAAACTCCCGTATCCCTACGCGGATCTCAAGTACCTGGCGAATCACCCGTTCCGCTTCACGCTCAAGGACAACGGCGACGGCACGACGCTCATCGACTGGAACCACAACGGGAAGTTCGACGACACCCCCGTCGAGGCCGACATCAACTACGGCGGATCGACCAACTGCGGCGTGCGCGCCAACGTGGACATCACGGGCACCGGGCCCGCCCTGGCCTACGTCGGCGACACCTGCTACCTCGCGTCGGTGGATCAGACGCGCGACCATGTCTGGCTCCGCTCCTACAAGGGCGACAACGCCTGGAACGAGCCGCGCAACATCCCAAACACCGCGACCGAACGCGAGCCCCTGCTCGTCGAGGGCAAGGACTACGGCCTGCTGATCCACCATCACATCTCCGGGTGGCACGTGACCAGGTTCACGTCGGCCGAGATCGGCACGCCGGTCAGGATCCCCGACGTCCCGCCGATCGACCTGTCCGTCTGCCGGGTCGGTGATCGTGTCCTGCTCGTGACACGCAACCAGGATGACACGCTCGACGCGCGGTGGATGACCTTCAAGGACAACGATTTCACCAAGCCGACGGTCACGCCCCCGACCAAGCTCGAGATCCGATCCGTCGTCCCCGCGGGCCTGGGCGTTGAGCCGGGCACCAACAAGCTGATCGTCGCGACCGCGTACCAGAACTCGCACGGCGTGAACTGGTGCATGCGCGTGACCTGGTGCCATGTCAACGGCGATCGCATCTACGAGCAGGAGACCAAGTGGACGCGCGGCGAGGGGTCGGGGAACGGCACGGTCACGCGCCCGATCGTCGCGTTCAACAACGCCGGGCAGCTTTACCTGTTCCACCAGGGCGGCCCGGGCCTGAACGGGCAGATGATCGCGTACCGCACCTCGCGCGTCGGGAACACGGCGCTCGACGAGGGATGGCTGACGTGCATGCTCTACGACGTCTGGACCAGCTCGCGTGTGCCGATCGCGTTCGCCAACGGCCCGCAGGGCGCGGTGTTCTCGTACCGCTGGGACCCGACGCAGCCGTACAACCAGTTGCAGACAGCCGGCGATGGCTTCGGCATCGACTCGATGCCGATGCGCGACTTTGACGACGGCGCGAAAATGAGCAAGTGGGGCATCCGCCACTCGATCATGACGATGCTCACCGATGACCAGTTGAAGTGAGGCGCGACGGCGGCGAAGGACAGACCGAGTTCAGCCCGCCATGCGATCGTCGGGCCCGGCGAGCCCGTGCGCCTTGAGCTTCTTGTAGAGCGTGGTGCGGTTGATGCCGAGCTGGTCGGCCGTCTTCTGGCGGTTCCAGTGGTTGGCCTTGAGCGCACGGAGAAGGATTCGCCTCTCGGGCTCGCGCAACGCTTCCTCGAGGTGCATGGGCACCCACGGGATGTCCTCGCCGACGTCGTTGGTCGTGCGCCGGAGGGTCAGCTCCGGGGACTGACCGAGCACCGAGGCCGGCAGATCCTCCGCGCCGATGATCGGTCGGCGTGAGAGCACGGCGGCACGCTCGACGATGTTCTGAAGTTCACGCACGTTGCCCGGATACTGATACCGCTGGAGCGCGCCCATCGCCTCGGGCGAGAAGCCAGCGATCTGCTTCCCCAGGTCCTTGGCGAATCGGCCCAGGAAGTGCTCCGCGAGGATCGGGATGTCGCTGACGCGGTCACGCAGCGGCGGGAGCTCGATCTTGACCACGTTGATGCGGTAGTACAGGTCCTGGCGGAACTGCCCCGACGCGACGAGCTGCTCGAGCGGCTGGTTGCTCGCCAGCACCACGCGAACATCCACCTCGATGGTCTGCGTGGAGCCCACCGGCTCGAACTTCCGCTCCTGGAGCACGCGCAGCAGCTTCAGCTGCATCCCCGGCGAGGCGCTGTTGATCTCGTCCAGGAAGATGGTTCCTCCGTTGGCGGCCAGGAAGCGCCCGACCTTGTCGGCGTGCGCCCCCGTGAACGCGCCCTTGACGTGCCCGAAGAGCTCGCTCTCCAGCAGCGTCTCGGGGATCGAGCCGCAGGAGATCTCCACGTAGGGCTTGCTCGCGCGGGGCGAGTGGTGATGGATCGCGTGCGCGATCAGGCTCTTGCCGGTGCCCGATTCACCCGTCATCAGCACCGTGGTGCGGCTGGGCGCGACGGCCTCGACAAGCTCATAGATCCGCTGCATCCGCGCGTCGGAGCCCACGATGTTGTCCAGCGACAGCCGCCCCTCGAGGCGCTGCCTCAACACCTGGTTCTCCGCGAGCAGCGTGTGCTGCTTGAGGGCACGCTCGAGCGAGATGCGCAGCTCGTCGTCCACGACGGGCTTGGTCAGGTAGTCGACCGCGCCGAGGCGAACGGCTTCGACGGCGGATTCGATCGTGCCGTACCCCGTGACCATCAGCACCACGACGCCCCGATGACGGCGCCGGATCTCACGCAGCAGCGCCAGCCCGTCGGTCCCAGGCATGGACACGTCGCTGATCACCACCGAGAACGGCCGGATGGGCTGCCCAGGCGCGGGCGGCGTCCGCTCGGCGTTGGCGAGCGATTCGAGCGCCTCGCCGGCGTTGAGCGCGGTCGCGGCCTCGTAGCCCTCGGCGCGCAGAAACTCCGCCATCGACTCCGCAACGATCGAATCGTCGTCCACGACCAGGATGCGCGGGGCGAACTCACTCATGCGAACCTCTCTCTCTTTCTCTCCGTGTCAAGGCCGGGCCGACAAATCCGGCGTTACTCCCGTTCGCCGAACTCGCGATCATGTTCCGTTTGCTCCGGGAAGGCGATGCGCAGCACCGCGCCGGGCCGCTTCGGGTCTCCGGTGTCGAAGCGGGGCAGGAGCTGGATGCTGCCACGCAGCTCCCGCGCGATGCTCTGCGCGAGCGCCAGCCCGACGCCCGAGCCAGACACCTTCGTCGTGAATCCAAAGTCAAAGACCCGTGCGGCGTCCGAGCCGCGCGGCGGCCCGATGCCGTTGTCCTTCACATACACCGCGATCCAGCGCGAACCATCGGGACCGAACTCGCTCGTGGCTTCGATCTCGATGCGCCCAGCCGGAAAAACCGACCCCACGCTCATCGCGTACTCGCCGATCGATTCGACGCTGTTCCGAAGGGCGTTGAGCAGAGCGGCGTAGAGCGGCCCGCAGCGAGCGCCCTCCAGCGCCGCCGGCGTGGTCACCCCGATCGATACGCCCAGGTCGCGCGCATCCGGTGAGACGACCTCGACGGCGTGACGGATCGCTTCCCCCAGCGTGACGCCCTTCCCGGCCAGGGCCGAGCCGATCGACACCGTCGCGCTTCGGAGCGCCGCGTCCACCAGCTCGTTCATCCGGGTCATTCCCTCCGCGGCGTTCTGGATCTGCCGCTGGGCCTGGTCGAGGCTTTCGTCGATCCCCTTGCCGCGCGCCTGATCCAGCGTCCGCACGGCGAGATTCATCCAACGCAGCGTGCCGTCGAGCAGGTTGGAGAGCTCGTGCGCCAGGAACGCGACCTCCTCCACGCTGCGGTCGGCGCGCGTGGGGTCGGGGGGAAGTTGCTTCTTCCCGGCGGCGCTGGCGCGCCCGCCGTCGTTTGGGTGTGCGTCTGGGCGATGCATCGCATCATCCGATCGACGCTCCAGAGGTCCGGCTTCAGGCAAGCGTTGAAAAAACAAGACGATTCCGAGAATCCCGTCGACGCGCGGCAACAGCCCGCCAGGTCCGCGTCGGTTATCGCGCAGATGGCGCGCGGTCGGGGGCCGTCCGCCCGCAGCGGCTTCGCAGGCTTGTGGTGCGGCGACGACGGCGCGGCCTTAGCCGACCCCGACCGCCATCGCGTCTCGATCGGAGAGCATCCCGCCGTCGGAACGCCGCCGGACCGTCCCGTCACGCTTCCAGGAGCGCTCGCAGCGCGGCTCAGCGCGGAGATCCTGAACCGTGACAGCGCCGGAAGGGACCAGTGACACGCGGCTCACCCCGAGCAGATCCGCCAGATCGTGGCGATCAAACTTCTCCAGCGTGCCGTCGGGGTCGGGGAGCGAGACGCCCATGTCGAGAGGGTTCTCAACGCCCAGACTCTTCTTGGCGTGCTCGATGGCGACCATCGCCTCGCCGCGAAGCCTGAGAACCGTCGCCCACGCGGGATCGCACGACACGCCGAAGCCCGGCACGCCCTTGGTCCGCACGAACTCCAGCGTGTGAACGCTGATCGTCGTGTCCTTGGCGTCGACACGCGTCAGCGCGCGGTACGCCTCGTCCGCCGTGTGGCACAGCACCGGCGCGAGCAACCGGCACAGACCATCCGTGAGGTCCCACAGCACCGTCTGTGTCCGGCGGCGGCGCGGGCTGTCGGGCTTGTCGCAGTACAAGCGATCCTTGACCGCGGCGAGATAGACCGCGCTCAGCGTGTCGTTGCAGAAGTCGTAGAGCTTCTGCTGCACGCCGCGGAAGTCGTAGTCCGCGTAGCCCGCGTCCACCTCGCGGGCGAGGGCGTCGAACGCCGCGAGCACCCAGGCGTCGAGGCTGGTGGGGGGGATTGATTCCAGGGGCACGCAGCATCCGCCGGCGTTGCACCCCCGCGACGGATCCCCGGCCTTGAAGTCGGACAGGTTGCTGAGCATGAACCGCAGCGTGTTGCGGACCTTGCGGTAGCTCTCGCCCATCTCCGCGAAGAACGAGAGGTCGGCCTTGATGTCGTTCTCGTAGGGCAGGCTGGCGACCCACCAGCGCATCACGTCCATGCCAAACTCGCCGCACAGGCTCTCGACCTCGTAGCGGGCGGCGTCGGGGCGGCTCTTGCTCAGCTTCTTGCCGTCCTTGTCGACGATGAAGCCGTGCGTGAGCAGCGTCCTGAACGGCGGCACGCCCAGCACGCCCAGCGACGGGAGCAGCGAGCTCTGGAACCATCCCCGGTGCTGGTCGGAGCCTTCGAGGTACAGGTCAACCGGGATGCCGTCCTTGTGCGCCAGCCCGCGCTCGCGCATGCAGGCGTTCCAGGTGCTGCCCGATTCGAACCACACGTCGAGGATGTCGGGGCTCTTCTTCCACGAAGAGACGCCCTGCTTGAGCGCCGCCGCGACGCTCGCGGGGCAATCCGGATCGCCCGCGGCGTCGTAGTGCTTCAGCAATTCCTCGGGCCCGGCGCTGAACCACACGTCGGTGCCCTTCTCGCGCACGAGCTTCGCCACCGCGCGCACGCTCGCGGCGGTCATGAAGACCGTCCCGTCCGGGAGCGTGAAGGCGGGGATGGGCATGCCCCAGGCGCGTTGCCGGCTGATGCACCAATCGGGGCGTGATTCGAGCATGCCGCGCATGCGGTTGCGTCCCCACTCGGGCACGAACTTGATGTCCGCGCCGCCCTTGGCCGCCGTCTGCGCGAGCGCCATGTCTCGAAGGCTGGCCCCGGTGCGTCTGAGAGGCTTGTCGACCGCCACGAACCACTGATGCGTGCAGCGGAAGATCACGGGCGTTTTGCTGCGCCAGTCGTGCGGGTAGCTGTGAGTGAAGGTGTGGCTGTGGAAGAGGTGCCCGGAGTTTCGCAGGTGGTTGGTGATGTCGTCGTTGGCCTTCCAGATCGACAGGCCGCGGAGCCACGCGGGTACGGTGTCGTCGTAGGTGCCATCCTCGCGGACCGGGCAGTAGGGGGGCAGGCCGGTGGCCAGGCCGGTCTGGTAGTCCTCGGTGCCGTGACCCGGCGCGGTGTGGACGAGGCCGGTGCCGTCCTCGAGCGTGACGTATTCGGCGGGGACGATGGTGTGGAAGGGCGCGTCGTCGCGCACGGTCTCGCGGGCGCGGAACGCCGCGGATTGCGCGCCGTCCTGGCTGGTGACGAACGGGTGGCGGTACTTCAGCCCGACGAGCTTGTCGCCGGCGCAGGTGCCCAGCACGACGAACTCGCCAACGGCGGCGTCGCCCTTGGGCATCTTCATCACGCGCTGCACCGCGTCGAGGGCCATGACGGAGACCGCGCCGTCAACCCACACGCAGGCGTACTCAAAGCGTGGATTCACCGCGATCGCCAGGTTCGCCGGGAGCGTCCAGGGAGTCGTGGTCCAGATCATGAACGACGGGCGGACAAGCGGGCGCGTGCCCGGTCGGGGCGCGCGAGAGGTGGCGCCGGTGCGTTCGGGGCTCTCCGAGTCCTGACTCCGCGACCCCGAGACTTCGGAACGGCCTTCTTCCCCCTCGTCCTCGGCTTCCACGAGACCGAAGGCGTCGTAGACCTTGGCGGCATCCTCGGCCTCGAAATCGACATAGACCGAAAGATCCTCGCGGTCCATGTACTCCAGCTCGGCGTCGGCCAGCGCCGTTTCGTTGGCGATCGACCAGTGCACCGGCTTCAGCCCGCGGTACACCAGCCCCTGCTCGCACAACGCCGCCAGCACGTCGAGCGTGCCCCCCTCGAACGAGGGCTGAAGCGTCAGGTACGGATGGTCGTAGTCCGCGATGGTGAGGAATCGCTCCATCTGGGCGCGCTGGAGCTTGACGTACTTCTCCGCGTGGGCCTGGCACTCGCGCCGGATCGCCATCTTCCGCTGGTCGTCCGAGAGCGTGAGGAGCTTGGCGAGCTTGCCCTTCTCCTGAAGGTCGGCCACCACCTTGTGCTCGATCGGCAGACCGTGGCAGTCCCAGCCGGGAACGAACGCGCAGTCGAACCCCATCATGGAACGGCTGCGCACGACAAAGTCCTTGAGGCAGCGGTTGAGCAGGTGCCCGAGGTGGAGGTTGCCGTTGGCGTACGGCGGGCCGTCGTGAAAGACGAACTTCCGTGCGTTGGCCCTGTGCTTCTCGCGCAGCGCGTCGTAGAGCTTCATCGCCTGCCAGCGCTTCACGCTCGCGGGCTCGTTCTGCACCAGGTTCGCCTTCATCGGGAAGGTGGTCTGGGGCAGGTTCAGCGTCGAGCGATAGCGGCTCTTTTCGCCGGCGGCCTCCGCGGACGGTGCTCTCGGCGGCGTGGACTGGCTCTCGGGCTGGCTCATGGCGGATTTCGATTCCTTCAGTTTGGGCTTCCATCCTAGGGAAGCATGGTTTCTTCGGCGGCCCCCGGCGTCCCTTGTCTCTCGATCCCGCTCCATCCTCGCCCCGCGGGTGCCCGGGGCCCGATCCCCTGTTCCCGGAGCGATACTCCAAAAAGGCAACCGGCCCGGAGATGTCCGGGCCGGCTGATGGAGTTCGTCGCCCGAGAGAACGCTAGCGCGTAATCTCGAAAATAGTCTGGCTGCGGACGCACAGGCCGCCGGAGGCGAGCAGGTGGTACGCCTGGATGTGGACCTCCTGCTTCATGTGCTGCACGTCGAGCACCGAAAGGCACCGCCCGGCTTCGTCGGTCCAGGCGTGCGACAGGGCGTTGTTCTCGCGGGCGAGTTCTTCGTACTCCTCGACGGCGTCGAGATACAAGCCCTCGGAGAGCGCCTCGGTCTGCACGCTGTTGATATAGGTGACGCGCTGGCGATCAAAGATGTGCTGAAGGTCGTGCTCCCCGGCGCACTGATACGACGCCACCACGCCGCTCGCCGGGAGATTGCGGTCTTGGTCCGTGATGAGTTCGCAGCAGCAGAAGTCCTGGTGCTCAAAGCGGAGCACGTGCGACCCGCGCATCAGCCACAGCTCGAGCTCGTAGCCAACGTGCTTGTCGGCCCGCCGCGCTTTCAACTGGAACAACTCGGGGTGCAAGGCCCGAGCGTACAGCACGCCATGGAATGTTTGGAGACTGTTCGTTCTCGTTGTGTCTTTCATGGTTCGGGGGTTCCTGTCGCGGCCTTGCGTTCGGCGCGGAACCTCTCTCCCCGCCCTCAACCCCGCACGCTCCGGGGTGATACCGTCGTCCGTGACCCCGGTTGCTCCTCGGCCACGCGCCGCGGCTCAACCTCGGGCGCCGGCGGCCTCCAACCGCCTACGCCCCGCGCGACCGCCGCCTTTTCGGGCAACATGCCGCGTTGGTCGATAGCATGGTGATCTGTCGCGCCAAGTCAAGCGAATGTGAAGGCAATCGCCCGCGGAGCGGGCAATTCAGCGAGGGCAAGGATTGTGCCCAAGAGTGGGAACACACAGCCCGACCATCAACCACTCGTGAAACCCCCGGCCTCGTGCGGCGACCCGCTCGGCGGCTTCGCGGCGCGGCTGTCGGCCACGAGGCTCCTCGACGCCCCCATCCGCGCCGAGGTGCTGGAAAAGCTCATCGACACCTGCGCCGATGACGAGCGGGCCGCCGTCGCCGCGGAGTTGCTCGAGGTCGCCAGCCTTGAGGAGTCCTCGCGTCGCTGGCCTTGGCAGCGCCGCGTCGGGACCGGCGCGACGCGTGCCCTGGCCGCCATCGCGGGCGCTTGGGAGGTGTGGCCCGACGAGCTGCGCTCGATCGCGATGGCCGTTGGGCGCGAGCGATGGCCGAGCGTCATCGCCGCGGCCCTGCCGTCCATGTCGCAAAGCGGGCGTCGCGGCGTGGCGCGTCTGGTGGCGGAAAACCTCCTCGAGCCGCTGGGAGAACTGGCGCCCCTGGCGCTGGTGCTGACGGATTCGACGAGCGCGGCACACTTGGAGCGCGCGATCCTGTCCACGGCCTTCGCCGCCGCCGGGCTCGACGAACAGAACGGGGAGGCGGTGGCGGAACAGGACGCCGGCGCGATGGCGAGGATCGAGCGCATCGTGGCGGGGGCGTGCGAGAACTTTCATGAGCATCAGTGCCGGCGCGTGCTGCTGGCGGCCGCGGCGCTCCTGAACCCGCGCGATCTCAACCTGTCGATCGAGATGGAAACAATCGCGGCGAGCCCGATCATGACGCCGCGGATTGACGACCCGGACGCGGCGCGGTCCCCGGGGGCGATCCCGGCCAGGGCCACCAGGCACGCCTCCCCGGTCGCACGCTGGTTCTGGTCGCTTGACGAGCGGGGTCGCGCCCCGTTGCTGGCCCTCGTGCGATCGGCGAAGCACCCTCTGGTCCGACGGCGGGCGTGGGAGTGGGCACGTATTCCCGAGATGCATTCCGCGTGCGCCGAGCGATTGTCGCGTGCGGTGTTGCCGGCGGAGCATGAAGCCGTGCTCTCGCGCTGGCACCTGTCGCTCAACCCCCGCCGAGGCGCCAACGCCGCCATGCCGACCCCCCAGGAACTTCCAACGCTCTCCCCGGACGCTCGGGCCGGCGCCGCCAAGCTGGCCCCCAGAGCGATCGGCCGGGATCAGGCGCGAGCGGTTCTCTGGCCGCTGCTGGGTGATCCTGACCCGCTCGTTCGGCACGCGGCATCGCTCGCCGCCGACCCCGCGGAGCTGCCCGATTTCGCGTTCGACGCTCTTGGTTCGATCGCGGCTTCGGCGGCCAGGCGCTGGTCGCTCGCGGGCCTGCGTTCGGCCAAGGGCAGTCTCTTGCTTCGCGCGGTGGAGACGGACGACGGCACGCGCCGGCGCCTGGCCGCCGCGCTCTCCCGCGCGCCGACCCCCGCGGTCCGCCATGTCGCTCATCGGGATCTTGCCGCGTACGACTGGGCCGTGGACCCGTCGCCCGCGGGGCGCTTAGCGGCGCGTTACATGCTCGCGCGCGATCCCGAGGGCGCGACGAGGCGACTCATCGACGAACTGGACTCGCCCGATGCCCGCCGCCGGTTGGGCGCGATCGGCGTGATCCGAGCCCTGTCGCTGCAGGATGTGTTCGCGGGCAGGCTTCTGGCGCTCGCGAGGGAGCCGATGACGTCCGCGAACCCCGAGCCGCCGAGCACCGCCGACTCCGCCGACGCCCGCCTGCGCGCCACCGCCGTCGCGGCGCTGGGCGATGCGACGATGCTCGTGTCGGCATCCTCCCGCCAGGCCCAACAGGCGATCCAGGACTGCCTGCACGACGCGGATGCACGGGTCCGCGCCAACGCGGTCGAAGCGGTCGCCAGGCGGGTGCGGCACGCTCCGGGCGCGTCCGATCATGAGCTGCTGACGCTGCTGGAACTCAAGGACGACGGTTCCCACCGGGCCCGCGCCAACGCGCTCCGGGGCTTGCTGGAGTCGGCCGCGGGCGAGCCGAGCATCGAGGGAGTGCGCGCGATGCTCGCGGACGAGCGGGCCATGCACCGCCTGGCGGGCGTGTGGCTCGCCGGCCGCGTGCTCCCGGGAGTGAGAACGGTCGTCGCGTCTCGCTACAACGACCTTTCCAAAGCGGTTCGCGCTCTGGCGGAGAAGGACGACGACCCGGGTGTTCGTCGCCGGGCTGTTCATGCCGCGACGCTGATGTCGGCGGGTGCCGCGTGATCGGCGGCCGTGACCAGATTTGGCCCGGCATGTGGGCGAGCATCGCTCCGGGCCTCTCCCTGCTCCCGGCGGTCACAGAGGCGGCGCAGCCGACACCGATCAGGCTTGACACCGGAGAGTTGCCCGCGGCGCCCGCCCCGACGTGGGTTCAGGGTGCGTTGTCGTGGTCGCCTTGGGTCGGCGCCGCCCTCGGAGTCGCTCTCCTGGGCGCGTGGCTGATCGTTCGCTGGCGGAGCCGAGCCCGGTTTCAGTCGCCCGAGGAGCGCGCCCTGCACGACCTGGCGAAGGTGATCGGGTTCAGCCCCCGCGAGGTGCGGGCGATGGTGGGTATGGCCGGCGGCCCGGCGGAGGCGATGGCGGCGATGGTGAGCCGCGAGTCGTTCCGCAGGATCGGCGAGCGGTCACGCGCGTCCCTCGATGGCGATTCGCTGGAGGCGGCCAAGCACGCCGCCGCACGCCTGGGTTGCCAGGCGATCTTCGATGATGCTCGAGACGCCAACGGCAAGCTCACGCCCACTTCCAAGCGCATGCTCGAGATCATTCGCGGCAAGTTCCTGGCCCACCTCAGGGCGCCGCAACGCAAGGCGCGGGCGACCCGGCGGTAGCGGCCGCGGGCAACCCCGACGTCGCGCCGACCCGAGCCTCGGACACCCAACGCGAGCAGGCGGCGATCGTGGTCCATGCATCCGCGACCGTCGTCACCTCACGCCGGAGGTTCCGCGCCCCTGCACCGCTGGTCGGTGCGCACGAACCGCTAATCCGTCGGGGGCTCACACCCCTCGCGGGAGAGCGGCATCATGCCACGCAAGCGAAGCGCGACGTCGGTCAGCACGCGCGGGTTGAAGTTGATCGCAAAGTGGCTGAACCAGCGTCCAAAGAAACCTCGCGGCTCGCACCAGATCGGGACGCGGCCGAGCGGCGACGTGTTCCGAGCCCCGACCCACCAGTCGCGCAATTGCGCGTAGCACGTCAGCTCAAAGCTCGCTCGGGGTAGTTCCTCGTCGAGCCCGCGGAGGAACTCGGAGCCGGGGCGCATGCACGCCGCGGCGTGGTCGGGTCGAATGAACCGCGCGAGCCGCGCGCCGCGGTGGGGCGTGGCGAGGGTGAACAGCCGCGCGATGCGAAGGCGCCGATGTTCGCGCGCAAAGGCGTCTCCCGCGGCGAGGCGTGCGACCAGGCCGCCCATCGAAATGGCGACAACGTCGATCTCGGTGGTGTCGCTCGCGCGCTGGGCGGGAAACCGCGCTTCCACCCGTTCCACCACCCGGCGCGCGGCGCTCTCGATCGTCCCGTGGGAGGCGTAGGTCACGCTGAGCGTGTTGCGGGCGCCGGGGATCAGCGGCGAGAGGCGTGCCAGGACACCGCCATCGGGCATCGGCGGAGACCGCCAGCCCGCGAGGACAACCAAGGGCCTGGGCAGGATCGCCGGGTTGGCGGCGAGCTCCCCGCGGGCCGAAGCGAGCGACTCGTCGCTCACGTCAAAGCACGGATTGACGATGCCACGGGCGGTGCCCGTTTGGTGCCACATGTCCCGGCAAGCGTATGGTGCAACGATTCGCGATCGCCAACGGTTTGATCCAGCGTCGGATGGCACAGGAGTTCTCCATGCGCGTCATCGCCCTTCTCTCTGGGTGCCCCGCCCCCGCCGTTTCAAGGCGCCCCGCGTGGCGCGGCGTGGCGCTCGCCTTGGCGGCGAGCATCGGGCTCGCCGGCCTTGCGCCGGTCGCGATCGCGCGTCAGGATGAGGCCGGGGCAACGCAACCCGCGACCATGCCGAGGGCGCAGCCCGAATTGAATTCCGATGCGGGCGAAGACGCGGGGCCGCGGCTGACGCGCGTCGTGGAAGAGAACGACGGCGCGATCGTGCGCATGGAGACCGCGACGCGCACCTTCAGGCCCAGCGACGGCGGGCCGATCGTTCACCTGGTCGGCGTGACACACATCGGCGATCGCGCGTACTACGACGCGCTCCAGCGATTCCTCGACCAGCAATCGATCGTGCTCTTCGAGGGGGTCAAGCCGGGCGGGGCGGCCGACTCCCGCGGCGCCGCGACCACCGACGAGGAACGCGCCAAGCTCACCGAACGTCGCCTGCGCCTGCTCGGCATCCTGATCGAGCAATCACGCCGGGCGAGCAAGTCGCTCCCCGCGTCGCTCGACGATCTGGAGCAGAGCCTGCCGCGCCCGCTCTCTCGCGCGCTGCACGGCGCGCGGAACGACGGCTGGGATCATCCGATCGGCTACCTCGCCGCGCCAGACGGCGCGATGTTCGACCTCACCAGCCGCGGGAGCGACAACGAGCCAGGCGGCGAGGGATTCGCGGCCGACCTGAGGCTCAGCCAGCAGAAGCCGCTCACCGACAGCGAGGTGGGCGAGCGTCAGGAAGGCATCCAGACCAAGCTCGCGTCGGCGCTCGGGCTCGAGTTCCAGCTCGCCGCCATCGACTACAGCAAGCCCAACTGGCGCAACAGCGACCTGTCGATCGACCAGGTGCAGCGCAAGCTGCAGGAGGCCGGCGCCTCGGGCGAGCAGCTCTTCCGCATGCTCGACGGGAGTTCGATGATGGCCAAGTTCGCCGGCTTCCTCCTGAACTTCATCAAGGCCAGCCCGCAGATGCAGTCGAGCGTGAAGCTCATGATGATGGAGATGCTCTCGCACGCCGACGAGCTGATGGAGGCCCAGGGCGGCGAGCAGGGCAAGCTGATGAGCGTGATCGTGCTCGACCGCAACGCGGCCGTGCTCGATGATCTCCGCGCGATCCTGAAGAATGAGAAGAACGTGGGGTCGGTCGCGCTCTTCTATGGCGCGGGGCACCTGCCCGATCTCGAAAAGCACCTGACGCAGGAGTTCGGCTATCGATTTGAGAGCGATCGCTGGTTCCCCGCGATCAGCATGGAAGTCGCCAAGGCGGGCATGTCGCCCCAGCAGGCCCGCCAGTACCGCCAGATGATGACGCAGATGATCGAGCGCCAGAAGGCGGCGGGAAAGAAGAAGGCGCCGGCGGCGAAGTGATGTCCGGTCAATCGCGGTTCACATATATCGGATGCTCTCGCCGAGGGTGTTTGACCACGCGAAGGCGTCCGTTCAGGCCGACTGTTGTCTTGTCGTCGTGCCACGTGGCTTGTGCCGATTGCTCAGCTCTTCCCGATCGTCAACCCCACGCTCTTCTGGACCTGTCCGCCCGCGATCTTGTCGAAGCCGCTCCCGAGTTCTCCGATCGGGTCGGGCGGGATGATGTCGACCTTCTTCTCGCCAAGCTTGGCCTCGCCGCGCTGGACCCTTTCTTGGAACGCGAGGCACTCGGCGAGCAGCCGTTCGAGGATCTCCGGCTCGGGCACGTTGGCGACGCGTTCGCCCTGCACGTAGATGATGCCGCGTCGATCGCCGGCAAAGACCGCGACGTCCGCGCCCTCGGCCTCGCCCGGGCCGTTGACGATGCAGCCCATCACCGCGACCTTCATCGGCACCGTCACCTTTTCCGCCAGCGCCCTGCGGACATCCTGCACGAGCGTGAAGAGATCGACCTGGATTCGCCCGCAGGTCGGGCACGCGATGAGATCGACGCCCACGCGCTCGCGGAGCCCGAGGCAGTAGAGAAGTTCGAGCCCGTCCTGCACCTCATAGATCGGGTCGTTGGCGTAGCTGATTCGGATGGTGTCGCCGATGCCGTTGATCAGGAGGCCGCCCAGCGCGGCGACGGAGCGGATCGTGCCGGTTTCCTTGGGGCCGGCGTGCGTGACGCCCAGGTGGAGCGGATGCTCGAAACGTTTGGAGATCTCCGTGTATGCTTCGACGACGAACGCGGCGTCCATCGATTTGGCGCTGATGACGATCTCGTGGAAGTTTTGCTCATAGAAGATGTCGAGATATTCCTCGAGCTTGGCGATCATGATGGCGAGCAGGTGCCCGTGCTTGTGCCCGCTGAAGAACGCGCCCAGCTCCTTCATCCGCTTCTGTTTGTCCTTGCGCTCGATGATCGATCCTTCGTTGACGCCCACGCGGATCGGGATGCCGCGCCCGCCCTGGGCGGACTTGCACGCCTGGATGACGTCGATCACCTGCTTGCGATCGGTGATGTTCCCGGGATTCAATCGGATCTTGTGAACGCCCGCCTCGATCGCCTCCAGCGCGCGCTGGAAGTGAAAGTGAACGTCCGCCACGATCGGCACGCGCACCCGGGGCAGGATTTCCCTGAGCGCCTCGGTGTCCTTCTTCTCCGGCACCGCCACGCGAACGATGTCCGCGCCCGCCGCCGCCAGCTTGTTGATCTCCGCGACGCACCGATCGATCTCGTGCGTGTAGCCGGCGGTCATGGTCTGCACGCTGACGGGGGCCGGCGTTGTGGGATGGCCGTGCCGATCAGCGAGGCCTCCCCCGATCCTTACGAGTCCCACGCGGTTGTCGCCAATACACACTTGTCGGGTCGGTCGGCGCGGGCTAGGCATGAACGAATCATAGCCGCTCGGCGGTATCGGTCCCGAGGTCGGACAGGGCCCCGATCGGGGCCCGGGGTAACACCTGAGTTGAGGAGTCCTTTGGTGTTGCTATTACCGCTCGGATATTATGTCGATTTACACGGCGACGTACCCATGCACGGGTGGCTGACCAACAACAACATCGAGAGCGTTCATATGATACGTGATTCGATCAGTCTGAGCCCGAGCGAGCGGCGAGCCCTGCTGGAGCGTCTCACGCTCCACGAACTGACGCGTCAGTCGCCGTCCGGGAACGACCAGAAGCGAATCCAGCCGCCCCCGAATATCTCCGTCGAGACGATCCTGACCCACCCGGGCGGCGGTGAAGTCCACGTGCGCGCCGTCGTGAGGGACGTCTCGAAAACCGGGATGGGGATGCTCTACGGCGGGTTCCTGCACCACGGCACGCGCGCCGCCGTTCGCTTTGTCGGTGACGACCGCAGCCCGCTGATCGTGCAGAGCGCCACGGTGGTCCGCTGCGTCCATGTGCAGGCCCCATCCATGACGTCGGCATGAAATTCGACGCGGAATTGCCCGTCGATTCGCTCTTCGGCTTGGTCGGCGACCGCGCGGGCGACGACAACCCGCAGGCGGCGGTCTACGCGCAGCTCGACGCACTCTGCAATGACCTGCTCAGACGCATCCGCTCGAACAGCGGGTTGCCCGAGATCGCGTCGCTCGCGAAGGCAATCACCGAAGCGGCCCAGAATTCAGCGGACGCGCCCCCTCCCGACACTCCCCCAGCGCCCCAGGCCCCGTGAAATTCCCGGCACGCCGCCCGGGTCCCAGAACCAGAGAGCAGCGCATCCGTCGCGGCCGGGAGGACGCGAGGCCCGGGTGACGTCTCGTTCTCCCCCGGCGACGACACCGATCCCGGGTCTTGCTTGCTCTGACCCGAGCCCGACTCAGGGCTGTGAATTGCGCGCGGAGCGATCCAGCCCGACGGGCGGAGCCTGGCCCGTGGCGGCAAACGGGAACGCGCCGTTCGAGCGGCTCTGTGACTCGAGCGGGCGGTGCACCGCCCCCGTGATGCCCCGCCAGAACCCCGGCACACGCTCGTAGCCGACGTCGCCCGGGCCCAGGCCGTCCACCTCCGGCGTACGCCAGATGAGCATCACGACGCCCGCCACGATGCACACCGCGGCGCAGATCCCCACGCCAAGCTGAGTCGACAGCCCGTCATCCCACCACTCGGGCAAGTGCTTCCTGACCACGGCGGCCCCAAACTCACCCACGCCGTTGGCGAGGAAATACCCGGCGGGCATCAGGCCAAGCGCCGCGACGTTCACCACCGACAGCACGCGCCCCCGCATCGAGTCGGGCACCAGCAGTTGCAACGCCGCCATGCTGGAATTGAACGCCCACATCCAGAACCAGCCGACGAACAGCATGAGCCCGCCGGCAACCCACGGATTGCTGGTGACCGAGAAGAAGACGATCCACACGCCGCCCATGAAAATCGAGAACGGGATGAAGTGGTGCTTGGGGTACCACGCGGGCACCTTCCGCATCAGCAGGCCGCCGATCACCGCGCCGGCGCCCATGACGCCGGTCATGATTCCGAAGACCTTCTCGCCCTCGTGATAGACGTTGCTGACGAACATCGACAGGAAGCGCATGACGGGCGTGGCCAGGGTGGCGAACACCACCATCGCCAGGAACGCCGCACGCGGCCCCGGGCGGAGGAACATGAACCGGGCGGCCTCGATGGTGTCGCGCCAGATGACGTCGAGGCGCTTCCACCACCCCCGGCGCTCCGGCGGCGCCGGGGCGTCGGGCGTCGTGCTGACCGCCAGCAGGACGACCACGAACGTGACGGCGTTGAACACGAACAGGATCACGGGATTCCAGACCGCCATGATGACGCCCGCCAGCGCCGGACCGACCGCCCGGGCCGCGTTGAACGCTATCCCGTTGAGCGTGATCGCCCGATACAACTCCTCGCGCGGCACGAGGCGCGGCGTCAGCACCTGCCACGCCGGGTTGTTGAACGCGATCGTCACACCCTGCGCCAGCGCCAGCACGAGCAGCCAGCGGAGCAGGATCTCATCCCGGGGGTTCAGCCACACGACCGCCGCGAAACCCAGCGCGATCAGCATCATCAGGCCCTGCGTCACGACCATGAGCGTGCGACGGTTGACGCTGTCGGCGACGATCCCGCCCAGAAGGCCAAGGACTACGGTGGGGAGAAGCTGGGCCGAGCCGAGATAGCTCGACCAGATCATCTGGCGCGTTTTCTCTGTGACGATCCACTGGGTGCCGACGAACTCGAACCAGTTGCCGAGGTACGAAAAGCACGACGCGATGAAGATGGTTCGGTAGTGCGCATGACGCAGCACGCCCCATCGGTGCTCGGTCGGCGTGGGGATGCCCCCGCCCGCTGCCGACAAACGCGAACTCTCTTCCTCAACGGGCGGGCCGCTCCCCCCGCCGCTTTCCAGGGCGGCGTCGTGGGAACGCTCGGGGTGGTCATGGATCGGTGGGGTGGTCATGGCCGGCGGGGTCCGTCCTCGCCGGGAGCAACAATAGGACGACACCCGCCAGGCTCAGGGCTGGCCGCGAATTCCGAGGCGCCACCGCGTCAGATTTGGCCGATCCAGTCCGCGCCGGAGACTTCCTTCCACCGCGCCCGGATCATGTTCTGCGTTTCCTCGTTGAGAGCCCCGGCCCTGAGCAGCTCGGCGTTCTGGCGCCAGCGTTCGGGCTTGCTCGTGCCCACGATGCAGACGCACACGCCGGGCTGGAAGGCCGTGAAGCGCAGGGCCGTCCCCGCCGCGCCGTCCGGGCCGGTGTCGTTGCGTTTGTCGCCCGTCGTGAACGGGTAGGCGAGCTTCTCGAGCCGCTTCCAATACTCGACGTGGTATCCGTTGTCGGGCTGCTTGTCGTACCGCCACGCGGCGTTGGCGATCGGGCGCTTGGCGATCACGCCCATGCCCTTCTCCTTCGCCAGCGGGATCGTCAACTCCAGGCACTCCTGGTCCGCGATGCTGCACGAGGTCTGGAGCGAATCGAACTTGCCGCACTCGACGGCGTACCGCGCCGCCTTGGAGTCTCCCGAGTATCCGATGTAGCGGACCTTGCCCTGCTTCCTGGCGGCCTCGAGCGCTTCGATGCACTCACCCTTCTGGAGCGTCTCCAGCGAGCAGGAGTGGAGCTGGATCAGGTCAAGCACGTCGGTCTTGCAGCGCGCCAGCGACAGCTCGATCGAGTGCATCAGCGAGTCCTTGTCCCACGCGTCGCCGCGACCGCCCTCCCGCTTGGTATGCCCGCACTTGCTGAAGAGATAGAACTCCTTGCGACGCCCGGAAATCGCGCGTCCGATCTGCTCCTCGGCGTCGACGTAGCACTCCGCGGTGTCGACCACGTTCAGCCCCTGGTCCAGCGCCGCGTTCAGGATCTTGTTCACCACGTCCTGATCCGTTCGCTCAAAGCCGATCTCCGCCGAGCCAAAGCCCAGGATCGCGACCTTCATGTCGGTCTTGCCGAACGGGCGGCGTTCAACGTCGATCCTCGCGGGCGTCGCGGGCTTGGACTCCTGCTTGCCCGCGGGCTGGGTCGCGGATTGGCCGTCCCGCTGCATCGCGCTCACCGCGGCGGTCATCGCGCCCGAGGCAAGCACCGTGGCGGCGGCGGAACGCTTCAGGAAATCCCGGCGAGTCGAATCAGACATGACGGCCTCCTTTGAATGGAAAGCCCATCGTACCACCGAACCGAAAATGGACGCGGTCAGCCGGCCGGGTGAGAAAGCTCGCCGGCGGCGACCCCGATCAGGCTCGCAGGGCCCGGGCCCATTTCGCGCCCTCATGTGAGACGTGCAAATCTGCCATGTGGGTCTGCCCCGGCCCTACGGCCTGCTTCCGCCGAACATCCACCCCCACACCTCGGTCGGCCCGATCGCCTCGGCTTGCCTGGCCGCCTCCGCCTCGATCTCTGAATAATCCTTGATTTCGGGCGCGCCCGCCAGGCTCGGCGAAGGCCCGTCGAGCCTCGTCAGCCCCAGCGCCCCGTCGCCCGATACGCTGATCACCCATCGCCCCTCCGACAGCGTGCGATACACCGCCTTGCCGTGCGATGCGTTCGGCCCGTTCCAGTCAACGCTCGCCAGCTCCGGCTCGATCAACAATCCCTTCTCCGGCGGCGTCCTGGCGTCAAACACACGCCGAATCCACAGACGCTGGTCGATCACCGCATAATCGACGTAAATCTCGCCCTTGGGGTCATACGGCGTGTCGATCACGCGCTCCGTGCCGCCCTGCGTGCGCACACGCACCGACAGCTTGCCCTTCTCGACCACCAGCTCCGTCACCGCCGTGCGTTTGATCGCTTCGTTGTACGTCGCGCGCAGCTGCTCATAGTCCTTCGAGAGCGTCGCCAGCCGCTGCTTGTACACGTGCGCGGTCAGGTCCGCACGCACGAGGCGATACCCGATCGCGCCGCCCGCGATCGCCACCAACGCCGCCGTCAGCCAACCCAGAATCTTCCAAGGGAGCGTCATGTCCGGCCTCCACCCTCCTCCACGCGCGGCACGCCCCATCAAGATCGACCATCCGGCGCGATCCGGAACAGTCGGCCGACCGGCGCGGCCGATCGCCCTTTCCGTGGGTGATCCTCTCCGGGTCTCCGCCTCACGGGCCCCGAATCGACGGTACGCTCACCGCCCAGATGCCCGAGCTCCCACCATCTCGGCCACGCGATCTGCCCCGCGCTTTGGGCGTCCTTCCCGCGCTGGGTGTCATGATCGGCATCATCATCGGCAGCGGCATCTTCAAGACCCCCTCCGAGATCGCCGGCGCCACCCAGTCGCCCCTGGTCGTTCTCCTATGCTGGCTCGCCGGCGGCGTCATCTCCCTCTTCGGCGCCTTCACCTACGCCGAACTGGCCACCATGGTCCCCCAGTCCGGCGGCGTGTACGTCTTTCTCCGCGAGGGATACGGACGCGGCATGGCCTTCGTGTTCGGCTGGACCTACATGCTCGTCTCCAAGCCCGCCGCCGCCGCCGGCATCGCGATCATCTTCACCGAAAACCTCCACCCGCTCCTGGGCATCACCTGGGACGCCCGCTACACCACCATCGCCCTCATCGTCGTGCTCACGCTCGTCAACGCCCGCGGCGTGTCGCTCGGCGCGGGCGTCGCCACCGTCCTCACCGCGCTCAAAGTCCTCGCGCTCCTCGCGATCGTCGCGCTCGCCCTCGTGCTCCGCAAGGGCTCGCTCGATCACTTCCATGCCGAACCCTCGCTCCGCCCGCTCCACCTCGTCCTCGTCGGCATCATGAGCGGCGTGCTCTGGACCTACGACGGCTGGAGCGATGTCGGCGCGATCGCCGGCGAGATCAAACACCCCGATCGCAAGCTCCCGTTGATCTACATCAGCGGCACGATTTTCATCACCGGGCTCTACCTCGCCGTCAACGCCGTCTACATCTGGATGATGCCCCTCTCCGAAATGGCCAAGCAGGGAAACGTCGCGCCCGCGATCCTCACGACGCTCGTGGGCGCCTCGGGCGGAACGGCCGTCATGCTTATCGTCGTCGTCTCCACGCTCGGCTCCACCCTCGGCTCGATCCTCACCGGCGCCCGCGTCACCTACGCCCAATCACGCGACGCCCTGCTCTTTGCCTTTCTCTCCCGCGTCCACCCACGCTTCGGCACGCCCAACGTCGCGCTCTGGTGCCAGTGCGTGCTGTCGTGCGTGGCGGTGTGGTTCCTCGAATCATTCGGCAGGATGGCCGGGAGCTTCGTGTTCACCATGTGGATCTTCTATGGGCTGGCGGGCGCGACGATCTTCATCCTGCGCGTCAAGCGCCCGGACCTCCCCCGGGCGTACCGCTGCTTGGGCTATCCCGTCGTGCCCGCGCTCTTCGTCGCAAGCTCGGTGATGATGACGTTGCTGTCGATCATGGCCGACTGGAAGACCTGCCTCACCTGGATCGGCGTGCTGCTGGCGGGCATCCCGGTGTATCTCGTGTGGTCGCGGATCGCCGGCACGAACCCGGCGCGTGCCCCCGAGACGCCGTGAGTGTCAGCCGCCGTCCCGCGCTCCTCGACGCCCCGGGCCGACAGGTTAGTGCATACACTACTTTCCAAAGGAGCCCGCCATGCGCCGAATCCTCGCCGCCGCCCTGTGCTCGCTCGCGTCGCTGCTGCCCGCGTGCATTCCCTACGCCTCGACGCACGAGTACGAGGACATCGGGCTGACGCTGACAGCCCGGGGCTCGGGGCGCCTGAGCGTCGCCGTGCTCGACGCGCGCCCCTACGTCAACCCCAGCGAGAAAACTCCGAAATTCGTCGGCGTGCAGCGCGACGCGATCGGCCTGCCGTTCAACGTCGAGACACACTCGGGCCGTCCCTTCGCCGATGATTGCCTGCTGGTCATCACCCGCGCTCTGCAATCTCGCGGCTTTGAGACGGCCTCGGTCCTCACCAGCAACCGCGATGCGCCGGACGCGGTCCGCCAGCGCTTGCTCGCCTCGGGCGGCCGCTCGCTCCTGGTGCGCATCGTCGATTGGAAACTCGACAGCTACGACTCCAGCAAGCTCTCCTTCGACCTCGACGCGCAGGTTCTAAGCGCCGGCGGTGAGGTGCTGGGGCGATCGCGCGTCCTCGGCGCGAGCGAGGTCAAGGGCAACGGGCTCGACCCCGTCGGCTTCGCCAAGCTCGCGGGCCCCACGCTGTTCAAGGCCAAGGCCGAGGAACTGCTGAACGACCCCGCGATCGTGGCGGGGCTGAAGTAGAAGCAGCCGAGAGGTCACGGAGACCAACGATGGCGGGTCGTGACTCGCGGGCGGCCCTTCGTCGAGGGAAGGAGTGGGGGAGCGAGAGTCGGAAGTAGGATGGTGCTCGAGCCGACACAAGAACTGACCCCAAGGGCGCAGTGTTCTCCATCGCCGCCCCGCGACTCAGGCTCTATCTGACTTGTTGGTCGGCTTTAATCTTCGCGGCACCGTCGCGCCTACCGCCCCAGCCTCGCCAGGATGTCGTCGAGAAGCGCGCGCGAGCGTGCATCGTCGCCCAGCGGATCGACGTGCACGGAAACCTGATGCCCCGTGCCGGTGACGCGGGCCTCGATGCTCACGCCTTCGATCTGCGACTCGCGCGGCGCGCGGGCATAGATCCGTCCGCGATCGTCCGTCGAAGCCTTCGCGCTGATGGAATAGCCCCGCCCGCGCAGGGCGCCCTCCGCGGCGGCCATGATCGCGGGCACACGCACGCTGTCGGGAAGGTCGCACGTCAGCGTGCCCAGGCTGTACGCCGCGGTGATGTGCTCACGCCCGTGCGACGACAGCCGCGGCGAGCAGGCGGCAAGAGCGATCGCGATCGGGGCGAACGCCGCGAACGCGTTTGGTCCCACGCGGCGCCGTTTCACCACACTTCCCCGGTCCCTCATCATCGCTCCTTTCGACCCTCTGACCCGCGAGGCGTGTTCTTGCCACGCGAGCTCCCGCGGGCCCCGCGCTTTCCCCGTTCGCCGGAGGACGCGCTCTTTCCGGCGTCCGGTGCGTCCGCAGGAGTCCGGTCGTTCGGCCCCTCGTCGAGCCATCGGCTCATGTCCAGATCGTCCAGCGACAGCCGGCCGGACCAATGTTCCAGCGCCGAGCGGATCACCGGGTCGTCGGCCAGACCCCGCGCGTCAAACGCCGGCGGCGGGAGCCCCTCGCCCAGCGAAGGGGGCGCAGGTCGTTCATGGCCCATCGTTTCACGATTCAATCTCCCTGCCGGCCTCGCCTCCTCCGGCTGGGGCCCTCCCGCCTTCACACCCCCGAGCCCGGGCTCGGGGCTTTCCATGCTCGGCGTGATCGAGCGAGATTCCGCCTCCAGCCTTGCCATCTCCTCGCGCGACACGCCAAAGTGTCCCGCCCAATACGCCACCGACAGCGCGTCGAGCGGCACATCCGTCGCAAACCGCGGCCTGGGCTCGGGCCTCTTGCGGTCAAGATCGATCGCAAGCCGGGCCAGAAAGGTCGCGCTCGAGAGCACCGCCGCCCCGACCCGGTCGGCGGCACGCCGCACACGCCGATCGCTGCTCACGACCAGGATGCGACGCGGCGCCGAATCGCGGGCCAGACGCGATTCGATCCAGGAATCGGCGTCGCCCGCGAACACGATGTGCATTCCGCCGCGCCGGGTGTCCCGCCCGTGCCCGTCGCACACCAGTGTGATCTCGCGAGCGGCGTAGCGGCCGACGGCGATCAGTCGGCACAGGCCGTCGATATCAAGGCCCGCGAGCCCGAGTGGGAGCACGCCCGGGGTGTGGAGCACGTTGTACGTGTCAATGAGGATCACGCTGATGCACGCAGGTGAATGTGGGTCGGGAAGGTGCGTCGGGCCGCCGGAGCACGCCGACAGACTGTACGATCGACGATCCCCGATCATTGTCCAAACTTGCTCCGTCCCCCTCTCCGGGCGTTCTTGATTGCCGAAGGGGAGGATGCTTTACTTGGGGCCCGAGGCGCTGGTGTGTTCGCCGGCGTGGGGTTGATGGAAAGAGCCCGAAGGCGAGAAGCGCGGCATCGGGCCGCGTCCGGCGTCGGGCCCACTTGGAAGGGCGAGGTATTCATGGCGATCCGAGTCAAGGCAAGGAGTGGCGAGAGCGTCGAGGGCATGATGCGCCGCTTCAAAAAGCTTTGTGAAAAGGAAGGGCTGACCAAGGACATCAAGCGCAAGGAGTTCTACGAGAAGCCCTCCGAGCGCCGCCGGCGCGCCGCGCGCAAGAGTCAGGCCAGGCGCCTGCGTCCCGAGGATGACCGCCCCGCCGTCCGCACCTAACCGTTGTTGATCCACGGGCGTGCCACCGCACGCCCGCTGGTTTTCTTGTGGACGCGGCGGCATGGCCCATCCCGCGTCCGAACGCCGCCGAGATTTGAGCGCGGCTCTCACCGTGATTCCTTTGTCGAGAGGGTTGGCGTCTATGCCGCACTTCGAGCTTGTCGTGCTCGCGATGGTGGTGTTGTCGGTCCTGGTCTGCGTCGGGCGTTCGGCCTTGCGATCGCGGGCGTTCCTGGCGGCGCTGGTGATGGCCGCGATGGCGTGCGCCACCGCCCCGGCGTGCGCCCAGGACACAACTTCCAGCACCACCGAGCAGCCGCAGGCCCACGATCCCGCGTCGAAGGCGGCCGAGCAGATCGCCAAGGCGGCCCACGCCTCCGACGCCGCCCCCGCCCACAAGCCCGGCGGCGAAGCCAACCTCATCCTGCCGCGCGTCGGCACCGAGAAGTTCATGGGCATCCAGGGCGACCACCTGCTCTACGCGGGCCTGGGCGTATCGCTGCTTGGGATGCTCTTCGGCCTGATGATCTACTCGCAGCTCAAGAACATGCCCGTCCACAAGGCGATGCTCGATGTCTCCGAGCTGATCTACGCCACCTGCAAGTCCTACATGATCCAGCAGGGCAAGTTCCTGATGATCCTCTGGGTCTTCATCGCCGCCATCGTGTTCTGGTACTTCAAGTTCCTCGTCAATTTCGACTTCGGCAAGGTGCTCATCATCCTTGTCTTCTCGCTGATCGGCATCGCGGGCTCGTACGGCGTGGCGTGGTTCGGCATCCGCGTCAACACCTTCGCCAACAGCCGCGCTGCCTTCGCGTCGCTCAGGGGCAAGCCCTTCCCCTGCTACGCCATCCCGCTGAAGGCCGGCATGTCGATCGGAATGGCCCTGATCTCGGTCGAACTCCTGATCATGCTCGGCATCCTGCTCTTTGTGCCGGGTGATGTCTCGGGCGCTTGCCTCATCGGCTTTGCGATCGGCGAATCGCTCGGCGCCTCGGCCTTGCGCATCGCGGGCGGCATCTTCACCAAGATCGCCGACATCGGCTCGGACCTCATGAAGATCGTCTTCAAGATCAAGGAGGACGACGCCCGCAACCCCGGCGTGATCGCCGACTGCGTGGGCGACAACGCCGGCGACTCGGTCGGGCCGTCCGCCGACGGTTTCGAGACCTACGGCGTGACGGGCGTCGCGCTCATCTCGTTCATCCTCCTGGCGATCAACGAGAAAACCGCCACCTCCGCCGAGGCCGCCGCCACCATCCAGGTCCAGCTGCTCGTCTGGCTCTTCGCCATGCGCATCATCATGGTGATCGCTTCGGCGCTCTCGTACTTCATCAACGAAACCTTCGCCAAGGCCAAGTACGCCAACGCCCCCAAGATGAACTACGAGCACCCGCTCACCAGCCTGGTGTTCATCACCTCCATCGTCTCCGTCGTCCTTACCTTCGTCGTCTCCAAGCTCCTCATCCCCACCATCGCCGGCGATGACACCTGGTGGTGGAAACTCTCCCTCATCATCACCTGCGGCACCGCCGCCGGCGCGATCATCCCCGAACTGGTCAAGGTCTTCACCTCCACCCATTCGCGCCACGTCAAGGAAGTGGTCACCAGCTCCGAGCAGGGCGGCGCCTCCCTCAACATCCTCTCGGGCTTCGTCGCCGGCAACTTCTCCGCCTATTGGCTCGGCATCGCCATCGTGATGCTCATGAGCGTCGCCTACCTCGTCAGCACCATGTTCCCGCCGGTCCTCGGCGGCAACGGGCACACGATTATGATGGCCCCCGCGGTCTTCGCGTTCGGCCTGGTCGCCTTCGGCTTCCTGGGCATGGGCCCCGTCACGATCGCGGTCGATAGCTACGGCCCGGTCACCGACAACGCCCAGTCCGTCTACGAACTCTCCACCATCGAGAGCATCCCCGGCATCGAGGCCGACCTCGAAAAGAACTACGGCTTCAGGCCCGACTTCGAGGCCGCCAAGCAGTGCCTGGAGGAGAACGACGGCGCCGGCAACACCTTCAAGGCGACCGCCAAGCCCGTGCTCATCGGAACCGCCGTCGTCGGCGCCACCACCATGATCTTCTCGATCATCGTGGCGCTCACGCACGGGCTTGATCCGAGCCTGCTCGGCAACCTCTCGCTCCTCCACCCGCCGTTCCTGCTCGGGCTCATCACCGGCGGCGCGGTCATCTACTGGTTCACCGGCTCCTCGACCCAGGCGGTCTCCACCGGCGCGTACCGCGCGGTCGAATTCATCAAGAAGAACATCAAGCTCCAGGGCGCGACCAAGGCCAGCGTCGAGGACAGCCAGAAGGTCGTCACCATCTGCACCCAGTACGCCCAGAAGGGCATGTTCAACATCTTCCTGGGCGTCTTCTTCGCGACCCTCGCCTTCGCGTTCTATGAGTCCTACTTCTTCATCGGGTACCTCATCTCCATCGCGCTCTTCGGCCTGTACCAAGCCATCTTCATGGCCAACGCCGGCGGTGCCTGGGACAACGCCAAGAAGATCGTTGAGACCGATCCGGCCTTCAAGGGCGCCGGACGCGGCAAGGGCTCGGACCTCCACGCCGCCACCGTCGTCGGCGATACCGTCGGCGATCCCTTCAAGGACACCAGCTCGGTCGCCATGAACCCCGTGATCAAGTTCACGACGCTCTTCGGCCTGCTCGCCGTCGAGCTGGCCGTCAGCATGAAGGCCGATGAGGGCAACGAGATGCTGGTGAACGCCCTCACCGTCGTGTTCTTCCTGGTCTCGGCGTTCTTCGTCTACCGGTCCTTCTACGGCATGCAGATCACCGGCTCCGCCGCCAGGAACTGACCGGCGTTCAACTCCCCCTGACGATTCGCCGGCGGCCTTCGGGTCGCCGGTTTTTTTTTCGGACGTTGGTCGGCAGGGTGTGCGCCGCCCGGTGGGAGTATGACGCGCGTAAACGGGCCGCCCCGCGCCCGCTCCGCGAACGCCCGAGGTCTCCGAGATTTCGCCCGACGCGAACGCCGATCCTTGGGTGCACGACCCAAGGCAAGGGAGCATCGGCGCATGGCGGAAGCGACACCAGGCAGGGGCAAGCCCGTGATCGGCGCGTCGCGTCAGAACACGATCGGGCTCGCCTCGCGCGAACTCACCCCGTTTCTGGATGACCTCGACCGCACCCAGGGCGAGACCGACAAGCGACGCACGTATGTACGTTGGCCCTTCCGAAACGCCGCCCTCCCGCTCAAGCTGATTCACCCGGGCGGGAACACCGTCCACCTCACCGTCGCGGCTCGTAATCTCTCCTGCGGCGGGATCAGCGTCCTTCACAACGCCTACGTCTATTCCGGCTCTCGGTGCGCCGTCACGCTCCCTCACCCGAAGCTCGGCTCGACCGAACTGGCCGGAACCGTGAAGCGATGCATCCACCGGCGCGGCACGATCCACGAGCTCGGCATCCAGTTCGACAAGGAGATCAACGCCAAGGAGTACTTTGTCGTTGATCCCATGAATGACTGGTTCTCGCTCGAGAACGTCAACAGGGAAGAGCTCAGCGGGCACATGCTCCACGTCGACGACTCTCCCATGGAGCAGTCGCTCGTCAAGCACTATCTCCGCGGGACGCAGGTCCGCCTCCAGCAGGCCTCCAGCATCGAGGAGGCCATGAACATCGCCGAGGGTGGCGTGGACCTGGTGCTGACCGACTTCGACCTCGGAGACGGCAAGACCGGCGCCGATCTGGTGCTGCTGCTCCGCGCCAAGAACATCCGCTGTCCGGTCATGTTCACCACCGCCGACGCCACGCCGCAGACCCGGGAAAGGGCCCAGGAGGTCGGCGTGACCGCGTTCCTGGTCAAGCCCGTGACTCCGCAAAAACTCCTTCGCGCCGTCGCCGAGTTCTTGACCGTCGGGGGCAGCGCGGACCCCAACGGGACCACGCTCTCCGAGGATCATCCCAACCGCTGCCTCATCCCCACCTTCGTCACGCAGCTCCAGGACGTCGTCCGCCGCATGGAACTGGCGATCAAGCGGGAAGACGTCGCCGTCTGCCGCTCCCTGGCCATCCAACTCGCCGGGGCGGCGCCCGCGATGGGATTTACCCGACTGGCCAAGATCGCTGAATCGGCCGCCAAGTCGCTGGCTTCGACCATGAGCGTAAAGGAGTCGGCCAGCCAGCTCCGAACGCTGATCGGCACCTGCGAGGCCGTCGTGCAGATGCGCCATCAGTTCACGTAACCCGAATCGAGGCCGGGCGTCCGATGCCGGGCCAGCGCGGGCACTTCCGCTTGCTCAGAACGCGCCGTGACCTCTCAGGACGCGGACCGTGAACGCCCCTTCGGGCCGCGGATGACCCGCGTGTCGACACCGCCGTCCGCCGGGGCGCTCCCTGAGGGATTGGACCCGTCCGCCGGGATGTGACGATTCTGTGACGCTCCGGTGCGCTCGCGTTGCGAACGGTATCCTGTAGAGGCCCGCGGAGCGGGCGGAGGTTCAGACGTGCATACTGAAGGACGGATCGTTCCCCCGCGACGGGCCGGTTGGACGTCGATGTTCACCCAAGGCGCCCGACCCGGCCTCGCCGCCGCCGTCGCCGTGCTGCTCGTGGTCTCGGGCGCGGCGGCGCAGGTTCCGCCCCCGCCCGGCGGCCCGGCCAAACGCAACACCCCCAATTCGCCGCGTCCCATTACCCAGCCCGGACGCGGCTCGGCGACCCCGACCGGCGCTCAGCCCCCACACGCCAACGACGCCCAGGGTGCCAACGGCGGCAAAGCCCTTGAACACCTGCCGACCCCGGAGCCGGGCGACGACGAAGTCACACTCTCGGCTTTCAGCGAGCCGGTCGAGCTCACCGCACTCGTCGAGTACGTCACCACCACCCTCAACATCAACAGCAGCACCAAGGGCCAGCTCACCGGCACCATCACCTTCAACGCGCCGGTCAAGATCAAGAAGGCCCAGCTCCTCCCGCTCCTCGACGCGCTCCTCGCCCAATACAACTTCACCATCACCCTCGACCCCACCGGGTTCTACATGGTCCACCCGGTCTCCGACGTGCAGGTCAACCTCGACGGAGAGACCGCGACCACCCGCGTCTTCCCCGTTCCGAACGTCAAACCCTCCTTCCTCAAGCCCGCCATCGAGGCCCAGATGGGCGGCGGCGCCGGCTCGCCCGCCAACCCCGGAAATCCAGGAACGCCCGGAGTCCGCGGCATCGCCTACGTTGACGAGCTCGGCGTGATCGTCGCCACCGACTCCGTCCGCCGCCTCGGCTCGATCGAGTCGCTCATCAAATCGCTCCTCGATCAATACGCCAAGTACCGCTTCATCCGGCGAGAACTCGAGTTCGTTTCGGCGCCTGTCGCACGCGAACGCGCCCTCTCCCTCTTGGGCGCCAACGTCAACTCCAACGCCGCGCAGAATCCCGGGCAACCCAACATCGATCCGAACACCGGCCAGCCCACGCAGGGCCAGCCCAGCGTCGGCGCCAGCAAGTCCGAAAGCCTCCCCGAACGCCTCAGCGTCGATCCGACCGGCAACGCGCTCGTCTTCCGCGGCACGCCCGACGAAGAAGCCGTCCTCGACCAAGTCCTCGAGGTGATCGATGTGCCCAACAACCTCGAGCCAAAGTCCTACGAGGTGGGCTCGTCCGCCAAGCAGATCGCCGAGATCGCCAAGGTCCGCGGCCTGGGCGAAGTCCAGCTCATCGAGAAGCCCCAGCAGTACGACCCCAACCGCCCCGTCTTTTACAACTACTACAACGACGGGCAGAACCGCCAACAGCCGGCCAAGGCCGTCTCGGGCGGGCCGACCATGGTCGTCGACGAGGCCTCCGGCAAGATCACCTACTACGCCACGACCCGCCAGCACGACGAACTCACCAAGCTCATCAACGAGATCAATCCGTCCGAAGAGCGTGTGGTCATTCGCGCCTACAAGCTCAAGCATTCCGACGCCGACAAGGTCTCGCAGATCATCCTCGGCCTGATCGAAAACCAGAGCCTTCCCAACGACACGGGAAGCTCGCCCCTGGTGGACACCGCCGGCGGGTACAGCCGGACAACCTACAGCGCCAACGGGCGACGCTCGACGTATTACAACCCCAACACCGGCGCCAACGACGGCGAACTCTCGCTCGCCGGGGGCCCCGACGTCTTCGTGCTCCCCGACAAGGCCAACAATCAGGTGCTCGTCAAGGCGCCGATCAAGCAACAGACCGAGTTCTCGCGCCTGATCGAAAAGATCGATCTCCGCAGGCCGCAGGTCTTCCTCGAAGCCAAAATCGTCGCGGTCACCGCGTCCGACGAGATGCGGCTGGCCTTCGAAACCCAGCTCATCAACGCCGGCGGCGCCGGAGGCGTGCTCAATACCAACTTCGGCCTCTCCACCTTCCCCACCGGCAGCGGCCTGACCAACCCCAAGAATGTCGCGACCGGCCTCACCGGCCTCACCGCGGCGCTCATCAAGTCCGACCAGATCCCCATCGCGCTCACCGCCTTCGGCCGCGACATCGACACCCGGATCCTATCCTCCCCCCAGCTCCTCGTCGCCGACAACGAAGAGGCCGAGATCGCCAGCATCGATCAGCAACCGACCCAGACGACCACGCTCGGCAACAGCGGGAGCACCGGCACCCGCGACGTCCAGAGCTACGAATACGTCGACGCCGGAACCAAGCTCACCGTCAAGCCCCAGATCTCCGAGGGCGGCTATCTCCGACTCAAGTACGACATCGAGCTCTCCAACTTCACCGGCACCGGTAGCAACGGCCAGCCGCCCCCGAAGCAGAAGAACAACGTCAAGTCAGACTCGGTCACCGTTCCGACCGACATGACCGTCGTCGTCGGCGGTGTGGTGGTCTCGACCAATAACCGCACCGTCGTGAAAGTCCCCTTGCTGGGCGATATCCCCATCGTCGGCGCCCTCTTCCGCGACGACAGCCATTCCGACCGCAAGACCACGCTCTACGTCTTCATCACGCCGCGCATCATGCGCGACGATCTCTTCGACGACCTGCGGTTGCTCACCCAAGGCCCGCAGGCCAAGTCCAAGCTCGACGCCGACGTGCCGGCGCTCAAGCCCTCCTCAATCGACATCCTGACCGACGCCCTCCCCGAGCCCACCCCCGCGCTCTCGCCGTCCCGCGATTCGGCGCAGCCGAAGGAATCCAAGGACAAGAAGGACTCGTCGAACGGCGTCGTGAAGATCCGCTGATCGCACCCCATGGCAGACCATCGCACCAAGCCCAACGCCAGAGCAGCGACCGGCCCTTCCAAGGCGTTGGCCACACGCGCCGCCGCGCCCGCGCCCGATCCTCTCGCTGCGCCCGAATGGAGCCGCGTCGCCCAGGCCTTCGCGGGCCTTTCGCTCTCGCCCGAGCAACTCCGCCAGTTCGCCGCGATCGACGGGAGCGACCAGGAGCCGTGGGACACCATGCTCTCGGTCCTGGCGATGGACGAGCACCAGGCCCTTGAGCTCTACGCCAAGCGCACCGGGCTGCCGTACCAGCCCGAGCCGCGCCTCCACGAATCCGCCGGACGATTCTACGAAACCATCCCCCCCGAGGTCGCGCGCCAGCACCTGCTCGCCGGCCTGGAAAGCGACGGCACGACGATGACGCTGGCCACCGCCCAGCCCATGGCCGCCCCCGTCTTCTCCATGATCGAGGACGCGCTGGGCATGCCCATCCGCCTCACGCTCGCGCCCCGCGCCGGCGTCGCCAACCTCCTCAACCGCGGCTATGAGCAACGACAGGACCTCGTCACCGAGATCGTCGAGGAAATGCCCCTCGATGAACGATCCATCCAGAATCTCGCCGGCTCGGTCGGCCAGGCGACCGACCTCCTCCAGCTCGCGCGACAGACCCCCGTCATCCGCCTCGTCAACATGATTCTCTTCGAGGCACTCCGACGCCGAGCAAGCGACGTCCACGTCCACCCCATGGAGAACAAGCTCGTCATCCGCTTCCGCGTCGACGGCATGCTGGTCGATGCTTTCAGCCCGCCGCTCTCCCTCGCGCCAGCCATCAGCTCGCGCCTCAAGGTCATGACCGAGCTGGACATCGCCAACCGGCACAGCCCCCAGGACGGGCACACCAGCGTCCGCATCGGCAGCCGAAAGGTCGATATCCGCTTCTCCTGCATCCCCACCGTCTACGGCGAGCGCCTCGTCCTCCGCCTGCTCGATCAGTCGTCCACGCAGCTCTCGCTCGATCAGATCGGCATGACCAAAAAGATGCAGGCCCAGCTCATGGACCTTGTCGATCGTCCCACCGGGATCATCCTGGTCACGGGCCCGACCGGCTCGGGAAAGACCACCACGCTCTACGCCGCCCTCGGGCAGATCGACCGCACCAGCCGGAACGTCATGACGATCGAGGACCCCGTCGAGTATCACCTCGAGGGGATCAGCCAGATGCAGGTCAACGTCAAGCGCGGCGTCACCTTCGCGACCGGCCTGCGCTCCCTCCTCCGCCAGGACCCCGACGTGATCCTCGTCGGCGAAATCCGCGATCAGGAAACCGCCCAGCTCGCGGTGCAGGCATCGCTCACCGGACACCTCGTCCTGGCCACCCTCCACACCAACGACGCCCCCAGCGCCATCACCCGCCTCATCGACATCGGGATCGAGCCCTACCTCATCACCAGTTCGCTCGTCGGCGTGCTCGCCCAGCGCCTCGTGCGCCGCATCTGCCCCGCGTGCAAGGGCACGGGCCAAGCCGCGACCGGCGGACGCTGCGAGCCCTGCTTCGGCGCCGGGTACAAGGGCCGCCTCGCCGTCTACGAACTCATGACCATGACCGACACGCTCCGGCGCCTGACGGCCCAGAACGCCGACGCGGTCACCCTCTTCGAAGCCGCCCGCGATTCGGGCTTCCGCTCCATGCGCGAGGACGCCGCCGACAAGGTCGCCGCCGGGCACACCGACGAGGCCGAGGTCTATCGCGTCCTGCATTGAACGCGCTCTGTCCGGAGCCATCTCCCACGAAAAAACCCCGCGCTCCGCGGGGTTTCTTGCATCACATCCAGGCCCGCCGCCCCATCCAACGCTCAGGCGCGCGAAAGATACGACCCGTCCATGGTGGACACCTTCAGCGTCTCACCGACGTTGATGAACGATGGCACCTTCACCACCAGCCCCGTCTCCATCGTCGCGTCCTTGGTCTGGTTGGTCACCGTCGCGTTCTTCACGCCCGGCGGGCAATCCTTGACCGTCAGCTCCACCGCCGGCGGGAGTTCAATCGAGATCGGGTTCCCGTCGAACAGCAGGACGATCGTCTGCGAGTTCGGGCGGAGGTACTTCAGCGCATCCCCCAGCACCTCGGTCGACAGCACGATCTGGTCATAGGTTTCCGAGTCCATGAACGTCGCGCCGCTGTTGTCGCTGTAGAGATACTCCATCTGGCGACGGTCAAGGTCGACCACCTCGATGTCATCCCCGGAGCCCAGGCGCCGCTCGAACGACTTGCCGCTCATCAAGTCCTTGAACTTGATCTGGATGAACGCGCGGAGGTTGCCGGGGGTGCGGTGCTCGACGAGCGTGAGCACGGCAATCTTGCCGTCGATCCTCACGCCCAGGCCCTGACGAAGTTCGGTTGCTTTCATGGTCGTTCTTCCCTTGCGACGGCGGTGCGCCGTGCCTGCTGATTCGATGCCGTCATAAAGATCGGCTCGCCGCCGATCGGGAATTGGTTGGTTGTGATTCTCCCGCCCCGCCCGCCGGGGAAGGGGATCATGCTAGGCTTTCGACGGGCCGGAGTCCCGTCTTGACGATCGTCCGGCCTTTCGCTTCATGCCTGAAAACCCCGGAGTCATCTCTATGCACTTGCGACCGAGCCCTGAAGTTTCTCGCCGCAGCTTTCTCGGACTTGGATTAGCCGCATCCGCCGGGATGGCGTTGCTGCCTCGTCGTGCCTGGGCGTTCCAGCCAGCCGGCACGCCCGCCCCGGCCGCAACCAGGAAGCTCTTTGAGTGGAAGTCGCTCAACCCCAAGGCCTGGGCGGCGATCGGGCAGGGCGGCAACACGCTGGTCGTGCGCGACGCCGCCAAGACGCTGCTGATCGACACCAAGATGCCCGTCTTTGGCGACATTCTCCGCCGCGAGGCCGAATCCACCGTCGGGACGCTGTCCATGGTCCTCAACACCCACCACCACGCCGATCACACGGGCGGAAACCACGCGTTCACCCGCGATCTCCCGGTGTTCGCGCACAAGAAGGCCGAGCCCCGGATCGCCGCCCAGATCGACCGTTACATCGCCGGCATCAAGTCGGCGGTGGGGGACATGACCAAGGCCCAGCCCGCCGAACGCGAGCTCGTCGCCGATGATTTCAAGCGGCTCCACGACCGCATGGCCGATCTGCACGTCAAAGACTTTGCCCCCACCGAGACGTTCGAGGATGGAAAGCAGCTCGAAGTCGGCGGCGTGAAGCTCACGCTCCACCACTTCGGCCCGGGGCACACCGACAACGACGCCGTCGTCCACTTCCCCTCCCTCAACCTCGTTCACACCGGAGACCTCCTCTTCCACAACGTCTACCCCTACATCGACCGCGAGGGCGGCGCCACGACCGTCGGCTGGCGCGCCTCGCTCCGCAAGGTCATCGAACTCTGCGACGACAGAACCGTCATCGTCCCCGGGCACGGCGAGGTCTGCGGCAAGTCGGCGCTCACCGACCAGATCGAGTACTTCGATCGCATGACCGACTTCGTCGCCAAACAAATCAAGGACGGCAAGTCACGCGAGGAAGTCGCGGCCATGAACCCGGCGCCCTACGACAAGTACAACTCCGAATGGATCCGCCCCATCACCCTCCGCGGCATCTACGAAGAACTCTCCGAGAAAAAGTAACCGGCCCGTGCGTCGCCAGCCCTGAGCCCATCGCTCTCTCGCCCCTGCTTCGTGGGTTCGGGCGGTCAAGGGATCGTTCAAACCAGGAGCAGCTCCCGGACGCTCATCACTCCCGTTGACGCGAACGTCGCGTGGGCGATTCCCCGGAATGCCTCCGGCCCAAAGGCGTGACAGACGCCGACGACGCGCAGGCCCGCGTCCCGGGCCGCCGTCGCGCCGGTGGGGGTGTCCTCCACCGCGACGCAGGATGCCGCGGCCAGCCCGAGCCTGCGTGCCGTCAGCTCATAGCACGCCGGGTGCGGCTTGCTCTTGCTGACATCGTCCGCGCTCACAATCACGCGAAACAAGCCGCGTATCGACAGGCGATCCAGCACCGGCTCGATCTCCGCACGCAGCGCGCCCGAGCACACCGCGATCGGGCCCGCCTCCGCCGAACGACGCACCAGCTCGACCGAGCCCGGCCAGGCCGGCGCCATCCCCTCGCGCAGCATCGATTGAACGATGCCCTCCTTGGCCCGGCGCAGCTCGGCGAGTTCCCCAACCGCCAGCTCACGCCCGTGATCCCGCGCGATCGCCAGCAACAAATCGCGATCGTCAAAGCCGATGTATTCCTCGACGTACTTCTCGTGCGAAAAATCCATCCCGATCGCCCGCACGGCACGGCGCGTCGCCTCCTCGTGGACGGGCTCGGAATCCACGATCACGCCGTCAAAGTCAAACACAATCGCACGCCGGGGCTCCATGCCCGGAGGGTATCACCAGGACGGGGCGGTCGTGATTGGCGCACGCGGCACGACGCCTCAGCGCCCCGCCGATTCGGGGCTCCAACGCTTTGCGGTACACTCCCCGCATGCTCACACGCGGCGAAATCCCCGCCATCGTCTTCGATGACGCGATCGGCCAACTCGGCACGCTCACTCACACGCGCCCCGCCTTCGACGTCCGCACCGGCGCGATGTCGAACCTCGAACGCCTCGCCTCGCTGCTCGATCTCCGCGTCATCGCGCTCCGCACGCCCGACTCGCTCGCGCAAACCACCTTCGAGCGCCACGCCGCGGGTCAGAGCCCCATCCCCGTGAACGCACCCCCGCCCGCGGGGTTCGACACCTCCGATCCCACGCTCGCGATCACGCTGCTCAACGGGCGGAGTGTTCTCCCGCCCTCGGTGAACGCCCGGGCCCTCGACGCTGAATCGCTGACCTCGCTCCCGCTCAACACCGCCATCACCGACGACTCCGGGGCGATCCTGGCGATCCGGGTTGACGCGAGCACCGCCGCCGCGTTCCTCAAGGGCGCACCGATTCGGCCCGCCAACCTGGCCCGCGCGAGCCGTGCCTTCCTCCTCGAAAGGCCCTGGAGCGTCCGCGCCCACCGCGATACAGCCATCGAGACCGACCTCCGCCTGCTCGCCGAGCGACTCATCGGCGGCGGGCACGCCAAGGGCGCGACCGTCTTCGGCGACGCCCGCCTCCACATCCACCCCTCCGCCAAGGTCTATCCCGGCGCGATCCTCGACCTCGAGCACGGCCCGATCGTCCTGGACGAGCACGCCGTCGTCCGCTCCGGCGCGATCGTCATCGGACCGGCCTTCATCGGCGCCCACGCCACCATCAACGAGCGCGCCGTCATTCGCAGCCACACCTCCATCGGCCCGTGGTGCAAGGTCGGCGGCGAGGTCGCCGGCACGATCTTCCAGGCCTATTCCAACAAGGGGCACGACGGCTACCTCGGCGACTCCTACCTCGGCGAGTGGGTCAACCTCGGCGCCGCCACCAACAACTCGAACCTCCTCAACACCTACGGCGAAGTCATCGCCAAGGCCACCCCGAACTCACCGAACGAGCGAACAGGCCAGCAGTTCCTCGGCTGCGTGCTCGGCGATCATGTCAAGACCGCGATCGGCACGCGGATCATGACCGGCTCGATCGTGGGCACCGGCACGATGTGGGCCGCCGCCGAGCCCGTGAGCGGGTGCGTCGACGCGTTCCAGTGGCGCACCGACGCGGGCAGCAAGCCCTACCGCTTCGAGAAGTTCATCGAAGTCGCGCGGGCGATGATGTCCCGTCGCGGCGTGTCGCCCAGCGAAGCCTACGTCGAGCTGCTGCGAGCCCGCACCAACCATGCTCCTTGAATCGACCCGGTGAAGCCATGCCCACCCTCTACCTCATCGACGGCTACGCCCAGTTCTTTCGCGCCTACCACGCGATCCGCACCCCCATGACCAGCCCCGTCACCAAAGAACCCACCAACATGACCTTCGGGTTCGTCGGCATGCTCCTCAAACTCCTCCGCGGCGAGGGCAAAATCGGCGGCAAGCCCGCCTACATCGCGCTCGTGCTCGATGTCTCCGGCGATCGCGGCACGTTCCGCTCCCAGCTCTACCCCGACTACAAGGCCCATCGCCCGCCGCCGCCCGAGGACCTGCGCCCCCAGGTCGATCGGTGCCTCGCGATCCTGCGCGAGATCGGCGTGCCCATCCTGGGCTCCGAGGGCTACGAGGCCGACGACGTCATCGCCACGCTCGTTACCAAGCTCAGGGCCGCACACCCCGACCTCACCATCCGCATCATCTCCAAGGACAAAGACCTCAAGCAACTCCTCCGCGACGGCGTGGAGATGTTCGACATCCACACCGACACCGTGATCGACGCCCAATCACTCATGGACTCCATCGGCCTGCGCCCCGACCAGGTCGTCGACATGCTCGCGCTCATGGGCGACACCGTCGACAACGTGCCCGGCGTCGAGGGGATAGGCGAAAAGACCTCGGCGGAGCTGATCAAGACCTGGGGCACGCTCGACAACCTGCTCGCCAACGCCGACAAGATCACGGGCAAGCGAGGCGAGAAGATCCGCGCCTCACGCGACCTGCTCGCTCTTTCGCGAAAACTCGTGACGCTGCGCGACGATGCGCCGCTCGAATCTCCCGACGCCCTCCCGCTGCAACAGGCCGCCACCCAGAGCCTCCACCTCGAAAAACTCCTGCCTCTCCTCAAAGAACTCGGGTTTCACCGCTACCAGGACGAGGTCAGGGCGCTCCTGGGGCAGGGCGGCCCAGCCGGGAACGCCCCCGCGAGCGCCGGCGCGGCGGGTGATTCACGCGGCACGGAACAAGCGACCATCGCCGCAAGATCCAAGCCCGCGAGCCCCGACGACTCGCCCCTCTTCGCCGATTCGCTGTTCGCCCGGCGCGAAGCGCCCAAAGCAGCAGCCGTGCCCGAAGGCGCGAAGTACGAGTGCGTCACGACGCACGCGGAACTGCGGGCCGTGGTGGAGCGGCTTCGCTCCGCGCCCGCGGTCGCGCTGGACACCGAGACCACGTCCCTCTCGGTGCGCGACGCCAAGCTCTGCGGCGTATCGCTCTGCGTCGAACCCGGGCGCGCGTGGTACATCCCCATCCGTTCCCCCGATCCTTCGAAGCACCTCGACGAGAGAACCGTGCTCGACGCGCTCCGCCCCGTCCTCGAGGACGAGCACAAGCCAAAGTACGGGCACAATCTCAAGTACGACCTCATGGTGCTGCGCGGCGCCGGGCTCCACCTGCGCGGCATCGCCGCCCCCGGCGCCTGCGACTCTATGGTCGCCAGCTATCTCATCGATTCCTCACGCTCGTCGCATTCGCTCGACGCGCTCGGCCTGGCCTTGCTCGGCATGGGCAAGCAGTCGATCAGCGAACTGATCGGGAGCGGCAAGTCCCAGCGATCGTTCGAGAGCGTGCCGATCGAACTCGCCACGCCGTACGCCGCGGGCGATGCCGATCTGTCGCTCCGCCTGGCCCAGAAGATGTTGCCGCAGATCCGAGCGATGGGCCTGGCGAGCCTCTTCCACGACCTTGAGCTCCCGCTCGTGGAGGTGCTGGCGGAACTGGAGTGGAACGGGATCCTGGTCGATCCGCGCGAGCTCGACCGCCAGCGCGAGCGCCTCGAGGCCCGCGCCAAGGAGCTCGCCCACGAGATCGACAAGCACGCCATGGAGTCGATCGGCCGGACGTTCGATCCGGACTCGCCCAGGCAGCTCGGCGCGGCCCTCTTCAACAAGCCTGGCGACGCCGAGCCGGGGCTCGGGCTCGCGTCGATCAAACGCACCAAAACCGGATACTCAACCGACGCGGAAGTGCTGGAAAAGCTGGTCCAGGACGCGGAGATCACGACGCCGATCCCGTCGCTGATCCTCGAGTATCGCCAGCTCACCAAGCTCGTGAGCACCTACCTCGTCGCGCTCAAGGACGCGATCAACCCCGTCACCAAGCGCGTCCACACGAGCTTCAACCAGACCGTCGCCGCGACCGGGCGACTGGCGTCGAGCGACCCGAACCTGCAGAACATCCCGATCCGCACCGACATCGGACGCGACATCCGAAAGGCCTTCGTCGCACCCCCCGGACGCGTCCTGGTCACCGCCGACTACTCGCAGATCGAGCTGCGATTGCTCGCCCATCTCTCCCGAGATCCCGCCCTCATCGAGGCGTTCCAGCGCGACGAGGACATCCACACCGCCGTCGCGGCCCAGATCCACAGCATCGCGCCACGCTGCGTCACACGCGAGCAGCGCGGCGGCGCCAAAATGGTCAACTTCGGCATCGTCTACGGCATCACGCCGTTCGGCCTGGCGCGCCGCCTCGGGATCGACAACGCCAAGGCCGCGGAGATCATCGACGGGTACAAACGCCGCTTCGCCGGCATCACCACGTTCCTCGAAGAGTGCGTCGACCAGGCACGCCGCTTCGGCTATGTCGAAACAATGCTGAAACGCCGGCGACTCATCCCCGATATCGAGTCCAACAACCCCCAGCGCCGCGCCCTGGCCGAGCGAACCGCCATCAACAGCGTCGTGCAGGGCTCCGCCGCCGACCTCATCAAGCTCGCGATGGTCGATCTGCACCGACACTTCGCGTCCACCGCCTCACCCTCGGACTTCTTCGGCGTGCAGAGCGACGCCCAGGACCGGCGCGTCCTCATGCTCCTGCAGATCCACGACGAACTCGTGTTCGAGGCGCCGGAAGACCTCGCCGAATCCGTCCGCGACACCGTCGTCCGGCGTATGGAGCAGGCGATGTCGCTCCGCGTCCCCCTCAAGGCCGACGCGCACATCGGAAAAAACTGGTACGAATCCAAATGAGCGCCCGCCGATGCCCGCCCTGGCCCATCGCCGCCATCCGCGGGATCCCAGGTCCTCATTCCCGTCCCACCCAGGTCGCCCGGCCCGCCGCGACTCCCCACGCCGCCGAATGTTCGGTCCCGCCCAGGAGCAGCCCGGTCGGCCAACCCACCCGTGGCCCAACCTCCCAACCAGCACGTGGGCGACCGATCCGACGCCCACCATGTGGGCCCGGCCGGGCCGGGGTCCCCGCCAGTTCCAGCAAGTCACCCAGGTCGGCCTCCGTCAAGGAATCCCCGCCGACCAACCCAGGGTCCGGAAAACCGGCTACTCACGTGGTTCAATCCCGTCGGGCGAACGATCCGACCCTGCCCGCCGGAGCGAAACGGGACCCCACTTGACAGCCGCCCGGAGCGGTCTACATTCACTCTCTCCCCACAGCCGGGCGACCGGGCGTGGGCAGCGTTCCGAAGGGGCGGTAGCTCAATTGGTTAGAGTACCGGACTGTCGATCCGGTGGTTGCGGGTTCGAGTCCCGTCCGCCTCGCTTCTAGGGCCGGTTTTTACCGGCCCTTTTCATTGGGTGGGTCACAGCGGGGTCACAAACTCACGCGGCCTTGCGTTCGCGCTCCGCCAGTTTCAGCGCCCGCTCCAGCCGCTTCGGGTCAGCGGCCACGGTGATCCCGAACAGGTCTGCCAACTGGTTCAGCCGGTCAGGGCGAATGTCCCCACCATCGGCAAGGAAGCGGGACAGGACCGACCGGGGCCAGCCCAGCAGTTGGGCAAGCCGGTAGTCCGTCAGCCCTTCCGGGCGTTCCTCACGCACGATCCGCCGAATGTCGTCAATCAGGGGCATGGTCATTCCTTATCGGTCAGACGCGGGGACCGGATCAGCACCACGGGGACACCTTGTCCGCGCCCAGGATGAACGCCAGCCGGTCGAACTGATCCGCTGTGACAGTTCCGATCCAGGAAGTCCAGAGGTTCCGGGTCAGCGTCACGGTGACGGTTCCCCGCTGATCGTCCCGGATGAACCGGCACGAATCGACGCCCCCGGCAAGGAACGTGTCCAGTTGGGATACCCGCTCCACACCGGAGCGCGTCAGGCTGCCACGAACGTTGAATCGCTTCGTCATGGTTCACACTCCAGAGGGGTTCACAGGACGCCGCACGCGGACAGCAGACACAGCACGGCCCCGCCCAGGGCAGCGGCCACCATCAGGGGCAGCATGGGGAAGGGCCGACGCTGGGCGGGGGCCGGGGTCGGTTCCGTCTGCCCAGGCTGGCCCAGGTGGGCAGCGGCCCAGGTGTCGAATGCTGAAGTGGTGCGGTTGGCGCGGGGCTGAATGTCCATGCCCCAACCATCGGTTCCAAACCGTCGAACGTCCCGTGCTGTCGAACGTTCCACGGGATCGAACGTTGGGCTGTAGCGTCTGGGCGTCCCGTGCGGTCGAACGGCGCAGGTATCGGGCTTCGGCTACACTCCGGGCATGGCGATCATCAGCAACGTGAACCGCAAGGCAACGGTAAAGACCCTTCTCCGATCCATCGAACAGGTGAAGGCCGTTGCGGGCCTCACGGTTCAGACCCACCGGGCCTATGAATCGCCCAGCAGGGGCGGCAAGGGCATCACCCAGACAGCAGTTCGCAACGCCGCTGGGAACGGTGTAACCCAACCCGCGATCAGCAATCTTGAGAACGGGAAGACCATCCCGAATGACGTGCAGCTTCGCGCGATTCTTCAGGCCGCTGGGTTCAAGATGACGCCCAACAACAGCAGCGGTAACGCCATGTTCAACGTGCTGAAGGCGATCCGGGACAATGAAGCCGGACTGAAGGGACTCAGCGCCGACAAGCCCGCATGATGCGAACCCGTAAAGGCAGCGGGTCCGGCTTTCGTAGATAATGGTGCCGTGCTCACCGCAGTAGACGCCCACGGGAAGAGACTCGGACCCACGAAGGAAGTGGATGGGTTCTGCCCCCTCTGCCGCGCGCCGATGGTGGCGAAGATCGGGCGATGCCGCGTACCCCGTCCACACTGGGCGCACCACGCACACCCCGATTGTGACCCGTGGTTGGAACACGACGGGGAATCCGAGTGGCACCGCGCATGGAAGGAACTGGTGATTCCTGACCGGCGCGAAGTGGTGTTGACCGTTGGAACCGAAAAACACTTCGCGGACATTCTCGGCAACGGTCACACCATCGTAGAGATTCAGCGCTCGCCCATCGGGGGAGAGAAGATCATCGAACGGGCGCAGTTCTATAACAACTACAACAAGGCAAGCCGATTGGTGTGGGTCTTCTACGCCGGAGAGTTCGCGGAGCGTTTGATGTTCCGCCAGCATCCCGAACGGGATGAACGAGTAGTGTTCCGCTGGGAACGGCCCAGGGATTCGCACCGCGTGGCATCGAACAACGCGCAAGTCTTCTGGGACTTCGGACACGCTTGGATGTTCAAGCCGAACTCTTTCGAGCAACAGCAGGTGCGTTGGAAGTTCAAGTCGGGTGAACAACGGTTGTCCTACTACGATGGATACGGGGAGGTGTGGCCACGTTCTCAGTTCGTCCGCACCTATCTGGGCGAGTCTTTGGACAAGCCGGAAGTCATGCGGCGTATTTCCGGTGCGAACCCGCCAGCGCCGGGACAGCCCTTTGACAAACTCCGCTTGTCACAGCAGACGCTGAACGCTGCGCGGGACAGTCTCCGCAATCACTGCCAGACGGTATCTACCGCCCCATCCGCGCCTTGATGTTCTCCGCCACCTCTGGCGAGATCAGCCCAGGCAGTCCCGCCATCTCAACCAACAGGCTCAGCGCCCCCAGCGTCGCCATCGTCGGGATGCGACCCCCCACGGCGCGGGATGCCCGATGGACGGCGTGCCGTAGGGCAACGTCGGCGCTGTCGCCCGCCCAGTGGGTGGCGGCATCGGTCGCGTGGTATTGCAGAACGTGCCGCACGGGGTCTTCGTCCCGCAGCACGCTGCGAACCTTGCAGCTTGCCACGCGGCGCACGTCCCGCGTCCACTTTCCGCCAGCATCTTCAACGATGCCCCGCACCCGGCGGAGTGTCCGGGCTTCGTAGTGCGATTGCAGCGCCGTGGTGATCGCATCGGCGCGGGAGTTCTCAGTCTTCAGGGTGCGATTCAACGGCCACCCCCAGTCAGCCATGACGGGGGCACGATTCCGGCGCGTCGGCACGCTTCAATCGCGGCCCGCTCGCCCACGCGGGCGACAAGGGCCATTTGCGCCGTCATTGTCCCGCCTTCGCGGAAACAGGACACGTCGGCCCCGGCGTGCGCCGTGTGCCCCGCGCCCTTGCTCCCGCCCCCGGTGCTGATCGGCCAGTAGTGGGGCCGCATACCCCGCAACTGGGATGCGATGAACTGTTCCGGGGTCTGCCCAGGCACCACGTTCGGCGCGGCCTTCGTCACCACGCGGCCTTCCTTCACCTCCAGGACGCTGCGCAGAATCGCAGCGGCATCGTCGGTGTTCTGGGCGATGATCCCCGAAGCGCCCAGGGCGTGGCGAATCTCTCCGCTGATGCGCTCCGCGTCCCGCTCCGCCGCGATGGTGTCGGCGCGGGCCTTCGCTTCGTCGCGTTCCTTCGCCACTTCCGCGGCGCGGGTCAACAGCGCTTCATCGGTCACGTCCGGGGTGAGTCCAAGCCCCTTAGCGATGCCGGAACGGATCGCGGTAAGGCGCGTTGTCAGTTCATCGACGGTCGGGGTCGGATTGTTGGGGTTCGTATCACTCACGCGGCACCCCCTTCCAGCGCCGCGAGTGATCGCGCGGCCTTCGCAGCGGGCGAGTCCCCGACGCCGCAGAGGGGACCGAATCGCTTTTCGGTGGCACTCATGGCCGTTTCGACAAGGGACACCATGCGCCCGATGCTGTCCCGAAGCTGGACAGCGGGCTTGCAGAATCGTTCCTCAGACTCAGCGCGGGCGAACTCCAGTTCCTTCCGGCTGATCCCGCTGGCGAACGGGCTGCCCCCGCTCAGCACGGCAGCGGCTACCGCGCGGTCCCCTTCGGCGATTGCGCGCCGGATCGCTTCGGCGCGCTCCCGCTGGGGAAGTGATCGGATGAAACTGCGAATCTCCCCGGCGCGGGCGTTCTCGTTCACGTCGGTTCGTGCGGTCGGGATGCCCAAGTCCGTGTCGATGCCCGCATTGATCTGATCGACGTGGGCTTGAAGCGCCGCGAGTCCATCCGATGCGGACTTGCGGGCCGCGCTCATCCGCGCCGTGGCAGCGCGGCGCAGCCGGTCGGTAGTGGCGGGATCGTTCATCCCGGCCCGCTTGATATTCACTTCCGCTTCCGCTAGTGCGGTTGAGGTTTCGTAGAGCGCCGCGAGAACGCCGCGCCCAGAGGTGAACGCCGCGTGGCGCACCGGCTGGCCGTTGGCGTCGGTCGAAAGCGTGAACTGATCCGCGATGGCGTCCGCCATATCCGGCGAAACGCTGATGCTGATTGTGCCTGAAGGGTCCATGAGGGAGGGTCCAACACCGTCTTTGCGAACGCCCAGGGCAACACACACCGGGCGGTAAACCCCGCGCCGGGACTTCCGATCCGGCTGGGGTGAGCGATTCCCGGCAACGCGCCGGGGTCGGAATCGGAACACGGGGCGGTAGCCCAGTGGTCCGGTGGTGTCGGGCCGCGCGCCTCATTCACGCGGGCGACACCGGGAAGGCCGAGATAGCGGCTCACTCCCGCTACCCCGACCGTAGAGGAAACCGCCGCTGTCACGTTTCCGTGTCAACGGCAGGACTCTGGCGCGGAGTCCCCGCCGCGCCGGTCATTGCTCGATACCGCTCCATCCGTTCACGAACCGACGCGGGAAGTTCGATGCTGGCCGCGATTGGTCCGCCCGCGTACAGGTACAGCATCAGCCCCGCGAATACCGAATCGTCTTCAACCTCCAGGCAGCACGGGCACGCGCCCAGGTCTTCGCATGGTTCCGCGCCCACGTCCCGCCACTCGGCGCAGTGAAGGCAGCGCAACCAGCCGCACCCAGCGGCCACGATCCGCACCGTCGCCCGGTGTTCCTTCGCGGCGCTGATGAAGTGTTTGGGCTGAACCCGATCCGCCCCGGCCTGTTGGAAGGCGCAGAGGATGGCCCGCTGTGTGCGCGGCGCGATCAGGTCGGAATCGACCAGACGTTCGGCAAGTTCGGCGTGGGTTTCGGCGCTCATTGGGGACTCCGGGGAAGTAGTAGTCAGTTCGATTTTTTGGTTCAAGGCGCGTCGGTTTCGGCCTTGTTTTCCAGGCTTTCCAGCAACTTCGCGGGCGCGGCCCGCGCCTTGGCTACGGCCCGCTTCCAATCCTCAACAGACTGCGGGGCGTCGGCATCCTCAACCCAAATGGTCCCGTCAGGGGTCCGGCGCACGCGCATGGACTTGATGCGTTCCCACTCCGCCGATTCCTCTGGCGTCAGCCCGACCATGCGGGCCTTCATCGCAAGGAACGCCGCGCGGCTGTTCAGGCTCGATAGGAAGTCATTCATGGTCGGTATCTCCGTTGCGCTGCTGCCCAGAGGGGAGCGCGGGCCGCTGCTCGCGCGCTTGCTCCAGCCGGGCCGTCTCCACCTTGTCCAGCAGCCGGAAAAGTTGCTGCTGTTCATCCAGCGGAAGGCGCTGGAGCGCTTCCAGGTCGATGCGATATCCGCCGGGGTCCGCGCTGCTGACAAGGTGGGCGTGGGCGTGCCGGTGGTCAATCTGCCCTTCAACGTCAACCTTGCGGCGCTCCGCGTAGGTCTGCGGATCGTGGGATGCCAGCAACTTCAGCGCGGCGTACAACTTGTTCCGCCGGTCAACACGGGTCCGCTTCAACCGGCCCTTGTCGTCAAAGTCCTGTGTCACGTCCCCCGGCCCCAGGGCGATGCGCTCCACTTCGTCTTCCAGTTGAGACAGCAGACGGTCCCGGCGTTCCTGACACGCCGTGTCCAGCAGCGCCTTCAGGTCGGTTCGCTTCGTCAACCACTCGCCCAGAACGCGGCGTCGGCGCGGGCGTTCGTACACGATGCCGTTCTGCGCCGGTTCCGCTGTCGTCTCACCTTCCGCGAAAGTGACGAAGACAGCGGGCCATCCGCCCTTCCGCGCAGCCGCGAGCAACCGCGCGAACGTCGCGCCGCTGACGGGCTGGCCGCGCGTCGGCGCTTCGGGGAGGTTCCAGGTCGGATCAATCGGATCGGGGGTGGGTGGGTTCGTGCTCATGGTTTAGTGATCGCTAACAAGCCGGTCTGTCGAACTTGGGTGCCGCAATGCGCCAGCGGGGGAGGCTCCGATAACGAGTTCGGGAGTTTTTTGGTCACCCCCTCCCCGTCCGGTAACTGGGTCGGTTTCCGCTTGGGTTCGATTGCTCCGATAACGATGATGCCGCTGGGCAACACGTCGGCTTGTGTCCCCGCTGTGACCCGCTCCAGGCTGGGCGCTGGCCCCAGGTGCCCGGAATGGCTGCTGGCGTGGCCCCAGGGTCGATGTTCCCGGACGCCATCCCTCAACCAGCGGATCAGCCGTCCGGTGGCGCGGATGACCCAGGCAGGTTCCGAACGTCGATATCGGACCCACGGGCGCGGGGGAGGTTATGGGGCCGCGCGGGCAGCACGTGGCGTCCATCCGCCCAGGGCAGCGGCGGGAGGATGCTGAGAACCCGAACCCTTCATCCTCTACTACATCCAGAATCCCCAATGAATCTAGTAGTTCTGTTGAGTATGTAGAGTATGTAGAGAGAGTAGATAGAAGGGATTGAAGAGTGTCCGTCTGGTGATTCGCGCATCCTTCGTACATGCCACTTCCCGACATCTCTACATCCCTCCCTTCGCGGCCCCGGCCAGCCCGTCCGCGATGGACTCACCAGCGGCCCGCACAGCGGCGGAGAGTTCGTCCACGGTCCCGGCCATCAGCGGGTGGTCCGACCGGACGTTCTCTGCCACGCTGCCCAGGGCAGCGGCTACGGCGCTCCCCGCGTGTTCCATTCCCTCCCGAATCTGCTGCGCGATGATCGACGCCGCGAAGTCCATCGACGCGGCCTGAAGGAACGCGCCGACAAGGGCGGGGTTGCTTGCGGCGTAGCCCTTCCCGAACTGCCGGTCGATGATCCCTACCGCTTGCTCCAGGTACTCGGCCACGGTCCCCGGCGCTTGGCGCATGAGGGTTTCACTGCTGGCTGTGATCTCTGTCGATGGCATTCGCTTGATCTCCTTCAGAACGGTTTGTTTGTGTTCACGTCGGGCGGGTACTCGGGCAGAGGTTCATCCGTCCAGCCCCACGCGGCATCAGCCCCGCCGGGCCAGTCCTGTTTCCCCCAGCGGGCATCGAAAGCCCGGCGCATTTCTGCCAACGTCGGGAACCGATACCGCTGCCCCTCTGGGTATCGCTTCCGTTCCACGCCCCATTCCTTCAGCACGTCGGCAAGGCGCACGCTGCTGGCGTCCCGCAGTTCGGGAATGTCGCGGCGCGCGTGGGTGAACAGTCCATCCCGGTGCCCGTCGTCCCGGTCGCCCGGATACGCCACGTCCGGCGTTCCGTTGTGTTGGGCGGACTCTGGCAGCCCGTCCCGTAGCAGGTGCAACACCCACCGGCTTTCCGGGTCCATGCTGAACTGTTTCTGACGCTGAAGGCCCAACGTGTCGGGCTTCGCGCGGACGTTGAACTTTGACAGGTCCATCGTCAGCAGGTCGTGAAGCATGGCTTCATAGCCACCGGCCTTCAACTGCTGGGCGATGCGCCCGAAGTATGCGTGGTCGTTCGCGTGCGAACCCACGGCGTCCAGGACGAAGTAGCGCCGGTCGTCTTTGTCGGCCTGAACGATCCATTCGTCATTCCCGGCCATGATGCAGTGAAGGCAGTTGGGAGACTGTTCCTTGTTCACGCCCTTTAGTTCGATCGTGAGGAACGGATCGGTGACGATCGCCTTCAACTGGCGGGCGTTGCGGGGATCGCCTGCAAAGAACGCTTCGTCGGCGAACAGGAACACAGTCTCCCGAAGGTGACTGTTGAACTTGCCCAACACGTCTTCCGGTTTGGTCGCGTAGAAGTAGTGACGCCCGAAGAGATGCCCGAAGTGGTGCCCGAAGATCGACTTCCCGCACCCTTGCGGCCCGCGCAACACGGGCACAGTGTGTCCAGGTTCGGCGGGGTTCTGAACACAGTTCGCCATCCAGCCCAGCAGGTACGCGAAGTGTTCATCGTTCCCGGCGCAGATGACGGCGCGGATATGCTCGCGGAACAGGGACCACTCACCGGGCCGGGCTTCGCAGCCGAAGCCTTGCCAGAGGTTGTACGAACCCGCGGCATCGCCATTCGGCATGAAGATGATGGATCGGTACTGCCGCCGCTGCGGGTTGCGAAGCCACCATTCGCCCACGGGCATTTCGATATTGCCGATGACGTTGCCCTTCTTGTCCTTCTTCTGCCCCAGGTTCACCGTGCGATTCATGTACCGATTGCGGAAGTGGTCGAATCCCTGAACCTCCAGGACGGGGCGCTTCAGAACGGGACTCCACACCTCTTCGATGACCATGCACTTCCCGCCGATGTTCTCAATCACGGCGTGTCGGTCGTTCAGTTCGCGTAGCGCCGGGTCGATGGCGTCTTCCTTCGCCCGCTCAATCTGCCGAAGGGCGTAGCGCTGTGCGCCGCTTCCCTTCTCTGTCACGCTGTCACTGATGCGCCAGTCACGGTTCATCAGCACGGCGTAGATGGTTTCATCATCGACGCCAGCGCGGACAAGTTCGCAGCAGACCCAGAACAGCGCTTCGGATCGGGAAGGGAAGTGGTCCGGGCTGCTGGGGTCGCACCCATTGACAATGCACACCTTCACTTGATCCGACACGCCAGCGCCCAGTTCATCGACGTGCCCGAACTGCCGGACGTTGCCGGGGGCCTTGATCGTCGGCGCGGGGCCGTCGTCACCGTTGGGCGATGACTGAACCAGTGGGGCCTTCACGAACTGGGCAATCGGGTAGACCCGATCATCGTGCCATTCGACCAGCGCGGCCAGCGCTTCAGTCCGGCCCTTCTTCGTCTTCTTCGCATCGGGCACGTTCACCGTGCCGGGGATGCGCATGATCCGGCTGATATCGTGGCAGTTGTCCCCGCCCAGGATGCGTTCCAGTTGAAGGTTGTACCGCTTCAGGTCTTCGGCCACCTCCAACGAACCATCGACGGGCAAAGGTTCGGCCAGTTGCCAGTAGGCTTGATAGCCCCCGCCGCTGAAGACGATTAGCGTGGGCGCGGGGAGTCCGCCCGGTGGGTTTCGCAGCAGGGCCAGAATGCGTTCCCGCTCCGCCGCGTGATCCTCTCCCGCTCGTGGGTCGATATCGACGTGGAGATAGTGGACGGCGCGAATGTCCGTCCGCTCCATCTTCTTCGTCGCGGCGCTCATCGGTTCGCCGACGCTGAAGTAGAGATTGGCGGGGATCGCGGCGCACGCGGCCACCCACTCCAGAAACTTCGCGCGATCGTCCGGCCCGAACGTCTCCGTTGGGATGGACTTCTTATCCAGGCTGATCCCGGTGACGACAACCAGCCGCCCAGGATGGAAGCGCTGAAGGAAGTCCCAGGACGCGCCGAAGTCAGGTTGAAGCGGGGGCGTCGCGTTCATCCGCCGATACCGCCTTCCTCTGGCAGCGTGCGCGGATCGACGCCGATCATCGCGGGCTGATCGGTGGTGCCAACCACCTTCCCATTGATCCAGGCTTGAACGTCTGCCCAGCGGTATTGAACGCCCCCGCTCCGAAAGTACCGGGGGCCGATGCCGCGCGTGCGCCAGTCCCGCACGGTCGCTACGGCCTTGTTCAGCAGCGCCGCAACGTGCCGCGTGGTCAGCAGGGCGTCAGCGCCCCGCGCCTTGATGATCCCTTGGGCTTCGGCAAGGTCTGCCGCTCCCCCAGGTGCCTTCGATTCGTCTACCAGTATCCGACGTGCCATGATCCGCGTACCCCTTCGTGGGCACCGGATGCAGCGCTGTCGATTGGTTGGGAACGTCCCTACCGGTCTGAAAAAGACACGCGGCCCCGGTGCCGGTTGAAACCAGCACACTGAGGCCGCTCAGCCGCCCCGCTCGCGGCGGGGGTTCTGGCGTTTCGTGGTCTGCCCGCAGCCCAAGGGCCACGCGGGGCAGACCCGCCCTATGTCAACCCAATGATATACAACACGTTCCACGCCGGGCAAGGGACTTTACGATGCCTTCCGCTGCCAGTCTACGGCGTCAGGAGTCGTCAGACCCACGGCGTCCCATTCTCGGACCCACTCCGCCAGCGCCCGCGTGAACTCGCGGCGTTCCCGCTGGGCGAACGTCAGCAGCCGCCGGGAGTGGTCGTCTGTCTGCGCCGACAGGAACGCCATGAACTCCGCTTCGCGGCCCCGCTTCACTCCCGCTTCAATGCGCGCCGAACGGTTTGGCAGTTCGCTTGATCCGATGCCCGCGTGTTCGCCGTAGTCGAATACCTCCCCGCCCGGCATCGGCACGAAGGCCGTGGGGGACACTGACGCGGCCCGCTTCGCGTCTTCCTCCAGTTGCTTCTTCCGTTCGTTGTAGGTGTTGCTCATGCGGCATCCTCCCCGCCGAACGCCGCTGCCGCGCGCTCCAGGGACTTCTTCACCGTATTCTCATTCTCCAGGTTCAGATAGATGGACGTGGTGGCAATGTTCGCGTGCCCAAGTTGCTCCCGGACTTCGGACACGTCCGCGCCGCTGGCAATCATCGCACTGCCCAGGGTGCGGCGCTGATCGTGGATCGTCACAGCGCCAGCGGGCAGCCCGGCCAGTTTCAATACCGCTTCGTGCGCCTTGTTCGGCGAGTTCATCGGCTTGTCACTGTCGCGGCGTCCGGGGAATACGAACACCGGATGGCGCTCAGTGTCCGCGTGTCGGCGCTTCAGCATCGACAGCACGGGGCCGGGAATGTTGATGACATACTGCCGCTTCGTCTTCGTCTCCGATGCCGGAACTGTGATCGTGGCAGCGCCCAGGTTGACCCAATCCCACCGAAGGCCGATGCCGTTGCCCTTGCGAAGCCCAACGTACAGGTTCAACAGCAGATAGTCCGCCATGCTGCGCCGCTGCGCACGCTGATACGGGCTGTCTTCATACTTGCCGGGGCGTCCCTCCCCAGCGGCGTAGCGTTCCAGGGCGCGGGCGTAGGCTTGGGCCTGTTCCACAGTCAGTTTGTTCGTGCGGGGCTGGCGCGGAAGGCCGTTGTCACAAACCGCCTTCGTCACCCGCTTCTCATGGATCGGGTGAATGGCGCTGGGGTTGCGCTTGCACCATTCGGTACAGAGGGTGGACAGCAGCGCCCGCAGACGGTTGGCTTCGGTCACTCCGTCGCCCTTCTCCGCCTTCGCTTGGGCAGCGTCCATCCGCGCCTTGACCCATTCGGGAGTGATCGCCGACATTGGCGTATTCGCGTGGTCTTCCTTCAGGTGGCGAGTCCAACGGTCTTCGTAGTCCCGAAGGGTGGAAGGCTTCAGGGGGCGGTTGCGCTTCGCCCAATCCCATGCCTTGCCCAATGACCATTCGGCGGTATCGGGTTGCTTCGGGTCCGCGCCCTTGTCGATCAGCCGGACCCGCCGGACAGCCTCTTCCTTGGCCGCTTCCAGGCTCATCGTCGGGTACTGCCCGATGACCACCTTGTGAATGGTGCCGGGCTGATCGTCGATGCGCGGGCCGCGCTTGCGGACGATGAACAGCACGCTGGCGGGGGACACGCGGACCATCAGGCCGGGCGTGTCTTTGACGTGGTAATCCCGGCGTCCCTTCCGGGGCCGGGCCAGCGCGCCCACGTCGGCATTGTCGATCAGCCGAACCTCATGCTTGGGCGCGGAACCAGTTCGGGCGTGGTGGTTGGGGGTGGTGGTTTTCATGGCCGGTGGGTCACAGCGGGGTCACAAACTCGCCGTTGGAAGACTCTGGGAGTCTCCGCGAACCTCACGGCCCGCACCATAGTATCGCGTGAAAACGGCCTGTTTTCCAGGTGTTTTCCGCTCAGTTCAGTAGATTGCCAGAGAAGCCATGACGTTTATACCGCCTGACTGTCGATCCGGTGGTTGCGGGTTCGAGTCCCGTCCGCCTCGCTTCCAGGCCCTCCAGTAATGGAGGGCTTTTTCGTTGGCAAATCCCTGTGCCGATGCGACTTGCGAGAGTCGCTCCCTGTCGATTCCGTGCCGGAGTGCGTGCGAGGCGATGCCTCACGGTGCGTCTCCGCGCAACGAATCCGTTGCGCCTGGTGTTGCGCGCTTTCGTCCGGTGACGGGCTTGGGTGAAGGGTCAGCGACGGTTCATGGTTGGTGCCGGGCTGGTTGGTCTCGGACGCTGCTGGTGCATCGTCGGTACCCGTTCGGGCGGCTCGTTCGGGAGTGTTGGCAAGGCCGCCAAGCCCGGCCAGCGCGTCCAACGCCCGTGCGCGGTCGATGTAGCGAACATGGGCGTAGCGCTCGGTGGTCGTCACGCTCTGGTGACGGGCCATCTCGCGGACCACAACCATCGGGAATCTGGCGGCGGCGAGGAAGGTGATGTAGGTGTGCCGCAGCGCGTGGAAGTCAACAAACTCGCCCGACTCGTTCTCGTAGGGGATTCCGGCGTTGGCGAGGTCGACACGAAACATCTCGGCGGTGTCTTGGGGCAAGGTCCACAACTCGCGCCGCTTGGGCTTGTTCGCCAAATAGGCGCGGAGCGCGTCGGCAAGGTCGCGCGTGATCTCTTGTCGCGCGGGCTTGCGGTTCTTGGTGTAGGCCGCGAGCACGATCACGGCGGGGTTCGCATCGCGGGTGGTGGGGGAGAGGTCGAATGATTGTGGCGTGAGGCTTGCAAGCTCGCTCCGTCGAAGGCCAGTGCCGAGCGCGACTCGATAGAGAATCGCGCGGTCGGGGCCAGTGAGTCCCTCGATTTCATGTCCGCGCTCGGCGGCCTGCAAAAGTTGGCTCACCTCCTCCTGCGTGAGTGCTCGGCGCTTGTGGCGCGGATCGACTCGCTCGTTGACCGGCGCACAGTGTGCGAGTGGGTTGGTGGGAAGACGGCGCTCTTTGACCAGCCACGCGCCGAAGGACTTGCAGGCCTTCAATCGCTTGTTGAATGATCGGAGCCCGATGGGGCGCTTCTTCCGCGAGCGAAGTCCCTCCAGGTACTCGACGATTCGCGTCGCGTCGATCTCGCGGATGCTGGTTGTACCAGTGGCCTTGAGCGCCTCGCGCACGCCGCTCACGGTTTCGCGGGTGTGTCCGGCGGAGTTGTTCTTCGCGCGGAGCGAGGTCTCAAACTCGGTGAGATGGTGCTCGATCGGTCGTGCGGACTGCGCCGCGAGTCGCTCCTCGTGCGGATCGATCAATCCTCGCTTACGGCGGAGCGCATCGCCCTGGCGCTTTCGGAGTAGCTCCTCGCTCGCGCTCTTGTCGGTACATGCGCACTCGTATCGGTACTGTCCATCGTGGTCCCGGTACTTGATGTACCAGGGGGATGTCTTCCACTTCGGATCGGTCTTCTTGACTCGCTTGAACAGGCCCATCGTGGGGTCTCCGGTGCGGGGCTGTGCATTATGACGCACAAGTGCCCTCGGGGTTCGTTGTCGTCTTCAGGATCGGGGGCCGAATGCTCCGCCAGACCCCGCAGAATCCGCACAATGCGGTATCCGGGGGCCTCGGCAGCCGGTCAACGGTGGATTCTGCGGATTGTGCGGGGTCGAATCTCGGTGTTGCGTCCGTCTCCAGAGCGGGTTCACGTCGAAGACGGTGGCGGGCGGGCGTCCTGGGCCGACTCTCGGGGCCGGATCGCGTGCTCGGATGTACCCGTGGTCTTCGAGGAGTCGGAGCGCCGGGTCGATGTCTTTGACCTGCTGCAAGCGGCCAGTGCGCAATCGATCGAATGCGTCTCGGCGGGTGAATGCTGGGAGCTCTCCCCGCGTGATCCAGGCGAGCACACGCTCCGCGATACCCTCGCTCGGATCAGACCCCACGACCCGCGCCACGATTCTCTCATGGGCCATGAGGTAGGGAGCCCACGCGAGCGCGGCCTCCAGAGTTGCGAGGCTGATGTGCTCCTGCGAGTCTATCGGCTTCTCGCGCAGGCCCCATCGTTCCAGCGCGTGCAGGGTGAGCGAGATTCGCGCGACATGACCCGCGAGCTTGCCGCCCCAGTCCTTTCGGTCGGAAAGTTCGCCGTCCGCCGCGAGCATGAGCTCGATCTCCGACTCGAATCGCGCGAATCGCTTGTGCGCCTCTGGAGAGAAGCGCACCATCACCGGTCCACGCGCCGAGTCGATCGGGTGAAGCAAGAGCCGACTGATGATCGCGTCGTATTGCGCGGCGAGTTCGGGCGGAACGGGCTGTGCCGCGCCGCCGGTCTTCCTCGTTCCGATTCGACTCTGAGGCACGCACACAAGGAATCGAGCGAGGAGCCCGCGGCCTCGGGCCTGGTCGCTGCTGAAGAGCATCTTCACCGATGCTGGCTGGACGGCGAGCGCGACCGAGAGTGCCGGACGATCGAGATACTCCGGTTCACGTCCGCGCCGCAGGGTTCGTTCGGGATCGCCGGCGTGCCCCTTGAGCCAGATTCCCATGTTCGCGGTGCCCTTGTCGGAGTAGCGCCCCAAGAGAACGTCGATCGCGTCGGCCTCTGGGCTGGCGACGAGCGCCCGCTCCTGATTGGCAATGAGCAAACTCGCGAGTGCCTCTGTCGTGGTATCACTCGCCAGAATCAGCGGCTTGGAGAGGGGCTGGTCCTCGCCCGCTTCCTTGAGAAGTGCGTCGAGTTCGTCGCGTGCGCTCGGTGACGAGCCCTCGGCGATTGCACCTCGGAGCCGGGTGAGCTTGCGATCTCGAAGCTCGCGCTCCTCGCGTTGTCTGCGGATCAGTGGGTCAAGACGGAGCGCCTCGTCCTTCTCCCACTTCTGGAGTGGCGTGATCATACGCTTGAAAGTCGCGCTCTTGCGCTCGCCAGATTCCATGAGCGTCATCGTCCATAGCGCCGCGATCTCGCGCCAGTCCGTGCGCACTTCGATTTCGGCCTTGTGTGAAATCGAGACCGAAACAATTGGCAAGAGCAACATCGCCGGTAGGTCGATCGGAACTTGCAGCGATTCCGCGAGCGCATCCACGAAGTCGCGTATCGCTTCTGTGCCGGGCGGGAAGGCCTCGCGGAGCGGGAACGGTGGCGGCGAGCGATCGACGATGAGCGTGACCGGCGGTTGCCATGCGGGCGCGGCCGATGTCATGTCGCCGGGTCTGCTGGGGGTGCGTTCTTTGCTGAGCGCACTTCCGATGGCTTGCAGCGCTTCATCGCGCTCCAGCCCGCATCGCTCCGCCGCCGGGATCAAGAGCGCCCCGGCTTCGGCGCGGTCCGCGCCCAACCCCGCAAGGTCGGCGGCGGCCTTGAAAAGCCTGCTATTGCGTTCGCCCTCATGGGCTCCGTGGTCGATGAAATCTCGCGTTTGCTGCGAGGCTCGCGTGAGAACCTCACGGCGCGGTGACTCGCTCAGCGTCGATGTGCGGAGCGCCTCCAGGTCGGTGCGCCGTTCCGGGTGAACTTCCACGAGTTCACAGTCCGCCGCCGGTGGTTTGTGATTGCGAAAGCCGGGCAATCGCATCACTCGCGGCGGGTCTTTGATTGCTGGGTCTGATCGCAGCGAGTGGATGAGCGATTGCTGAGTAGCGCGCCATGCACTCATGTCCTCGATCGCCTCGGTGAGTCGCCAATAGACGTGCCAGCCGTGCCCGCTACAGACTATTGCCGTCGGCGCGGGAAGTTCCGCGCCTTGGAGTCGCGCCCGCAGCTCGTCGATCGAGAGTGACTCGTCGATGTCCGCGAACACGCTTCGCGCGCGTTCAACGTCCTTCGCCGATCTGCCCCGCGACTTCCTCGGATTCGCCCCGATGTAGACGCCAAAGCCCTCCGCGTTAGCGCCGCTCATCCACGCGAGCGCACGCTCTCCGGCCAACTCGCTGGCGGCGAACCACTGCGAACGCGGGGCCGGTTGTGGGGGCGCGCCCTCAACTCGCGGCGCGATCAAGCGGACTTCGATGAGGTCGGCAGGATCGAACAGCGCGGCGGTGAAGTCGCGCACTTGCTCCGCCGCGCTTGCGGCGGTGGTATCATGGGTTTGCATTGCAAGTTCCTTGACGACGCCCCGGAATCACGCCGGGGCGTCGTCGTCTTTGTGCGGATTGTGCGTGAGGATTTGTGACGGATCAGCGAACGCCCTCGCGGGCGAGGCGATCAACGTCGGCGGCGCGGAAGCGAGTCGCGCCCAGGATGCTCACGCTCTCCAGGCGTCCGGTGGCGCGGAGCTTCCAGACCGTGCGGACTCCCACGCCCAGGTACTGCGCCACTTCATTGGCGCGGAGAAGCCCCTCGCGGTCGGGAACGCGCGCACGGCGGTGCGAGTTGGTGACGGGGCGGGATTCGGGATCGTGACGAATGCTCATCGCGGGAGTCCTTTCCGGCGGTTGGGTGCGAGGCAGCGTGCCGGGCGCGTGCCTCTACTACCACCCCCTGCGAGGCGCGTAGCGGGCGCAGACTTGACATGCCCCCATGGTTCGTACCAGAGTCTATGTCCCTGATTCACTTGTGAGTGCATGCGGTGGAGGGCTGCGGAGCGCAGCG